>LNFM01000541.1_pt1 | contig 322681 bp, 302 predicted proteins | sample 596031 | NCBI WGS metagenome assembly LNFM01 (sample SAMN04254537, study PRJNA301005) | activated carbon metagenome | isolation source: dual media filters at the Ann Arbor, Michigan drinking water treatment plant | place: USA: Ann Arbor | reverse complement strand
CGAACGGCTCGATCATGCCGGTCGTTTCGGCCATGCGGCGGATCCACTTGTCGCTCTTGATGCTCATGCGTCACACCGTCGCGGTGCCTGTGAGGGGTTGACTGCTGACGTATCGATCAGCTGGGCGATTGTAGGAACAGCGGTGGGCGGTGATGCCAGGGGCTGCCGCTAGTGCGGCGCCGAATGCATCACTTCCAGCCGCTGCTGCAGGCTGCGCAGCGGCCCGCGAATGGCGTCGCCTATCGCGATTTGCGGGTTGGAGTAACCGTCGGTCTTGCCTGCGTCCTTTTCGCGCTGCTCAATCACCGGACGCACGGCAGCATGGGCGGCTTCGAACGAATGGGTGTTGTTGCGCAGTTGCTCGTCGTACATCGCACGGCCGAAGAAGGTCAGCTCCGACAGGCTGCCACAGCCATAAGAGGTGTGGTCTGCGTCGGCGGCTGTCATCACCAATGTGCCCGGGCCGGACAGCGGCGTGATCCACGAGCCCGAGTAGCAGGCGGAGACCGACAGCACCCGGTAGCGCACGCCAGCCTCATCGAGCCAGACGCTCAGCTGCTGTGGTGTGACCGAGTCGACCGCGAGCGGCTCGAAGCTGGCGGCCAGTTGACCATCGCGTGCACCATGCGAGGTGAGGTGGATGAACAGGATGTCTTCGTCACGGTTCATCACCGCGGCCATGCGTTGAATGGCGCGTTGAAGATTCAACGGCGTGGCCCAGGGCAGCTCGGCGACGCTGCGCGCATGGTTCTGCAGCTGCACGACGCGCTGCTGCGCGTCGAAGCGGCTGCGCATCAGGTCGGACACCAGCGTGGCCTCGCGGCTGAACACGTCTTCGTCGGCATACGGTGCGAAGGTGATTGCATACAACTCGACAACACCCGGGCGGCCAGGGGTCAGCCCGTCAAGTGCGGCGGGCAAGGTGCGGGCCTGGGACTCCATCAGTTCCTGGCTCAGCGCCAGTGGAGCGGTGCTGGGCTCCCCGTCGATGCGTGAGCCATCGCCACCCACGAAGGCGTCAGCAGATGAAGCCGCGTGGGCTGTCCAGAAGCGCGCTTCGTGGGTGGTCACCTGGAGAACGACGCTGAGAACCCCATAGACGACGATCGCTGCGCGGGGCGAGAGGCGCCGCGGCGCCTCTCGCCACAAGAGCACCAGCGCCGCCAGCACGAACCACAGCAGTGCTGCCAGCCACACGTTGCCCAGCAGCGCATCGATGTCGACGGACGTCGACATCGGCACCCAGAACACGACCGAGACATAGAGCAAGCCGAGCAGCGCCGACAACAGCAGTTGCTGCGCCAGCAGCAGCGCGAACAACGTTGCGACAGAAGGAGCATCCGGCGGCGCACCGGACGCCTCGCGGCCACGCACCACGATCCAGCAGGCACAGAGCGCCAGCAACGACGCCAGCCAGCCACTGTGGATCGCGGTGAGATCGAACTGGGCAGGCCCGTCGATCGACAGGCGCTGTACGCCGATGACAATGCCCAGCATCAGCGCCAGAAGCATCACCAAGATGCTCGGGCGGGCGTGCAGCGCCGCGATGCGCGGCGGCTTGAAGCAAAGCGTGCGTGCGCCTTCGCGCAGCCAGGGTCCGAGGCTCACACGAACGGTGCGGCGAGGGGGCTCGAATGCCGCACGCCGTTACTTGACGGTCACGTTGATGCTGGAACTCATGCCGTCGCCGTACGACTTGTGCAGACCGTCGGCGAACAGCACCGTCAGCTTGTAGGTGCCTGGATCGAGCTTCACCTCGGTTTCGGTCTGCCCCTTGCCGAAGTGCAAGTGCTTCTCGTCGGCGGGGATCACCTCGCCCTTCGGAATCACCTTGGTATTGATCAGCAGGTGGTAATGCCCCGTGCCCTCGGAGAGCGTGCCAGCCGGGGCGACGGTCATCCCCTTGACGCCGAACTGCACCTTGAACGGGCTGCTGACGGTGGCGCCATCGGCGGGTGCCACGATGTAGGCGCCTTGCGCGGCCGCAGGCGGCGGGTTGCCGCTGGCAGCGTAGGCAGTGCTGCTGACGGCCATCACGATGGCAGCGGTCCAGAGGGTGTGCTTGACCATGAGAGCGTCTCCTTCAAAGGGTCAACGAATGACGAGAACGCTCAAGTGTCCTTGGAAATCGTGATCGACGGGAACTTGGCCGAGAAGTCCTTGGCGCGCTCGGCAATCTTCACCGCCACCTTCCGGGCCACTGCCTTGTACAGGGCGGCGATCTCGCCCTCAGGCTCCGCAACGACGCTCGGGCGGCCGCTGTCGGCCTGCACGCGGATGCTCAGGTTCAGCGGCAACGCGCCCAGGTAGTCCGTCTTGTAGTCGGTGGCCAGCCGCTGGCCGCCGTCCTCGCCGAAGATGTGCTCGACGTGGCCGCATTTTTCGCAGACGTGCACCGCCATGTTCTCGACGATGCCGAGGATGGGCACGCCGACCTTCTCGAACATCCGGATGCCCTTCTTCGCGTCGAGCAACGCAATGTCCTGCGGCGTGGTGACGATCACCGCGCCAGTCAGCGGCACCTTCTGTGACAACGAGAGCTGGATGTCGCCGGTGCCCGGCGGCATGTCAACGATCAGGTAGTCGAGATCGCCCCAGTTCGTCTGACGCAGCAGTTGATCCAGCGCTTGCGTGGCCATCGGGCCGCGCCAGACCATCGGGCTGTCGGCCTCGACCAGGAAGCCAATCGACATCACCTGCACGCCGTGGTTCTGCAGCGGCTCCATGGTCTTGCCATCGGTGGAATCGGGCCGGCCCTCCAACCCCATCATCATCGGCTGGCTTGGGCCATAGATGTCCGCATCCAATATGCCGACGCGCGCGCCTTCAGCGGCCAGCGCCAGCGCCAGATTGACGGCCGTGGTGCTCTTGCCGACACCGCCCTTGCCCGAGGCCACGGCGACGATGTTCTTGACGTTCGGCAGCAGTTGAACGCCACGCTGCACCGCATGCGCAATGATCTTGCTGGTGAGGTTGACGCTGACGTTGTGTACACCGGGCACCGACCGGGCTGCGGCCACCAACGCCGTCTCCAGCGCGGGCAGTTGGCTCTTGGCGGGGTAGCCGAGTTCCACCTCGAACGCCACATCACGGCCGTCGATGCGCAGGTTCTTCAGCAGTTTGGTGCTGACGAAGTCGAGCCCGGTATTCGGATCGACCACCGACCTCAGGGCGTCGAGCAATGCAGTTTCGGTGGTGGACATGACGGTTCCAGACGAGGGAAAAAGACCGTGCTGCATCGCGGTGCAGCCAGGGCGGCGGCAGTCTAGCGCAGGGGCTTGACCCTGGAGCCAGCTGGTGTCAGGTACGGGCTCGCGGCCTAGAATTGGCGGCTGCCCGACGCTGTTGTGCGCCACGACGGCGGGGCTGATTCACCTGTGCTCCCATGACCCGCAAGCTGTTCGTCACCACCGCCCTGCCCTACGCCAACGCGCCGTTTCACATCGGGCACATGATGGAGTACATCCAGGCCGACATCTGGGTGCGCTTCCAGCGGATGCAGGGCCAGGAGGTGCATTTCGTCGGGGCCGACGATGCCCACGGGGCGCCGATCATGATCGCCGCCGAAAAGGCCGGCAAGACGCCACAGCAATTCGTGGCCGAGATCGCCGCCGGTCGCCAGCAGTACCTCGACGGCTTCCACATCGCCTTCGACCACTGGCACTCCACCGATTCCCCCGAAAACACCGCGCTGGCGCAAGACATCTACCGCAAGCTGCGGGATCGCAGCGATGGCTCGCTGATCGCCACGAAGACGATCGAGCAGTTCTACGACCCGGTGAAGGGCATGTTCCTGCCCGACCGCTACATCAAGGGCGAGTGCCCGAAGTGCGGCGCGAAGGACCAGTACGGCGACAGCTGCGAGGTGTGCAGCGCGGTCTACGCGCCCACCGACTTGAAGAACCCGTATTCGACGCTGAGCGGCGCCACGCCCGTGATGAAGAGCAGCGAGCATTTCTTCTTCAAGCTGAGCGATCCGCGTTGTGTCGAGTTTCTGGAAGCCTGGACCGGCGGCGAGCGCCTGCAAAGCGAAGTCGCCAACAAGATCCGCGAGTGGTTCACCAAGGACGAGCACGGCCAGGGCGGCCTGAGCGACTGGGACATCAGCCGCGACGCGCCTTACTTCGGCATCGAGATCCCCGACGCGCCGGGCAAGTATTTCTACGTGTGGCTCGATGCGCCGGTGGGCTATCTCGCATCGTTGAAGCATTACTTCGACCAAGGCAAGGCCCGAGCGCGCGGCGAGCTGCGCAGCTTCGACGAGTTCATCGCCGACCCCGCGGTCGAGCAGATCCACTTCATCGGCAAGGACATCACCTATTTCCACACGCTGTTCTGGCCCGCGATGCTGAAGTTCTCGAGCCGCAAGGTGCCCGACCGTGTGTATGCCCACGGGTTCATCACCGTGAGCGGCGAAAAAATGAGCAAGAGCCGCGGCACCGGCATCTCGCCGCTGAAGTACCTTGAACTCGGCATGAACGCCGAGTGGCTGCGGTACTACATCGCGACCAAGCTGAGCAGCAAGGTCGAAGACGTGGACTTCAATCCTGATGATTTCGTCGCGCGGGTCAACAGCGATCTGGTCGGCAAGTACATCAACATCGCCAGCCGCGCGGCGGGCTTTCTGACCAAGCGCTTCGCGGGCAAGCTGTCGTCGGACGTGGGCGTCGAAGGCCGCGTGCTGCTCGACCATTTGCGCAGCGGCCACGCCGACATCGAGCGGCTGTACGGTGAGCGCGAGTACGGCAAGGCGCTGCGCGAGATCATGCTGCTGGCCGACCGCGTCAACGAGTACGTCGACCAGAACAAGCCCTGGGAGCTGGCCAAGAAGGAGGGCCAGGACGCGGTGCTGCACGACGTGTGCACCGTCTGCATCGAAGCCTTCCGGCTGCTGACGATCTACCTGAAGCCGGTGCTGCCCGCGCTGAGCGCGCAGGTCGAGGTTTTCCTGAACGTCGCGCCGATGGTGTCTGCCGATGCGCACCGCGCGCTGGGCGCCCACACCATCGGCAACTACCAGCACCTGATGCAGCGTGTCGATCCGAAGATGCTCGACGCCTTGTTCGAACCCCCTGCCCCCGCGGTGATCGAGCAGCCCAAACCGGGCGGCGAGGACATTTCGGCCAGCATCGGCATCGACGACTTCGCAAAGATCGATCTGCGCATCGCGAAGATCGTCCACTGCGAGCACGTCGAAGGCTCCGACAAGCTGCTGCGATTGACACTCGATGTGGGCGAGTTCGACACCGTCGGTCAGCCGCGCACCCGCAATGTGTTCAGCGGCATCAAGGGCGCGTACCAACCCGCCGACCTGATCGGCAAGCTCACGGTGCTGGTGGCCAACCTGGCACCACGCAAGATGAAGTTCGGTGTCAGCGAAGGCATGGTGCTGGCCGCCAGCCACGCCGATGGCAAGGCCCACCCCGGGCTGTACGTGCTGGAACCGGGGCCGGGTGCCACGCCGGGCCTGCGCGTCAGGTGAGTCGCACGGCCCGATCGCAGACCGCTATTTGTCCGCTGATTTTTTCGGGCGCTCACGCCAGAAGCGCTTCGCGCCGACGAAACGCTTCAGGTCCGATTTGCACGCGGCCAGTGCGCGTTCCCGTTGCGCTGCCAGCCACCCGAGTGCAAACAGTGCACGTGCATCGGCCGGAGCCGCCGCCGAGTACAGCGCGATGCCGACCGCCACGTCGTTGACGGTACCCAGCCGCTCCTGCAAGGCTCGCAGCGCTTTCAGGTAGCCGCGCACCGCACGCTCATTGAACAGGCTCGCCGAGAATTCCGACGCATACCGCAGCCGCTTGATGCGTTTGCGCAGCCGATGGCGGCCTTCGTCGTCGAGCGTGTCGAAGGCCTTGGCATCGACCACCACCTGACGGTGCCAGCGGTTGAGACGTTGGGCGAGTCGCTGGCGCAGTGGCAGTGACGGCTCGGGGCCGATGGTGCCCGCCGCGGCCTGATCGATGGCCCCCGTCGGGGTCGAGGGCGCCACCCTGGCGTCGTCTCCCTGCACACGAGAGATCAGCCTCAGCATCAGGCGCTGCGCTGTCGACTGCCGCACCAGCACGGTCGGATCGACTTCGTCGCCCGAGGCCGGCAAGCGCGGCGGCTCGCCTGACTGACCTACCGCCGCGAGGGCGCGTGCCAGTTCGATCGCCAGCGGCTCGGCCACCGCTGCACGGTCGCGCGCCTGGCCCAGCTCGCGAAACAGACCAGCGGCGTCAACGGCCAGCTGCTCGCGCGTGGCCGCATCGATCGCGTCGGCCAGTTGCGCGCCGTCGAAGAACCGCAACGCCGTGCGCAGCCGCCGCAGGCCGACACGCAGCTGGTGGGTGTGCTCCGGAGCGTGGCGGCCACTGGCGATCTGGCTGGCGTTGACACTGATCTGCACCAGACACGAGCGCAGCACCGCGTCCAGCGCCGCAGCCGGGGTCATGGACCTCGACAGCGTCACCTCGTTGGCGCGACGCGCCTCGGCCATCGCATCGTCGCGCGACAGCAGATGGCCGAGTTCGGCCTTGCTGCGGGTGTCCAGCCACAAGCCATGGCGCGCGACCCAGCGCTGCGCGGCGGTCACCACCAGTTGCGGACTGCCGCGCTTGAGCTCGATCTCGAGCTCGCAGACCGGCAGTTGTCGCGGCGGGACGGCAGCGACCGCCTCGATCACCCCGACATCGAAGGCCAGCTCCAGCACGCCGCCGGCCACCCGTACCATGCGGGTGCGCCGCCAGATGTCGGTGCGGATCATCTGCTGCAGTTCGGCATTCGCGGCCTGCAACACGCGGATCAGCGCCGCACCGACGGGCGTGTCGGCGTGCAGCTGGGGATCGATCGCCGGCACGCTGACACCGATCTCGGCGCGCGGCACGTTGTGCTCGGCGCGCGTCATGCTGGTGCCATCGGGCAATGTGCCTTTGAGCGTCTGCACCCAGGCGCGGCCCTCCTTGCGCAGCCGCAGCGCCAGGCCGGCGGCGGCCAGGTGACCAGCCGGGGTATCGAAATAGGCCGCCTGCAAGTGGATGCGCCGCGCCGCTTGCGGCCCGGCCACAGCGCTTTCGACCGCCTTGCGGACCTGGGGCGGCACCTGGAACTTCAGCTCGACTTCTTTCATGACGCGATGGTGACACCCACCCCCCGCAGATTTGATGAATCGTGGTTCAGGGAAACGCCGGGTTGTGGCTACGAGCGCCGTCCTGGCCTTGGCGTGTGCCCCGGTAAACTCCGGGTTTCCCCGTTTGCTTTGCACCGTGCCACGCCATGCCACTGTTCTGGAAGCCCTACAAATCAGACGTGACCGCCTTCATCGAATCGCTGAAGGCCAAGAAGCCCACCCTGGAAAGCGAGCAGCGTGCCGGGCGTGCGCTGCTATGGGACAAGCGGGTGGACCGCGACGCGCAGGCCGACGACGCCGCATCGCGCGTGCCGCAGCAGCCCTATGTCTACCAGACCGGGCCGAAGTGAAATTCGGTAACCCGGCTGCGTCGCGCCCATGAACCTGCCAGGCCCTGCGCTGCTGGAGCCGCCCGAGCTGCACGCCCTGATCGCTGATGGGGCGGCGGATGCACCACCCCTGGCGCTCGACGGTGTGGCCGTGGCGCGGCTGTATGGCGAGCCGCTGTTCAAGCTGCCCCACGATCTGTACATCCCGCCGGACGCGCTGCGGCTGTTTCTTGAGGCCTTCGAAGGCCCGCTCGACCTGCTGCTGTATCTGATACGCCGGCAGAACTTCAACATCCTCGACATCCCGCTGGCCGATGTGACGCGCCAGTACCTGGCCTACGTTGAGCAGATACGCAAGACCAACCTCGAGCTCGCCAGCGAGTACCTGCTGATGGCGGCGATGCTGATCGAGATCAAGTCGCGCATGCTGCTGCCGCCGAAGAAAAGCGCCGACGGCACCGAGCCGGAGGACCCGCGCGCCGAGCTGGTGCGCCGGCTGGTGGAGTACGAACAGATGAAGCTGGCCGCCGCGCGCCTGGACGCGATGCCGGTGCTCGGCCGCGATTTTCTGCGCGCGCAGGTGCACATCGAGCAATCACTCGCACCGCGCTTTCCCGACGTCGCCCCCGACGAATTGAGGGCGGCCTGGGCCGACGTGATGAAGCGGGCGAGCTTGAACCAGCATCACACCATCAACCGCGAACAACTCAGTGTGCGTGAACACATGAGCATCGTGCTGCGCGCGCTGCAAGGTAAAAAGTTCGTGGAGTTCCACGAGCTGTTCGATGTCACACGCGGCCAGCCGGTGCTGGTGGTCACCTTCATTGCGATGCTTGAGCTGGCGCGCGAAAGCCTGCTCGAGATCACCCAGGCAGAGGCCTACGCCCCGATCTACGTGCGGCTGGCCTACCAGGCGGTTTGACGCCCAGCAACACCTTTCCTTCCGATCCGACGCATCATTGCGCCCGCATCTCAGCGAGACCCTGACCATGTCCACAGCCTCCATCCAAGCAGCACCCGTTCACCTTGTTCGCCCTGCCACCGCGGCCAGTGCGCCACGGCCTGATGCGCCGCGCTGGCAGGTCGAGCAGATCGAAGCGCTGTTCGCCTTGCCGTTCACCGAGTTGCTGTACCAAGCGCAGACGGTGCACCGTGCGAATTTCGACCCGGCTGAGGTGCAGCTCTCCACGCTGCTGTCGATCAAGACCGGCGGCTGTGCCGAGAACTGCTCGTACTGCCCGCAGTCGGCGGCCTACGACACCGGCGTTGAGGCGACGTCGCTGATGAAGGTTGACGAGGTGCTCGCCGCCGCACGCGCAGCGCAGGCAGCAGGAGCCACCCGCTTCTGCATGGGCGCCGCCTGGCGTGGCCCGAAGGACCGCGACATCGAGAAGGTGTCGCAGTTGATCAGCGCGGTGAAGGGCCTGGGGCTGGAAACCTGCGCGACGCTGGGCATGCTGGGCGATGGCCATGCAGAAGCGCTGCGTGACGCGGGTCTGGATTACTACAACCACAACATCGACACCGCACCGGACAAGTACGCCGACATCGTGCAGACCCGCCAGTTCGAGGACCGGATCGACACGCTGCAGCGCGTGCGCGGCGCGGGCGTGAAGGTGTGCTGTGGTGGCATCGTCGGCATGGGCGAGTCGCGCACCCAACGTGCCGCGCTCATTGCCGAACTGGCCAACATGGAGCCCTACCCCGAGTCGGTGCCGATCAACCACCTGGTGCCGGTTGCCGGCACGCCGCTGGCCGAACAGGCGCCGCTCGACCCGTTCGAGTTCGTGCGCACGATCGCCGCCGCGCGCATCACCATGCCGCGCACCCGCGTGCGGCTGTCGGCCGGCCGCCAGGCGTTGGGCGATGCCGTGCAGGCGCTGTGCTTCGTTGCGGGCGCCAACTCCATCTTTTACGGCGACAAGCTGCTGGTGACCGGCAACCCCGATGTGACGGCCGATCAGGCGCTGCTGGAATCGCTGGGCATGAGAGCGGCTTGACCGCGACACCATGAGCGTCCACCCCTCCCCCGACGCGGCACCCGCTGGACGCAAGCCGATCACGCTGCATCGTCTGCGCGAGATGCATGCGAGCGGCGAGCCGATCAGCGTGCTGACCTGCTACGACACCGCCTTCGCCCGCGTGCTCGACCGCGCGGGCGTCGATTGCCTGCTGATCGGCGATTCGCTCGGGATGGTGCTGCAGGGCCTGGGCAGCACGCTGCCGGTGACGCTGGCCGACATGGCCTACCACGTGCGCTGCGTCGCACAGGGCAACCGCAGCGCCTGGGTCATTGGCGACCTGCCCTTTGGCAGCTACCAGCAGTCGCCCGCGCAGGCGATGGAAAGTGCCACCGTGCTGATGCAGGCCGGGGCCCACATGGTCAAGCTCGAAGGCGGCGGCTGGACCGCTGAGACAGTGCACTTCCTGACGCAGCGTGGCATTCCGGTCTGCGCGCACCTGGGGCTGACGCCGCAATCGGTGCATGCGCTGGGCGGCTACCGCATCCAGGGCCGCGATGACGAATCGGCCGCCACGCTGCGACTGCACGCACAGCAACTCGCCGACGCCGGCGCGGCGATGCTGGTGCTGGAACTGATGCCGTCGACCGTCGCTGCCACCATCACCGCCAGCCTGCCCATCCCGACCATCGGCATCGGCGCTGGCGTCGAATGCGCAGGCCAGGTACTGGTGCTGCACGACATGCTGGGCCTCGGCCACGGCAAGCAGCCACGCTTCGTTCGCGACTTCATGCAAGGTGCGAGATCGATCGAGGCCGCAATCGCGACCTATGTGGCAGACGTGAAGGCGCGTCGCTTCCCGGACCCAGCGCTGCACGGGTACCTCTGAGCCGACGCCACACCATGCTCGTTGTCCACACCATCGCCGCGCTGCGCGCTGCCCTGCCCGTGCCCGGTGCCTGCGCCTTCGTCCCGACGATGGGCAATCTGCACGATGGTCACCTGGCGCTGGTGCGACAGGCGGCGTCGCACGGTCTGCCGGTGGTGGTCAGCATCTTCGTCAACCGGTTGCAGTTCGCCCCGCACGAGGATTTCGACCGCTACCCGCGCACGCTGGAGCGCGACTGCGCCCTGTTGCAGCCCGCCGGCTGCGACATCGTTTTTGCGCCCGATGAACACGAGCTGTACCCGCAGCCACAAAGCTACAAGGTGCTGCCAGACCCGGCGCTCGCAGACGTACTCGAGGGCCACTTCCGGCCAGGCTTCTTCACCGGTGTCAGCACCGTCGTCATGAAGCTGTTCAACGCCGTGCAGCCACGCATCGCCTTGTTCGGCAAGAAGGACTACCAGCAGCTGCTGGTGATCCGCAGGATGACGCAGCAGTTCGCCCTGCCCATCGTCATCGAAGCCGCTGAAACATCCCGCGCCGACGACGGCCTGGCGCTGTCGTCTCGCAACGGTTACTTGAGCTCTGACGAACGCGCTCATGCTACCGAGTTGGCGCAGGCACTGCGCACGCTGGCCGAGCGTTTCGGCGATGGCGTGGGACCGTTGGATCTGCTGGAAAGGCAGGCGCTGGATGGGCTTGCAACCCGCGGCTGGCAGCCCGACTACCTGACGGTGCGACGCCAGCGTGACCTGAGCTCACCGCGCGACGGCGACGAACGCGAAGGTGCTTGGGTGGCTCTCGGCGCTGCCCGACTCGGCGCCACGCGCTTGATCGACAACATCGAGTTCAGCGTCTGAACGAGGGCGCGCCGGTGGGTGTCAGCGCCGCCTGACCGGGTGCCGCGGCAGCGGCTGGGCTCAACACCACAGTGTGAAAGCACCCAGGTGTTGCTTTCAACGCAACACCAGACCCCCTCATTCACGGGGGTCTGGTGAGTGAAATCACGGCGCCCGAGCACGACGTTGTGCGCAGACCGTCCACCGTTCAGTCACGCATCGCTCGTCGTCGGACGGCCTCGATATAGCGCTCGCCATCCGGTGGCAGGCCCGTGCGTTGTGAGGTCCACATCATCTCGCCCAGACACTCCATGACTTCATGGTGTGCGTCGTGCAGCGAGCCGCGGCGAGCTGCCAGCAGTTCAGTCGCCTGCTTGATGCCGCGCGGCTGATCGACCGAGAATTGTTCGCTGATGGAAAGGTGCATCGACAAGTGCAGGAACGGGTTGGTTTGACCCGAATCCACCTCGTAGACGGCCTCCAGCGCCTGATCGACATCGGCCAGCACTGCGTGGTACTCCGGATGCAACGCGATCCAATCTGCAGCGACGATCTCCAGCGCAGACAGAGGCCTTCCAGCGCGAGCCTTGGCATGCGCCTCACAGAAGAAGCGACGCACATCGTGTTGAGAAGGCGTGAACATGGATGGATTGTCAGCGTGGATTTCGACAGACGTTGATCGAGCGCCATGCGGTGCTTGGGACTGATTCAATGGCTTGGTGGCGCAGGCGCGACGCGACCCTCTCTATTGCATTGAAAAAATTGACCTTAGAATTTTTTCCTCTCTGTGACCGTCCTTGAAAGCACCCCGTGAGGTATTCAGAACCGAAAGACCGAACCGCAGAGTTGCTTCGCTTGGCTTTGGGACACATGGGGAAACATGAAGCCGCCTTCAATCCAGTGACCTTCACGCTCTGGTACGAATATGCAGCGGGGATCAATCCCGCACTGACCGCAGCGATGGATGAGGTGCTCAATTCGGGCAAGGGCATGGATGACGGCACGGTCATCACGCTGTACCAGAAGCACATCGCGCCGGCTGACGAAGCGGTGATGGCGAAGATCAGCGGCGAGATGGAACGGCTGCTCACCAGCGTCGCTCAAACGGCATCTCAGACCGGCGACCAGGCCGGCGCGTTCGGGGATCAACTGACGGGACTGAATCAGGCGCTGGCATCGCGCGATGTCGAACTGCTTCGTCCTCGCCTGACCGAAGTGATTGCGGGCACCGCCGAAATGAAAAGCTCGGTCGAGGCGCTGCAACAAAAGGTCTCGACCAGCCAGGACGAGATCAACCGGCTGCGCAGCGATCTGGATCGCGCCACCAGTGAAGCCCTGCTGTGCCCGATGACAGGCATCCTGAACCGCCGCGGCTTCGAACGGAAGATCGAATCCCTGTTATCTCAACAAACCGCCGACGGCCACAGCCACTGCCTGGTGATGCTGGACATCGATCACTTCAAGAAAGTGAACGACACGCATGGCCACCTGATGGGTGATCGTGTGCTTCAGGCGGTGGGTGAAATCCTGCGCACCGCGGTGACGGACGCGAACCACGCCGCTGCGCGCTACGGTGGTGAAGAGTTTGCGTTGCTGCTGCCGCAAACGTCGCTCGACCAATCGATCGAACTGGCCGAGGCGGTTCGCAACCGCACCAAGGCGATGAGGATCCGCAATCGCACCACGCAAGAAGTGCTGTTGACCGTCACCATCTCCGGCGGCGTCACGGCAATGAAGCCGGATGACGACGCCGCTTCGCTGATTTCACGCGCCGATGCCGCGCTGTACGCAGCGAAGAATAGCGGCCGGGATCGGGTGATTGCCCAGGCCTGAGCGGCGGTTCACTCACTTCGGCTCAACGTAAGGCTCGACCCGCACCGCGTCCATGCGGTAGCCGCTGGCGCCCATGTAACTGTCGCTGCGCAGCGTCTTCAGCGTACCGCTGACCCACACGGTGTCCATCGAATGGAAGCCCTTCGCGGGCTTCTCTGCTTTCACGTAGATGATCTGGTTGGCCGGCGGCGGCGGCGTGTGGATGCAGGCACCGAAATACGGCACCAGCAGGAATTCCTTCAGGCCCGCCTTGGAGTCCTCCAGCGGCACCAGGTAGCCGGGAATGCGCACCGAGGCGCCGTCCATGTCATTGTTGGTCGGCGCGTTGTCCCAGGTTTCGCGCATGCGCTTGAGCATCTCGTTGGCCCGTGGATCGCTGTCGTTCATCAGGCTGAAGTTGATGTTTTTGAACTCTTTCAGCGGGTCCCAGTCCTTGGGCACCAGATCGTCCCACTTGATCTCGCGAAACGTGCCGGCGGCTGCCGGCTGGCTGACACCCGTGCCGCCGATCGGCTGGCTCGCCGAGGTGCCGGCAGCGCTGGCCATGCTGGCGCAGACTCCCACTGCGAGACCCAGGGCCAATGCCTTTGTCCACCCCACTGACGATCTGCTCTGCATGTTCAAACCCTCGGGGACAGGCCATCGGCCAGGGACAGCCGGTAGGCGCGCCACGCCGGGATGAGGCTGGCGACCGCGCCCGCCACCACCACGGCGGCGAACAGACCCCATTGAGCGGCGCTCGGGGCGGAAAGTTTCAGGTTGACGCCGTAATGCGCCTGCACCCAGGGCGCTGCAAGCGCAACGAGCAGGCCCGTGGCCAGCATCCCGAGCAACGCACCACACAGCGTGACCAGCAACCCTTCTCCGGTCAGCAACATCAGCACATGGCGCGGCGCCGCACCCACCGCGCGCAACACCGCCAGCTCACGGCGACGCTCGTTCAAGCCCGCCATCACCACGGCGACCAGTCCAGCCAGACTGACCACACCCACCATCGCCGACATGCCGATCAAGGCCTTCTCGCCCACGCCGACCACGTCCCACAGCTCGTCGAGTGCCACGCCGGGCAGCACCGCCATCAAGGGCTCATCGGCATAGTCGGCCACGAAGCGCTGCACATTGAATACCGCAGCGCGGCCTTTCAGGCCGATCAGGGCGGCCGTCACCACCTTCGGTCTCAGGTCGAACTTGCGTGCCTGCTCAGGTGCAATCGACACGCCCGGCATCCGCGCGCCGCCGATCCAGTCGATGTGGATCGCCTGCATCGATTCCAGGCTGATGTGCACCGTGCGGTCAACCGGCGTGCCAGTGCGCTTGAGGATCCCCACCACCGTGAACGGCTTGTCGGCATGCTCGGCACCCGGCAGGCCGCCGACGCCATGCGCCAGCGTCAACCGGCTGCCAAGCCGGTAGCCCAAGGCATCGGCGACCTCTGCGCCCAGCACCGCGCCATACAGCCCCTCGATGCCATCGGCAAACGCGCTGCCCTGGGCCAGCGCCAACGGCTCGCGGTCGCCATAGAGAAAGCGGTTGAAGTACCCGGCCGTGGTGCCGAGCACCGCATAGCCCTTGTGCGAGTCGCCCAGGGACAGTGGCACCACCCAGGCCACCGCGCGGTGCTTGGCGATCGCCTCCACGCTGCTCATGCGGATGTTGTTGGTCGCGCTGCCGACGCGGAACACCGCGTACAGCATCAACTGGACCGAGCCGGTGCGCGCACCGACGACGAGGTCGGTGCCGCTGACCGACTGCGAGAAGTTCTCGCGCACATCGGTGCGCACCTGCTCGAAGCCGAGCAGCAGGAAGGTCGACAAGGCCACCGACAGCAGCACCAGGGACAGCGTGGCACGGCGGTTCCAGGCGCTGTGCCAGGCCAAGGTCAGCAATGCCCTCACAGCACATCCTCGACCGATGCAGACGCCGCGCGGTTGATGGCCGACAGCGACACTCGCTCGTCGAAACGCGCGGCCAGTCGCTCGTCATGACTGACGAAGACGAGGGTTCCACCGGAAGCTCGACACGCCTCCAGCAGCAGGTCCATGAAGCTGTCGCGCAAGGCCGCGTCGAGTGCCGAGGTGGGCTCGTCGGCGATCACCACCTCGGGGCGACCGATCAGCGCGCGCGCGGCGGCCACCCGTTGTTGTTGGCCCACCGACAGCTGCGCCGCAGGCCGTGCCCAATACGCCTCTGCCAGACCGACCCGTTGGAGCAGCTCACGCGCCTGGGCGCCGGGCGAGCCGGCCTCGCGACTGGCGCGCTCGCGGCGACGGGCCGAGAAGCGGCAGGGCAGCAGCACGTTGTCGAGCACGCTGAGATAAGGCAGCAGGTTGAACTGCTGGAAGATGTAGCCGACGTGATCAGCCCGAAAGGCATCGCGACGCGCACCGGAGAGATCAGCCCAGCGGGTGCCCAACAGACTCACCGAGCCACTGCGTGGCAGCAACACCCCCGACAACAACCCCAGCAGCGTGCTTTTGCCGCCACCGCTCGGGCCGTGCAGAAACACCGTTCGACCGGCTGCGATCGTGAGCTTGTCGATGGCGATGCAGTCGGCCGCTGGGCCATGGCCCCAGACTGCCGGCCATGCAAATCGCAGGTCTTGAACCTCAATCACTCAAGCGCTTTCCAACCAGAACGACCGGCGTCCGACACTTCGGTTCGAGCAGCTGGATCAATCAACGTTCAGTGAACGATCGCTGCGCCGCGCGAAATAAAACCATTCGTTGCCCGGCAGCGCCTTGGTGTTGGGGAACACGATGTAGCCATCGTCCTGGGCGGTCACGACAGTGCCGTCATGCCGGTGGCCGATGGGCTCGCCGGCCGTCACCCGATCGAAGCTGGCCCAGGGCTTGACGAAGACGTCGCCGGGATTCAACCGATCGGTGACGTGAATCAACCGCAGGACCTCGATGTCGTTGCGCGGCTCAGGCGCCGGCGCGTCGATCATGCGCAAATGCGCCAGCGTGTTGATGATGGCCCGGTAGGCCACGTCCGGGCCCGCCGGGTCGTCATGCTGGCCGCATTCCAGCGTGATCGCCATGCCACCGACACTGCGCATGTATTCGGTGGTGCCGATGCCGTAGCGCGGGTCGGTGTTGAGCAGCCGTGCGCGCGCGGTGCGCGGATCATCCGATTGCTCGGCGCGCTGCACGCGTGCCGCCACGCCGTCGGCATAGGTTTCCAGCCAGCCTTCGACCAGGCGTCTGGGACCCAGCCGCGCCGCCAGTGCCTCCTCTTGTGCGGCCAGCGCGAAGGGTTGCAGCGTGCCTGTGTTGTTGGTGGGGCCGAGCATGGCAAACGGCTCGCCGGGCGAGTGGAATGAATGCAAGTCGATCAGCACGTCGTGCTGGCTCAACAAGGGGCACAGCGCGTTGGCGATGCGGTCTTCGAAATCCTGCGGTTGCTCAACCGGACCGAGGTTGCGGTTGAGGTTCCGATCCCCCTCGCGCTGCACGAGCTCATAGGCCTTGACGTTCGTGATCGGCACGAACGACACGCTGCCGCGCAGCAGATTCAACTGTTTCGACTCGAACTCGGCCCACACCCGCTCGATGGCGCGGGGTCCGCAGATCTCATTGCCGTGCACCGCGCCCAGCACGATCAGGCGTGGGCCCGCGCGCTCGGCCTTCCGACCGACGACGTTGAAAGGTGCGGTGCTGAGGGGCTCGGCGTTCGGCATGGCAAGGTCTGGTGGTGGCGGTGATCGCGAACAGGGGCGCAGTGACTCGGCCTGGGGGCTGAAGAGCCCCGCATCGCGCCCGGTATTCTGTATGCAAGGCCCGGCAACCCGGCCGGTAGAATGCCCCCATGCATTTGCGTTTCACTGCCCACCTCGCATTCGACGCGCACGGTGCCACGCACCGGCAGACCTCACGCGATCGAATTTGACGATGCGGCTCGGCGTGCGAGCCGGCTGCCTCTGGCGCCACGCGAGATGAGCGGCCCGGTCCGATGGGCACGCTCCCGGCGGCAACACCCCCCTGTCTTTTGACCACGCGCCCGGCGCGAATGCCACCTGCGAAGACCTCAGTATGTCCACCGAAAAGTCCTCTGCCAACGCCCCGGATGCCGACACCTCGGGCCTGCGTGCCACGCTGAACCTGCCAGACACCTCGTTCCCGATGCGCGGTGACCTGCCCAAGCGTGAGCCGGGCTGGGTCGAGCAATGGGACGATGCCGGCACCTACCAGCGCCTGCGCGAGGCCCGATGCGGCGCGCCGAAGTTCGTGCTGCACGACGGCCCGCCGTATGCCAACGGACAGATCCACATCGGCCACGCGGTGAACAAGGTGCTCAAGGACATGATCGTCAAGGCGCGCCAGCTCAAGGGCATGGACGCGACCTACATCCCCGGCTGGGACTGCCACGGCTTGCCGATCGAGAACCAGATCGAGAAGACCTTCGGCCGCAAGCTGCCGCGCGCCGAGGTGCAGGCCAAGAGCCGTGCCTACGCGACCGAACAGATCACGCAGCAGATGGCCGATTTCAAGCGCCTGGGCGTGCTGGCCGACTGGGCGCACCCCTACCGCACGATGGACTTCGGCAACGAGGCCGGCGAGATCCGCACGCTGAAACGGGTGATGGAGCGCGGCTATGTCTACCGCGGACTGAAACCTGTGTATTGGTGCTTCGACTGCGGATCTTCATTGGCCGAGTTCGAGATTGAATACGCCGACAAGACCTCGCAATCGCTCGACGTGGCCTTTCTGTGCGCCGAGCCGGAGCGGCTGGCGGCGGCGTTCGGCCTGGCTTCGTTGAGCAAAGAGGCCTACGCCGTCATCTGGACCACCACCGCGTGGACGATTCCGGCCAACCAGGCGCTGAACCTGAACCCCGCGCTGGAATACAGCCTGGTCGACACCGAGCGCGGCTTGCTGCTGTTGGCGTCGGCGCGTGTTGAAGACAGCCTCCAGCGCTATGCGTTGCAGGGCAGTGTCATCGCCACCGCGCTCGGCGAGAAGCTCGATGGCATCCGGTTCCGCCACCCGCTCGCCCATGTCGATGCGGGCTACGACCGGCTGAGCCCGGTTTACCTCGCCGATTACGCCACCGCCGACGACGGCACCGGCCTCGTGCATGCGGCACCGGCCTATGGCGTGGAAGACTTCAGGTCTTGCGTCGCGCACGGCATGGCGATCGACGACATCCTGAACCCGGTCGCCGGCAGCGGCGTTTACGACGCGAGCCTGCCGCTGTTTGGCGGGCAGCACATCTGGAAGGCCTGCGCGGTCATCATCGACGCGCTCCGCGACGCCGGCCGCCTGCTCGCCACCGCCACCTTCCAGCACAGCTACCCGCACTGCTGGCGGCACAAGACACCGGTGATCTACCGTGCCGCTGCGCAATGGTTCGTGCGGATGGACGAAGCGAACGACGACACCGCGGGCGTGTTCGCCACCGACGCGGCGCCGCAAACGTTGCGTCAGAGCGCACTGGCCGCCATCGACGCGACCACCTTCTATCCCGAGAACGGCCGGGCCCGGCTGCGCGACATGATCGCCAACCGGCCCGATTGGTGCATCAGCCGCCAACGCAACTGGGGCGTGCCGTTGCCGTTCTTCCTGCACCAGGACAGCGGCGCGCTGCACCCGAACACGCTGGCGCTGATGGACCGTGCGGCCGCGCTCGTCGAGCAGGGTGGTGTCGAAGCGTGGTCGCAGCTCGATCCGCGCGACTGGCTGGGTGATGAGGCTGCCGACTACACCAAGAGCAACGACATTCTTGACGTGTGGTTCGACTCGGGCAGCACGTTCAACCACGTGCTGCGCGGCTCGCACCCTGGTGCCGGCCAGGCCGAAGGCCCCGAAGCCGACCTGTACCTCGAAGGCCATGACCAGCACCGCGGCTGGTTCCATTCGTCCCTGCTGATCGCCTGTGCGATCGAGGATCACGCGCCCTACAAGGGCCTGCTCACGCACGGCTTCGCGACCGATGGCCAGGGCCGCAAGATGAGCAAGTCGCTGGGCAACGTGGTCGCGCCGCAGTCGGTCAGCGACAAGCTGGGCGCCGAGATCGTGCGCCTGTGGGTGGCCAGCACCGACTACTCGGGTGATCTGAACATCGACGACAAGATCCTCGCGCGCGTCGTCGATGGCTATCGCCGCATCCGCAACACGCTGCGCTTCCTGCTCGCCAACACCAGCGACTTCGATGTGTCGAAGGACGCGGTGCCGTTGTCGGATCTGCTGGAGATCGACCGCTACGCGCTGGCCCGCGCGGCGCAGTTCCAGGCTGAGGTGCTGGCGCACTACGAGGTGTACGAGTTCCACCCGGTGGTGGCCAAGCTGCAGGTCTATTGCAGCGAAGACCTGGGCGCGTTCTACCTCGACGTGCTGAAGGACCGGCTCTACACCACGGCACCGAAGAGCCTGGCACGCCGCAGTGCGCAAACCGCGCTCTGGCACATCACGAACGCGATGCTGCGCTGGATGGCGCCGTTCCTCAGCTTCACTGCTGAAGAGGCGTGGCCGATCTTTGCGCCCGGCAGGTCATCGTCGATCTTCGTCGAGACCTACAGCGACACCGCAGCATGGGCCGACGATGCCCTGCTGGCGAAGTGGTCGCGCATCCGCGAAATCCGTGAGTTCGCCAACAAGCAGATCGAAGCCGTGCGTGCCGCAGGCCAGCTCGGCTCATCGCTGCAAGCCTCGATCTCGATCACCGCAGGTGCCGATGACCACGCGCTGTTGGCGTCACTCGGTGACGGTTTGAAGTTCGTCACGATCACCTCGGAGGCGCTCCTCAGCGCGGGCGCTGAACTCGCCGTGCAGGTGACACCATCGGGGGCCAAGAAGTGCGAGCGCTGCTGGCACTACCGCGACGACGTGGGCCACGATGCGGCGCGCCCGACGATCTGTGGTCGCTGCACCAGCAACCTTGACGGCGACGGCGAAGTCCGTCGCGTGGCCTGAGATGGCGGCGAAGAACGCAGCAGGTTCCAACCTGCTCCCCTGGCTCGGCCTGGCGCTGCTGATCATCCTGGCGGATCAGATCACCAAGACGCTGATCATCGGCAGCTTCGAACTGGGTGACAGCCGCACCATCACCTCGTTCTTCAACCTCGTGCGGGTACACAACCCGGGCGCCGCATTCAGCTTCCTGGCAGACGCCTCGGGTTGGCAGCGCTGGTTCTTCGTCGGGCTGGGGCTGGTGGCCACGGTGGTGATCGTCTGGATGTTGAAGAACCACGGCGGGCAGCGCCTGTTCAGCCTGGCGCTGGCATTGATCCTCGGCGGTGCGCTGGGTAACGTGATCGACCGCCTGCTGCACGGTCACGTGATCGATTTTCTGCAGTTCCACTGGGACTGGCTGGCCCCGATGTTCCACGGTGGCTACTTTCCCAGCTTCAACATCGCCGACAGCGCCATCACCGTCGGCGCGATCTTGCTCATCCTCGACGAACTGCTGCGGGTGCGGCGCGGCTGACGCGGCTGACCTTGGGTCCAGCCCGCCAAACCCACCACGCATTGCGCGCATCCATCGAACGAACCTAGCGTCTGCCCATGCCTTCGACACGACTTCTGCCTGCGCTCCTGCTGGCTGCGGCCACACTGGTGGTATCCGCCTGTGGCGGCGGCTCTGGAGGTAACACCCGCTCTTCGGGGTCGGTACAGCTTGACAGCGCCCGAACCGTCAGCGCCACGCTCGACGCGACTGGCGGCAACCTGAGTGTCACCGCCGCCGACGGCACGCGCTACACACTCACGGTGCCGCCGGGCGCGCTGGCCACCAGCACCGAAATCACAGCCACACCCGTGCTGTCGATGGGTGCCGCACCGCTGGCCGACGGGTTGATCGGTGCAGTGCGCTTCGGTCCGTCGGGTCTGCAGTTCGCACTGCCTGCCACGCTGCGCATCGAGGGCGTCAATCCAGAGACCAGCAGCGACACCACCCTGGTCGGCTTCCTGCGCAGCAACGACGGCGCGTCGATGCAACTGGTGCCACCTACCGTCGGGGAAATCTTCATCGACATCGAGGTATTGCACTTCAGCGATGTCGGCGTCAGCGAAGCCACAGCGCAAGCAGTGGCGACAGTGCCGGTAGATGCGAACGCAGATCCGGTGGCCGCGCTGGACGACGAATTCATGCGCGCATTCGTCGATACAGAGGACGAAGCAGCCGAGATTGCCCTGCTTGTGCGGTTGCACGATACCCGGGTCGTGCCGCGCCTGGTGGCAGCGGCGATTCGCTCGGTCGCCACCGATACCGAGCGCGAAGTGGCCGTCTTGGTAGCGCGGAACTGGATCAATGCGGTCTTGGCGGTCTACGCGCTCGACCCAAACGATGTTGCGGACGTGCCGCCGGGCAACCTCGGGCCTTTGATCACGGCGCTGCGGCAGCGTGTGCTGGCTATCCTCAATGAGGATTTCGAGGCGGGGCGTGACGCGTGCATGGCCCCGGCTCCGATCGTTAGTGCGCAGTTGGTGGGCCTGCAGAACGCTCTGCGTGCGCATGCACAGGTTCAGCGATTCAACAGAAACGGCGGGCTACCGGGCCTGGACTTCGAAACGGTCGCGCAGCGCCTGAACGATTGCGTGCGGATCGTCTTCGAGCCTCGCCCGCTGCCCACCTTCGCGCTGGGTCAACCAGTGTCGCTAGACATGCGGGCGCAACTGGTGTTTGCCGCTGACGCCAACGCCAGCATCCAGGTGCCCTATGCATTTTTTGTGCTCTCCGTGGACGCCGATGTGGGTCCGGATGGCTTTTCCGACACGCTGGGCAACTACACCACGGTCGTAACTCCTCTTGAGGCCGACCCTCTGTTCAACGTGGAAGCTTGCATGACAGTGACCTTGCGCAATGGCGGGCCAGTGGAGTCCGCGCTTTGTGGGAGGCAAACCGTGGGCGGCTCACCCACCGACGTGGTGCTGGCCGGCCGGGCCACGCGCACCTTCAACCGGGTGGACACGTCATCGGAAGTGACGTTTGCCTTCCAGGGCGCGGTCGATTTCCGGGTGCGGGCGGAAGCCGACGACACCTTTACCGTGCTGGAAGCGCTGGGCACCTTCACGCAGGTCATCACCGGCAACAACACGTGCCGGCCCGACGGTGTCACACCCAGCACGCGGCAGCTGACCACGCGCACGGTTCAAAGCATCACTCGGGGTGCACGCTTCGGAGGTGGCCTCAACACGGGTTTCCAGTTCTTCGGCACCACCACCCGAAGCACCGAAAGCTTCGTCAACTCCAACCTGAGTTGCGACATCACCACCACGGTCAACACCATCGACGACGGCGATGAGTTCGGCAACGTCTTCGTTAGCGGCATCGAGCGCGATCCCGACGGCGTGCCGACGACCATCACCTTAGACGGTAGCGCGGGCCAGGTGACCGGCAGCTTGCAACGCCAGTGACGCCAGGAAGCCACGTCACCCGAGCTTGTTGCTCAGGTGGTGCACCACCTGGGTCCACACGGCGCGTCGCACGCAAGCTGCGCGTGGAGAGCTGACGCCGCCAAGCTCTCAAGGCAGCAACACGCTGCACCCGGTCGTCAGCCGCGCCTCCAGATCGCGATGGGCCTGTGCCACGTCGGCCAGCGCGTAGCGACGCTCTACCGGCACCTTGACCGCGCCACTGGCCACCACCGCGAACAAGTCGTCGGCCATCGCCTGCGTCGCTGCACGGGTGGCCAGGTGTGTGAACAGCGTTGGGCGCGTCACGTACAGCGAGCCCTTGGCCGCCAGCACGCCCAGCTCCACCGGCGGCGCCTTTCCCGAGGCGTTGCCGAAATTGGCCAGCAGGCCGAAGGGCTGCAGCACGTCGAGGGACTTCTCGAAGGTATCGAGCCCCACCGAGTCGTAGACCACCTTCACACCACGGCCGCCAGTGATGTCTTTCACTCTGGCCACGAAATCCTCGCGCCGGTAGTTGATCGCATGTACGGCGCCGTTTTGCAGCGCCAGCGCGCACTTCTCGTCGCTGCCGGCGGTGCCGATCAGCTGCAAGCCGAGTGCGCGCGCCCACTGGCAGGCGATCAACCCCACACCGCCTGCCGCGGCATGGAACAGGATGAAATCGCCGGGCTGCAGACCCCCCTGCGGCAGCGTCTTCTTCAGCAGGTACTGCGCGGTCAGGCCTTTGAGCATCATCGCGGCGGCGGTCTCGGCATCGATACCGTCGGGTAGCTTGACCACGCACTTCGCCGGCATGACGCGCGACTCACAGTAACTGCCCGGCGGCGTGCTGGCATACGCGGCGCGGTCGCCTGCGCGCAGGTGGGTCACGCCCTCGCCCACCGCCTCGACGATGCCAGCGCCCTCCATGCCCAGCCCGGCCGGCAACGGCAGCGGGTACAGCGCCGTGCGGTGGTAGACATCGATGAAGTTGAGACCACAGGCCTGGTGGCGTATGCGGATCTCGCCCGGCCCGGGCTCACCGATCGGTACCTCGACCAGACGCATGGCGTCTGGCCCGCCGGGTTGATCGATGCGGATGGCGCGGGTGGTGGTTGACATTGGAGACCTCCTGAATCTGCGGTGAGCTATCGTGCCCGAAGCCTACCGCGCTCACACGGCTGAGGGACGAGCCCATGAAGAAGCTGACCACCGCCCCGAATCTTGCGATCGCCACGCTGTGGGCCGACATGCTGTGCCATGCGGGCGTGCCCACGACGATCCAGCGCGCCTACAACAGCAGCCTGGCCGGACAGGTGCCGCCGGATCAGTCACTGCCTGAACTGTGGCTCACCGATGCCGACAATTTCGAGCGCGCCGAACGGCTGCTCGACGAACTGCGCGCGCCGGTGTCGCGCACCTGGCTGTGCACCGCCTGCCGCGAAATGATCGACGGGCCGTTCGAGCAGTGCTGGAACTGCGGCGCGGCGATGCCGTGACGCCAACCCGCTGAACCCCAAACTGTCATCGAGTGGTCACAGAACACATCTATATTTCCAAACTCTTGGAATTATTGTTGTGTTTTCTGGTTCACTGACACGAGGTCGACATGAGAGTGGGCATCAACGGCATGGGTCGCATCGGCCGTCTGGCGCTGCGCGCCGCATTCGGCGCCGCGGAGCGGCCTGCAGACGACCCTCGGGCGCACCACCGGCTCGACGTGGTGCATTTGAATGAAATCAAGGGCGGCCCCGCCGCGACCGCACACTTGCTCGCCTTCGACAGCGTGCAGGGGCGGTGGCGGGCCGACATCGGTGCCGAGGGCGACGACACGATCCGCGTGGCGGACCGATCGCTGTCGTTCTCTTCGCACGCAACGCCCGGCGACATCCCTTGGGGCGATCTCGGGGTCGATCTGGTCCTCGAGTGCACCGGCAAGTTCCTGACGCCAGAGGCGCTGCAGGCGCATCTGGATCGCGGTGCGAAGCGGGTGATCGTGGCTGCGCCGGTGAAGACCGGCGACGTGCTGAACATCGTGGTGGGCGTCAACGACCACCTGTACGACGCGGCACGACACCGCATCGTCACTGCCGCGTCCTGCACCACCAATTGCCTGGCGCCGGTCGTGAAGGTGGTCCACGAAGCCATCGGCATCCGGCACGGCCAGATCACGACCATCCACGACCCGACGAACACCAACTTGGTCGTCGATGCACCGCACAAGGACCTGCGCCGTGCGCGCAGCGCGATGCTCAGCCTGGCGCCGACGACCACCGGCAGCGCCACGGCCATCGCGCTGATCTACCCCGAACTGAAGGGCAAGCTCAACGGCCATGCGGTGCGGGCGCCGGTGTTGAACGCGTCGTTGACCGACTGCGTGTTCGAGCTGAAGCGCGAGACCTCGGCGGAAGAAGTCAACGGCTTGTTCGAACAGGCGGCTCGCGGTCCGCTGGCGGGCATCCTGGGGATCGAACACCGCCCCTTGGTCAGCGCCGACTACGCAGGCGACAGCCGCAGCGCCATCGTCGACGCGCTGTCGACGCTGGTGACCGACGGCACGATGCTGAAGGTATACGCCTGGTATGACAACGAGATGGGCTACGCCTGCCGCATGGTCGACCTGGCATGTCACATGAATGAGCAGGGCCTGTGAACGCCACGGGCCATACCGCGGCAAGTCCAACCGCGAGCCAGGGCGCACGCAACTACGCCATCGTCACCACGGCGTACTGGGGCTTCACGCTGACCGACGGCGCGCTGCGCATGCTGGTGCTGCTGCACTTCTATCGGTTGGGCTACTCACCTTTCACGCTGGCCTTCCTGTTCCTGCTGTACGAGGCGATGGGCGTGGTCGCCAACCTGATTGGCGGCTGGCTGGCGACGCGCTACGGCATCCAGCGCATGCTGACGGTCGGCCTGTGCACGCAAATCTCGGGCTTTCTGTTGCTGTCGCAACTGTCACCCGACTGGACGGTGACGATGTCGGTGGCCTGGGTGGTGTTGTCGCAAGGCGTCTGCGGCGTCGCCAAGGACTTGACCAAGACGGCCAGCAAGTCAGCCATCAAGCTGACCGCCGGTACGGCATCAGGACAGCTGTTCAAGTGGGTCGCCTGGTTCACTGGCAGCAAGAACGCGATGAAGGGTGTCGGATTCTTCCTCGGCGGTCTGCTGCTCGACCAGTTGGGCTTCCAGGCGTCGTTGTGGGCCATGGCAGGCTTGTTGGCGGTGGTACTCATCGGTGTCGTGAGCTTCGTGCCCCCGCTGATGGGCAAGAGCACCGCTTCGAAATCGGCCCGGGAACTGTTCGCGAAGAACCGCGCCATCAATCTGCTGGCGGCGGCACGCGTCGCGTTGTTCGGCGCCCGCGATGTCTGGTTCGTGGTCGGCGTACCGGTGTTCCTGTATGCGTCAGGCTGGACCTTCACGATGGTCGGCGGCTTCCTGGCCGCATGGACCATCGGCTACGGCTTGGTCCAGGCACTGGCGCCGGCGCTGGTGAAGCGCAGCAGCGACGGATTGAGCGCCGAGGTGCCGGCCGCCCGCTTGTGGTCGGCGATCCTGGTGGTCGTGCCGATCAGCCTGGCGGTCATCGTGTCGATGCAGGTGGCGCACCTCGAGTGGATCGTCGTCGCCGGACTCGGGGTGTTCGGCTTCGCCTTCGCGGTCAACTCCGCCGTGCACTCTTATCTGATCCTCGCCTACGCAGGATCGGAAAAGGCCGCAGAAGACGTCGGCTTCTACTACGCGGCGAATGCACTGGGCCGCTTCATCGGCACCCTGCTGTCGGGCCTGCTGTACCAATGGGGCGGGTTGCTCTACTCGCTGAGCGGCTCGGCAGCGATGCTGATAGCGTGCTGGCTGGTCACGTTTGCATTGCCGACGTCACGCGCTGACCCCACCCCCAACTCAAGGATCCCGTGATGGAAGAACGATTGGCCGTCGCCTCCCTCGCTGCCCTGGCACAGGGCATGCGCCTGCGCATCTTTCGCGCGCTGGTGGGCGCGGGTCCGCAAGGCATGACCCCCGGCGCGTTGTCGGCCACGCTCGACGTGCCGTCCTCGACGCTGTCGTTTCACCTGAAGGAGTTGATGCATTCCGGCCTGGTGTCGCAGCAGCGCGATGGCCGGCACCTGATCTATCGCCCTTCGCTGGATCAGATGAACGCGTTGCTGTCCTACCTGACGGCGCACTGCTGCCAGGGCGCAGACGCCACGGGCACCTGCGAGCCGACGGCAGTTCCGGGCTGTACCACCTGCTGATGCCCCGGATCTCCCTCAACCCTGTTACTTCAACCCGCGCAGGAGCCCACTCGATGAGCGACAAGGTCTACAACGTACTTTTCATCTGCACCCACAACTCGGCCCGTTCCATACTGGCCGAAGGCCTGCTGAACAGCCTCGGCCGGGGTCGCTTCGTGGCGTACTCGGCTGGCAGCCAGCCTGGCGGCTCTGTCAACCCGTTCGCCTTGAAGACGCTGGAGCGGCTGCGCATCCCGACCGATGGCTACCGCAGCAAGGATTGGGCAGAGTTCAGCCAGCCGCACGCGCCTCAGATGGACTTTGTCTTCACCGTCTGCGACAACGCCGCCGGCGAAGTCTGCCCGGTGTGGCCCGGACAGCCGATGACCGCCCATTGGGGCATCCCAGACCCAGCGGCGTTCGAGGGCACGGACGAGGAAAAGAGTCGCGTTTTCTGGGACGCTGCCGTCATCCTCAAGCGCCGAATCGAACTGATGCTCGCATTGCCGATGCAGTCGCTGGACCGGCTGGCAATCCAGCGGGAGATCACGGACATCGGCAGACGCTGAGGAATGACCGCCCTCCTGATTCAGCCCGCCGCAAGCATCACACCGATGAGCCTCTTCGAGCGCTACCTGACGGTCTGGGTCTTCCTGTGCATCGTGGTCGGGATCACGCTGGGGCAGCTGTTCCCCGGCCCATTCCAGGCCGTCGGCCAGATGGAGTTCGCGCAGGTCAATCTGCCGGTCGGCCTGCTGATCTGGGTGATGATCATCCCGATGCTGCTGAAGGTGGACTTCGCGTCGCTGTCGCAGGTTCGTCAGCACTGGCGGGGCATCGGCGTCACGCTGTTCGTCAACTGGGCCGTCAAGCCGTTCTCGATGGCGCTGCTGGCCTGGATCTTCATCCGCCATGTGTTCGCGCCCTATCTGCCGGCCGATCAGGTGGACAGTTATGTGGCCGGGCTGATCCTGCTGGCTGCCGCACCGTGTACCGCCATGGTGTTCGTGTGGAGCCGGCTCACTGGCGGCCACCCGCTGTTCACCTTGTCTCAGGTGGCGCTGAACGACACCATCATGGTGTTCGCCTTCGCGCCCATCGTTGCGCTGCTGCTGGGGCTGTCGGCCATCGTCGTGCCGTGGGACACGCTGGTCACGTCGGTGCTGCTGTACATCGTGATCCCGGTGGTCATCGCGCAGCTCTGGCGCAAGGTGCTGCTCAGACGCGGCCAGGCAGCCTTGGATGCGGCGCTGGCCAAGATCGGCCCGTGGTCGATCGCGGCACTGCTCGCCACGCTCGTGTTGCTGTTCGCCTTCCAGGGCCAGGCGATCCTGGCGCAGCCGCTCATCATCGCGATGCTGGCGGTGCCGATCCTGATCCAGGTGTTCTTCAATTCGGGACTGGCCTACTGGCTGAACCGACGCCTCGGTGAATCGCACGCAGTGGCCTGCCCTTCGGCCCTGATCGGTGCGAGCAATTTCTTCGAGCTGGCCGTGGCCGCGGCGATCAGCCTGTTCGGCTTCGAATCCGGCGCGGCGCTGGCCACCGTGGTCGGCGTGCTGATCGAAGTGCCGGTGATGCTGCTGGTGGTCCGTTGGGTCAACCGCAGCAAGGGCTGGTACGAGCGGGGGATGACCGAGAATCAGCCGCGTGTCTGAACCCCACTCCTCTCTTCCGAACGTCGATGCCGCGCTGTTCACGGCACCCCGCATCGACCGGCTGCTGCCGACTTCACGCGCCAGCCACCCGCCGCGCTTTCTGCTGCTATACGGCTCGCTGCGGGAGCGCTCCTACAGCCGTCTGCTGAGCGAGGAAGCAGCGCGCTTGCTGCAGGCGATGGGTGGCGAGACGCGCCTGTTCGACCCTACCGGCCTGCCTTTGCCGGATGGCGCCCCGGAGTCGCACGCCAAGGTGGTCGAGCTGCGCGAACTGGCCGCTTGGTGCGAAGGCATGGTCTGGTGTTCGCCGGAACGCCACGGCGCGATGAGCGCCATCCTCAAAGCGCAGATCGACTGGATCCCGCTGTCTCTCGGTGCGGTGCGCCCCACGCAGGGCAAGACGCTGGCGGTGATGCAGGTCTCGGGCGGTTCGCAGTCATTCAACGCGGTCAACCAGTTGCGGGTGCTCGGCCGCTGGATGCGGATGTTGACGATCCCGAATCAGTCGTCGGTGGCCAAGGCCTTCCTCGAATTCGACGAGGCGGGTCGCATGAAGCCTTCGGCCTACTACGACCGCGTGGTCGACGTGATGGAAGAGCTGATCAAGTTCACGCTGCTGACACGCGATGCGACACCCCACCTCGTCGATCGCTACAGCGAACGCAAGGAAACTGCTGAGGCGCTGTCGCAGCGGGTCAACCAGCGCAGCATCTGAGGCGGTCACCTTGCAGGGCGGATCAACATACCGTATAAACGGTTTATCTTGATTCTTGACTTCCCAACATGACCAAATCCCCTGTCGGCGCGTCGGCTCCGAACACCAAGTCGCCAGTGGCCCCCCAGCCGACGAAGAAGACATCGCCCACCACAGCGGCGAAGTCTCCTGTCAGCAAACCTGCGGCGGCCACCAAGAAGCCTGCCGCCACGCCCGTCAAGGCCGCTGCTGCACCCACCGGCAAGCCACCGAAGGCCAAGCTCAAGCTGGTGCGCGACAGCTTCACGATGCCGCAACCCGACTTCGAGTTGATCGACGTGCTGAAGCAGCGTGCGATGAATTTCCGCCATGCCGTCAAGAAAAGTGAGCTGCTGCGGGCCGGTCTGCAGGTGCTGGCCACGCTGCCCGATGTGCAGCTCGAAAAAGCGCTGGCCCGCATCACGCCACTGAAGACGGGGCGCCCGAAGAAAGCCGGCTGAGCCGTACGCCGCTCAGCGCCAGGTCGCCAGCAGCCAGATGCCGGCGACCACCAGCGCAGTGCCGGCGGCGAGCCCGGCGGTGAAAGGTTCGCCCAGCAGCAGCACGCTCATGCCGATGGTCGACATCGGGCCGATCATGCCGGTCTGCGCGGCCAGCGTGGCGCCAATGCGCTCGACGGCCAACATCATCAGCACCACGGGCGCGAAGGTGCACAGCACCGCATTCAACAACGACAGCGCAATCACTTCAGGCGCCACCAGCGCCGCGGAGAGCGGCCGAAGCGCCGCGAACTGCGCAAGACACAGCAAGCAGGCCACCGTGCTCGCGAGCCCCGTGAGACGCAGCGCGCCGAGCCGGCGGACCTCTTCGCCGCTGAGGACCAGGTACACCGCGTAGCTCAGCGCGCTGCCGAAGACCAGCGCGGCACCCAGCAGGGCGTGCGGGCCGACGTGCGTGATTTCCTGACCGAACACCAGCAACACACCACCATAGCTGACGGCCAACGCCAGCAACTGGCGCACGGTCACGCGCCGCTTGAACAGCACCACCCCCATGGCCAGCACCAGCGTCGGGGTCAGGTACAGGATCAACCGCTCCAGGCTGGCGCTGACGTACTGCAACCCCAGGAAATCGAGTGTGCTGGCGAGGTAATAGCCGCTGAAACCGAGGCCGCAAACGACCCACCAGTCGCGCCTTTCCAGCGCCGCCTTGCCGCGGCTCGCCCACAGGCTCAACAGCAGGAACAAGGGCAGCGCGAACAGCATGCGGTACATGACCAGCGTGATCGCATCGACCCCGTGGCGATAGGCCAGCTTGGCGATGATGGCCTTGCCGGAGAACGCCACCGCGCCGACGGCAGCCATCAGCAACCCGGGCCACAGCGTGGCCATCGGCGTGCGCTGCAGCGCGGGCTTCAATCCCACGCGGGCGTGGCGCTCAGCACTTCCTGCAGCGTGGTCAGGCCTTCAGCGACTTTCATCGCCCCAGCCAGCCGCAGTGGCCGCATACCGTCGAGCAACGCCTGTTGGCGCAGCTTGAGCGCATCGGGAACCGGCTGGATGCAGTGGCGCGCGGCATCGGTGACCGACAGCAACTCGTACAGACCGCTGCGGCCGCGGTAGCCCGTCATCCGGCATTCCAGGCAACCGACGGGCTTGTACGGCTTGACCTTGCCGCTCAGGCGCCAGGGCTTGACGAACTCGGCCAGGTCCTCGGTGGTCACCGATTCGTCGGGTTGCTTGCAGGCCGGGCACAGGGTGCGCACCAGCCGCTGTGCCAGCACGCCGATGACGGTGGCACCGATCAGGTACGGTGCCACGCCCAGGTCGACCAGCCGGGTGATGGCCGAGGCCGCGTCGTTGGTGTGCAGCGTGCTGAACACCAGGTGACCGGTCAGTGCCGCCTGGATGGCCATTTCAGCGGTTTCGAGGTCACGCACCTCGCCGACCATGATGATGTCCGGGTCCTGTCGCATCAGCGCGCGCACGCCTTCGGCGAAGCCGAAATCCAGCCCGGGCTGCACCTGCGTCTGGTTGAACGCCGGCTGGATCATCTCGATCGGGTCCTCGATCGTGCAGACGTTGACCTCATCGGTGGCCAGGCGCCGCAAGGTGGAGTACAGCGTGCTGGTCTTGCCCGAGCCGGTCGGCCCGGTCACCAGGATGATGCCGTTGGGCCGCGCCACCAGCGATTCCCAGCGCTTGGCGTCGTGCGTGCCGAAGCCCAGTGCCTCCAGGGGCTTGACGGTGGTGTCGGGGTCGAAGATGCGCATCACCATCTTTTCGCCGAAGGCGGTGGGCAAGGTCGACAGCCGCATCTCGACCTCGTCGCCAGCGGGATTGCGCGTCTTGATGCGGCCGTCCAGCGGGCGGCGCTTCTCGATGACATCCATCCGCCCCAGCAGCTTCACGCGCGCGATCATCGCGCTCATCACGCCCGGCGGCAGCTGGTAGACGGTGTGCATCACGCCATCGATGCGAAAGCGGATCGCGCTCAGATCTCGCCGTGGCTCGAGGTGGATGTCTGAGGCGCGCTGATCGAAGGCGTACTGCCAGAGCCAATCGACCACCTGCACCACGCCCTGGTCGTTGGCATCGAGCTGCTTGTTGCTGCGGCCCAGCTCGACCAGCTGCTCGAAGCTCGCAATGGCAGAGGACTCGCCACTCTTGATGGCCGCCCGCACCGAGCGCGACAGCGTGTAGAACTCGGTCGTGTACTTCTGCAGCTCGAGCGGGCTGACGACGATCAGCTTCAGCGGCTTGCGCGTGTGCGCCTCGATCTCGGGCACCCAGTCAATGTCATACGGTTCACAGGTGGCCACGGTGACATCGGTCGGGCCCACTTGAATCGGCAAGGCACTGCGCCGCTCGGCGTAATTGATGGACATGACATCCGCGACGCGCCCCACATCCACCTTCAGCGGATCGATGCGCAGATAGGGCAGCCCGCAGCGCGCAGCCAGCCATTCGGTGAGCGCATCGGTGTCCAGCGTCTTGCCAGTGGTGCCCTTGCGCACCAACCCGGCAGCGCCGAGGCGCACCAGCGGGTGCTGCGCGCTGTGCGCCGAACCAAAGCGCTTGATGGTGCGCTCGGCATCGGCACGGTCGATCAGGTCGTCATCGCTCAGCCAGTCCAGCAGGCGCCGCCACTCCAGCTTGCCAGTGGGGGTGGGCTCCACGGGAATGTCAGCCCGCGCGGCCGGGCCGGTCTGACGTTTGGTGGGTCGTTCGACAGCAGACATGGCGGGTTTCTCTGAGGCGAAGGTTCGAGCCCGAGACATCAGCTCAGGCCTGCAGTGGCCTTCGGCAGCACACGCAGCATCTTCAACCATTTTCGCGCGGGAAGGCCGGCGTTCTGCTCAATGTGGTCCGCACGCATCGCCAGCACCTCCGGCGCCGGCCAGGCAGCGTGCTTCAGGGCGACCACGATGGTGTTGCCTTCGCGCGTCGGGCGCAGGCTCAGAACCTGCTCGGCACCGAAGGCAGCCGAGATGCGCTGGGCGCTGCGCTCGAAGCTGGCGTCGCGGCCGAACAGGTTGACCGTCATCGCACCGCCCGGACGCAGCAAGCGGTGGCAGTCGGCATAGAACGCATCGCTGTCGAGCACCGGGCTGGCTGCATCGTGGTCGTAAAGGTCGACGCACAGCACGTCGGCGCTGGACGCATTCGCCGGGTCGCCGGCATAGGCCCCGGCGTCGGCTTCGACCACCTTCAACAGCCGCCCGGGTTCCACCTGAAAGTAGGCACGGCACGCCGCGATCACGCTGTCATTCAACTCGACCGCCGTGGTGCGCAGGCCCAGCACGCCATGGCAGTAGCGGGTGATCGATCCTGCGCCCAGGCCGAGTTGCACCGCGTGCCCTTCGGACAGCGCCTCGCTGGGCCGCAGCAGCATCCAGACCATCATGCGCTGCACATACTCCAACTCGATCGAGAGCGGCTTGCGTATGCGCATGGCGCCTTGCACCCAGGGCGTACCGAGGTGCAGGTAGCGCACACCGTCAGCCTCGGAGATGGTGGCCGGAGCCAGTTCAGGTCGTTTTTTCTTCTGGGTCATCGTGACCTGGATGTTGCCACCCCGACCGCGGCCTGGTCGGGCGGGGTTCGTCCTAGCGTGTCATCATCCGTGCCCGGCAAAAAACCGTGTCCCGCGGTTCCCGTCTATCACGCCATTCAACACCCTGGAAGACCGACCATGCGCAGCTATGCCTACCTCAAAGAACTCGACGCCGACAGCCTGACCTTGCACGAAAGCGATGTCCCCCGCCCGGGCCCGGGGCAGGTGCTGGTGCGCATGAAGGCCGCGTCGCTGAATTACCGCGACCTGCTGATCATCACCGGGCGCTACCCGGGCATGAAGTCGCAAGGGCTGGTCCCGGTGTCAGACGGCGCCGGCGTGGTCGCTGAGGTGGGCCCGGGTGTGACGCGCTTCGCCACGGGCGACCGCGTCACAGGCTGCTTCTTCGAGACCTGGCTCAGCGGCCCGATGCTGCCAGCCCACTACAACCATGCCCTCGGTGGGTCGGTGCCTGGCGTACTGGCTGAGTACCGCGTGTTCCCCGCCGAGGCGCTCGTGGCGACGCCTGCGCATCTGAGCGATGAAGAGGCGTCCGCCCTGCCCTGCGCTGCGCTCACCGCCTGGAATGGGCTGTTCGAGGGCAAGCCGGTCACACCGGGCGAAACGGTGCTGGTGCTGGGCACGGGCGGGGTGTCGATGTTTGCCCTGCAATTTGCCAAGGCGGCCGGCGCCGTGGTGATTGCCACGTCGTCGAGCGATGTCAAATTGGCCCAAGCGAAGGCGCTCGGTGCCGACCACCTGATCAACTACAAGACACATCCCGACTGGGACCAGAAGGTGCGCGAGATCACCGGCGGCGTGGGGGTCGACCACGTGGTGGAGGTGGGTGGGCCAGGCACATTGCAGCGCTCCATCTCGGCGGCGCGTCACGGTGGCTATGTTCACCTGATCGGCGTGCTCACCGGCGGCGAGATCAACCCACTGCCCATCCTGTTCAACACGACGAACGTGCGTGGCGTGTTTGTCGGCTCGCGCGACATGTTCGAGTCGATGAACCGCCTGGTGAATGCGCGCAAGATCAAGCCGGTCATCGACCGGGTGTTTGCCTTTGGTGATTCACGCGAGGCGTTGCGGCACCTGGAGGGCGCGACGCATTTCGGCAAGGTTGTCATCCGCATCGAGTGATGCAGATGGACTGACCACATCACATCAAAAAGCCGGGCATTCGGGGTTTCCCGAATGCCCGGCTTTTGTTTGTGCAGGCCCGTAGTTCAGTTCGCCGACTTCGACACCGCGGACTTCGCCTTGATCGCGGTCGAGAAGCACTTCTCGGAGCGGACGCGGTGGTACACCAGGCTGTCTTCGATCGAACGCAGCACCATCTTTTTCGGCGCCATGTTGACGATCTCGTCCTTCAGGGACTTGCCATCCGGGAATTCCACGACCAGCGTGCCGTCCCAGACGTACCACTTGGAGCTGATGGCCGCCGAGACCTTGGAGCACTTGTTGTCCTCGAACTCGGTGTAGGTGTAGGTGCCGTCGGCGTTGAAGACTTCCTTGCTCGGCACGGCCTCGTAGTCGGCGCTGTCCGGCGGGTTGACCCAGGTTCCGACGAGCATTGCCGACAAGGCCGCATCGTCTTTCTTCGCGGGCGTTGCCGCCTGCGCGGGTTGAGCACTCAGAGCCCCGGCTGCTACGCATGCCATTGCCAGTTTTGTCATCACGGTGGTTCCTTATGAAGTGGAAGAAGGGCCTAGCAGTCGAGCCGTTGGCATGTTGGGGCCGGTGGTGGCGTAGAAGCAAGTCGCCGCCAGGCAACAGTCCTTACAGATTACCGAATTTCGACCCTGATGGTACGCAGAACGGTGCCTATTGGATGCACTGGGGGCTTCGATCAGACCAAGCCGTGCGCCGCGAACGCCTCCCGCCGGGCAGCCAGCTTGCGGTCGAAACGCCAGCTCGCATGGGCCGGACTGGTGGACGGAAGCCGAATCACAGTGACCCCCAGCGCCTGGATCAGACGCCGAGCGCGCGCCGACTCGCCGCCGTTGTGCGCGATGGCCCGCAGGCCGGGGGCGCGCCGGGTCAGGCTGGCCAGGTCATTGAACGCCGCGTCGCGGATCGCGCTGTCCAGGCTGCCTGCACGCCGGCAACGGGCATAGACATCCCACAGCCCCAAACCGCGGGCGAGTGCTTCGGCCAGCCGCTGTTCGTAGGGCAACCCGACCAGATCAATACCCCAGAGGGCCGACAGCAAGGGCCAGAACTGGTTGCGCGGGTGCGCGTAGTACTGCTGCGCACGCAGCGACGCCACACCCGGAAAGCTGCCGAGCACCACCAGCCGCGTGTCGTGCGCGACCACCGGCGGCAGGCTGTCGAGCAGGGGAAGAGCTGGCGCGGCTACAAGCGGCGACTTGCATGCCACCGAGGCCTGCCGCTTCATGTGTCGCCGGGCTGGCTCGGCGCCCGCCCGAGCTTCGGCAGCGCGACGCAGGCATTGGCCATCGCGGCCTCGGCCACCTCGGCGAGGCTGATGCCGCGCAGTGCGGCCAGCGTCTGGGCGATGCGCGGCAACTGCGCGGGCTCGTTGGGCACCGCCGCATCGGGGTCGGATTGGCGTTGAGCCGCCGTGCGGTACAGCCACTGCGGCGGAATGTCCGGCGCATCGGTTTCCAGCACGAGGGCCTGCAACGGCAGGGTCTGGGCAAGGCGTCGCAACTGCAGCGCGCGCTCGAAGGTCATCGCGCCGCCGAACCCCAGCTTGAAGCCCAGCGCGATGAAGGCCAACGCCTGCTGCTCGCTGCCATTGAAGGCATGCGCGATACCGCCCGGCACCGGCGTGCGGCGCAGGTGCTTCAGCAGCGTGTCTGCCGAGCGGCGCACATGCAGGATCGCTGGGAGCTGGAACTCGCGCGCAAGACCCAGCTGAGCTTCATAGAACCGCTCCTGACGTGCGCGGTCGGTGCCTGGCACGAAATGGTCGAGGCCGATCTCGCCGACCGCGACCAGCCGTGGATCGTGTCGGTGGGCCTCGAGCGCTGCGGCCAGCCGATCGATGTCAGCGTCGACCGCGCGACCGACATACAGCGGATGGATACCGAGTGCGTAGGTCAGGTCGTTCGCATGTGCCAGATCGCGCACGGCGTCGAAGTTTGCCCGCTCAACCGCGGGTACCACCATCTGCACCACGCCTGCCGCCCGGGCCCGCACCACCACCGCGTCGGAATGGCCGCCGAACTCGGGGGCGTCCAGGTGGCAATGGGTGTCGACCCAGCGCATGCGCCGATGCCGCGGTCAGGGCACCAGCCGGCCCAACTTCAGGCGCAGCACCCGGTCGCAACGCGCGGCGAGCGCCTCGTCGTGCGTGACCAGAACGAAGGCCATCTGCCGGCTGCGAGCCAGCGACAGCATCAGATCGAAGACGCCATCGGCGGTTTCACGGTCGAGGTTGCCCGTGGGCTCGTCGGCCAGCACGCAGGCGGGCTGCCCCGCCAACGAGCGTGCGATGGCCACGCGCTGGCGTTCGCCACCGGACAGCTGCGCGGGCCGATGGCCGATGCGGTGTCCAAGCCCCACTTGCTGCAGCACCGCCTCCGCGGAGGCACGGGCCTCGGCTTGCGCCAGCCGCCGAATGCGCAGTGGCATCGCGACGTTGTCGAGCGCAGTGAACTCCGGCAGCAGGTGATGAAACTGGTAGACGAAACCCAGATGCCGGTTGCGCCAGACGCCCTGCTCCTGCGGGTTCATCTTTTGCAGATCGCGCCCCATCAGCGTGACCTCGCCCTGCGTGGGCGCATCCAGCCCGCCCATCAGGTGCAGCAGCGTGCTCTTGCCCGAACCCGATGCACCGACGATCGCCACCGTCTCGCCCGCCGCGATCTCGAGATCGATGCCCTGCAGCACGTTCACATCGAGCGCGCCTTCATGAAACCGCTTGCGCAGTCCAACCGCGCGAATCACTTTGCCGGCGTGCGGCATGGCGTCACTCATAGCGCAGTGCCTCCGCTGGCTGCACGCGGCTCGCGCGCCAGCTCGGGTAGATCGTGGCCACGAAAGCGAGCGCCAGCGAGATCAGCACGATCGGCACGATGTCGCTGCTCTGCGGATCGCTCGGCATGTGGCTGATCAGGTAGACGCTGCTGGGCAGGAAGCTGGTGTGCAGTGCACGCTCGATCGCCGGCACGATGACGTCGATGTTGTAGGCGACACCCAGACCCAGCACCATGCCGCCCAGCGTGCCCATCACCCCCGAGGCCGCGCCCTGCACCATGAAGATCCCCATGATCGAGCGCGGACTCGCGCCCAGCGTGCGCAGGATGGCGATGTCGGCCTGCTTGTCGGTCACCGTCATGACCAGCGTGCTGACAAGGTTGAAAGCTGCCACCGCGACGATCAGCGTCAGGATGATGAACATCAGCCGCTTCTCGATCTGCACCGCCTGGAACCAGTTGCGGTTGGTGCGCGTCCAGTCATTCACTCGCACCGTGGAGCCGAGGCGCACCTGGAGCTCATCACCCACCTCGCGCGCCTGTTGCGCATCCTTCAGGCGCAGCTGAACCCCGGTCGGGCCCGCAACGCGGAACAGCCGCGCGGCATCGTCTACGTGCATCAACGCGAGGCCGCTGTCGTATTCGAAGTGGCCCGCATTGAAGGTGCCCACCAGCGTCAGCTGTTTGAGCCGCGGCACCACACCGGCCGGCGTGACCTGCCCGCCGGGCGCGACGATGGTCACCTTGTCGCCCACCTCCACACCCAGACTGCGGGCCAGCTCGCCCCCGAGCACGATGCACCAGCAGCCGGGCACCAACGGGGCCAGCGTGGTGTCACGCAGCTGCGCCGCAAGATCGGTGACGGTGGCCTCCTCCGCAGGTGAGATGCCCCGCACGATGGCACCACGCATGTCATCACCACGCGCGATCAGCGCCTGCGCGGCGATGAACGGCGATGCGCCGATCACCTGGGGGTTCAAGCGAGCCTGTGCCGCGGTGGCCTGCCATTCCGACAAAGCCTCACCGCGCGACTGGTAGATCTCGACATGCGAGACCACCAAGAGCATCCGGTCACGCACCTCTTTCTGGAAGCCGTTCATCACCGACAGCACGATGATCAGCGCCGCCACGCCAAGCGCGATGCCCAGCATCGACACGCCCGAAATAAAGGAGATGAAGCCGTTGCGCCGACCGCTGCGCCCCGCGCGGGTGTAGCGCCAGCCAATCTGGAGTTCGTAGGGGATTTGCATTGCGGGCGCATGCTACACGGCACGGTTGATTGCATGGCGATGCAGCGCGCCGGCGGTTGCTTCTGCGAAGGGCTTATGTCCTGTGGGAGACCGCGCCGGGTCTCGGCCCGGCTGCCGAGTAACTTTCATTTGCGGGCCCAAATGAAAGTCACCAAAGCAAAGGGCCCGAACACCAGCCATTTGATCGGCTCGCTTCGGCTACACGCCTACTTCAGAGGCTCTGGCTCGAGAACATTCTCCGAACTACTGCCACGGTTACCTCGCTCAGGTTCAAACATGCGGTCTCGCGACGCCTCGACCCTTCGGGTCCTCGGTGTGGCTTCTTGTGCCAGAGCTTTGGCAGTCCACCTGTAGCCGGAGCGTGCTCACCAAATGGCTGGTGTTCGGGCCCTCTTTTTTGGTTACTTTTTTCTGGGCCAGCAGAAAAAAGTGACTCGCCCGCCGGGGCGAACACCCGGCGCGGTGCCTGCCAGGCAAACACACATGTCAATCGGCCCAGTTCACCCAGCCCTGCCAGGCGGTCAGAAGCACGATGCCGCCGAACACGATGCGGTACCAGGCGAAGACGACGAAATCGTGGGTGGACACGAAGCGGATCAGCCAGCGGATGCACAGCAGTGCGCTGAAGAACGCGAACACGAGGCCGACCGCGAACATCGGCAGATCGCTGACGTGCAAGGCCTCGCGCTGCTTCCACAGCGCATACGCTCCAGCGCCCATCAGCGTCGGGATGCCGAGGAAGAAGCTGAATTCGGTGGCGGCCTTGCGCGAGAAGCCCAGCACCATGCCGCCGATGATGGTGGCCCCCGAACGGCTGGTGCCCGGGATCAAAGCCAGGCATTGCAGCAGCCCGACCTTCAGCGCATCCATCGGCCCCATGTCATCGACCGTCTGGACCCGTGCGCGCCGCGTGCCTTCGGTGTCCGCAGCACCGTACAAGCGCTTCTGCCGCGCTTCGACCCACAGGATGATGACGCCGCCGACGATGAACGCCATCGCCACCGGTACGGGGTGAAACAGATGCTCCTTCACCGCCTTGCCGAAGGCCAGGCCCATCACCACCGCCGGAATGAAGGCGATCAGCACGTTGAGGGCGAACCGCCGAGCGACCGGATCGCTGCCCAGGCCGCTGACGGTGGCCTGCAGGCGCACCCGGTACTGCCAGATGACGGCGAACATCGCACCGGTCTGGATCGCGATGTCGAACACCTTGGCGGTTTCGCCGGTGAAGTCGAGCAGCGAACCGGCGAGGATCAGGTGGCCGGTGCTGGAGATGGGCAGGAACTCCGTCAGCCCTTCGACGATGCCCATCAGGGCGGCTTTGAGCAGCAGGGTGAAGTCCAAGTGGCAATCCGGTGTCGTGCTGGTTCGATGATAAGAGGGCGGTATGACGCTCAGCAGCGCACCGCCCTGTCCGCCGCGCGCTCGGCATCACGCACGATGCGCGCCAGACGGTCGGCGAGCTTCTCGGTCGTCAATTTCTCGCGCAATCGCTCGACCATCAGCGGCAAGCTGAACGGGCTGGGTGCTTTCAAGTGGACGCGCTCGATGGCCAGAGCCGCCATGCGGCTCAGGGTCGTGCGCAAACGACCGACGTCCAACTCCTGACTCAGCACCTCGGCCTGGGCCTGAGTCAGCAGCAGATTGCCAGCGTCGTACTTCTTGAACACCTCGAAGAACAGGCTGCTCGAAGCCTGCAGTTGCCGGGTGCTCTTCGGCGCACCGGGATAGCCGGTGAACACCAGGCCCGCCACGCGCGCGATCTCACGAAAGCGCCGCTGTGCGAGCTCGCCACTGTTCAGGCTGTGCAGCACGTCGGGCAACAGATCGGCCGCGTCGAGCAAGCGACCATCGAACAGCGGTGCGAGGTCCACCGGCTCGGCGCTGAGCAATTCGAAGCCGTAGTCATTGACGCTGACGCTGAAGGTGTTGGGCTTGGCGCGCGCCAGCCGCCACGCGAGTAGGCTCGCCAGCCCCAGATGCACGTTGCGGCCCGCGAACGGGTACAGATACACATGGTGGCCCTCGCGGGAAGTGAACACCTCGACCAACAAGGTGTCGGGTGTCGGCAGCCTAGATAAGCGCGCTTGCGTCTGCAGCATGGGCAAGGCCGCGCGCATCTCGGGCTCGTTCACCATCCGACGGTCCTCCGCTTTCGCAGCCACTGCCAACAGTTCGAGCACCGCATCGGCCAGTTCGCTGGAGAGCGGCATCTTGCCGCCAGCCCAGCTCGGCACCACGCCCTTATTCTTCGTGGCGCGCTGCACATAGGCGGTCATGTCCTGCGTGCGCAGATACTCGAGCACACGGCCCGCAAACACGAAGCAGTCTCCCTTGCGCAGCCGGGCAATGAAGCCCTCCTCGATGCTGCCGATGGTGCCGCCGCTCAGGTACTTCACCTGCATCGAGGCATCGCTGACGATGGTGCCGATGGCCAGCCGGTGACGCTTGGCAATGCCACGGTCCGGCACGCGAAAGACACCGTCGATGTTCTGCACTCGGTGGTACTCCGGATAGGCGGCGAGGCTGCCCGCGGCACCTTCGACGAAGCCGAGCGCCCACTGGAACTCGTCGCGGGTCAAGTCTCGGTAGGCCGGTGCAGAACACACTTCTTCGAACATCGCGTCGGCGGCAAAACCACCACCGAGGGCCACCGTCACCAGGTGCTGCACCAGCACGTCGAGCGGCTTGTCGGGCGACGCGCGCTTTTCGATGCGCCCGGCCAGCGCGGCGCGGCGCGCGGCGGCCGCTTCGACCAGCTCGAGTGTGTTCGTCGGCACCAGCGTCACACGGCTCGGGCGCCCGGGCGCATGGCCACTGCGGCCGGCGCGTTGCAGCAGGCGCGCCACACCCTTGGCGCTGCCGATCTGCAACACGCGCTCGACCGGCAGGAAGTCGACACCGAGGTCCAACGACGAGGTGCAGACCACGGCCTTCAGCTGCCCCTGCTTCAACCCGGCTTCGACCCATTCGCGCACCGTCTTGTCGAGGGAACCGTGGTGCAGCGCCACGATACCGGCCCAGTCGGGCCGTTCGCGCAACAGCAGCTGGTACCAGATCTCGGCCTGCGATCGGGTGTTGGTGAAGACGAGCGTCGTGGCTGCGCTGTCGATCTCGGCGATCACAGGCTGCAGCATCTGCGCGCCGAGGTGGCCACCCCAAGAGAAGCGGCCGGGGTTCTCGGGCAGCAGGGTGTCGATCAGCAGTGTCTTGTCAATGCGGCCCTGCACCGTGAGGCCTTGATCGTCGTTTTCCGCGCGGCCACCGAGCAGCACCCGCTTGGCATCATCCAGATTGCCCAGCGTGGCACTCAGCCCCCACACCACCAGCGCCGGGTTCCAGCGTTTGAGCCGCGCCAGCGCCAGCTGCACCTGCACACCGCGCTTGTTGCCCATCAGCTCGTGCCATTCGTCCACGATCACCGTGTGCACGCCGGCCAGTTCCCTGGCCGCATGCTCGCGGGCGAGCAGGAGACACAGCGATTCGGGCGTGGTGACCAACGCTGTCGGCAGGCGCCGGTCCTGTCGCGCACGCTCGGCCGATGCGGTGTCGCCGGTGCGTTGGCCGATGCTCCAATGCGGCGCCAAGTCGGACAACGGCAGCTGCAGCGCGTGGGTGGTGTCGGCGGCCAGCGCACGCATCGGCGTCAACCAGAGCACACCGAGCGGTGGGGCCGACGCCGGGCTGGACGCACCGAGTGACAGGCCGCGCAGCAGCGCGCCGAACCAGACCGCGTAGGTCTTGCCGCTGCCCGTGGTTGCATGCAGCAGACCACTGCGGCCGGCGACCATCGCCGCCCAGACCTCACGCTGGAACTCGAAGGGCTGCCAGCCGCGCGCGGCGAACCAATCGTCGGCCAAGGGAGCCCCGCGCGCTGGCACAGCACGCCGCTTGGGCGACGTACTCACCGCCTCACACCACCCCGGCCGTCACGATCCAGCCTTCCAGCGGATCGGCATCCGCCGGTCGGCCGTGGTCCGGCTGCGTGCGTGCCCAGGCGGCTTGCAACAGACACAGCACGGCATCGAGCCGGTCGCCGCTGGCATCAGCGACGAGTGCATCTCGCTGCGCATGGCTCAGGCGCAAGCGCAGGCCCAATGGCGTGCGGCCCTGCTCGAGCGCATCGACCAGGTCTTTGCGGGCGATCAGTCGCTCAGGCGTCTGCTTCGCCTTGTCATCGCTCTTGTAGGAACGGTGGCCCACCACCGCGCGCGCCAGCAGCCCCGGATACCCCTCGACCGCCACTCGCCGCTGGTCACCGGGATGCAGGCCCGGCAGGTGCACACCGGCCTCGATCAGCAGGGGCACGCCCGCATGCAGCATGAAAGCCACGGGTGGGTTGACCCACTTCATCGACGGCGACGACCCCGCGGGCCCATCGCAACCCCGGTGTGCGAACTTGTGCCCAACCGGTCGGGCGTTGCAGAACGCCGCAAAGGTGTCGCGGATCTGCTCCCGCGACAGCGCAGCGTAGTGCCGCATCAGCGACAACCAGCCGGTGGGCCAGCCCAGGGTCTCGATCAGTTCGCGCGGCAGTCCGAACGGCAGGTCGAAGGCGCCCACCCAATCGCCCGGCGCCTGCAGCCAGGCGATGAAGTCGTCGAAGCTGCTGTGGGACTGAATGCCCTCCAACCGAACGCTCTGGCCGTCGAACCGCCCGAGCGCAACAACGATGGGCTTGCGCTTCGAAGGCCGGCTCGTGAAGTCGACCCCGACCACTGGGCCGGGACCCGCCACCGAGGCGCCAGCTGGCGTCGGCTGTGGCGCCTGTGCCGGCGGCGCTTGAAGTTTGATGCGTCGCAACATCCGGTGTGGGGTGTGAAGCTGAAATGCCCGCCGAAGAACCTGTCTCTGCAAGCAGACGGGTCGACATCATGACCCCCTCTGAAACGCAGTGCGTGGGTTGGACTCGGGACCGCCAACGAAAAACGGGCTGCCCGAATGGAGCAGCCCGCTTGTTCTTCCACTTGCCGATGGCTTTGCAGCGCCGTCTTGCGGCGCGGCCCAGCCACCTCGCCTGTGATCGATCAGGGAATCAAGACCGCACGGCCCTTGATCTTGCCGTGGTGCAGATCGAGAAGCGCTTGGTTCGCATCCTTGAGCTTGTACTCGCGCGTGGCCAGATGCACCAGACCGCGATCAGCCAGCGCCATCAGTTCGACCAGTTCCGGATAAGTACCAACCAGGCAACCGACGATGTTCTTTTCCGCGGTGATCAGGTCCAGCGCCGGAATGTCGATCTTGCCGCCGTAGCCGACGATGTAGTAGCTGCCGGCAGTGCTCGTCATTGCCAAACCCTTGGCAATGGCATCGCCCTCACCAACGAAGTCGATCACGGCCTGGGCGCCCTTGCCGCCGGTCAGTGCCATAACTTGATCCACTTCGGTGCCGTCGGCCTTGACCAGGTGATGCGCACCGCATTCCTTGGCAAGTTGCAGGGCCATGTCGCCACGGTCGACGACGATGATTTCAGCAGCGCACAGCGCGGCCAGCACCTGGATGCCGATGTGGCCCAGACCGCCGGCGCCGATCACCACGGCGTACTCGCCTGGCAGCAGGTGGCGCGAAGCCTTCTTGGCTGCGCGATAGGCGGTCAGACCGGCGTCGGTGTAAGGTGCAACGTCCTTTGGAGACAGGCTCTTCGGCAGCTTGATCAGCGAGCGCTGACCCGTGCGCAGGTATTCGGCGTAGCCGCCATTGGCGTTGATGCCAGGGAAGCTGCTTTCTTCGGCTTGCATGTCAGCGCCGCGACGGCAAGCCAGGCAGTGACCGCTGGTCACCAGCGGGTGGCAAATGACTGCATCGCCGACCTTGACGCCGGTCACAGCAGAGCCGATGGCTTCGACCCAGCCTGCATTCTCATGGCCCATGATGTAAGGCAGCTTGACATCAACCTTGCTGCGCCAGATGCCTTCGACCACATGCAGGTCGGTACGGCACACGCCAGCACCGCCGATGCGCACGATGACGTCGGTGGGGTTTTCAATCTTCGGGTCGGGCACGTCTTCGTAGTTCACGAAGGAGTCGCCGGTCAGCGTCTCGTTGTACTGGTGCAGTACCGCAGCTTTCATGTGGGGTCCTCAGGTAGCTTATGGGAGCTAAGCAGTGTACTGCTCCGCGCGGGGTCGATGCAACCGCGGGATAGCGATCAGGTCTCCGCCTTTGACATCCCCTTGACACAGTTGATCGCGTCCTCGAACGACCACGACAGGGTGGCTGGGAACCTCGAATACTCTTGCCGCAGACGCGCCGGTTGTGTTACGGTCGCGACCCTCTTTTCACCTAAACCTTGGAGATACGATGGTCACTCAGTTGGTCCTACTTACCCGCCGCGCAGACATGAGCTTCGAACAGTTCAGCACCTATTGGAAGAACGTGCACGCGCCTATCGGCGGGAAGATGCCTGAAGTCATCAAGTACGTGCAATACCACGGCGGCGTGGCACCAGCCAACGGCGCACCGGCGTATGACGGCGTCGCCCTGCTTCAGTTCGCCGACATGGGCGCACTGCAACGCTCATGGGGGAGCCCTGAAGGCCAAGCAACTGCTGCCGACATCCCGAACTTCCTCGATGGCTCGAAGATCGTGATGCTGTTCAACGAAGAGCACCGGGTCGTCTGACCTGATCTCTGACCGTCGACGCGGGGTCACCCGCGCCGACGGCGGGCTGAGCCACTCGGATCAGCCCGCCCCCGGTTCCGCTTGCTCCTGAAGAAGGTACTGGCGGGCGCGATGTACCTTCCTCAGAAGTGCATGGTCGCGGCACCGACGCCGCCGGAAAAGCTGCACGGGATCTGCCAAGAACGCTACGCAGACAGCCAACGATGAGCGAACGCTGTTGCGCCGGTGGTTCGAGTCGCGTGCGATGCGTACGCTGAAAATCAGCGGCATGGACAGCACACCCAATTCGTCATCAGCTCAGCTCTTCGGGCTCACCGACGCCAAGCGCAGATCGATCCGCCGCTGGGTTTTCGGTGGCATGACACTTCTGATGCTGATGGGCGTGGGCATCGGCTTCGTTCCGTACTACGCCGCCTCACGCGAGATGCAGCGCTTTTGCGCTTCGCTGGCGGCCGGGTCGCCGTTGGCAGACGCACAAGCCCAGGCTGCCGCACGCGGCTACGACGTGGTGCCGGACGGCGAAGGACGCATGCTGTTGAAACTGCCGCAACTCGCACCGCAGGTTCCGAGCAAGCGCGGCTGCGAACTTCGTGTGGGGCCCACGGGAATGGTGGTGTCATCGGCCTACAGCGATTCGCTTTGATATCCGTTGGCGCGTGAGCTCAGCGAACTAAAGAACGCGTCCAGCGATTCAATCCAGCGCACTTTCTGCGCCGAAGTCGCAAAGCTCGCCTCAAAGCTGTTGCGCGCCAGGGTGTAGGCGTGGGCTGCCGTCAGCGATGGCAGCGCTTCGAAGGTCTCCAGGAAGTTCTGGTTCATGTAGCCACCAAAGTACGCCGGATCGTCGGAATTGACCGTCACGCACAGGCCCAGTTCGAGCAGCCGCGCCAGGTTGTGCTGCGACAGCGTGTCGAACACGCGCAGCTTCACGTTCGACAACGGACACACCGTCAGCGGCACACGTTCGGCAGCCAGGCGGGCGACCAAGGCAGGGTCTTCGACACAGCGCACACCATGGTCGATGCGCTCGACCCTCAGCACATCGAGCGCGCTCCAGATGTAGGCCGGCGGGCCCTCCTCGCCCGCGTGTGCAACCACACGCAGCCCGAGCTCGCGGCAGCGCGCAAACACCCGGGCGAACTTCTCTGGCGGGTGACCACGCTCACTGCTGTCCAGGCCGATGCCGATGAGCCGATCGCGGTGCTTTTCGATCGACGGCCCCGCTTGCGTCAAGGTGTCGAACGCGGCTTCTTCGCTCAGGTGCCGCAAGAAGCACAGGATCAGCAAGGACGTGATACCGAACTCGGCCTCCGCGGCCTCGCAGGCACGCGCCAGACCATTGATCACCACCTCGATCGGTACACCCCGCTCTGTGTGCGTCTGTGGGTCGAAGAACAGCTCGGCGTGCAGCACGTGGTCGGCCGCGGCGCGGCGAAAATAGGCCATCGCCATGTCGAAGAAATCGGCCTCGTGCAGCAGCACCGAGGCGCCGGCGTAATAGATGTCGAGGAAGCTCTGCAGGTCGCTGAAGGCATAGGCGGCGCGCAGTGCCTCGACGCTGTCATAGGCCAGTGACACGCGGTTTCGTGCGGCCAGCGCAAAGATCAGCTCGGGTTCCAGCGAGCCTTCGATGTGGATGTGCAGTTCCGCCTTCGGCATCTGGCGCAGCAGCGTGGGGAGACGATCGACTGGGATAGCGCTGAGGCCAGCGGGCGGGGTCAGGCTCATGGTCTTCCTTTCATTGGCATCAGGCGCGTTGGCGGACAGGTTGGCTCGCAGCGCGAGGCGGTGCGTCATGCGGTAGGGTCCGGGTGCGCGGCCACAGCGCCGTTCAACGGTCAGCGTAGCAGGTCGATGACCCACCCACGCCGCCTGAAAATTCACCTAGCTTTACACAGGACAGGGAACGGGCGGACTGCACGCAGGTCTATGCTTGCAGCCGTGTCATCCGGCAAACAAAGGAAGCGATCATGAAGACCTTGACACGTGGCTGCGTCTCGGCTCTTGCGGCGGTCTTGCTGGCAGTCACTTTGGCGCCAGCGGATGCCCAGGCCTACAGGCGAGGTGGTCACCGAGGCGGTCACGGCCCGGGCTGGGGTGCGGTGGGCATCGGCCTGGGGTTGGGGGTGGGTCTGGGCTGGCTGGCCGGATCCCGTCATGGGTACAGCAGCTACAGCTATGGGCCGCCGGTGTATTCCAGCGTGATCGTTCCGGCCTACCCACCGAGCTACGTCTACGTGGATCCGCCATCGGTGGTGTACCGCGAGGTCCCTGCGCCCGTCTACCGCGAAGTGCCTCGCCAGGAACCGGTGGCGAAGTCTCCACCCGAACCCATCATCTACCCGCGCAACGGCCAGAACGCACAGCAGATCGAAGCCGACCGCCAGGATTGCAACCGCTGGGCGACCACCCAGCCCAGCGCCATGGCCGACAGCAGCGTGTTCAACCGTGCGACCGAAGCCTGCATGGATGCACGCGGCTACACGATGCGCTGAGCCTGTGGCGGCCGTCAGCGCCGCTGAATCTCACCGCCGGGCCAGCTCTCGCATCGTGACGAACTCCTCCGCGCCGGTCGGGTGGATCCCGATGGTGCGGTCCAGCTGGGCCTTGGTCAGCCCCCCCTGCAGCGCAGCCGCAAAGCCCTGGATCACCTCCCCGGCCTCGGCGCCGACCATGTGCATGCCCAGCACGCGGTCTGACGCATCGTCGACGACGATCTTCATCAACGTGCGCTCAGAGCTGCCGCTGAGCGTGTGCTGCAGTGGTTTGAAGTCGCTGCGGTAGATCCGCACCGGTCCACGCGCACGGGCGGCTTCTTCGCCCAGGCCCACCGTGCCGATATTGGGGTGGGTGAACACGGCGGTGGGCACCAGCGCGTAATCGATCGGTTGGCGCACCCCATCGCCGAACAGGTGGTCGACCAGCAACATGGCCTCGCCCAGGGCGATCGGCGTCAAGGCCATGTGGCCGACCAGGTCGCCCAGCGCGTGCACCGAGGGCACCACCGTCTGGAAATGCGCATCGACGGGCACCGTGCCGTTCGCATTCAGCGTGATGCCGAGCGCCTCCAGCCCCAGGCCGCGGGTGCGCGGGATGCGGCCGGTGGCGTGTAGCACCGCATCGGCCTCGATCACCGCAGCGTCGCCTGTGGCTTGCTTCAATCGCAGCATCTGTACGCCACCATGACGCTGCGCCTCGGCAATCGTGGACTGAAGATGCACCGTGATGCCCTTCTTGCGCATCTCGGCAGTGACGAAATCGGCCACCTCGTGGTCAAAGCCACGCAGCAGCCTGGGGCCACGGTGCACCAGAGTCACCTGCGCACCCAGACCGTTGAAGATCGATGCGAACTCGCACGCGATGTAGCCGCCACCGACGACCACCAATCGGCGCGGGAATGGATCGAGGTCGAACATGTCGTCCGACGTCAGCGCCCACTCGGCTCCCGGCCCATCGACCTTCTGTGGCTGGCCGCCTGTGGCGAGCAGGATGTGGCGTGCCGTGTAGTGCTTCACCTCCGAGTCCATGCCGCCAGAAACCGGTCGAACGGCCACCGTGTGCGGATCGACCACGCTCGCCCAGCCTTGCACCAGCGTGGCCCCGGCCGACTTCAGCAAGCCGTCGTAGATGCCGTTCAGCCGGTTGATCTCGGCAGCGCGGCGGGCCTTCAGAACAGCCCAATCGAAATGCGGCTTGACCGCTTGCCAGCCAAATCCGTGCGACTGCTCGAAGGCCTCGGCGTAGTGGGCCGCGTAGCTGTACAGCTTCTTGGGGATACAGCCGACGTTGACGCAGGTGCCGCCGAGCGCACCGCCTTCGACCACGATCACCCGGACGCCACGCTGCGCCGCGAAACGCCCTGCCCGTACGCCGCCGCTGCCGGCGCCGATCACCAGCAGGTCGCAGTCAAGGTTTGTCGTGGTGTTCTTGTCCGTCGTGTTCATCAGCAGGCTCTCCAGGTGGCATCAGCGCTTCGAGCGTCGCAAGTGTGTCGGCTTCGTGCAGCGACTTGTCATGGCGGATTCTCAGCATTCTGGGAAACCGCACCGCGATGCCGCTCTTGTGGCGGGTGCTGCGGCCGAGCCCCTCGAAGCCCAACTCGAACACCATCGTGGGCCGCACGCTGCGCACCGGGCCGAATTTTTCCAGCGTGGTCTGTCGGATCACGCGGTCGACCGCCTTGAACTCTTCGTCGCTCAAGCCGCCGTAGGCCTTGGCAAACGCGACCAGCTGCAAGCCGTCGGGCTGCGCCGGCTGGCGCGCCGCGATCGCCTCGACCACCGCCTGCGCCTCGGCCGCATCGCGCGGCGGGCGGTTCCACACGGCAAAGGTGTAGTCGGTGTAGACACTGGCACGCCGGCCATGACCGGCCTGCGCGTAGATCAGCACCGCGTCGGCGCTCAGCGGCTCGACCTTCCATTTCCACCAGGCGAGCACGGTCGAGCCAGATGCTGCATCGAGCTGCTTGCGGCGTCCGCTGCCGTACTTCGCATGGCGGTGCTTGAGCATGAATCCCTCGACACCGCGACCGCGCGATTGCGTGCGCAGCGCCGCGAGTTCGGGCCAGGTGCCATGCAACAGCGGAGACAGGCGCAGCGATGGTGCGTCGACCGCCAGCGCCTCCAGAGTGGCGCGCCGAAGATGCTGCGGTTGCTCGCGCAGATCGACACCGCCTTGCTCCAGCAGGTCGTAGGCCATGAAGGTCACCGGCACATCGGCGAGGATCTTCTTCGTCAGGTTCTTGCGACCGATCCGCTGCTGCAACTGGTTGAATGGCGCAGGACGATCGCTGCCTGAGGGCCAGACCAGAATCTCACCGTCGAGCACCGTGCCATCGGGCCAGCGCTGCGCCAGGGCCACGACTTCAGGGAAGCGCTCGGTGACAAGTTCCTCGCCGCGCGACCAGATCCAAACCTGCCCGGCCCGCCACACCACCTGTGCACGGATGCCGTCGTATTTCCACTCCACCAGCCAGTCGCTGGGTGGGCCCAGCACCGCATCGAAATCGCTGATTGCCGCGTCGACCGGGTGCGCCAAGAAGAACGGGTACGGCTGGCCCCCATCACGCCCCGGTTCGGCCTCATGCGACACCAGCCGCGCAAAGCTGGTGGCATCGGGTCGCGCGGTCTTGTCGGTGCTGCCCATCATCCGCTGGGCAATCACCTTGGCATCGAGCCCAGTCCACTCGGCCAGCGCACGCTGCACCAGCAGCCTGCTGACGCCGACACGAAAGCCGCCGCCGATCAGCTTGGTCAACAGGAACCGCTCGCCAGCATCGAGCTCGTCCCAGTACTGAGAGATGCGCACCGCCTGGGTCTCGGGTGTCTCGTCACGCAGCGGCAGCAGGCGCTCTTCAATCCAAACGGCGAGGCCGACATCACCGCGCCTCGCCGCTGGCGGCAACACACGAGCGATCGTCTCGGCCAGGTCGCCGACCGCCTGATAGCACTCCTCGAACAGCCAGTCATCGATGCCAGCGCGGGCGCAAGCCAACGCGCGCAGCACGCTGGTGGGCACGACCTGGCGTGGCTTGCCGCCAGCCAGAAAATACACAGCCCAGGCTGCATCAGCAGGATCGGCGATGGCGAAGTAGCGCTTCAGCGCCTCGACCTTGGCGGTGGTCGCCGTGCTGGCGTCGAGTTCGGCGAACAGCGCGGCGAATCGTCTCAACGCGGCACTCCGATCGGGTTGGCGGTAGGCGCGTCCGGCTCGTGGCCCTCAGCGACTGGCGCTGGCGTCGCCTCGGCACCCTCCTCGCGGCCGAACTCGGTGCGAAACGACCCCGCCTGCAATCCCTGCTGCTCCAGCCAGCGCACCATCACCGCTTCGTAGCCATGCGTCACGATGACGCGCTCAGCGCCCGTGGCCGCGATGGCGCGCTGCAAACCGGGCCAGTCGGCGTGGTCGCTCATGACGAAACCGCGGTCCACCGCACGGCGGCGGCGCGCGCCGCGCAGCTGCATCCAGCCGCTGGCAAAGGCGTCGCTGGCCTCGACGCCACCGACAGTGAAGGCACGCGCCCAACTACTGCCCTGCACCGACGGCGGACCGATCGCGATCGCACGCCGCAGACTCGCCTTGTCGCTCACCTCACTGAGCAACTGCGTGGCCGGCAGCCGCACGCCCTGCTCCCGGTAGGCACGGTTCAAGGGCTCAACCGCCGCATGCACGACGATGGGCCCGATGCGCTCGTCGAGCCCCGCCAGCAGCCGCTGCGCCTTGCCAAAGCTGTAGCCCATGAGCAAGCTGGCCCGGCCCGCGTCGGCGTTGACGCTCCACCAGGCATTGATGTCGGCATAGACCTCGCTCTGCGGCCGCCAGCGATAGATCGGCAGCCCGAAGGTGCTCTCGGTGATGAAACAGTCGCAGCGCACCGGCTCGAACGGGACGCAGGTGGGGTTGTGATCCGCTGGCGCCCCGCTGACAAAGTAGTCGCCAGACGCCACCCAGACCCGCCCGCCCTGCTCGATGCGCACCTGCGAGGAGCCCAGCACATGCCCGGCAGGGTGCAGGCTGACACGCACGCCTCGGTGCTCGATCACTTCGCCATAGGCCGCCGTCTGCAGTTCGATGGACCCGAGGCGTGATCGCAGCACGCCCGCCGACGCCGCCGACGCCAGGTAGTGCGCATGCCCCGTGCGGGCGTGATCGGCATGCGCATGGGTGATCACCGCGCGATCGACCGGCCGCCACGGGTCGATATAGAAATCGCCGGCCGGGCAGTACAGGCCCGCGGGTCGCTCGATGATCAGATCGGTGTCGGCAACAGCCATGTCCACGAGACTAGATCAATAGCGCCCCGTGGCCCCCGCGACCCTCAAATACACGTAGGAGACCCAGGCCACCGCGCCGCGTCGCAGCGCACCCAGCATGCCCGGGCGGTACTTCTGCGTCGGGTCGATTTCTTCGGACACCGCGATGGCGGCATTGAACTCGGCCGACAACTCGGCGTTGAACGCTGCATCTCGGACGATGACGTTGGCTTCAAGGTTCAGCAGCAGCGACAGCGGATCGATGTTCGAGCTGCCGACCGTCGCCCATTCGTCATCGATGACGGCAATCTTGGCATGCAGGTACGCGGGGGTGTATTCGTAGATGCGCACGCCATGTCCCAGCAGCTCGTCATAGAGCGCGCGTGCCGCCAGCCCAGCGATGCGGTAGTCGAGCTTGCCCTGCAGCAGCAGGCGTACCTGCACACCTCGCTTGGCCGCCTGACGCAGCGCGCGGCGGAACAGGCGGCCTGGGTAGAAGTATGGCGAGATCAGATCGACCCGTGTTCGTGCCGATCGGATCGCATCGATGTAGGCGCGCTCGATGGTGCGGCGCTGGCGCACGTTGTCGCGCAGCACGAAGGCCGCGTGCATGGGGTCCAGATCGCCCGGCGTCGCCTGCATGCCGCGCGGTCCGTTCAGCCGCAGGCGCTTGATCAGTCGGCGCACCCGGGCCAACGGCTCTGCACCGCGCGCGATGGCGAGCGCCTCGTCCTTGAAGGTACGGCCCACCCGCGCACGTGACCAGACGGCGATCGCCGCCTGATGGATCGGGCCGGTGATCGGGCCGCTCGCCTGCACCGCGAAGTCGAGGCGCGGTGCGTCGCTCCAGCCGTGGTTGAGGTCACAGCGGTCGTCCATCAGATTGATACCGCCCACGAAGCCGATCTCGGCATCGACCACGCACAGCTTCAGGTGCAGGCGTCGCAGCTGACCAGGTTGAAGCCAGTTCCACCAGCGATCGATCGGTCGGTACACAGCCACCTGCACACCACCGTCGCGCAGACGGTGCTGCAGGGCACTGACGCCCCCCAAGGTACCGAAACCGTCGATCACCACCTTGACCGCGATGCCGCGTTGTGCAGCGCGGATCAGTGCGTCGGCGACCCGGTCGGCAGCAGGATCATCGTGAAAGATGTAGGTCGCTACGCAGACCTCATGGCGCGCGGCCTCGATGGCACGAACCATCGCCGGGAACAGCGCATCGCCGCCCCGCAGCAGCGACACCTGGTTGCCGCCACTGAACACCGGCCGGGGCACTGCGCCCCACATCTGCTCGAGCGCGGAACGCTCGGCGCTGGCGCGTGCAGCAAAGTCGTCGGCGTTCGGCATCGGCCGATCAGATCAGTTTGAGCTCGACCACCAAAGGCAGGTGATCCGACATGCGGGCCCATGCCGGCCCGCGCGGCACCTGTGTGGCCGTGCAGCGCAAGCCGCGGGTGTAGACCCGATCCAGCGAAAAGAACGGCACCCGCGATGGGAAGGTGCGCAGCGGCGATTGACCCGCCACGCGCGCTGGCTCCAGGCCCATCTGACGGATGGGTGCGTCGAGCTTCTCGCCCCAGTCGTTGAAGTCGCCCGCCAGCACCAGATGTTCCCCCTCCGGCACGTGGGTGGCGATGAAGTCGGCAATGCGTTCCACCTGCCGCACCCGGCTGGCGTGCATCAGGCCGAGGTGAGCCACGATGGCGTGCACCACCGTGCCATTCCACTGCACCGGCACATGCAGCAAGCCCCGCTGCTCGAAACGGTGGTCTGACACATCGTGGTGCCGGATGTCACCGATCGGCCAGCGCGACAGCAATGCATTGCCATGCTCGCCATGGCGGGTGATTGCATTGGTGCGGTAGGCCACCGCATAGCCGTCAGGGGCCACATAGTCGGCCTGGGGCATCCGCGGCCAGCCGATGTGGGTGTCGGGGAACTGCAGCGCCTCGGCGCGGTTCGAGCTGCGCACCTCCTGCAGAAACACCAGATCGGCGTCCAGCGCTTCGATGCCCAGCGCCAGGTTGTGAATTTCAAGCCGCCGACGCGGGCCCACACCGCGCACGCCCTTGTGAATGTTGTACGTCGCCACGCGAAGCACGTCGCCCGGGTGCTTCGAGACGCCGGCGTGCAAGTGGTGAACGCCTTTCACGCCAAGACGAACCTGGGCAGTTGCAGCACCGCTTCGGCGTTCGATGGCGAGAAGCAGCGGTCGGCCGCCTCGCGCCACGGCAGCCATTCGCTGCGGAGGTGCTCGCGCGGGGCGAGCGTGATGGCGATATCGCGCGGCACCTGCAGGCCGAACACATGCTCGGTGTTGTGCGTCACTCCGGGCGCATAGCGGTGCCGCCACACCGGGTAGATCTCGTAGACGTTGCGCATGCGCCAGTCTCGCAGATGCGCGCGCGGCACGTCCACCGTCCCCACGACGATGCCGGTTTCTTCGGCCACCTCCCGGCGCGCGGTCAGTTCGAACGGCTCGTCCGGTGCATCCTTCGAGCCGGTCACGCTCTGCCAGTAGCCGGGACGATCCGCCCGCTCGAGCAGCAGCACGTCGAGATCGACGGTGTGGATCACGACCAGCACCGACTCGGGGATCTTCGGCGGGCGCGGCGTGTCCATCGGGGCCCTGGCGTCAGCGCGTAGCGTCTGGCAGCTCGATCTTCACCTGCAGCACCTCGAGGTCGCCCTGGCGCTCCACCTCGACCTTGATGTCGCTCGGGCCCACCGACACGTACTTCGAGATCACCGCCATCAGCTCGCGCTGCAAGTCGGGCAGGTACGCCGGGTCGCGGGTGCGGCCGTTGCGCTCGTGGGCCAGGATGATCTGCAACCGCTCCTTGGCGACGTTGGCGGTCTTGGTCTTTTCACCGAGAAAGAAGGACAGGAAACCCATCGCTCACTTCCCCCCGAACAAACGCTTGAAGAAGCTCGGCTTCACGGCATCGACAAAGCGCAGCGGGGTTTCCTCGCCCAGGAATCGCGTGACCACGTCCTTGTAGGCCTCGGAGACATCGGAGCCCTTGAGGTGGATCGCCGGCGTGCCCTGATTGGAGGCGTCGAGCACCGATTCGGATTCCGGGATCACGCCGATCATCCGCACGCGCAGGATGTCGTAGATGTCCTTCAGGCTGAGCATCTGGCCACCGACCACCCGGTTCGGGTTGTAGCGCGTGATCAGCAGGTGCTCCTTGATCGGCTCCTTCTTCTCGATCGCGCGGCGCGTCTTGCTGTGCAGCATGCCGAGGATACGGTCGGAGTCGCGCACCGAGGACACCTCGGGGTTGGTCACCACCAGCGCCTCGTCGGCGAAATGCATCGCCATCAGCGCACCGGTCTCGATGCCCGCAGGCGAATCGCAGACGATGAACTCGAAGTCCATGCCTGCCAGTTCTTCCAGCACCCGTTCGACACCTTCCTGCGTCAGCGCGTCCTTGTCGCGTGTCTGGGAGGCGGCCAGCACGAAGAGGTTGTCGCACATCTTGTCCTTGATCAGCGCCTGATTCAGCTTGGCCTCGCCGTGGATCACGTTGATCAGGTCGTACACCACGCGCCGCTCGCAGCCCATGATCAGATCGAGGTTGCGCAGACCGACGTCGAAATCGATGACAGCGGTCTTGTGTCCGCGCAGGGCAAGCCCCGAGGCAAAGCTGGCGCTGGTGGTGGTCTTGCCGACGCCTCCCTTGCCGGAGGTCACGACGATGATTCTGGCCATGGGTGGCAGTCCTTGTGGGTGTGATGTCGCCAAGGGCGAAACAAGAGGGTGGATGGGAAGGCGGGGAAACTGGGCAATCAGTTCAGCGGCTCGAACACCAGGCGCTCGCCGTCCAGGCGGATCTGCGCGGGCTTGCCGATGACGCTGTCGGGCAGCGGGTTGTCGGTGGTGCGGTAGGTGCCGGCGATCGAAATCAATTCGGGCTCCATGCAGGTGCTGAAGATGCGTGCATCGTTGTTGCCACGGGCCCCAGCAATCGCCTTGCCACGCAGCGGCGCATAGACGTGGATGCTGCCGTCGGCGATCACTTCGGCACCGAAATTCACCGCCGCCAGCACCACCAAGTCGCCGCCCCGCGCATACACCTGCTGACCGGAACGCAGCGGCTTGTCGATGATCACCGTGCTGCCAGCGGCGGGCTGCGCGGGCGCTGGCGCAGCCGCCACAGGCGCCGGAGCAGGCGGAGAAGCCGACACGGCCTGTGCTTGCGGCCCAGGAGCCGCTGCGGGCGCTGATGCGCGGGTTGCCGGTGGCAACGCCTCGGGCGCCTCGCCCAACCCGGCCTCGGCGGCAGCGGCCATCTGCTCGGGGGAGCCCCCGCGCACCGCAGCGGCCACCATCTTGAACTGCCGCAGCAGCGTGCCGAGCCGGGCGTAGTCGAGGGCGAGCGGATCGCCTTCGGCCTGGGCGATGTCGATCACGACCGGGTCGTGGTTGAACATCTCCGGCGTGTCGGCAAAGCGGGTGGTCAGCTCGCGTTCGATCGCCGCCATGTCGGTGGTCTTCAGTGCCACGACCACCAACGTCATCGACGCACTGCGCAACTCGAACACCGCCGGTGCGCGCTCCTTGCTGCGGGCCATGGCTGATTTAAGTGGCGTTCGGGGCTGCAGCCAGGGCGTTGCGCAGGCGGATGTGCAGCTCGCGCAATTGCTTCTCGTCGACCGCGCTCGGTGCGCCGGTCAGCAGGCACTGGGCGCGCTGCGTCTTCGGGAAGGCGATCACGTCGCGGATGCTCTCCGCCTTGGTCATCAGCGTGATCAGCCGATCGAGGCCGAAGGCCAAACCACCATGCGGGGGCGCGCCGTACTGCAGCGCATCGAGCAGGAAGCCGAACTTCAGCTGCGCTTCCTCGGGCCCGATCTTCAGCGCGCTGAAGACCTTGCTCTGCACCTCGGCGCGGTGGATACGCACCGATCCACCGCCCAGCTCCCAGCCGTTGAGCACCATGTCGTAGGCCTTGGCGATGCACTTGCCCGGGTCGCTGTCCATGTAGTCCTCGTGCCCGTCCTTGGGCGCGGTGAACGGGTGGTGCGTCGCGTTCCAGCGCTGGGCGTCGTCGTCGTACTCGAACATCGGGAAATCGACCACCCACAGTGGTGCCCAGACGTCCTCGAACAAGCCGTGCGCGCGACCGAAATCGCTGTGGCCGATCTTGATGCGCAGCGCGCCGATCGCGTCGTTGACGACCTTTTCCTTGTCGGCACCGAAGAACAGCAGGTCGCCCGTTTGCGCGCCGGTGCGCTCGAGGATCTTCGCCAGCGCCGCGTCGTGCAGGTTCTTGACGATCGGGCTTTGCAGGCCCTCGCGTCCCTTGCTCACGTCGTTGACCTTGATCCACGCCAGCCCCTTGGCGCCGTAGATCTTGACGAACTCGGTGTACGCATCGATCTCGCCACGGCTCAGTCCACCGCTGGCTTCGCCGCCGCGCGGCACACGCAGCGCGACCACGCGGCCACCCGGGGTGGTGGCCGGGGTGCTGAAGACCTTGAAATCCACATCGGCCATCACGTCGGTCAGTTCGGTGAACTCGAGCTTCACGCGCAAATCAGGCTTGTCTGACCCGTAGCGGTGCATGGCTTCGGCGTACTTCATCACCGGGTATTGCGGCAACTCCACACCGATGGCGTTCTTGAACACCGTGCGGATCATGCCCTCGAACATCGAGCGAATCTCTTCTTCGGTCAGGAAGCTGGTCTCGATGTCGATCTGCGTGAACTCGGGCTGGCGGTCGGCACGCAGGTCTTCGTCACGGAAGCACTTGGTGATCTGGTAGTACCGATCGAAGCCCGCCACCATCAGCAGCTGCTTGAACAGCTGCGGCGACTGCGGCAGCGCGAAGAACATGCCCTCGTTGACGCGGCTGGGCACCAGGTAATCGCGCGCGCCTTCGGGCGTGCTCTTGGTGAGCATCGGCGTCTCGATGTCGATGAAGCCGTTGGCGTCGAGGAACTTGCGCACCTCCATCGCGACGCGGTAGCGCAGGATCAGGTTCTTCTGCATCACCGGGCGGCGCAGGTCGAGCACGCGGTGGGTCAGGCGGGTTGTCTCAGAGAGGTTCTCGTCGTCCATCTGGAACGGCGGTGTGACGCTCGGGTTCAGCACCTCGAGGTCCAGGCACAGCACCTCGACCTTGCCGCTGGTCAGGTTCGCGTTCTCGGTACCGGCCGGGCGTGCGCGCACCTTACCAGTGACCTTCAGGCAGAACTCGTTGCGCACGCTCTCTGCGGTCTTGAACATCTCGGCGCGGTCAGGATCGCAGACCACCTGCACCAGGCCTTCGCGGTCGCGCAGGTCAATGAAGATCACGCCACCGTGGTCGCGGCGGCGGTGCGCCCAGCCCATCAGCGTCACCGTCTGGCCCAACAAGGTCTCGCTGACCAGGCCACAGTACGTCGTTCTCATCGTGTCACTCCAGAAACGGATTCGAGGTGTCGCTGCGTCGAGCTTTCGGGGGCAGGTTCACGGGTTCAGTGGAAGGCGCACCAGCGCCCGCTGCAAGTCAGTCGGATGGCGCGCGGACGCGCTCAGGCAGGTGGTTGTGGCGGTGGCAGCCGAGAGGCCTTCGTGACCGGGGGCGCGACGACCCCCATCGAGATCACGTACTTGAGCGCCTCGTCGACGCTCATCTCGAGCGCGATCACATCGGCGCGCGGCACCATCAGGAAAAAGCCCGAGGTCGGGTTCGGTGTGGTCGGCACATAAAGGCTGAGGTAATCGCCCGCCAGATGCACCCCCGCCTCGCCGCCCGGCTTGCCGGTGACGAAGGCAATCGTCCACGAGCCTGCGCGGGGGTACTGCACCAGCACCGCTTCGCGAAAGGCATTGCCGCTGCTTGAGAACAGCGTGTCCGACACCTGCTTCACCGAGCTGTAGATCGACTTGACGATCGGGATCTGGTTGAGCAGCCGGCTGCCCTGCGACAACCACCATTGCCCGACCATGTTGGTGGCAAACACGCCGGTGACCAACAGGCCCACCACCATCACGATCACCCCGAGCCCAGGAATCTGCTTGAGCGCCTCCAGCGACGCGTGCGCTGACTGCGGCAGCACGGCCTGCGAGGCACTCAGCAGCCAAGCAAAAAGCCCGTCGAGCACGCCCAGCACCGAGGTCAGCACCCACACGGTGATGGTCAGTGGCAGCCAGACCAGCAAGCCGGCGATCAGGTATTTCTTCAAGGGAGTCCCAGGGCTGAACCGTGTGATGCCGTCGGGCGGGGGTCAGTTCGACGAGGGCGCTGGCGCCGGTGCCGAGCCGCTGGCAGGTGCGCTGGGTGCCGATGCCGGCGCAGCCGGTGCAGCCGACTTGGCGCTTTCTGTCTTGCTGGTCGCGCCCTTCGAGGCGGGCGTCTCGGCGTGGCCTGCCAACGCGCCGCCGGAGGGCTTCCCGTCGCCGGATGGCTTGTCTGCAACCGGAGCGGCTTTGGCGCCGTCGCGGAAATCAGTGACGTACCAGCCCGAGCCTTTCAGTTGAAAGCCCGCGGCTGTCACCTGCTTCTGGAAGCTGTCGGCGCCACAGGCCGGACACACGCTCAGCAGCGGGTCGGAGACCTTCTGGAGCACGTCTTTCGCGTGGCCGCAGGCAGCGCATCGATAGGCATAGATGGGCATGGCTAAGCCTTTGATTAGAAAAGAAAAACCTCGAATTATACGGGGCGGGCTCAGCGGTACCCGAGGTGCAGCACCCATTGCACGACGACCACGCCGATCAGGAATCCGATCCCGGCGTAGCCGATGGCCTGCAGCAGCCGGTTGGTTCGGCGCTGCTCGGTCAGCAGCGCTTCCAGCGTCTTCTGGTCGGCCGATGGCTTGGGCTGCAGTGCCTGGTGCACCAGCCGAGGCAACTCGGGCAGCAGTTGCACGTAGCGCGGCGCCTCGTTCTTCAACCGGGCGACCAGACCACGCCAGCCGATCTGGTCGTTCATCCAGCGCTCCAGGAAAGGCTTGGCGGTGCTCCACAGGTCGAGCTCCGGGTCGAGCTGGCGACCCAGCCCTTCGATGTTCAGCAGCGTCTTCTGCAGCAGCACCAGCTGCGGCTGGATCTCGACGTTGAAGCGGCGCGAGGTCTGGAACAGCCGCAGCAGCACCTGACCCAGCGAGATGTCCTTCAGCGGTCGATCGAAGTGCGGCTCGCACACCGCGCGGATCGCGCCTTCGAGCTCGTTGACGCGCGTGTTCGCGGGCACCCAGCCGCTCTCGATGTGGAGTTCGGCCACGCGCTTGTAGTCGCGGCGGAAGAACGCGATGAAGTTCTGCGCCAGGTACTCCTTGTCGAATTCGGTCAGCGTGCCGACGATGCCGAAGTCGAGCGCGATGTAGCGGCCGAAGGTCGCAGGCGCCAGGCTCACCTGGATGTTGCCCGGGTGCATGTCGGCATGGAAGAAGCCGTCGCGGAACACCTGGGTGAAGAAGATCGTCACGCCGTCGCGGGCGAGCTTCGGGATGTCGACACCAGCGTCCTGCAACCGTTGAAGCTGACTGATGGGCACCCCGTGCATGCGCTCCATCACCAGCACGGTCTGCGTGCACAACTCCCAGTGCATCTCGGGCACCAGCACGAGGTTCAGGCCCTGCATGTTGCGCCGCAGCTGCGCCGCATTGGCTGCTTCGCGGATCAGGTCGAGCTCGTCGTGCAGGTGGTTGTCGAACTCGGCCACCACCTCGCGCGGCTTGAGCCGCTTGCCATCGGCCGACAGCCGCTCGACCCAGACCGCGATGGTGCGCATCAGCGCCAGGTCGTCGTCGATCACCGACAGCATGTTGGGGCGCAGCACCTTCACCGCCACCTCGCGCCCATCATTCAGCGTCGCGAAGTGCACCTGGGCGATCGACGCGCTGGCCACCGGCTCGCTCTCGAAACTGGCAAACACGTCCTCGATGCGACGCCCGAAGGCCTTCTCGATCAGCTGCCGTGCCAATGCCGGCGGAAATGGCGGCACGTTGTCCTGCAACTGCGCGAGCTCATCGGCGAGGTCAGGCGGGATCAGATCGCGCCGCGTGGACAGCACCTGCCCGAACTTCACGAAGATCGGGCCCAGCTTCTCCAGCGCCATCCGCAACCGCACGCCGCGCGGCGCATCGAGACGGCGGCTGGCCGTGATGATGCGCACCAGCACCCGCACCCAGCGCTGGCGAAAGTTCGACAAGGCCAGCTCGTCGAGGCCGTAGCGGTAGATCGTGAAGACGATGAACAGCAGCCGCGTGACGTGCCTCATCGCGGCGGCGACTCCGCGGACGTTGGCGCTGATGGCCGCCAGCGATCGGCGGCCGACCGCACCAAGGGGCGCAAAGCCTCGCGCAGCCCGGTAGCGACCGAGGATCCAACGCGCATCAGCTGCGCAGCCGGCCCGTCACCAAGAAGCCGGGCCAGGTCGTCCTGAACATCCCAGCGCACGTGCTCGATGAGCCAGCTCACGTCGGCGGCCAGGGCGGCGTCGCCCGCCACCTCGACCCGCGGGCGCTGGCCCGACAACGCTCCGCCGAGGCTCTGCACTGGATTCGATGCGTCGAGCGCCGCGACGAGGTCGGCGCCATCAGTGGCTTCGGGTTGCCATTCGAGCAGCCCGGCCGGGGTGATCGCGACCGTCCATTGCGACGGCAGCCACGACACCAGGGCCGGGAGATCGTGCAGTTGCAAACGGATGCACTTTCCTGCGTGTGGTTGCAAACGCTGCACGGCCATCGGTTCGGCCGACAGCACATGGTTCAACAGCAATACCAGGCGCGGCATCGCCATGGCTTTCAGGGACTGCGAAAACGCCGACATCATCGTGAGATTGTAGGCACCCGATGCGCGCGAACCACCCTGACGCGGGGGACAAACTGACATCTGCGTAGGACACAATGATTTGCTTGTCCGTCGGAACACCGCATCCGGCGGATCCGCCCCTTTTTCACCTGACCGATGTACGAAGATCGAACCTACAAGCGAACTTTCTACAGCGCGCCGCAATCGGTCACGTCGTTGGTGGCCGCATTTCTCGAGCCCACGATCATCATCGTGGCCTTCATCCTCGCCAACCTCTGGATGGACGAGCCCATCGCCCGGCCCCAGCTAACGGTGTGCCTGCTGGTGTTCGCACTGACCTTCCCGGGCCGCAACCGATTCCGTGACAGCCTGCTGGGCGCCTGCGTCGACATCTTCATTTCGTGGCTGGTGCTGCTCACCATACTGATGCTGTGCGCCTATGCCACGCGCAGCTTCAAGTACTTCGAAGAAGAGGTTCTGATGGCGTGGGCCATCGCTGCGCCACTGCTGCAATGCGCAGCGGTGTGGTGCGGCAAGAAGATCCTGCAGTTGCAGGCCTCACGTCCCGAGAGTCGCCGCAGTGCGATCGTCATCGGTGGCAGCGCGCTCGGCGTGAAGGTGGCCCGCGCGCTGTCGGGGCTCGAAGACCGAAACATCGATTTCCTCGGCTACTTCGATGACCGTGTCGACGATCGCCTGCACGAGAGCGCTGCAGCCAACAACCTCGGCGGGCTCAAGGACGTCGCGTCCTTCGTGCGGCAGCGCGGGGTCCATGAGGTGTTCATCACATTGCCGCTGGGCTCTCAGCCCCGCATCGTGGAACTGCTCGACCAACTGCAAGGCACCACTGCCTCTTTGTTCTTTGTGCCCGACGTGTTCGGCATCGGCATCATCCAGGGCCGGCTGCAGGACATGAACGGCGTGCCGGTGGTCGGTATCTGCGAGACCCCGTTCACCGGCACCAACGAACTGGTCAAGCGCGTCAGCGATGTGGTGCTGGCTTCGATCATCCTCGTGCTGATTGCCCCGGTGATGCTGGCCCTCGCGATCGGGGTAAAGCTCAGCTCACCCGGACCCATCGTCTTCAAGCAGCGCCGCAACGGGCTCGATGGCAACGAGATCATCGTCTACAAGTTCCGCTCTATGACCACCATGGACAATGGGCCCGTGGTGCTGCAAGCCAAGCCCAACGACCCCCGTCTGACTCCCTTCGGCGCGTTCATCCGCCGCACCTCGCTCGATGAACTGCCGCAATTCATCAACGTGTTGCAAGGCCGCATGAGCATCGTCGGTCCGCGACCGCACGCCGTGGCGCACAACGAGGAGTACCGCCAGTTGATCAAGGCCTACATGGTGCGCCACAAGGTCAAGCCCGGCATCACCGGATGGGCGCAGGTCAACGGGCACCGAGGCGAAACGGAAACCATCGAAAAGATGCAGGCCCGGGTGGAGTACGACCTCGAGTACCTGCGCAACTGGTCGCTGGCACTTGACTTGCAGATCATCATCCGCACCATCCGCGTGGCGTTCTTCAATTCCAACGCTTACTGACGTCGGCCCCTGCCCTGTTTCCTGCCGGACCTTCACCATGCCGAACCCACCCCAACGCAGTCCGCTGAACACCCTGCTCTGCCTGTTGACCGGCGCGTTGACCGCGGTCGGGTTCGGGGCCGCGCGTGCCGATGATCCCAACCCTTACTACATCGGCGGCAGTGCCTCGGTGGCGCACGACACCAACGTTTACCGGTTACCGAGTTCGACCGGAGACACCTCTTATTCCGTGGGGCTGCTGGGAGGCTTCGATCAGCAGATTGGCCGGCAGCGTTTGTATGCCAGCGGCACGTTGCAGGACACCCGCTTTCAAGACCTGAAAAAGCTCGACCACACCAACTACAGCCTGAATGCAGGTATCGACTGGGCCACCCTCTACAGCCTGTCCGGGACACTCAGCCACACCAGCAGCCAGAGCCTCTACAACTACGGCGGCAGCAACACCATCCAGTCGAATGCCAAAAACCTCGAGCGGCGCAACGAAACCGTCGCACGCCTTCGGTACGGCGGTGCCTCGTTGCTGTCGCTCGACACCAGCTTCACGCACCGCAAGCAGACCTACTCCGATCCGGCCTACAAGTTCAACGCCCTCGACCAGAACGCGGTCAGCGTCGGCCTGACCTACCGCCCGCGCTCATCGCTGACGCTGGGCACCGCGCTGCGCTACACCAAGGGCAATTACCAGCTCGAACGCGACTTCGACCGCAAGGACATCGACCTGACGGCCAACTGGATCCCCTCCGGCCGCAGCACCCTCTACGCCCGCCTGAGCTACGGCGAGCGCACCTCGCGCAATGGCGTTTCCGCGTTCGACTTCACCGGCACGACCGGCCAGCTGAAATGGACCTACCAGCCCACCGGCAAGCTGACCTTCGTGACCTCGTTCAACCGAGACAGCGGCGCCGAGAGCGGCTTCATCAACGGCCAGCAAGCCGGCACCTTCGGCGATGAAAGCCGCCTGACCAATGCGCTGTCGCTGAACACCACCTACGCGGTCACCTCGAAGATACGACTCGACCTGAACCTGTACGCCAACCGCCGTTCGCTGGTGTTTGGCACCCTGAAGGGGCACGACGCGTTGCGCAGCGCCATGCTGGTCGCCACTTACAAGCCTTTGCGCAACCTGAGCCTGTCCTGCAATGCGGGCCGTGACAGCCGCAGCGCCTCGGGCCAGGTCTCGTTCGACTACGGCAACAACAGCGTCTCGTGCTCGGCGCAGATCACGCTGCAGTGAACGGCATGATCCTGCTGACGGGTGCCACCGGCTACATCGCTTCGCACACCTGGCTGGCCCTGTGGGCAGCAGGGTACGACGTCGTCGGGGTGGACGACTTCTCCAACAGCTCGCCGGAAGTGCTGAATCGCCTGCAGCGTCTGGGGGGGCGCACCCCGGCGTTCGAACGGGCCGATGTCTGCGACAGCGCCGCCTTGCGGTCGCTGTTCGCGCGCCATGCCATCAGCGCGGTGGTTCACTTCGCTGCCTTCAAGGCGGTCGGCGAAAGCAGCGCCCGGCCCTTGGCCTATTACCGCAACAACATCGGCGGGCTGGTCAGCGTGGCCGAGGCGATGGGTGCCAGCGGCTGCAAGACCCTGGTGTTCAGCTCCAGCGCCACCGTGTACGGCTCGCCCGAGCAACTGCCGATTCCCGAGAGCGCCGCGCTGGCCACCACGAGTCCCTACGGCGCCACCAAGCTGATCGGCGAAAACCTCCTCACCGACATTGCGCGTGCAGACCCTGCCTGGCGCGTCGCATTGCTGCGCTACTTCAACCCCGTGGGGGCGCACGAGAGCGGCCTGATCGGCGAAGACCCGCGCGGCGTACCGAACAACCTGATGCCCTACGTCACCCAGGTGGCCGTGGGCAAGCGTGAGCGCCTGCAGGTGTTCGGTGGCGACTACAGCACGCCCGACGGCACCGGCGTGCGCGACTACATCCACGTCTGCGATCTGGCCGAGGGCCATGTGGCGGCCTTGCGGCACCTGACCGACCACGCCGGCAGTTCGTTCACCGCCAACCTGGGCACAGGCCGCGGCTACAGCGTGCTGGAGCTGGTGCGCGCCTTCGAGCGAGCCAGCGGGCGCACGATCCCCTACGACATCGTCGCCCGGCGCCCGGGTGATGTGGCGGCCTGCTACGCAGACGCCAGCCGGGCCCGGGAGTTGCTCGGATGGCAGGCCACACGCGACATCGACGCGATGTGCGCCGACAGCTGGCGCTGGCAGCGCTCAAACCCGAATGGCTACAGCAGCTAAGGCGTTGCGCACGATCTCCTCTCCACCTTCTACACAGTCAACCCATCTGGAAAATCATGACCAAAGTCGCTCTCATCACCGGTGTCACCGGACAAGACGGTGCCTACCTGGCAGAACTGCTGCTGAGCAAGGGCTATGAGGTTCATGGCATCAAGCGCCGCAGCAGCTTGTTCAACACCGACCGCATCGATCACCTGTACCAGGACCCGCATGTCGACCACCAGCGCTTCAAGCTGCATTACGGGGATTTGACCGACAGCACCAACCTGATCCGCATCATCCAGCAGGTACAGCCCGACGAGATCTACAACCTCGCGGCCATGAGCCATGTGGCCGTGAGCTTCGAGACGCCCGAGTACACCGCCAACGCCGACGGCATCGGCACGCTGCGCATCCTGGAGGCCATCCGCATTCTCGGGCTCGAGAAGAAGACACGCTTCTACCAAGCCAGCACCTCCGAGCTCTACGGGCTGGTGCAGGAGATTCCGCAAAAGGAAACCACGCCGTTCTATCCGCGCAGCCCGTATGCGGTGGCCAAGCTCTACGCTTACTGGATCACTGTCAACTACCGCGAGGCCTACGGCATGTACGCCTGCAACGGCGTGCTGTTCAACCACGAAAGCCCGCTGCGCGGCGAAACCTTCGTCACACGCAAGATCACACGCGCCATTGCCCGCATCGCACTGGGGCTTCAGGACTGCCTGTACCTGGGCAATTTGAGCGCCCTGCGCGACTGGGGTCACGCCAAGGACTATGTCGAGATGCAGTGGCTGATGCTGCAGCAGCAACAGCCCGAAGACTTCGTCATTGCCACTGGCGTGCAATACAGCGTGCGGCAGTTCGTGGAATTCGCAGCCCGGGAACTCGGCATCACGCTGACCTTCAGCGGCGAGGGCGACCTGGAGGTGGGCACCGTGACCCGGGTCGAGCCGGTGGGCGGCGAGATCAAGGCGAAGTGCCGGATCGGCGAAGTGGTTGTCAAGGTCGATCCGCGCTACTACCGCCCGACCGAAGTCGAAACCCTGCTCGGCGACCCGAGCAAGGCCAAGCAAAAGCTCGGCTGGGTGCCGAAGATCACCTTGCCCGAACTGGTGAAGGAAATGGTCGAGGCCGACTACAGCACCGCGCGGCGCGACAGCCTGGTGAAGCTCGCAGGCTTTCAGGCCTACGACTACAACGAGTAAGCGGCCCGCCATGCACACCGACGCCAAGATCTATGTGGCTGGCCACCGCGGCCTGGTGGGCTCGGCCATCGTGCGCAACTTGCAGGCTGCCGGCTACCAGCACCTGCTGACGCGTACCCATGCCGAGCTCGACCTGACCGACGCGCACGCCACACACGCCTTTTTCGAGGCCACCCAACCCGACTATGTGTTCCTTGCAGCCGCCAAGGTGGGGGGCATCGTCGCCAACAACAGCTTTCCGGCCGAGTTCATCCGCGACAACCTCGTCATCCAGACCAACGTGATCCATGCGGCCTACCTGAGCGGCGTCAAGCGCCTGTTGTTTCTGGGTTCGAGCTGCATCTACCCCAAGCTGGCGCCGCAGCCGATGCGCGAGATCGACCTGCTGACCGGTCCGCTCGAACCCACCAACCGCCCTTACGCGCTGGCCAAGATCGCGGGCATCGAAATGTGCTGGAGCTACAACCGCCAGTACGGCACGAAGTACCTGGCTGCGATGCCCACCAACCTGTACGGCCCCGGCGACAACTACCACCCCACCAACAGCCACGTCATCCCGGCGCTGCTGCGCAAATTCCACGAAGCAACGCAGCGAGGCGACAGCACCGTCACCGTCTGGGGCACCGGCACACCGCGGCGCGAGTTCCTGTACAGCGACGACATGGCCGATGCCTGCGTGTACCTGATGAATCTCGGCGACGAACGCTACGAAGCCCTACTGGGAAGCGATGAGTCCGTCACCGGCCGCTTCGAGCCACCGCTGGTGAACATCGGCGTGGGTCACGATGTGTCCATCGCCGAACTGGCCGAACTGGTGCGCCAGACCACCGGATTCAAAGGCCAGATCGTCTACGACCGCGACAAGCCCGACGGCACGCCCCGCAAGCTGATGGACGTGGGCCTGCTGTCACGCACCGGATGGACTGCCCGCACCGCACTGGCCGACGGGCTGCGACACGCCTACGCTGAATTCGTCAACACCACCCCTTGAGCACCATGAGCACAGCCCCCATTCAGGTTCTTCCCGTGGTCATGGCCGGCGGCGGTGGCACGCGCTTGTGGCCGCTGTCGCGCGCACAGCATCCCAAGCAATTCCTGGTGCTGCAGGGCAACCAGAGCCTGTTCCAGCAGGCTGCACAGCGGCTGACCACGCTGGCTGCCGACGACATCGCCGTGGCCGCCCCACTGATCGTCGGCAACGAGGAGCACCGCTTTCTGGTGCTCGATCAATTGCGCGAGCTGAAGCTGCCACCCGCCACCGTGCTGCTGGAGCCCGCCGGGCGCAACACCGCCCCCGCCATGACGTTGGCGGCCTTGCATGCCCATGCGGAAGGCGACGACCCGGTGATGGTGGTTACAGCGGCCGACCACGCTTATGGGAACGAAGCGGGCTTCACCCGTGCGCTGCAAGCCGCCGTGCGCACAGCAGCAAGCGGGGCCGTGGTGACCTTGGGCATTGCGCCCACCGGACCCGAAACCGGCTTTGGCTACCTGCGCTGCTCCGCCACCGATGGCCATGACCCTAGCGCCGCGCAGCGCCTCGCCGAGTTCGTGGAGAAGCCCGACCTGCCCACCGCCCAACGCTACCTGGCCGATGGCCGCTACTACTGGAACAGCGGCATCTTCGTGGTGCGCGCTTCGGTCTGGCTGAAGGCGCTGCGGCAGTTCAGGCCCGACATCGCCAGCGCCACGCAGATGGCCTGGGACGGCCGCACCACCGATGCGCCGTTCATCCGCCCCGACCGTGCCGCGTTCGAGGCCATCCCCAGCGAATCCATCGACTACGCGGTGATGGAACACTGCCCCGCATCGACTGCGTTCGACACCCGCATGGTGCCGATGGACGCGGGCTGGTCTGATCTGGGTGCCTGGGACGCGGTGTGGGAAGTGAGCACGAAAGACGCTGCCGGCAACGCCAGCCGTGGCGACGCCCTGATGCGCGACAGCCGCAACACGCTGGTGCATGCGACGAGCCGGCTGGTGGGCGTGATCGGCCTCGACGACGTGGTGGTGGTGGAGACGCCCGACGCGGTGCTGGTCAGCCACCGCCGCTGCAGCCAGGACGTGAAGCAGATCGTCGGCCAGTTGCAACGCGACGGCCGCACCGAGCACAACCTGCACCGGCTGGTTCACCGTCCCTGGGGCTGGTACGACAGCATCGACTCCGGCGCTCGTTTTCAGGTGAAGCGCATCATGGTCAAGCCCGGCGCCACGCTGAGCCTGCAGAAGCACCACCACCGCGCCGAGCACTGGATCGTGGTGCGCGGCACCGCCGAGGTGACCAACGGCGACCAGGTACTGCTGCTCACTGAAAACCAGAGCACCTACATCCCGCTGGGGCAGGTGCACCGGCTGGCCAACCCCGGCAAGGTGCCGCTCGAGATCATCGAGGTGCAGTCCGGCAGCTACCTCGGCGAAGACGACATCGTGCGCTTCGAAGACACCTACGGGCGCGTCGGCTGAGTGCCCGACTCCGTTCCATTCGAGAGAACCAACCTATGAAGATCACCATCATCGGCACCGGCTACGTGGGCCTGGTCACCGGCGCCTGCCTGGCGGAAATGGGCAACCATGTGTTGTGCCTCGACGTGGATGCGGCCAAGATCAAGATCCTGGAGGACGGCGGCATCCCGATCCACGAACCCGGGCTGCTCGATGTCGTGAAACGCAATCGCGCGGCGGGCCGCCTGCAGTTCACCACCGACGTGGTCGCCGCGGTGAACCACGGCACGCTGCAGTTCATCGGCGTGGGCACCCCGCCCGATGAAGACGGCTCGGCCGACCTGCAATATGTGGTGGCAGCCGCGCGCAACGTGGGCCGCCACATGACCGACTACAAGGTCATCGTCGACAAGAGCACGGTCCCGGTGGGTACGGGCGAAAAGGTCCGCGCGGCGGTTGCTGAAGAACTGGCCAAGCGAGGAGTCACTGTCGATTTCTCGATCGTCTCGAACCCCGAGTTCTTGAAGGAAGGCGCAGCGGTCGACGACTTCATGCGGCCCGACCGCATCGTGGTGGGGGCCGACGACGAGCGTGCCGTTCTGCTGATGCGCTCGATCTATTCACCCTTCATGCGCAACCACGACAAGCTGCTGGTGATGGACATCAAGAGCGCCGAGTTCACCAAGTACGCTGCCAATTCGATGCTGGCCACCCGCATCAGCTTCATGAACGAGCTGGCGCTGCTGGCCGAGAAGGTGGGCGCCGACATCGAGCTGGTGCGCAAGGGCATCGGCAGCGACCCGCGCATAGGCACCCACTTTTTGTACGCCGGCGCCGGCTACGGCGGCTCGTGCTTCCCGAAGGACGTGAAGGCGCTGGTGAAAACCGCCAAAGACAACGGTGTGACGCTGCAGGTGCTGACGGCGGTGGAAGCCGCCAACGACAAGCAGAAGCATGTGCTGGTCGACAAGGTGGTCAAGCGCTTCGGAAACGACCTGAGCGGCCGCCAGTTCGCCATTTGGGGCCTCTCGTTCAAACCCAACACCGACGACATGCGCGACGCGCCCAGCCGCGTGGTGATCGCCGAGCTGGCCAAGCGTGGCGCCACCATCAAGGCCTACGACCCGGTGGCCATGACCGAAGCCAAGCGCGTGCTCGAAGGCACCCCGGGCCTGACCTTCGTGGAGAACCAGACGCAAGCGCTCGAAGGCGCCGACGCGCTGGTGATCATCACCGAGTGGAAGGAATTCAAGAGCCCGGACTTCGACGCCATCAAGGCCTTGCTGAAGCAGCCGGTGGTGATCGATGGGCGGAACCTCTACGAACCTGCGTTGATGCGCACGATGGGGATGGAGTACACGGGCATCGGGCGGGCTTGCTGAAACCGAGGATTCGATTGCTCGGGGTTCAAAAGCCCCGACATTAAGCAGGGTGTCAGCGAAGCTTGCGCCCCAGTCTGCGCACGGCCCTGAGTGACGGCCCATAAATCGTTACAGATTGGTACTTCAAGGCGGGCTCGCGCTGCCGAAGACGCCTCTGTGTACGCACCTCCCATAACCCCCGACCCTGGCCCGACAAGTCGTTACAACACCGGCCTTTTGTCAGGCAGTTCAGTCAAGTGCCCAGAGGCGTCTGGCACCACCATCCACTCTCCGGGTGGCAATCGCACCCGGCATTCACTTGCTCCCTGAGTTGCCTACGCCCATGTCGCCATCGTTGATCCAAGCAGTCCGACTGGCTTGCGCATTCGTTCTCAGTGCCACATCACTGGCCCAGGCCGCAGACACGCCTACAACAACGCTGACGGTGCGTGCCTACGGCACGCTGGCGGGCAACGTGGGCCCGATCATGCAGTTGCGCGTTGACGGTGTAGTGGTAGGGACCACAGAGGTCAGAGCGTCTGAGCCCGCGGACTACCCCTTCCTCGTCCCGCCGCTCAAATCCGGCAGCAAGATTGATGTGGCTTACACCAACGATGCGCAAGTCGGCGGGGTCGACCGCAATTTGTTCGTTGAACAGCTGACGGCCGGCACCACTTTCATGCTTCCAACTCATGGCGGTGTGAGCTATGACCTTGGCAGCGGTAGCGCCGCCTTTGATGGGGCCAATACCAAGGCAGGCACTACGTCGGTTAACAGCAATGGTGCCCTGCGCTTCAGTTGGCCCGAGCCCAACTTGACCGATCGCCTGACCATACGGGCCAGCAGCGTGCTCGCAGGTAATGTCGGCGCTTCCATGATTGTGCGAGTCGACGGGGTGGTGGCATTCAGCGCTGAAGTGCGAGCTACTGAACCTACCGACTACGTGCTAGCCGTACCTATGCTTTCGGCAGGCTCAAAGATCGATGTCGCATTCACGAACGCCCAAACGGTCGGTGGTGTAGCGCGCAGCCTCCAGGTCGCATACCTGATGGCTGGCACCAGCGTGCTGTTACCGAACGCCAGTGGCGTCACTCTCGACCTGGGCAGCGGCAAGGCAGCCTACGACAGCGCCAACGTGCAGCCCGGGCAAGCCGTACTCAGTGGCAATGGCGCGTTGCGGGCCAAGTGGCCCGCGGCGAACATGACCGACATCTTCAGCGTGCGCGCCAGTGGGCGCATGGCAGGCGGTGTCGGCCCGATCATGCAGGTACGCGTGAACGGCATCGTGCTCGGTTCGGTCGAGGTCAAAGCCACGGGGCCAGCCGACTTCAGCTTTCCAACGCTGCCAGTCAAGGCCGGTCAGCCAGTGGATATCGTCTACACCAACGACGCAGTGATCGGCGGCGAGGATCGTGATCTCGTGATCGCCTCTGCCATCAGCGGCAAGACTCTGCTGCAACCCACGGGCACCGGCGTCGTGTTCGACCAGGGCGGCGGCAGCGCAGCCTTTGACGGCCTCAGCGTTGTCGCTGGCCGCAACACGCTCAACACCAATGGCGCGCTTCGTGCCGCCTGGCCCGAGCCCAACCTCACCGACACGTTGATCGTGCGCGCCAGGGGCACGTTGGCCGGCAACGTCGGCCCGATCATGCAGGTGCTGGTCGACGGCATCTTCATCGGGAGCGCTGAGGTTCGCGCTTCTGAGAACGCTGACCACGTGTTCGCTGTCCCACCCATGTCGGCCGGTCGCAAGCTCGACTTGGTTTATGCCAACGACGGCACCATTGGCAGCGTTGACCGTAACCTTTTCATTGCGTACGTCATCACCAGAACCACGTTCTTGACGCCCAGCGCAGCAGGCAACACCTACGACCGGGGTTCACACCAAGCCGCCTTCGACGGCACTGACGTCGTAGCCGCCAGCGGCAATCTGTTTTGGAACGGCGCCTTACGCGCCACTTGGCCCGCACCCAACATCACTGACAGTGTCACGGTGCGTGCCAGCGCCACGCTGGCAGGCAACGTCGGCGCGCTGATGACGCTCTGGGTAGACGGTATTCCTGTCAGCAGCGGCGAGGTGCGTTCCACAACACCTGTCGATTACCTGATGCCCACGCCGCCACTCAAGCCCGGCAGCCAGGTGGCGCTGATCTTCTCGAACCGCGGCTCGGTCGCAGGCGTGGAGCGGCAGTTGAACATCGCCTACATGATCGGCGACACCAGCTTCGTCACCCCCAACACTGCCGGCGCAACCTACAACAGTGGCGACTTGCGGGCAACCTGGCCGGCCCCCACTCTGGTCGACAGCATCACCCTGCGCGCCTACGCCACGCTGGCCGACAACATCGGCGCGATCGTGCAGGTGCGCGTCAACGGTGTGATCGTCAGCACAGTCGAAGTGCGCGCCACCACCCCCACCGACTACAGAGTCACAACGCCACGGTTGAAGCCAGGCGACAAGATCGATGTGGCTTACATCAACGATACGGGTGTGAGCGGTGTCGACCGCAACTTCTTCCTGCAATACATCAAGACCTCGCTTGGCACGCTTGTGCCTACCGCAACCACTGTGTTCACTGATCTGGGCACCGGCGAGGCCGCATTCGATGGCCAGGGAGTGGCCGCCGCCACTGGCGCTTTGTACGCCAGCGGCGCGCTGCGCTTCGTTGCGCCCGCGGCCCAGTTGGTCGACGCCAACCGCGCCGCCAATTACGCTGCATCGAGATTCTTGCAACAGGCCACCTTCGGGCCCACGGTCGCCCAGATCGACAGGCTGCGCACCCTGGGCAACGCCAACTGGTTGTCCGAACAAATGGCCATGCCCGTTACCGCCGACTACGTCAATGCAATTCAGGCGCAGTACGACCGGGGTGACGCATTCCGGCCCAAAGGTGCGCAATACAACCCGGGCTGGGTTGCACAGACCTTCTGGCGCACCGCGGCAACCAGCCCCGATGCCTTGCGCAAGCGCGTGGCGTTTGCGCTGCACCAGATATTCATGATTTCGCAGGCGGACTCGAACGTCTACCAGCACGCGCGCGCCTATGCCGCCTATCTGGACACCCTGAACCAGCATGCGTTCGGCAACTTCCGCAACCTGCTGGATGATGTGGCGCTGAGCCCGGCCATGGGCATCTACCTGTCGCATATGCGCAACCGCAAAGAAAACGCGCTGAGCGGTCGGATGCCCGACGAGAACTTTGCCCGCGAGGTGATGCAGTTGTTCACCATCGGCCTGCAGGAGCTGAACATCGATGGCACGCCCCGGCTGGACGGCCAAGGCCTGCCGGTGGAGACCTACAGCAATGACGACGTGATGGCCATGGCCAAGGTGTTCACCGGCTGGAGCTGGGCGTTGCCAGACGCACAGCTCACCGAGACCAATTTCCGCTTCTGGTCGCCCGACTACAGTGCGGCCAACGATCAGCGCTACGACACCAAGAAGATGAAGGCCTACCCAGGCCAGCACTCCACCGCTGAGAAGCGCTTGTTCATAGGCAAGCCACAAGCGCTGATGATCGCCGCCAACACATCGGCGCAGGACAGCCTGAAGCTAACGCTGGACGCGCTATTCAACCACCCGAACGTGGGGCCGTTCGTCAGCCGACAGCTGATTCAGCGGCTGGTGACCAGCCACCCCAGCAACGGCTACGTGGCCCGCGTGGCCAGCGTATTCAACAACAACGGCAGCGGCGTGCGGGGCGACTTGGCCGCAGTGGTGCGCGCCATCTTGTTGGACCCTGAGACCACCAACCCGCCGGTGGGCAGCATCGGCAAACTGCGCGAACCAGTGCTGCGCGTAGCGCACTGGATGCGCAGCTGCGGCGCTACGTCGACGAGCGGCCAGTTCACGCTGGCTTCTGAATTGGCGACACAGGGCCAACGCGCCATGTATGCGCCATCGGTGTTCGGCTACTTCCGTCCCGGCTTCGTGCCGCCCAACACCGCGTTCTCAGCCAGCCGCATCACGGTGCCAGAGTTCCAGATCGTCAATGAATCAACCTCAGCCCTGTGGGTGAACACCGCGCTAGCCATGGCTGGCCAAGGCCTAGGGTGGACGGGCGGCAGCGCCGATGTGAAGGTCGATTTGCAACCCTTGGCTGATCTGGTCGCCGCCGGCAACGTGGACGGCCTGATCGAGCGGCTAAACCTGCTGCTGTATGCCGGCAGCATGAGCGGCACGCTAAAGCAAGATTTGCTGGAGGCGTTGGCCAGCGTTTCCGGCAACGACGCTGCCAGCCACCTGAACCGCGCCCGGGTGGTGCTGTTCTTGGCGCTGGCTTCTCCTGAGTACCTGGTGCAACGCTGATGACAAACCCTCAAGCCCGCCGCCACTTCTTGCGTGCCGCTGCCAGCCTAAGCGCCATGCCCAGACTTAGCCTGCCACTGGCTGGCCTGGCTGCACTGGCAGCGCAAACCAGCCAGGCGGCCGACGTGACTGGCCCGTACAAGGCCATCGTGTGCCTGTTCATGCATGGCGGCTGCGATACCCACAATTGGGTGGTGCCGATGGATGCCACCGGCTATGCGCAGTACGCTGCCACTCGTGGTGAACTGGCCTGGCCGCTGGCCAGATTGCAGCCCATCACCACCACAAGCCAAGCCGCCGGCCGAAGCTTTGGCATGCCGGAAGAGTTGGCACCGCTGCGCAAGTGGTATGAGGCCGGCCAGGCCGCCGTGGTGGCCAACGTGGGACCGCTGTTGCGGCCCATCACCAAGGCCGAATTCACATCTGGCGTGGGTATGCCGTCGAAGCTGTTCTCCCACAACGACCAGCAGTCCACTTGGCAGAGCCTGATGCCCGAGGGCGCACCGTCGGGCTGGGGCGGGCGCATGGGCGATATCTTGATGTCGGCCAATGCCTACCCTGTGTTCACTGCCGTGTCGACTGCAGGCAACGCAGTGTTTCTGTCGGGCAGCAGCGTGACGCAATACCAGATGGGCAGCGACGGGCCGGTGAAGATCATGGGCCTGACAGGCACCCCGGTGTTTGGCGCCACTGCGGCGCCTGCCATTCTTCAACGCCAGCTGGCGACAGGCGGCAGCCATCCGCTGCAGGCGGAATACGCTCGAGTGCTGCAGCGCAGCATAAGCACAAGCAGCGTGCTGCAGGCCGCGCTGCCTGGTGTGCCTGTGGCGGCGATCCCTACCACCGTGCTGCCCACCGGCACCGGCACCACCACGCTGGACAAGACCAACCTGGCGCGCCAACTGCGCATGGTGGCCCAGATGGTGGGCGCCGGCCCGGGACTGGGCATGCGCCGGCAGGTGTTCATGGTGAGCATGGGCGGCTTCGACACCCATGCCAACCAGATGCGCGACCAGCCCGGCCACATGGCCGAGGTTGCGCATGCAGTGGACTACTTCATGACCACCCTGGCGGGAATGGGACTGCTGAACAACGTAGCGCTGTTCACCGCATCAGACTTCGGGCGCACGCTGCTGAGTAATGGGGACGGCAGCGACCACGGCTGGGGCAGCCACCACTTTGTGGCGGGTGGTGCGGTGAAGGGCCGCAACATCCATGGCCGGTTTCCCTTGACCACGCTGGGCACGGCAGACGACCTGGGCAGCGGCAGGCTACTGCCCGCCCACAGCGTGAGCCAGCTGGCCGCGCCGCTGGGACGCTGGATGGGCTTGAGCGCCGGCGAGATGGCCACCGTGCTGCCGGGCTTGGGCAACTTTGATGCGCAAGCGCTTCAGTTCATATGAATCGGCGCCAACCCGCGTTGACACCATGGCTAGAGAATATGCTTTAGCGTCCACTTGCATTGCAAAGAAACTTGCCATGAACAGACGCCGCATCTTGGCAATTCCCATGATCCTGGCTCTGGACCCCATGAAGCTGGCCGTGGCTCAGCAGCAGGCGACGGCCGACAACCAGGCACGCTTGCAGGAAGCCATTGCCAACATGGGGAAGAAGCACGAATTCGTGCCGTTTGGCATCGAGATCAAGAGTGGCTGGCATGTCGGCCCGGCCACGATGATGGGCACTGAGCCCTACGCCGCCGCAGTGCCAACATGGTGGCGCAAGGGCGTCCGACATGCTGAGTGGCGCAGCTTAGCGGCCTGGTTCACGGTGTACCTGGATGCAGCTGGCTCAACCAGCAGCAACACCGGTGTCGAGATCGACGGCATCGAGGCCTGGACGTTAGTCGACTCCACCGACACGTGGACACAGTTGCGTGCCATGCGCAGCCCCAGTTGGCAGGGTGCCTACAACCCCAACGCTGTGCAATCGCTGCGCAAGAGCGGCGGCAAGGCCTTGGCTGGCGGCAGCTTTCTGGCGATCCCCACACGCGACTACATGGTGCATGGCGGCATTACCCAAACAGCGCTGCCCTGGACCGACAAGGCCGACTTTAGGGCGCTGATGGTTTCGGTTCGCCACCGCTTGGCCTTGATTGACCCTAACGGCACCAACGACATGGCACAGGCCGGCATGGGTGTGCTGGCCGGCGCTGACTACTACCCCTGGGTGGGCGCCGGCCTGGCTGACCTGCAGGCGGACTACAACCCTGGTGCCGGGTCGGGGAGGTTTCTGCGGTCTACTGCGGAGTGGCGGTACTCCACGGTCTTGCTGGTCAGCAAACGAAGCGCAATGGCAGCTATCGCGGCGCAGGCAGCGCCCGCGTTCAGCTACTGATTCAGCGCTGCAAAAAATCTCATCCAGTTGTCCCAGAACAAGGTTTGAGTGAAAGCTCGGCGACACATGTGTGTGCGCACGTAAAACTGGTGGGCAATTGATCGTGCCATGCAACACTGCGTCAGGCAGCTCGAAATCAGCTTGGCTGTTGCACTTCGGTATTGTTGCCGCCGGTTGATTTTTCGCTCACTCACGAGGCTCCACCATGGTGAACACCTTTTGCAGGCTCCTCGCAACCTTTGCCGTTGCCGTGGTTCTCTCACCGCTCATGCAGTTGCATGCTTCTGCGGCAGTAGTGCTCGCGCCCGAGTCCGCGTCAACCGACATGGGGGAATACTTCCCGGCCAGTCAAACCCGCGACCGAAGCGGACTCTCGGTCAATTATCAAAGCTTGGTCAGCGATTTTGATGTCTACATCGCATCAGCACCCACCTCGCATCACGGATTCGGAACCAATATCTGGAGCTCGTTTCTAGACGTTCGGTCCGGCAATTTTGACTTTGCCCTCGGAGGCAATTATTTGATCAGCGGCATGGCCTTTTGGAACCTGTTCGAAGACAGTGCCTCAGTCAAGGACATCAGAATTCTTCTCGACAGCAACATCTCATTTTCCAGCGCCATCGATCTCGGCGTTTTCACGGCGTCAAATTCGTTGGGGCCGCAATCGGATGTGACGGCTGCTCAGGTATTTTCTTTTGCAGCGACTTCGGCTTCGTATGTCAGATTACAAATTCTAAATACTTGGAGTCCTGTGTCGACTGGTGCCGCCTTTAACGAAGCAGCATTCAGGGTGTCATCAGTCCCAGAACCAGCAATTATCGTGCTTTGGGGGCTCGGTCTTGCATACACTGCCGGATCACTGAGACAGCGAAAACGCGCTGTGGTCAGCAGTGTCCAGCGGGTCATCAACGCACATTGAACCTCAACTGGGGTCTGGCCGGATTATCGTTCGGCGAACTTTGATTATTTTTTGCGGGCACACCGCCCATCGTCAAGTTTGAAAAAACATTCCGAACAATAACTGCATTGGCGCCGGCAATGACTCCGTCCCCGACGGATATATTTCCCGATATTTCAGCCCCGGCACAGACTTGCGCATTATCATCAATGCGAGGCGCACCGGTGGCATCAACAAATCCAATTGTCATCTTTTGATTTATTCAACAGTTTGTACCATCAGCACAGTGAACGAGAACCTATTTGGTTGACATTTGTATATGACCGTTGACCAACGCTCCACATCAGCTTGAATGTTTAGTCTGGCTCTACCAGCAAGCAAGTATAGCAGTTGTGGAACGAGCCGGATCGAACTGATAAGTGCTACAGCCTTATGAATGCTTGACGGCATGCCAACCTTCAGATGGAAATCAACGCAATTCTTCGAAACTCAGATCGATAATGAGCAAATTCGATACTGATCGAATAAATCCGTCAGAATATACTAGGCGCAATAACAGTCATTCGATATATAGTCGTCAAATCCAATCGACAAGAGGATTAGATAATCAGATCCATGAAACCACTAGCGCGCCTTCCAATCGACGCAAAGCTTATTAGCCTGGCAAGAATTCAGAAAGCAGTGCTTCGTACTCGCCCAATACCTGCTGCCAAGTAAATCGCTCAAGAAACCGCTGCGCACTGGCACTGCGCAATGCCGAGATGCGGCTTGGGTCCGCCTGCACACTGTCCATCAAGCCTGCAAATCCACCAGCGCCATCGAAGTACAAGGCCGCATCACCCGCCACCCATCGATTAAAGCGGTTGTCATGTGCCATCACGGCATTACCGGCCCCCAGCGCCTCCACGAGCGACGGGTTGGTTCCGCCGACTTGGTGGCCATGCACATAGGCAGCACTGTGCGATCGCAGGGCTTGCACCACAGCCTTGTCGTAGATGGCGCCCAGAAAGTGCACCTCGTTGCCTGCTGCGGCAATCACCGCTTGGTGATAGGCATTGCCCTCGTCATAACGGCCCAGCACCGCCAACTTCAGACCACGCGGGCGGGCTGAAAACCCCTGCACGATCTCCAGGATGGAGTTCTCGGGCTCGGGGCGGGCTATCACGGTAAGAAAGCCACCAGGCGCCAGACCCAGCGCCTGCACCGGCTCAACCGGCGCTGTGACAACACGGTCAGCGCCGTAAGGAATCATCGTGATCTTTGCTGCCGCCGTGCGGGTGACAAGGTGGTCCTTGATCTGCGGGTGGTCAGCCACCAGGTGATTACCTAGCCAGCAGCCTGCCCAATCGTTCAGCCAAAACCAGGCTCGCGCAGGCGTACTCCATTTGGCACGCTTCCACTCGATGCCGTCCATATTGATGACATTGGGCACTCCACGTAGCCGCAGCATTGCACAGAACAGCGCTGTGTTGTAGCCCAAAGTCAGGCACAAGGCCGGAGAAGCAGCAGCATGCTTTGTGGCCAGCCAATCAAACAACATCGTGCCCTTGGGCCCAGGCGTGCTGACCGGAATATTGATGCGTTGAACGCCCTGCCAATCGTCCGAGTAAATCGGTCCAGTGCCATCGACCTGGCAGTAAACGATGACTTGCCAGCTAGCGTCACGGAGGTGCAGGGCAAGGTGCTCGGCAAAGGTTTCAAAACCACCATGGGCGGCCGGCACTCCACGTGTGCCAAGGATTCGCAAGGTCTTACGTTGGGTCAACATCAACTCCGCACGCCAAGGTCGGCGTATAGCTCAAGCATGGCCACCCGGTAGCGGTCTTTCGTGAATTCGGTTTCGACCATGGCGCGACCTGCACGCGCCGCCTCGATTAGTTCCGCAGCCGGCATGCGCGCTGTTCGCGAAAGCAAGGCTGCGAGCGCCTGGACGTTGCCGGGCTCGAAAGTCCAGCCCGATACGCCATCGCGGACAAGTTCAGGAATGCCACCGATGGCTGCACCGATCACCGGCTTGCCGAAGCCAAAGCTCTCTAGCACGCTCATCGGTGCGTTTTCGTACCACTGAGATGGAAGCACGACCACGCGCGCTTGCCGGATCAGTTCATGCAGGGCCGCGCCGGACTGGAAGCCGAGAAACTCGATGCGTGCCGCGGTGTCACCGCCCAGTTCGGCAACAAGCGTCCGCAGCGCTTCCTCTTCGGGGCCCGTCCCAGCAATCTTCAGCATCACACCGGTCGCCGCCGCTGCGCGGATCAGCGTGTCCACGCCCTTCTCCAACGCCAGGCGCCCAAAGTACAGGAAGTAGTCACCGGGCTCGTACTGCGGCACCTGCTGCGACGCATCCACATAGTTCGGGATGTAGACGATCTTCTCCGGCGGGAAACCCCATTCGCCGATCTTGTCGCCGAAAAAGCGGCTTGGCACCACCAGGCGGTCGATGTGCTTTTGGTACGTGCCCAGCGCGCGGTGCAAACCGCTCTCGGCGGCCACGATGGCGCTGGCCGCCAGCGAATCGCGGATGCAGCGGTTCTTGATGACGTTGAGCACCGAACCCGTGCGGCAGCTCTCGCACACGCCATTGCGGTTGAGCATCTTGTAGGCCGGGCAGGCCACCTTCAGGTCGTGCGCCGTCATCACCACGGGCACGCCGGCAGCCTTGAGCACCGGCAGGATGGAGGGGGAGTGATGGTGGTAGATGCAGTGCAGGTGCGCCACATCGGCCGGGAAGTCACCCAGCAGTGCGCGCAGCTTGCGCTGCGCCTCAAAGGAATAGATCACCTTCGACGCCATCTTCAGCTTGTCCAGCATGGAGTAGGCGTTGCCGAACTCCAGCTCGTCGATGAAGTAGCGCGACCAAGGCGTGGGCAGGTTCTTCGGATGCTGCATCGCGAAGAAACCGTTGTCCCAGCCCTGCTCACCCATCAGCGCCGCATGCTCCAGGTAGACAGCATCCGAGCCGCCGCGGCGGTAGTGGTAGGTGTTGATGTTCAGAAGTCGGGGCATCGTAGTCTCAGCTTGGCGCCAGCATGAAGTTCGCGTACTTCGCGGCAATGTCGCGCCAGTCGCAGCAGGCAGCCGCCCCGCGCATCGCCTGCTCCAGCGCCGCCCGGCCGCCCTTTGCCGCAAGCACGGCGCGCACCATCCCCTCGGCCATCTGCGAGCCCGGCTCCACCCAGACACCGGCACCTGCAGGAACCTGCTCCGGAAAATCGCCCACCCGCGAGACAAGCACCGGCTTTTCGAATGCAATGGCCAGCTTCAGCACACCGCTGGTGGACCCCTCGCGATAAGGCATCGCCACCAGGTCGCAGGCGCAGAAATAGTTCTCCACCTCCTCGAACGGAATGCGCTCGTTGCGCAGCAGCACATTCGGCAGTCGGCTGGCGCGCCCAACCAATGCGGCCAGTTCGGCCGGATGGTGGCTTGCATCAAAGCGCCCCGCAACGATGAACACTACGTCGCTGCGATCCTGCATCTGTTCGGCGGCCTGAAGGAACTCCACCAGCCCCTTGCGCGGCTCCAGGTGGCCGAAGAACAGCACGGCGTACGCCGACTCCGGCGCCGTCCAGCCGATGGCGCGGCGCGCGGCACGCTTGTCGGGCGAAGCGATGCGGAACAGGTCATACACCCCATGCGGAACCAACAGCATCGGGCGCTGCACGCCCATGCGCTGCAAGGCCGAACGGGCCGCCTCGGAATGCACCACGAGCCGGTCAAAGCGCCGATAAAACCAACTGAACTCCGCAGCGCTCCACGGGCGTGGATAGTGCGGCAGCACGTCGTGCACCGTCAGTACGCAGCGAATGCCCAGCCAGCGGAACACCGTGACCATCAGCCCTTCAATCAACGGCACTTTCAACTGGGCCTGGAACAGCAGCACCTGCGGCCTCTCAGCAATGACCGCAAAGAAAAAGCGCATTACATCCAGCGGATACCACCTGGATCGACGAAAGAAGCGGCGCACGGGAACACCGAGCGCATCGAAGGACTTCGGCAGGGAAACACCCGTGATGACTTCCGTCGGGATGGTCTTGTTCAGTTCCCTGGCAAGCGACAGGCTGTAATCGGTCAGACCCGAATCACCAGTAAAGCAAGCGACTGCGAATGTCTTCACATCAGACCCCGCGCAACTTTGTCGGGTCAGCGCTGCGTCCAAACGCCATACCAGGCTGCTCAATGAATCGATATCCAAACATCGCCGCAACAAGAGAAAGCGGAAGCACCGCACCTAGAAGAAGCAAGTAATTCGTCACGTCGTCATCGCCAAGATAGCCGTTGCGAATAAGGAGCCAACCAACTGCGTCCAAGACGAGTACATGAAGCAGGTATAGGGAGTAAGATGATTCACCAATCTTTCGTAGCCAACCCAACGAAAGTAACTTGTTAACAAACCCCTGGATAAAGCGCGCGCCTGCCACTTGCACAGGGGGCCAGCACGACCCAATGAACGCGGCGAGCCATATGAAAACAGATAACCCACAAACTCGAATATCAGAATCAGTTAAAAGTATAGAAAATAGCACAAGCGGCACGGCGATAAATATTATAATAGCCGGCTTTACTGCAGACCCATCTTCACTGCGAGACGCCAGCAAGCGAGAACATATCCAACCAAGAAAAAAATAACCCCAACTATTAATTATTGCCGCGCTCGTTAGGTCAGGCATATATTCTGACCCTACCGTCTGAATCATTGTGAAAGCTACTGCTATAGCAAGCAGACCCCACCAATGTCGTACCACAGAAAAATAAATTGCAGGTGCTACGATATAGAACTGCCATTCAAGGGAAAGACTCCAAGCCGGCGCAAGTAGGGACTGCGAGGCGTGCGCCAAAATGTTCTCCGGCACTAAGCCGTGAAGCAAAGTTAAGTGCGCCACAAGGTGGAGGAAAAGGTCAGCGTTCACCACCTCGGCCCTATGACTTATTGCAGCCAAATCGGAAGCAGATCGCCAAGGCTGACTCATCACTACATCGAGACGGAATTGGCTGAGCAGTATTGCCAAAACCAGCGCAAAGAAGTAAATCGGAAAAATTCTTGCGGCGCGAGATCGGATGTACTTTACGTAACCAACCGATCTTCTCCGCAGCATTTCAAAGACCACAAAGCCGCTTAATGCGATAAACACATTAACTGGAACGCTGGTGAGAAGTGCCAGTTTCATCCAAGAGGGCGCATTTACACCGAGGTAAAAGCCGAGAAAATTTCCAACGTGCCCAAAAACGACCCAACTCGCCATGAGCGCTCGTAAGCCCTCCAAGCCTCCGTATCTCACTGCCTGGGGATTGACATTCATTGCTAAGGCGCGGAGAACACGAATTTCCAACGGCCACACAACCAGAAAAGGAAAGTCCAAAAATTCACTACCAAGCCACTTTCAATACACATGAACTTAATAATTCAACCGTATCTTTCCTGCGAAACCAGTTATCTTCTAATCATGCCAGGCAGGCCCTTCGCTGCAACGCGCGTCGCTGACCCAGGGTATCTCCGCCTAAGCATTTCTGTATAGCCAACTGTGAACCAGAAGAGGAACTGCATTGCACTACCCCCCAGCATTGACATCTGGTAGGGAAGCATGAACACCATCGTCAAGGACGCCGCTACGCAAAACGTAGCCGCCGCACGATCAGGCCCTCGCTGCAGACCGCCATTCGCAAGATTCCAACTCGCCCAGAAGGTTCTCAGGCCAATGCACAGAAATAGTAAAAATGTAAGGATTCCGCCATCCCACAGCAACCTAGACATCGCATGTGCATCTAGCCCTAACCCATACTGTCGTACCGCCGATCCCATTCCTATCGTGAAGCTCCCCTCAACTGAGGAGCCAACTCCATGCCCAATGAGTGCATTAAATACGCTACCGTACTGCACATTCATCTGATACCAATGAACAATGGTCCCAACCCGCCCTCTGTGATCCGGCGTAACCATGAAATCGGGGTCAAATGAGTACCCGAGATGGTGTCCAGCATCACCACCTGTCCAATACTTTAAATAGTATGTAACAGCGATAAGTGAGAAAACAAAGCCACCGGCAATCACAGCAGAAAGGGCAAACTTCGGATTTCGCCTAAGGTCCGACAAAAAAGCAACAATAAACAGTACCGGTATCAGAATAAGCGTAATCTTGGTCTCAGCGAGAAGTATTGGGATGAGCAATAGAATAACAGTTCCAGCGACATAAGGGGCACTAATCAATCGATCACGGCGCAATGCGGTAACAAAAACCATCACCATAACTAGAAAGGAGGCCATCTCGCCGGTGTATCCGCCTGTCAAAACGTTCCCCCCGAAGGTGCCTACTACGGCTTCGTCTGCCCTCCCAATTGCGCCAGCCTGCGTGACTCGCCAAGGACCGAGCACTAATGATTGATACAGGCCGAACGGAACTTGCAGCAGCGCGATTCCAACGAGTATCTTGAACAGCAATCGGCCAGTTTCTGGCTGTAATCCACCCCAAATTAGAAGGGCGGCGACACCGACATACGGCACATAACTTCGAATGCCAACTGTCGCCTGCGCGAACGAGATCTGGTTGACAAGACTGGAGAAGCACAGCGTCAACAGGTACAGCAACACCAGCGGGACGAGTGAGCCTAGGGGTTCATTGGCGGTCTTTCCTCCCGCGATGCGGGCCACCACCGTGATCAGCATGCTGCCGACGATGAGGGAACTGAGCCAGTTCGCTTGCCCGAAGGACGCAAAGAACTCCAGGACGCCGGTGACCACCAGCGCCACCAGCATCGCCAGGACAATATGAAGGCGGGGGCTGGCAATGACCGCCACGCCGATGAGCAAGGCCGATAGCATGGCGACAGGCAATACCGCGCCCAACGCCGCAGCCAGCCCACCGACAACGGCCAGCAAGATGGCGACTGCCATGATGCCGACTCCAGTCCCCGACGACCGGTTGCGAGCGGGCCGTCCACGCATCATGCCGAATGCCATATCAGCCTTTCAACATCTCTGATGAACCGAGCGCCGCTTCACGCAGTAGTTGGGATTTTTCTCGCAGCGTGCTGCTGATGCGGGCTCGCTGCTGCTGGATGCGCCCGAATGCCTGCTGCATGCTGGTCAGCGTCAGATCCTTGGTCTCGACCAGGTACTCAGTTGAGCCGAACAAGTCTTCATTCAGCCCGCGCGCTTTGCGGCTGTAGCCAATGGACAGCGTGGGCACAGCCTGCGAGAAAGCGGCGACGGTGGCATGGGTGCGCGCTGCCACCAGGGAGTCCAGCCCGGCGATGACGCCCTTGAGTTCGCACGCGTTCAATCCGGGAGGGAGCACGTAGCAGTGATTCGGGCGGTTCAGGCGCTCGGCCAGTTGGCAAAGGTAGCTGCGGTCACTGTTGGCGGGCATCTCGGCCTGGTCAACGTGATAGATCAGGCAGACCTTCCGGTCCTGGTCATCAATCAGCCAGCGCAAAAAGTCGAGGGCAGTGTCCTCGAGTGAGGTGCCACCGCCCTGCCCACTGAAGAGCTTGCGGATAAGCGGGCTGACATTGAAGCCCACAGCACCGCGGCACCGATCGATGTCGACACCTATCGTGGCGCGCGGCTGGACCGACTCGAGCCGATAGGCTGGGTCGCCGACGAGCTTGACGGGCAGGCCGTAGTCCTTGGCCAATGAGACTGCCGAAGTGGTTTCTCGCACGGTGATGCCTTTGTAGCCACGCAGATGTGAGCGCATGGCAGAGACGACATTGCCGTTCGCCTCGAACGGCCCCACCGAGGCGGCCCAAAGGTAAGTTGGTTTGCCCAGGGCGCGGGCACGATCGATCAGCCGGGTCCACATGTAGAGCGAGTGCACGCCGTAGTCCAGAGAAACGATGTCGCCACCAATCATCAGCACAGCGTCGGCGCGCGCGAGATCGGCCTCGACAGCAGCGCTGTAGCGCGGCTGCGGTGGTTGCCTGCCCGCCATGCCGGGCAGGCGCTGCATCAGCGAGCACCACCACTTGAGGCTCGTCGGCATCGTCGGAGCAATGACAAAGCGGACCCCATGGTCAGCATGGTCTGGCCACTGCGCAATGTCAGCTGCGGCATCCACGGACGGCACCAGGAACTCAGCGCTCGGTCCCTCGGTGGTTCGCAGTATGTCGACGGTGCCCCGTACCAAGGCTTCGCAACCGCGATTGCCGAAACTGGTTTGACCTGCGAGATAGAAGACCATGAACTATCGAGTCCTAAGTGCAGTTGATTGAAGGTTGACTGTTGGCCTGGTGAGGCAGTGCCATGCAGCGTGCATGGCCAGCAAAGAAGGTCGAGGCATTTAGGCAAACCTCAGCTTCCTGGCAACCCGACGCAGCAGTTCTCCCGGCCGGGTCAACATAGGCAGCTTGTAAATCCATTCCATGGCGCGGACATATCGCTTCGTGCGCGCTGTGAATATCGACAGCTCGCCACTGCTGCGGGCCTCGGCGAAAGCGCCGTGCGTGGCCTCACCGAGTTCGCGCCTCAGGCGCACGATCGTGCGCCGGTAGAACGACACTTGGTTCAGGGCGACGAAGCCCCGCCCTGGCGGCGTCCACTGCCCACGTTTTGCCGAATCGGCCTGGCGGACGGCCAGGCCTTCACGGCGATGCCTGAAGTTCCCCTCCTGCGAGCGCACGATGTCGGTCAACGGCAAATCGTCGAGCTGGATCGCGCCAGCGGCCACGCCTTCACGCAAAAGTTGCTCGATCGCGGGATGGCGATTGACCAGCACGTTAGTGCCCTTTGGGTCGGTCACATAGCGCGGCAACCAGGCGTCGCCCAGGCAGATGTCGGCGGCCTCGCCAAAGATATCGTCGCAATGGTCGCAGGCCCGGAGCTGGAACATCGCCTGGCCCCAGTTGTGCCCGTACAGATCCCGCGTGCGCCGAATGACCGGCTCAGTGCTGCCACGCCGCCACGCCGCGAAGCGATAGTCGTCTGAGCGGGAGGTGCCCTCCTTGACCCGGAAATCGACACGTTCCAATTCGTCAGGAGCAATGCCACACTGCCAAGCGAGCAACTGCGCAAACGCCTTGGTCTTCATGTGGCCGCAGACCAGCGCCACGAAGAAGGTGAACTGTGCCGCCAGTTGCGCATCGTTCAGCGCCAAGAGGCGCATCGCCTTGACATAGCAGGGTACGCCCACGAACGCGTAGCGGCGACCGTTGCCCTTGAGCCTGGTGACGACCTGCGAAAAGTCGCAGTTGTAGTACTGCGACTTGCGGTTGGCCTGTAACTCCGCTGTTGTGTGGGACACGGCGTACTCGAAGAGCTCCGTCCCGTCAGCTGTGCCGACGTGCACCACACCGTCGATGGCGCCTGTTTCTAGCAGGCGCATCAGGATCCATGTCGTCAGACCGCCTGAACTGCTGTGCATAACGGCCGCATCGTCGCGCACTCGTCCAGCGGCCAGGCTCAGGTAACGCCCCACCTCGGCCGCCTCTTGCGGTGCGCCGGTGTGCACAAGGCGGCCGATCTCCGTTTCATCGAGGGCTGCGGGCGAAAACGGGCACACGCGCTCGGCGCGCTGCAAGTCGTCGGCCACGACCTGCGCCAACACGGGTACGCGGCGGAAAGTCTCGTCCTCGGCAAACCGGATGCGCCCCTCGCTGGCCACGCCACACGCGCCGCAGCCGACACAGAAGCCGCCGTCGATCACCGGCAAGAGGCCATGGCCGGCAGGTAGCCCCAGTGCTGCCGGAGATGCATGTGCACCCATCAGCATGATTGCCGCCTGTACGTAAAGCTGGCACTCACCACACGAAGACCTTCACCGGGAGGAGTTTGTTGATCATTGAGCGCTCATCTACGGCGAACGGCCGCAAAGCGGCACAGACTGCAAGACAAACCACACCTGAAGCCACGAGCGCGAGCAACAGCTCGAAAGAGCCACTGCTGGCCACACCCGAGAGCCCGACAGCGCGCAACGCCGCAGTCGCCAGCACGATCGCCGAGACAAACTTGAAGAGGCTCAGCAGCGGCAGGCGGAAGGCCATGCCAGAGGCTTTCAGGTAGCAGACCATGACGGCGCCCCATGACAGTTCGGCAACAACCAAGCCGCCGCACAAAGACCATAAGCCGAAACTCTGGTAGCCCGCTACTCCAAGGCAGATGCCAACGACAGAGACCACCGTCGCCATGAGCCCTCCCGAGCCAATCTCCATCGTGAAGCCCAGTAGTGCGATCACCGCGCGCATCGACTGGATAAACAGCAGGAACACGAAGAAGTAGAGGTAGCCAATGCCATCGGTCATCCTCCCACCCGACAGCAAGGCGAGCAACGGTTCGCCGGCCACGACCAGAGCAGTGGTGATTGGCGCCAACATCAGCACGTTGATCTTGATGACCGTACCGGCCAGCTTAACCAGGTCCGCCGTGGGCCGACCACTGGACCTTGCCGAGATGAACAAAGGGCGGACCCAACCAATGAGTAGATAGCTCGGTAGGTACTTCTGGATCGTGGCCGACAGCGCCGAGGCGAAACCGAATGCGGCAATGACCTGGGCACCAAGCAAGCGACTGACGAGCAGCTTGACCATTTCTGTACCGGTCATCAGATAGATGACCTGCGAAAAGTAGGTGGGAATCGAGAACCGCATCTGCCGCGCCATGGCCGGCACAGGCAAAGTCTGCGCCACAGACTCGCGCGCGCGCTTTGCACCATAGCGCAGCAGCAGCCCGCTAGAGACCACGGCGCCGAGGGCAGAGGTCGCCACCTCGATGCTCAGCCACAGTTCCAGCAGCACCTCCTGGCTACCTGCGCCGCCAAGCACCAACAGACCGACCAGTTTGGTGGCATTTCTGAGTAGCGCCGATGCCTGCGCGCGCCCCTGCTGCAGCATCGACTCGAACTCGACATCGATGAATCGCGCCATCCCCTCGAAACACAAAAGCAGAGCAAAAAGTCGCATGACCGTGGTCGTGTATGCGGGGCCCGCTAACTCGGCCAGCAACGGTGCGGCGAAGAAAATGGCAGCGCTGCAGGACGCCAGGGTGGCGAGCCGGTAAGCGGTGAGCCTGTGCACCAGGGATTGCAGGCCAACGCCACCACCAGGCGGTCTCAGTTCAGGCAGATAGCGAAAGGCAATTGCATAGGCGCCAGGGCTCGCCGCAAGCTGCAGAATCTCGAATGCTGCGAATAGCGTGATGTAGACGCCATAGTTGTCCCGGCTGAGCGACCTGACCAGCAGCAGCAGCGTTGCAATGCCGATCAACACCGAGAGAACTTTGCCGATTGCGAAATGGCTCAGGCTCTTCTTGGCAACGGCGGTGGTGCTCGGACCATCCTGTGTCATCGACCCACTCAAGCGGGACTGCCGAAGGCGCGGGCACGATTGGCGCCTGAAACGGCCATCGCCAGATCCTTGATGAATTCTCGGTGAACGCCGTAAGCTCGCTCTGCATCGGGATCGATTGTGGATACTCGCACCAGCATGCCGTCCGGGATCACCCCGCGCGTGCTGTAAGCCAACTGGGCAAACTTCTGCTCAAGGCCACTCAGCGCGACATGTTCGCCAACCACGACCCAGTAGGTGATGGGCTCTATTCGGTTGCCTAATTGAGCCACGAGCAACCTGCTGGGTACTTGGTGCGTGCCCGCAGACACCGTCGACGTGCGATCACTGCGCACTTGAAATCCCTGAGCTGGATAGCAGACATCGGGCCGGTGAGCTCGCGTGCCATCCGACTGGTCGCCGCCGTATGCCACCGATAGCATCACGCGCTCCCCTTTCGCGTTTACGTAGGTCCGGCTCAAGGTCTGGTTGTAGATCTTGTTCAGCACCGCCTGCTGGTCGGGTGAAACCAGTTGTACCGGTCCCCGAGTGTCCTCGGACCAGCCTGCAAAGCTGCGCGGAAACATCTCTGTCAGATCCAGCTTTGGCCGCATGTCTGCCAGATGCTGAGTCGGGCGCCAGGCGTGCGCGAGCAGCGCTGCCGACACCGCCAACACCACCACCACCAGGGATCTCCAACGAGCAGCGGTCATCTCACGGACTCCCTGCGATGGGCTGGCAAAAACAACCCCAGCAGTTTGTCCAGTGCCAGCATCAGTCCCAGCGCCACAACGAAAAGCACCATGCCGGCAAAGCCATGCACGAAACCCTGGCCCGCCTCATCTCCGAAGTGGTAGGTGACCAGCACAAGAATCATGACTCGCACGATGTTGGCCACAAAGGCCGTAGGCACCAATAGGATAGCAAGGGCCACATTGCGCACCGGATTGGTGTAGGCCATGAGGTTCATATAGAGCATCCCCAGCGCTTCCAGCGTGAACATGCTGTTCAGACCGGCGCAGGCATCAGCGACCAGCAACTGGTACTGACCAACAGTCATGACAACGCCCGAGCGGCCGACTGGATAACCGATGCTGTATAGCAGGGCGCTGGCGATGGCCGACACCGCCGACTTCAATGGTGCGGTGACCGCCGCCACCAAGGCCTCAGGCAACGGCACCATGAACAACATGAAGAACAGTGGAAACCAAAGCAATCGCAGCGCCGCCCGCCCTTTAAACACCAACAACAGGGAGATCAGCACGCCGATCTGCGAAGCGATGGCAAACGTGACGATGTCTTGGGAGCTCCCTACCGCATACAGCAGCAGGCTGAAAAGTAAGATCGGCCAGCCTAGCCACCCCATGGGCCGCGCGGGCAGAGCGGCCAGATCGTGCCGGCGGCGGTACAGCAGCCAGCCGCTCACTGCCAAAATGATCGGACCATGGCCCTGCTCATCGGTAGCCCACACGGTTTGGGCCAACTCCGTCCAGGACGGCACATACAACAGAGCAAAGCCCGTCAGCAGCAATCCAAACGCGATAAGGTCGGTCCCTTCAGGCAGCCAGCGTGTCGAGCTAGGCGCATCGGCCGAGCGCCTTTCGAGGTTGTTTGCCGCCTTCATGTCGCGCCTTTGGTTTGTGCAATGACAGACCGAAACCTGGCCACTGAATCGTTAGTGACAGGTCCAATGCCGAGGTCCGCTTTGTGTACAGCCACTTGTCGCCTGGCGCTAAGCGGAACACTGGCCCGCAGGTCATTGAGCTGATTTAAGTCGACTCCGATCATCGCGTCATCGATGTCGTAGTCGTGCGCGGCCACACTGCGCGCCATGCGGCGCGGTTGCCATATAGCGATGGACTCGACACGGCGTGGGTTCTGAACCAGCGCGAACACACGCAGAAACCACACTGCGGCTTCACTCATCAAGGCAGTCATAACAGCAGCCCCAACGGCAGGGCTTGGCTACGAACGGCCCGCACGAGAGCTCTGCTCGCTCGGTCACCCTGCGCGGCCATAACATCGACCGGCAGATCCGCATCGCCACCGCACGCTGAATAGCCCAAACTGGAACCAAACACCGCGACGCGAGCATTGGCACTGAATTGTCTGTGCACTGTGGTCATGACTTGCTCAGTCCGACTGGTCTTCAGGGGCATGGCAGCAGCGATGCGATAAGTTCAGAACTCATTGACGATGACACCCGCCAGCTTGGCCGGCGTTTCAGACAGGTTGGCCACCAGGTCCTGCAAGCTCACCACTTGGCTCTTGCCCTGGCGGGCCACCACCAATGCCGCGCCGCAGCGCGCAGCGATCACAGCACTGTCGCTGCCGTACTGCGCCGCAGGGGTATCCACCACCACATGGTCGAACTTGGACAGCAGCTCCCGGATCAGCAACCCGAAGGCCGGGCGCTCCACCAGTTCGAGCGGGTTGGGCGGGGTGATTCCCACCGGCAGCACAAACAAGCTGGGCACACCCACCACTTGCTGGATTACCTTGGACTCTGCGCGGCCGCTCAAGATGCCAGACAGGCCGGCATTGTTGGAGATGCCAAAGACCGCATGCTGGCGCGGGCCACGCAGGTCTGCGTCTACCAGCAAGGTACGGCCTCCCAGCTGTGCAAGCGTGACCGCCAAGTTCGCCGCAAAGAAGGTCTTGCCGTCGCCAGAATCTGGGCTGACCACGGCGATGGCGCGGCGCTCCTGCCCTTCATTGAACAGCCGCATCATGATCTGGCTGCGGATGGCGCGGAAGCTCTCCGCCTGCACCCCGAAGGGCTTGTTCAGCGTGACCAATTCCGGGTTGGAGTTGCGCTTGTCTTCAGCGGCATAGGGGTAGTGAAACTGCTGGCTCAGCGCAAACAGAACATCGTCGTTGCTGGCATAGCCCAAGGCAATCGCAGCCTCGCCGAAACGAATGCCGTTGGCCTTTTGATGGGCCAGCACCTTTTCAACCTGTTCTGCAGTGAGATTGCGCGTCTCGGCAATGATCGAGCCGATGGAGCGGTCGGCCACGTCGGATTCTTGATCCGGCTCTACCGTGGTGGCATCTGCGGTACTGAATTTTCTGGACTTGGCCATGTGCTTGTCTCTAGTTGCCGTCAGGCACCGGTGTTGGCTTGCGGGCCCGGCAGACCAATGACGCGTTGCTGCAGCATCAGCGCATGCTTGCCAGATACGAACCGCTTGGCATTGGGCTTAGGCAGCACACCCAGCACCGGAAGACCCAATGCGGCAATCACGTCTTCAGGGGCGCGCACGCGACGGGTGCTCAGTTCCAGCAGCAGGGCCACTCCGATGGCGAGCAAGGCACCGAGGAAGATGGCCAAAGCGGTGTTCAACAACAGCTTGGGGCTGGCTTGTTCTGCAGGCGGCTGCGCGGTGGTCAGCAGGTTCACGTAGCTCTGGTTGGCCTGGCTTTCCAGCGCGGTTTGATTCAGCCGCATCATCACATTGTCGTAGGAGCGTTGTGCGTTCTCCACTTCGCGCACCAGCACCTGGCCTTGATCACGCACGGCCTTCAGCTGCAGCAGTTTGCTGCGCTGCGCTTCCAGCTCGCGCTTGACTTGGGCTTCTCGTTGCTTGTTGATGGTGTTGGTGACGCTCACGCCGCCGGTCACCCTGCGAATCTCGGCGTCGATGCGAGTGCGCAGCTCGGTGATGTTGGCCTTGGCCTCCACCACCTGCGGGTGGTTGTCTCCGAACTTGCTGTTCAGCTCCTGCAGGCGCGCCTCGTTGCGGGTAAGGTCGGCTCTCAAACCGCCAATCAGCGGGTTGTTGAGTACCTCCTGCATGCGATCGCCCTGAGCACCCTGGGCCAATTGCTGGCGACTGCCCGATTCACTGGAAACTGCCTGTAATTGCACCAGTTGGCTGCTCAGTTCAGCCAGCCGGGCGTTTTCCACGTCCAGGCGCTCGTCGGCGGCGATGATGCCCTTGTCGCGCTGAAAGGCCGACAGCTTGGCCTGTGCGGCTTCGAGTGCGGCACGCGCATCCTTGCTTTGGACCACGAAGAAACTGCTGTATTGCTTGGCTGGGTCCACACGCAATTCCAGCGTGGTCGCGATGAAGGCCTGCGCAAAGGCGTTGGCCAAACCCGCCGCGAATCGTGGGTCGGGCGAGCGGTAACCAATCTCGATCACGTTGCTTTCGCGAGACGGCTTCACGTTGAGGTACTTCTTCAGAATCTCGATCAGCCACTGCTCGAAGCTGCCCTCGCCCTCGCCTTCGGTCTGCCACTGCTCGCGAAGTCCGGCGTTTTCTGTCAGCTTCAGATCACGGATCACTTTCAGCGCCACGCGGTCACTGGTGAGGATGTCGACCTGCGTCGCCATGAAGCTGGGCATCGCCATACCCTGGAAGGCCATGGCCGATACCGGATCGGGCTTGACATCGATCACCACGCTCGCTGCAGCGTCGTATTGCTTGGGGAGCAACAGACTCACCACGCCCATTTGCGGGCCTGCAAGATGGAAAGGAATTGTCCGAAGGTCATGTGTGGGTCTTTCCCGGAAGCACCGGTTCGGGCAAGTTGCGGGCTATGAGGTCAATCGAGCGTGCGACAAGCAGAGCAGACTCAGAACAAGCTCTCTTGAACAAACACCACATCGCCTTCGAGCAGGGTGTCGTCCATCTTCGGCTGCAAGACCTGTACCTTGCCGTCGGTGCCCTTACGGTGCACGCGGATACCGCGTTCGGTGCCGCGCAGATTGAGGCCCCCGCCGGTGGCCAGCGCCTGCATCACGGTCATGTCGCGTTCAAGTCGAACCGCGCCAGGGCGTTGCACTTCGCCGTAAATGAAGATCAGTGGTTGCCGGCTGACCCAAAGGGTGTCGCCGTTTTGAATCAGCACGTCCTTGTCGCGGCCCCCAGGGCCGAACAGCGTTGGCAAATCGACTTCCAGGCGGTAAGGGGCGCCATTGCGCGTGCCCGAAAGCACCACCATATCTGAGCCGTTGACGGCGGCGCCGCCCGCGGTGGCCAGCAGATCGGTGAGGCGCATGTCGGCCACTTCAATCGGGAAACGACCGGGGCGATTGACCTGGCCCAGCACGCTGGCCTGGTTGCCGCGCACCTGCAGCACGACGATCGTGACTTGGGGCTGCTTGACGAAATTGCCGTTGCGCAGGCCATCGCCGATCAGCTTTTCAGCGGCGGTGACACCGAGACCACCGAGGCGGATGGTGCCCAGCAGCGGGTAGGTAACGATGCCGGCCTCGGTGATGCGGGTTTCCAGCGTCAGATCGGGGTTCTGGTAGACGCTGATGCGAACCACGTCACCGGCGCCAATCTTGTATTCATTGGCAGCTGGTGCGGTGCTGGAGGCCGGTGGCGTTTGCGCCAGCGCCGATGGCACTACCGAACAGAAGGTGACGGTAGCGATGGCCGTCAACAGCGCAGATTGAAAGGTGTGTTTCATCACTTGAGGCCCATTCCTTTGCTGATGTCGGTGGCGCTCAGGCCCCCTTCGGAGGCCGCAGAAGGCGGCACAGAAACTGGTGCAGGGGCCGCAGCCGGCGCGGTGGGCGCAGCTGAAGCAGCGTCTGCCGGCGTCGGGGCGAACTTGCCGACGTATTCGATCTTGGCGGCCGCACGCAGGGCCTTGATGTCGGATTCGACCAGCTTGCGCTTGGCATCGTTCCACAAGAACTGCTCGATGGCGGGCTTGGCGCGCGCCTCGTCGACCGGCTCGGAACGAGAGCCCGCCAAAAGCACCACTTGCGCGCCGGCAGCCGAAGGCAGCAGCACCGCTTGCCCGTCGTTGAGCTTGGCGAAGGTGTCGAGCAGGTTCAGCGGCAATTGCTCGGCCGTGCGCACCGCCTGGTTGCCAGTGAAACGGTAGCCGTTGGCCTTCAGGAATTCGACGAATTCGTTGATGCTCTTGGCTGCACCCAGTTGCTCGCGCAGGGTTGCCATTTGCTCGGGCTTGGCCTCGATGCCGATTTCCTGCAGGCTGTAGATCCGGCGTGCTGAGAACAGCGCGGGCTTGGAGTCGTAGTACGCCTTGATCTCGGCGTCGGTGGGCTTCGATGCGGCCTCGCCGGTTTTGTCGATGTAGGCGCGGGCGATGATTTCGCGCCGTGCGGCTTCCATCTGCTGAACCACGCGCGGGTCGCGATCGAGCTTCAGGTCTTCCGCTTTCTGCACCGCGAGTTCCTGGTCGATCAGGCGCTCGAGGATCTGCTTGCCAGCGGCTTCTGCCTGCTCGGGCTGGAGTCCGCGCTGCTGCTGAAGCACGAAATTGATCTGGTGAACAGTGATCTCTTCCTTGTTGACCTTGGCCGCGGTCTGCGAGGCGGCTTTCTCTTTTTTCTCACCGCAACCCGACAACAGAACCAGGGTGGCAGCCAATGCGATCAAGGTGATGCGGCCACCGAATCGGCTTTCGCGGTGGTGGCCGCGACCGTCAAGACTCGAAATCATCCAGGGTATCTCCAGCGGGTTGATTGATGTGCGACCTCGAGCCGCCACGGTTCGACTTCTGATCACAGACCAGTGTAGCCGCGGAGCATGACATTTCACCCACCCGCGAACGCGGGGCAGAGGTGCATGGCAATGCGGAAAAACGTGAATATGTAGCAGCAGGTAAGCGCGCCGCCTTTACGGCGTCAGCACTTGATGCCGACGTGCAGCGCGACGATGCCGGCGCTCAGGTTGTGCACGTCCACATGGCCGAAGCCGGCGGTCTTCATCATGGCCTTCAGTGTGTCCTGGTCGGGATGCATGCGGATCGACTCGGCCAGGTAGCGGTAGCTGTCGGCATCGTTGGCGACCCACTGGCCGATCTGGGGCAGCACCTTGAACGAGTACCAGTCGTAGACCTTTTCGAGCGGCTTGGCGACCTTCGAGAACTCGAGCACCAGCAGCCGGCCACCGGGGCGCAGCACGCGGTTCATTTCGGCCAGAGCGCGATCCTTGTGCGTCATGTTGCGCAAGCCGAATGCCACCGACACGAGATCGAAGCTGTTGCTCGGGAAAGGCAGCGTTTCCGCATCGCAGATCGCCGTGGGCAGCAGCACACCGGCGTCGGTGAGGCGATCGCGCCCTTGGCGCAGCATGGCTTCGTTGATGTCGGTGTGAACCACGGTGCCACTGGCACCGACCTTCTTGTGAAAAGCCGCCGCGAGGTCACCGGTGCCGCCAGCGATATCAAGCACGCGATCGCCGGGCCGGGCATTCGCCACCGCGATGGTGTAGGCCTTCCAGGCGCGGTGCAGACCCATCGACATCAGGTCGTTCATGACGTCGTAGCGCGAAGCCACCGAGTCGAAGACGCCGCGAACCCGGCTGGCCTTTTGCGACTCGTCGACCGACTTGAAACCGAAATGGGTGTTGCTCACGGGATGCCTTGGTGGGTGGTTCAATGGCTGCCGCAAGCCGGGCCGGCAGATGCGCTCATCGGCGCGTCGCGGTCGCGGCCAGCAGCGGCGAGGCGCTCTTCGTATTGCTTCCACAACTGCGGCTGCTGCGAGCCGAGAAAGTGCAGGTAGTCCCAGGAGTAGATGCCGGTGTTGTGCCCGTCAGAGAACGTGGGCTGCACCGCGTAGTTACCGATCGGCTCCAGCGCCACCACGGTCACATCGCGCTTCCCGGTTTGCAGCACCTCCTGGCCGGGCCCATGGCCCTTCACTTCGGCCGAGGGCGAGTACACCCGCATCAATTCGAACGGGATGCGGAACTGGCTGCCGTCTGCGAACCCGATCTCGAGCACGCGCGACTGCTGGTGCACCGTGAGGGCAGTGGGTTGCGGGGTGCTGGCAGTGAGTCCGGCCATGGTGGGGTGTTGATGCGAACGACGGTGGCAGTGTATCGAAGGGCCCTGGACGAAGCGGGTGCTCACGCGCATTGGAAGACATGTTGCAGGGCGGCCCTCACGCGCGCGTCCAGTTCGGTCAGCCCGATCTTCAGCAGGCTGCTGGCGTCGGGCTGTGTACGCTGTGGTACTCCCCAGATCGGCTGAGGAAAGTGGCTGTCGGCCTCGAAGCGGGCGATCACGTGCCAATGCAGGTGCGGCACCACGTTGCCCAGCGCGGCCAGGTTGATCTTGGTGGGCTGCAACGCGCTGATCAGAACCTGTTCCACCGCGCAGACCACGTCCATGCACTCGGTGCGCTGGACCGACGACAAGGTGCTGAGTTCGGCCACGTGCTCGTTCCAGACGACGCGGTAGAACGCCGGGAACGCGGCATCCTCGGCACGTATGACGCGCCACAGCGGGCTGCTGGCGATCAAGACGCCACCGGCCCCGGTGCACAGCGGGCAGTTCGACGGCTGGGGTCGGGTCACGAGGCAGCGCTTTCTGGAGAGGCCACGGCGTAGACTACAACGACACCGTAGCGCCAATGAAAAAGGCGGTGCATTTGCACCGCCTTCGTCGTCGCCAAGCCGCCGTTCAGCAGCTTGCGCCCATCAATATCAGCTTTGTTTGCGACGGGCAGCCATGAAGCCCACCATGCCCAGCCCTGCCAGCATCAGCGCGTAGGTTTCTGGTTCAGGAACCGGAGCCGTTGCAGCGCCGACAGAACCACCGTAGAAGGAGCTGCCAGGGGTGGAGTCGACACCCAGGAACGAGATCTTGTAGCTTCCGGCGTCGAGGCCGCCGAAACTAAAGCTGTTCGGGGTTGAAGTCGAGGCAAGCGTCACACTTGGGTTTGCAGCAGCAACCAAGGTGACCGCCGAGAAACTGTAGCCGGAACTAAAGATTTCGCCGAAAACCGTGCCCGGGTTGGCGAGCGTGAATGAGAAGAAGTCTTGGAGGAGAAAAGCCTCGGTGGGCGCCGTTGCACCGAAAATGCCTTTCGACACGTTGTCGAGCGCGCCGAGGTCGGGGAGAGATATCGGTACCGCGAAGGCAGAGCCGCTGACTACCAGGGCGGCGGCTGCTGCGATGTGCTTGAGTTTCATTGAGCGTACTCCTGAGAAGGGTTAAAAGATGACCACCGATTTCTCAGCGTTGCCGAGGTTATACGGGTTCACCCGCGTTTCTGGTACCCCTTAGTTGCGGGGGTAGCCGTCATGCACACGCGGCTGCCAGTGCAGCCCCGGAGTTAACGAAGGCGGCACTTTCGCACCGCCTTCGTCATCGCAAGCCCCCATTCAGCGGCTTGCGACCACCTACATCAGCTTTGCTTGCGACGGGCAGCCATGAAGCCAACCACGCCCAAACCCGCCAACATCAGCGCGTAGGTTTCTGGCTCCGGCACCGGAGCCGTCTCAGCGACGAAACCGCCAGCATAGAAGCCACCGGTCTCACCCGTTGCGAAACCCAACACGTTCAGCGCATAGGTACCAGCGGACAGGCCACTGAAAGTGAATCCGGTTGCCGGGGTCGAGTCGGAGCCGATCACGGCAAATGAGGAGTCCTGCAACGTGACCGTCAGGCCCAGGATGTTGTAAAGCCCGAAGTTAATGGCCACAACGTTGCCTGACAAGCTACCCGGATCTGCCAGCGTGAACGAGAACACGTCCTGGAAAATGCCAGACGGCACGATATTGCTGATGGCAATCGGCGTGTTGTCGATTGTGCCTAGCGGGCCTGGGCCCACAGCAAATGCTGAACCGCTGGCTACCAAGGCGGCAGCTGCGGCGATGTGTTTAAGTTTCATTGAGCGAACTCCTGAGAGGGTTAGAGGGATGGCCACCGATTTCTCAGCGCTGGTCCGGTTATACGAAGCTACCCGGGTTCGTGGCACCCCTCAGTCGCGGGGGTAGACCTCATGCAACCGTAACCAAAAGCTGCTAAGTGGTCGGCAGCCGCGCACTTGAGGTGCACTTCATCCACTTAAGACAGCCGATCTTGTCGCAGCAAGAAACAGGCCCAAACTCGCTCCCCAGATTCACCGAACAGTAGTCACCCGCCGTTACACCAGCACCCGCTCGATGCCACCCTCGTTGGCGCGCGCCACGTACTCTGGCATCCAATCGGGGCCGAGCAGCTGGTTGGCCATCTCGACGACGATGTAGTCGGCTTCGAGCAGGCCGTTCTGCAGGTCTCCGGTGTAACGGCTGAGCCCTTGCAGGCAGCTGGGGCACGAGGTGAGCACCTTGACCGCACCGGTTTCGGCGACCGCACCGGTCTTGCGCAGCGCGGCCTCGTCCTTGCGGAGCTCTTCTTCCTTGCGGAAGCGGATCTGCGTGCTGATGTCGGGCCGCGTCACGCCCAAGGTGCCACTTTCGCCGCAGCAGCGCTTGGCGTCGATGACGTTGTTGCCGAGCAGCGCCTTGACCGTCTTCATCGGCTCCTGCAGCTTCATCGGGCTGTGGCAGGGGTCGTGGTACAGGTAGCCGCCCTGCCCCGGCAAGGTGATGCCTTTTTCCAGCAGGTACTCGTGGATGTCGATGATCCGGCAGCCGGGGAAGATCTCGTCGAACTGGTAACCCTGCAGCTGGTCGTAGCAGGTGCCGCAGCTGACCACCACCGTCTTGATGTCGAGGTAATTCAGCGTGTTGGCCACGCGGTGGAACAGCACCCGGTTGTCGGTGATGATCTTGTCCGCCTTGTCGAACTGGCCACTGCCACGCTGCGGGTAGCCGCAGCACAGATACCCCGGTGGCAGCACCGTCTGCACGCCGGCGTGCCACAGCATCGCCTGTGTCGCCAGGCCCACCTGCGAGAACAGCCGCTCCGAGCCGCACCCGGGGAAATAGAACACCGCTTCGGTCTCGGCCGTGGTCGTCTGCGGGTTGCGGATGATGGGCACGTAGTCCTTGTCCTCAATATCGAGCAAGGCGCGTGCAGTCTTCTTGGGCAAGCCGCCGGGCAGCTTCTTGTTGATGAAGTGGATCACCTGCTCTTTGATGGGCGCGGTGCCGACCGTGGCCGGTGGCAGCGCGGTCTGCTTGCGGGCCAGGCGCTGCAACAGGTCGTTCGCCAGGCGCTGCGCCTTGAAGCCGATGCCGACCATCGCGCTGCGCATCAGGTTGATCGTTTGTGGGTTGGTCGCGTTCAGGAAGGTCATGGCCACCGCGTTGCCGGGGCGGAAGCTCTTCTTGCCCATCTTGCGCAGCAGGTTGCGCATGTTCATCGACACGTCACCGAAGTCGATCTTGACCGGGCACGGGCTCAGGCACTTGTGGCACACGGTGCAGTGGTCGGCGACGTCTTCGAATTCTTCCCAGTGGCGCAGGCTGATGCCGCGGCGCGTCTGTTCCTCGTACAGGAACGCCTCGACCAGCAGCGAGGTGGCGAGAATCTTGTTGCGCGGGCTGTAGAGCAAGTTGGCGCGCGGCACATGGGTGGCGCACACCGGCTTGCACTTGCCGCAGCGCAGGCAGTCCTTGACGCTGTCGGCGATGGCGCCGATGTCGCTCTGCTGCATGATCAACGACTCGTGACCCATCAGCCCGAAGCTGGGCGTGTACGCCTGGGTCAGGTCCGATGGCCGCAGTTCAGCCGCGGTGCCGAGTTCAGCCACGTCGGCACGCCCCGCGCCACCTCGGATCAGCTTGCCCTTGTTGAAGCGGCCTTCGGGGTCGACGCGCTGCTTGTAGGCAGCGAAATCGGCCAGTTCGGCGTCGGTCATGAATTCAAGCTTGGTGATGCCGATGCCATGCTCGCCGGAGATCACGCCGTCGAGCCGCCGTGCCAGGCCCATGATGCGCGTGACCGCCTCGTGTGCGGTCTGCAGCATCTCGTAGTCGTCGCTGTTGACCGGGATGTTGGTGTGCACATTGCCGTCGCCGGCATGCATGTGCAGCGCGATCCAGACCCGGCCGTGCAGCACCTGCTTGTGGATCGCCTGGCAGGCGTCGATGACGGGCGACAGCGCGGCGCCCGCAAAGATCGCTTGCAGCGGCGCACGCACCTGCAGCTTCCAGGAGGCGCGCAAGGTGTGGTCTTGGAGTTGCGCGAAATAGCCTGGCTCACCGGGCGCAGCGCCACAGTCGAGGTGCGTCATCCAGTGACGCCACAACGCACGCACCTCGTCGATCAGCGTCAGCGCCTGCTGCACACGGTCTTCGAGCAGTTCGGCCGACGGGATGTCAACCGCGTCGTCGCCCTTGCCCAGCGGCAACTGACCCTTGCGGAAGAACGCTTCCAGTGCGTCAAGCAACGCCAGCTTGTTGCGCAGGCTGAGCTCGATGTTGATGCGCTCGATGCCTTCGGTGTACTCGCCCATGCGTGGCAGCGGAATCACCACGTCTTCGTTCACCTTGAAGGCGTTGGTGTGCTTGCTGATCGCCGCGGTGCGCTTGCGGTCGAGCCAGAACTTCTTTCGCGCTTCGGGGTTGACCGCGACGAAGCCTTCACCTGCGCGGCTGTTGGCAATGCGGATCACCTCGCTGGTGGCGCGCGCGACCATGTCAGCGTCGTCACCGGCGATGTCACCGAACAGCACCATCTTCGGCAGGCCGTTGGCGTTGGCGCCGGCATGCGCGCGCTTGCTCTTGGTGGCGTAGCCGACGGCCTTCAGGTAGCGGTCGTCCAGGTGCTCCAGGCCTGCCAGCACCGCGCCACCGGCCTTGGCCTGGGCGAACATGTAGTCCTTGATTTCGACGATGCTGGGCACCGCGTCCTTCGCATTGCCGAAGAATTCGAGGCACACCGTGCGGATGTGCGCCGGCATCTTGTGGACGATCCAGCGCGCGCTGGTGATGAGGCCGTCGCAGCCTTCCTTCTGGATACCTGGCAAACCCGCGAGGAACTTGTCGGTCACGTCCTTGCCCAGGCCTTCCTTGCGGAAGGTCGCACCGGGAATGTCGAGCCGCTCGGTCCGCTCCAGCGTCTTGCCACTGGCGTCGAAGTACTTCAGCTCGAAGCTGGCGACCTCGACATCGTGGATCTTGCCGAGGTTGTGGTTCAGTCGCGTGACTTCGAGCCACTTGGCTTCGGGTGTGACCATGCGCCACGACGCCAGATTGTCGAGTGCCGTGCCCCACAGCACGGCCTTCTTGCCACCCGCGTTCATCGCGATGTTGCCGCCAATGCAGCTGGCTTCGGCCGAGGTCGGGTCGACGGCGAACACGTAGCCGCCGCGCTCGGCCGCGTCGGCCACGCGCTGGGTGACGACGCCGGCCTCGCTCCACACCGTGGCCACCGGCTGCTCGACGCCGGGCAGCTGGCGCATCTCGATCTCGGTCATCGCTTCGAGCTTCTCGGTGTTGATGACCGCGCTGCTCCAGGTCAGCGGGATCGCTCCACCGGTGTAGCCGGTGCCGCCGCCGCGCGGGATGATGGTCAGTCCCAGCTCGACGCAACCCTTGACCAGCGCGGCCATCTCGGCCTCGGTGTCGGGGGTGAGCACGACGAACGGGTACTCGACGCGCCAGTCGGTGGCGTCGGTCACATGCGACACGCGTGACAGCGCATCGAACTTGACGTTGTCGGCCGCGGTGCAGCGGCGCAGCGCCTTGGTGGCACGGCGGCGCAGGCGAGCGACCTCGTCGAACTGGTCGGCAAAGCGCTGCACTGCGGCCTTCGCGCAAGTGATCAATTCGTTGACTTCGGTGTGGTGTGCACCGTCGCTGGGCTTGGCGCGCGCCTCGACCTCGCTGAGCCGATGGTGCAGTGCGTCGATCAGCAGCTGGCGGCGCTTCGGGTTGTCGAGCAGGTCGTCCTGCAGGTACGGGTTGCGCTGCACCACCCAGATATCACCGAGCACCTCGTAGAGCATCCGCGCCGAGCGGCCCGTCTGGCGTTCGCCGCGCAACCGGCCCAGCAGTTCCCAGGCGCGCGCGCCCAGCAGCCGCAAGACAATTTCGCGGTCGGAGAAAGAGGTGTAGTTGTACGGAATCTCGCGCAGGCGAGGCGAGCCAGTGTCGACGCGGCTCGCAGACACCAATTCGGTCAGGGTCGTGGGTGCGTTCATGGATGAGGCGAGGGGCGAGGGGCGCTGCCCGGACAGGCCGGGCGCGTCCCAGGGGCACGCGCGTTGCGAGAATGCCTGATTGTCGTTGCTCACCGGCCCAAACCGTGACGTGGGGGCTCCAAGACTCGGCAATCCCCTCTATCGTTGTTGCGCGGGCGCACCCATCGTCGCCACTGCCCACCCGAACCGATGAACACCGAACGCCCCAACCCTGCTGCGCTGCCTCCTGACAGCCCCTGGCGGGCCTGCCGGTGGATCGCCCACCGAGGCGCTGGCAGGCTGGCGCCAGAAAACACGCTGGCGGCCTTTCGTCTCGGCCACCGCCATGGCTGCCGGACCTTCGAGTGCGATGTGAAGCTCAGCGCCGACGGCGTGGCCTTCCTGCTGCACGACACCTCGCTGGAGCGCACCACCAGCGGCTCAGGCGTCGCTGGCGATCGCACCTGGGCCGAGCTGGCTGCGCTGGACGCGGGAAGCTGGCACAGTGCCCCATACGCTGGCGAGCCCATCCCGACGCTGGAGACGATCGCGCAGTTCTGCATCACGACGGGCTCGCTGCTGAACATCGAGATCAAGCCGACACCCGGGGTGGAGGCGCTGACGGGGCAGCGTGTCGCCGCCGAAGCGGCTCGGCTCTGGCGCGGTCAGGCGCAGTGGCCGCTGCTCAGTTCTTTCTCGGCAGATGCGGTGGCAGCCGCCCGCGACGCCGCACCGGCGTTACCGCGCGCATGGCTGCTCGACGCGCTCCCACCGGGCTGGTTCGAGCAGGCGCGCGCGCTGGGCTGCTCGGCGATGGTGGCGGACTTTGAGCTGGTGGATGCCGGATGGGCCGAGCGGCTGCACGCGGCGGGGCTGCTGGCGATGGCCTACACGGTGAACGATGCGCAAGTGGCTGAGCGCCTGTTGGGCTGGGGCGTGGACGCCCTGTTCACCGACGCGGTAGACCAGCTGCCCGCGCTGTGAGCTGCAACACGCTTGTCAGCTGCGGTAATCGGCGTTGATCTTCACGTAGTCGTAGCTCAGATCACAGGTCCATACCGTGGTGCTGGCCGCGCCGCGGTTCAGGTTCACCCGCACCGTGATCTCGCTTTGCTTCATCACCCGCTGGCCGTCTGCCTCACGGTACGACGGATCGCGTCCGCCGTGGGAAACGACCTGAACGTCATCGAGGTGCAGGTCAATCAGCGTCTGGTCGAGGTCGGCAATGCCGGCATAACCAACGGCCGCCAGGATGCGGCCCAGATTCGGGTCGCTCGCGAAGAACGCCGTCTTGACCAGCGGCGAGTGCGCAATCGCGTACGCCGCCAACTGGCATTCGGCCTCGGTGGCGCCGCCATCAACCTGCACCGTGATGAATTTGGTCGCGCCTTCGCCGTCGCGCACGATGGCCTGGGCCAGCGTCGTCGCAACAGAGATCACGGCGTCGCGCAACACCGCGCCGTCGCCGCTGGCGAGTTGCGTGATCGCGGCATGGCCGGCCTGCTGGGTGGCGATCAGCACGAAGGAGTCGTTCGTCGAGGTGTCGCCGTCGATCGTGATGCGGTTGAACGAGCGGTCGGCCGCCTCGCGCACCAAGGCGTCGAGCAGGCCGGGGGCCAGCACCGCATCGGTGGCGATGAAGCCGAGCATCGTCGCCATGTTCGGGCGGATCATCCCGGCGCCCTTGCTGATGCCGGTGACGGTGACCGTCTTGCCGCCGATCTGCACCTGCACCGACGCCGCCTTGGGCAGCGTGTCGGTGGTCATGATGGCCTCAGCCGCCTGCGCCCAGTGGTCGGCATCCCGATCGGCGAGTGCAGCAGGCAGCCCGGCTTCGATGCGGTCATTCGGCAGCGTTTCCATGATGACGCCGGTAGAGAACGGCAACACCTGATCAGGCTGGACGCCCAGGTGTGCGGCCAGTGCCACGCAGGTGGAGCGCGCACGCGCCAGCCCGTCTTCGCCGGTGCCTGCGTTGGCATTGCCGGTGTTGACCAGGATCGCGCGTATGCCTGGTGCGGCAGTGCGGTCGATTGCCAAGTGCTGACGGCACAGCTGCACCGGCGCCGCGCAAAAGCGGTTGCGGGTGAACACACCGGCCACCTGCGAGCCCTCAGCCAAGGTGACGATCAGCACATCACGCCGGTTGGCCTTGCGCACGCCTGCCATCGCGGTGCCCAGCAGCACGCCAGGGACGGGCTTCAGATCGGCGGGATTCGGTGCTTGCAAGTGAACGGGCATCGCAGATTCCTCAGGGTCGCGCTGAGCAGACGCGCGTCTTGTTCAGCTCAGTTTGCCGTGGCAGACCTTGTATTTCTTGCCGCTGCCACAGGGGCACGGGTCGTTGCGGCCCACACGGGCCACGGTGCCAGCCGGCGTCTGTGCCCGCTGCGCCATGCCGGCGGCGACCTGAGCCTCTGCGCCCGAGTCAGATGCCGATTCCGACGACAAACTGCCGTCCTCGTTCGGGTGGGTGTAGGTCACGTTGGAGATCTGCTCCGCACGCTGCTCGATCGCTTCCGCAGCCTGCGCTACTTCCTCGGCCGAGCGGATGCGCACCGTCATCAAGGTGCGCGTCACGTCCATCTTGATCACATCGAGCAACTGGCTGAACAGCTCGAAGGCTTCTCGCTTGTATTCCTGCTTCGGGTTCTTCTGCGCATAGCCGCGCAAGTGGATGCCTTGCCGCAGGTAGTCGAGCGCGGCCAGGTGCTCGCGCCAGTGCTGATCAATCGATTGCAGGAAGATCATTCGCATGAAGGGCTGGAACTGTTCGGCGCCAACCATCTCGACCTTGGCGTTGAACAGCTCGTCTGCGGCCTTCGCGACGCGCTCGACCAGGTCTTCATCGGTGATCGAATCACTGGCCTCGACCTCGGACATCAGCGGCAGATCGAGTTGCCATTCTTCTCGCAGCACCTTTTGGAGGTCGTCGAGGTCCCACTGCTCCTCCAGGCTCTCGGCGGGCACGTGGGTGCGCACCACATCGACCATCGTGCTGCGTCGCAGGCTGGCGATCTGCGCGATCAGGCTCTGCGACTCGAGGATCTCGTTGCGCTGCTGGTAGATGACCTTGCGCTGCTCGTTGGCAACGTCGTCGTACTCCAGCAGCTGCTTGCGCACATCGAAATTGCGCGCCTCGACCTTGCGCTGCGCGCCTTCGATGCTGCGGCTGACGATGCCCGCTTCGATGGCCTCGCCGTCGGGCATCTTCAGCCGCTCCATGATGGCCTTGACGCGGTCGCCCGCGAAGATGCGCATCAGTGAGTCGTCGAGCGACAAATAAAAGCGCGACGAGCCTGGATCGCCTTGACGGCCGGATCGGCCACGCAGCTGGTTGTCGATGCGGCGCGACTCATGTCGCTCGGTCGCGATGATGCGCAACCCGCCTTGGGTCTTCACCTGGTCGTGCAGGCCCTGCCACTCGTCGTGGAGTTGCTTCGCGCGCAACTGCAGGTCAGCTTCGCTGATGGACGCATCGGCTTGCAGCGCCTTGATCTGATTCTCGACATTGCCCCCCAGCACGATGTCGGTACCGCGACCCGCCATGTTGGTGGCGATCGTGATCACGCCGGGCCGACCGGCCTGCGCGACGATCTCGGCCTCACGGGCGTGCTGCTTGGCGTTGAGCACGTTGTGCGGCAGCTTCGCTTTGTTCAGCAGCCCGGAGATCAGCTCGGAGTTCTCGATCGAGGTGGTACCGACCAGCACCGGCTGGCCGCGCTCATGGCATTCGCGGATGTCGGCAATCACCGCCTCGAATTTTTCGCGGCTGGTCTTGTAGATCAGATCGAGCTCGTCCTTGCGCACCGTGGGTCGGTTGGGCGGGATGACCACGGTTTCCAGACCGTAGATTTCCTGGAACTCGAAGGCTTCGGTGTCGGCCGTACCGGTCATGCCCGAGAGCTTGCCGTACATGCGGAAATAGTTCTGGAAAGTGATCGAAGCAAGCGTCTGGTTCTCGCTCTGGATCGGCACACCTTCCTTGGCCTCGACCGCCTGGTGCAGGCCGTCAGACCAGCGGCGCCCCGTCATCAGCCGGCCAGTGAACTCATCGACGATGACGACCTCGGGGCCGTTCTCGCCTTTCTGCACCACGTAATGCTGGTCACGGTTGTACAGGTGGGTGGCCCGCAGCGCCGCGTAGACATGGTGCATCAACGCGATGTTCGCTGCGTCGTAGAGGCTGGCGCCTTCGGCCAGCAGACCCGCTTCGGCGAGCAGCCGCTCGGCGTTCTCGTGGCCATCTTCGGTCAGGTAGACCTGGTGTGTCTTCTCGTCGACGGTGAAGTCGCCCGGCTCGATCACGCCCTCGCCGGTGCGCAGGTCAAGCTCGCCGATCTGCTTCTTCAGATGAGGCACGACCGCATTGATGCGCACATACATCTCGGTGTGGTCTTCAGCCTGGCCGCTGATGATCAGTGGCGTGCGGGCCTCGTCGATCAGGATGGAGTCGACCTCGTCGACGATGGCGTACGACAACGCGCGCTGTACGCGGTCGCCGACATCCTGCACCATGTTGTCGCGCAGGTAATCGAAGCCGAATTCGTTGTTGGTGCCGTAGGTCACATCGGCCGCGTAGGCCGCTTGCTTTTCCGCCCTCGGCATTTGCGGCAGGTTCACGCCCACCGTCAGGCCGAGGAAGGTATACAGCCGGCCCATCCACTCGGCGTCGCGCCGGGCGAGGTAGTCGTTGACGGTGACGACATGCACGCCCTTGCCAGCGATGGCATTCAGATACACCGGCAGCGTCGCCATCAGCGTCTTGCCTTCGCCGGTGCGCATCTCGGCGATCTTGCCGCCGTGCAGGGTCATGCCACCGATCAGTTGCACATCGAAGTGCCGCATCTTCAGCGCCCGCTTGCTGCCCTCGCGCACCACCGCAAAAGCCTCGGGCAGCAACGCGTCCAGGGTTTCGCCGGCGGCATGGCGCCGTCGGAATTCGATCGTCTTGGCTGCCAGCGCCGCGTCGTCCAGGGCCTCGAACTTCGATTCGAGCGCGTTGACCTGCACGACCACCCGGCGGTGCTGCTTGAGCAGCCGCTCGTTGCGACTGCCGAAAAACTGTGTGAGTATCTTGGGCAACATGCGGCGTCAGAGGGAGTTGGCGTCGCGCCCGCCGGACCATCGTGGTCGGGTGACGCGGCAAAGCTTTCGAGTTTACCGCCCAGCCATGGGGTTCGCCTGTGACCACCACGGCCCGGCGCTGGCATCTGCGACCAAGCGGGCTTGACTACACTGGCTTTCCGCATGAGCAAGAACGCCGTCAGTGTCCCCGACGCCCTGCCGATCAGCCAGGCGCTGAACGCCAGCACGTCCTTGTCGCAACTTCGGCGCCGGATTGATGACTCCAGACGCCGCCACGCCGCGGTACTGCCGTGTCTCGCCGCGTCGCTGGCGCCTCATGTGGCAGCCAGTCCGGTCGACGAAGGCGGCTGGACCCTGATCGCCGCCAACGCCAGCGTGGCGGCCAAGCTGCGCCAGCTTCAGCCACGGATCGAGCAGCGGCTGATCGACTGTGGGTTTGCGGCGGTGCCGCTGAAGATCAAGGTGCGCTCGACCTGAAGGTCGCTCGCGGGTGTCGGGATACTGCGTGGACGAAGGCTAGGCCAAGCGCTCGGTGACCTTGTCGAGCTGGCCTGCGTAGTGCGTGCCCCAATCGGGGGTCATCTGGCCGCGGGAAACATACACAGGGATGGCCTCGGCGACGCGAGCTCGCAGCGCCTGCGCTTCGGCCTTGCGCACCGCATCGCCCTTCTCCACCAGACCCTTGCAGTAAACGCACGCCATGTGGACCGCTGCATGCTCTGGCGTGCCCTTCTCATTCCAGATTTCGCTGAGGTGACTCAGGTAGCTGATGAAGGAGGGGAAGACCGAGTTCTTGCTGCTGTCGGTTTCGACCTCGAAGGACATGCGAAGGATCAGGTCGACATCGGTGTTGAACTTCGTTCGATCACGGAGGAGAAACATCGTGATGGCCTTTCAACGCAGTGTCCCAGCCGACGCTGTCGCGGCATTGGGCGCGACGGAGTCGGAGTTGATGCAGATTCACTCAAGGATTGGTGCCCCCGGCAGGAATCGAACCCGCGACCTTCGGTTTACAAAACCGCTGCTCTACCAACTGAGCTACAAGGGCAACTTCGAAAGTTTACTGGCGCCAGCCGCGCGAAAACCGACTTGGCGCCGTCCATCCATCACTTGATGCGCTTGAGGGTCGGTCGACCGGCCGCCGGTGGCGGATCGGGTGGTGGCTCGCCGTCAGGGCCAGCCGCGTTCTTGTCAGCGGGTGCAGGCGCTGACGCTGGCTCGTCGCGCTCGGTGGCGAGACGCAGCACCATGCCTGGCCGGTCCACCGCCTCCGGCGCTGGTGCGGCCGAGTCCGGGGAAGCAGCTGTGCCTGCGGCGGGAACGGGAAAGGCCATGCCCTGGCCGTTTTCCCGGGCGTAGATCGCGATGACGTGATCAACGGGCACCGAGATCTCGCGAGAGCTGCCGCCGAACCGTGCCTTGAACTCAATGCGCTCGTTGCCGAGCTCCAGCGCGGTGGTGGCTTCGAAGCCGACGTTCAGCACGATCTCGCCGTTCTTCACGTACTCCATCGGCACCCGCACCTGCGGCCCAACGAACACGGCGATGTAAGGCGTGAAGCCGTTGTCGGTGCACCACTCGTGCAAGGCACGGATCAGGTACGGGCGCGTGGACGACCCGTTGTTGCCGATCATGGGTGGTGCCGGCGGCTGTGTCATCGGCGCGAAACCTGGGGCATGCAGTCGGTGCCGAGACTCACTTGCGCATGACCTTCTCGGACGGCGTCAGCGCTTCGATGTAGGCCGGGCGAGAGAAAATCCGCTCTGCGTATTTCAGCAGCGGCACCGCATTCTTGGACATGTCGATACCGTAGTAGTCGAGGCGCCAAAGCAGCGGCGCAATGGCGACGTCGAGCATCGAGAAATCGTCGCCCAGCATGAACTTGTTCTTGAGGAAGATCGGAGCGAGCTGCGTCAGTCGGTCACGGATATGAGTGCGCGCTTTTTCGAGCTGCTTGTCGGTGGCCTTCACGCCGCGCGACTCGAGCAGGTTCACATGGGTGAACAGCTCTTTCTCGAAGTTCAGCAGAAACAGGCGCACGCGCGCCCGGGCCACCGGGTCTCCGGGCATCAACTGTGGATGCGGGAAGCGCTCATCGATGTACTCGTTGATGATGTGCGACTCGTACAGGATCAGGTCCCGCTCCACCAGGATCGGCACCTCGTTGTACGGGTTCATCAGCGCAATCTCTTCGGGCTTGGCGAAGAGGTCGACATCGCGAATCTCGAAGTCCATGCCTTTCTCGAACAGCACGAAACGGCAACGGTGTGAGTAAGGGCAGGTCGTGCCGGAGTAAAGCACCATCATCTGGGCGAGCTCCTCAAGGGATCAAAAAAGAAAAACGCAGGGGGCGCCTTGTCCGGCTGACCCACTGCGCGACAGCCCGGCGCCCAAAGGGACACCGGACAGGCATGACGTCACTTGATGTCTTTCCAGAACGCAGCGTTCAGGCGCCACGCAATGACAACAAATACCGACAGGAACAGCAACACCCAGACGCCCAGTCGGGTGCGGGTGCTTTGTGCGGGCTCAGCCATCCAGTGCAGGTAGGCCACCAGATCCGCCACCGCGTTGTCGTAGTCCAGTTGCGACATGGACCCTGGGGTCAGTTGCTCGAAGCCCACGAAGCGATGAACCGTCTTGCTGGCATCGTGCGGGTCGGCCTCGTCGACAAACTTGGCTGCTCGCTGACCCTGCCACTCCCACAGGATGTGAGGCATGGCCGCATTCGGATAGGCGAGGTTGTTCCAGCCCGTGGCCTTCGTGTCGTCACGGTAGTAGGTGCGCAAGAAGGTGTAGAGATAATCTGCGCCGCTGCCCTGCCCGGCGGCCGAACGCGAACGCGCGATCAACGTCAAGTCGGGCGGGACAACGCCCAGCCATTCCTTGGCATTCTTGGCGCTCATCGACACCGTCATGACATCACCCACCTTCTCCGTGGCAAACATCAGGTTGGCCTTGATCTGCGCTTCGGTCAGCCCGATGTCGCGCAACCGGTTGTAGCGCATGAACGACGCGTTGTGGCAGTTCAGGCAGTAGTTGGCGAAGGTCTTGGCACCGCTTTGCAGCGCGGCCACATCGGTCGACTTTTCCAGCGGGAACTTGTCCCATGCGATGCCGCCGCCGGCAGCGTGCGCCGCCGACATGGCGCCCAATGAAATCAGCAGCGAAAGGATGAATTTTTTCATTGTGAGTAACCTGCCTCGGTCAATCAGTGTGCAGCGAATGTCACGCGCTCGGGAACAGGCTTGAACTCGCCCAACCGACTCCACCAGGGCATCAGCAAAAAGAAGCCGAAATAGATCACCGTGCCGATTTGCGACAAGCGTTCGCCCAGGGGCGACACCGGCTGAACGCCCAAGTAGCCAAGCAACAGGAAGTTGACGACGAACAGCGCATAAACATACTTGTGCCAATCCGGCCGATAGCGCAGAGACTTCGCCGGGCTGTGGTCCAGCCAAGGCAGGAAGAACAGGATGACCACCGCACCGCCCATGCCGACCACGCCCCAGAACTTGGCGTCGATCGAGTACATCATGGCGATCAATGCGAAGGTACCGCCCACGATCACCAGTTTGAACAGGCCACCCACCTGCGCCTTGAATACAGCCAGCAGGGCACCCAATGCCGCAAAGGCCATCAGCACGTACATCATCTCGGCGGTGATCGCACGCAGCACCGAGTAATACGGTGTGAAGTACCAGACCGGCGCAATGTGCAGCGGCGTCTTCAGGGGATCGGCCGGGATGAAATTGTTGTATTCGAGGAAATAGCCACCCAACTCCGGGGCGAAGAAAATGATGGCCGAGAAGATCAGCAGGAACACGCTGACGCCGAGCACATCGTGCACCGTGTAATAAGGGTGGAATGGAATGCCATCCAGCGGCTTCCCGGTGGCATCCTTCTTGGCCTTGATCTCGACGCCATCCGGGTTGTTGGAACCCACTTCGTGCAGCGCAATGATGTGCGCCACCACCAAACCCAGCAGCACCAGCGGCACCGCGATGACGTGGAAGCTGAAGAACCGATTCAACGTGGCATCGCTCACCACGTAATCACCGCGGATCAACAGCGACAGGTCCGGGCCGATGAACGGGATGGCAGAGAACAGGTTCACGATGACCTGTGCGCCCCAGTAGCTCATTTGCCCCCAGGGCAGCAAATAGCCCATGAAGGCCTCGGCCATCAAGCACAGGAAGATGGCGCAGCCGAAAATCCAGACCAGCTCGCGCGGCTTGCGGTAGCTGCCGTAGATCATCCCGCGGAACATGTGCAGATACACCACCACGAAAAATGCGCTGGCGCCGGTGGAGTGCATGTAGCGCACCAGCCAACCCCAGGGCACGTCACGCATGATGTACTCGACCGATGCGAAGGCCAAGCTGGCATCAGGCTTGTAGTGCATCACCAGGAAAATGCCGGTGACGATCTGGATGACCAGCACCAGCAGGGCCAGCGACCCGAAGAAATACCAGAAATTGAAGTTCTTGGGGGCGTAGTACTCGGCCAGGTGCTCGTTGTAGAGCTTGGTCGCGGGGAACCGGTTGTCGACCCACGTCATCAGCTTTTCAGCTGCACTGGCGTTGGCGGGTGCTTCCTTCATGGTGGCCATCGTGTGTTCTCCTGAGGTCCGTTACTGCTTGGCCATCAGGCCTTCTTGTCTTCACCAATCAGCAGGCGGTTGTCCGCCAGATACATGTGCGGAGGCACTTCCAGGTTGTCCGGCGCGGGCTTGTTTTTGTAGACCCGCCCGGCCAGATCGAAGGTCGAGCCATGGCATGCGCAAAGGAAGCCACCCGGCCAGGTGTCGGGCAGCGAGGGTTGCGGCCCGGGAACGAATTTGTCGGAGGGCGAGCAGCCCAGGTGCGTGCAAATGCCGACCGCCACCATGATTTCCGGCTTGATGGAACGGTGCTCGTTGCGCGCGTACTCAGGCGTGAACTCGTCGGGCTTGCGCAGCGAATTGGGATCGGCCAGCAACGCGTCGTTCTTCGGCAGTTCGGCGACTTGCTCAGGCGTGCGCCGAATGATCCAAACCGGCTTGCCTCGCCATTCCACGGTGAGCTTCTCACCGGGCTTCAACTCGCTGATGTCGACTTCCACAGAGGCGCCGGCCGCACGCGCACGCTCTGAGGGCTGAAACGTGCTGACGAAGGGGACAGCCACCGCCACGCCGCCAGCCGCACCCATGCAGCCCGATGCGATCAACCAGGTGCGCTTCGCACCGTCAACTTGCTGCTCACTCATAAAACCTCGCGTGTGACAACGAATTCCAAGACAACTCCGGATTCTAGCGGAGCACAGTACGCACCGAATGGTTCTGGGCCCTCGCAAGGGGCTCTCGAACGCTGCCCAATCGGGCGCACGCGAAGTCGATTCCGCGCATGGGGGTCGATCGGCAATACTTGCGTCTGAGTGCGTCAGGGCGAACCGGCGCAGTGCACCCCCTCATATCAACAAGGAGCGAGCGCAATGGGATTCACGACCGAGTTCAAAGAATTCGCGATGAAAGGCAGTGTTGTCGATCTGGCGGTCGGCGTGATCATCGGCGGCGCCTTCGGCAAGATTGTCGACTCGCTGGTCGGCGACGTGATCATGCCGGTGGTCAGCAAAATCTTCGGCGGCCTCGACTTTGCAAACTACTTCATCGCGCTCTCGGGCCAGACCGCCACCACGCTGGTCGAAGCCAAGAAGGAAGGCGCGGTGCTGGCCTACGGCAGCTTTCTGACCGTGTCCATCAATTTCGTGATCCTCGCCTTCATCATTTTCATGATGGTCAAGACAGTCAACCGGATGAAGCAACAAGAGGCGGCTCCGGCCGCCGAGCCGGCCGCACCACCGCCGCCCGCCGAAGACGTGTTGCTGCTGCGTGAAATCCGCGATGCGCTGAGAAAGTAGCACGCGTCCGCGATGAGCCCCTCCGACCCTCGACTGCCGCCCGACCTCATCGTTGCGGCAGACCTCGTCAAGGCCACGGCCTTGACAGTGGCCGAGCGCGTCTGCCAGACGCTGGCTGCGCAGTCGCAGTCGGTTTCGAAGGCGGCTGATCGCAACACGATGTTCGCGGCGCAGCTCGCGCTGCACCGGCAGCTCGGGTCGTTTCGCCTGCAGTTTCAGACCCGCCTGGACACGCGCATGCTGGAGACGCTGGCGCCCGCATCGGAATCCAAACGCAAACCTGCGCCGGCCGATTGGCAGTCGTTGACCCTGGTCGACGACAAGGAGGTCGATGACCGCATGCTGTCCGACCGGCTGGGGCAGCAGATTGCACAGGCCTGCGAGGTGGAATTGCGCGAGCTGTCGGGCTACATGGGCCGCATCACCGGCTTTGGCACCGCCGACGATGAACGCAACCCGCTGCGCCCAGGCGTGATCGGTCACGCGTTGCACATGGCGATCGGCACGGTGAGCATCGACCCAAATGAACGGGCCGTGCTGACCCGTGAATTCGCTGCGGTCATGGCCCATGCCATGCCAGCCTGCTATGCCGCCATCGTGGTCGAGCTGCAGTCGCGCGGCGTCACCCCGGTGAGTCTCCAGGTGCGCACCGTCGACGGGCCCGGCAACCAGCTGCCGGGGCTGAATTCAGGCTATCAGTCGCTGCGCGACGAAGGTCCATCGTCACGCCACTCCGGCCACGATTTCCACGATTCGACGCACTCGGGCCTGACGGGCCGTCGTTCGACTTCGGGGGCTCGACACACCGGCGCGAGCGGATGGCAAGTCGGGCGCGGTGGCAGCGGCGGCGGCGGAACGACGGGCTACGGCAGCAGCGCTCGCGACTCCGGGGGCGGGCTCGGCTCTCCGGCCCAGGAAGCCCACCTGATGACCTTGCTGCGCCGGCTGACCAGCCTGACTGGCGAATCGGCCAGCGCCGTCGGAGGCGGTGGAGGGGCTGGTAGCGCCGGCTTTGCCGGGGGCGGTGGACAGCGGCCCACCGCATTTGGCACGTACGGTTCAGCGTCAGGGCCGCGCTCAGGCCTCGGAGACTTGCGCTCGCTCGCTGGCAACCCCTACGTGGATCCCGGCACGGCCAGCGCCTATGCCGAGGACGCGTCGGCGGGCCTGATGGCCGTCAACCTGATCCGCGCTCATCGCGACGAGTTGATGCAGGCCTCCAACGGCAAGCTCGATCACATGGTGATCGATGTCGTGGGCAGCCTGTTCGACCAGATCCTGTCGGACACCCGGGTGCCGCCGCAGATGGCCCGTCAGATCGCACGGCTGCAGTTGCCGGTGCTGCGGGTGGCGCTGGTCGACCCGACATTTTTCTCCTCGCGCAAGCATCCGGTGCGTCGTTTCGTCAATCGCATCGCCTCGCTGGCCTGCGCTTTCGACGACTTCGAGGACGGGCCCGGCAAGGAATTCGTGGCGCGCGTGCGCGACCTGGTGCAGGAGATCGTCGACGGCGACTTCGATCAGGTCGACCTGTATGCAGCGAAGCTCTCGGAACTGGAGTCGTTCATTGCTCAGCAGGCCGAGGCCGTTGTTCAGGACCAAGGCGCTGTCGCCGTTCTGGAGACCAAGGAATCCGATCTGCGCACCCAGCAGCGGTATCTGATCCAGCTGCAAAGCGCCTTGTCCTCGGTGGCGATGCCAGAGTTCCTTCGCACCTTCCTGTGTCAGGTCTGGAGCCAGGCGTTGGTGCAGTCCAGTCGTGCGGACGGCGTCGAAGGCGAAGCGACCAAGCGCTACCGGCAGGTGGGCCGCGACCTGGTGATGAGCGTGCAGCCCAAGGGCTCGCCCGCGATGCGCAAACGCTTCCTGATGCAGCTGCCCACCTTGATGCGCGATCTGAATGGCGGCCTGAAGCTGATCGGTTGGCCCGAAGCTGCCACCAAGGAGTTCATGGCCCAGTTGATGCCGGCCCATGCCGAATCGCTGAAAGTGCCCGCCATGACCGAGCTGGACTACAACTTGTTGTCCAAGCAGATGGAGTCGGTGTTCAACAGCGGTGTGCCTGGCCAGGGCGACACGACGCACAGTCCGGCGACAGCGGCCAACGCCGCGATGCCGGCCGACGTGGAGCAGCGCTTCACCGCCGAGGAAGCCAAGCGCATCGGTCTGATCGACGAACAGGCCGTGGACTGGGACAAGCCGGTCGATGTCGATCTCAGTGCCGATGCCCCTTCGGCGCCGGCCGAGCCCCTGAATCTGGGCATCGACATCAACCTCGATCTGATCGCCGCCGACCCGGCCGAGGTCTCGCATGGGGCGCGGCTGATGGACCACCTGCGCATTGGCTTCGCGTATCAGATGCTGCTGAAAGACCAATGGCAGAAGGTCCGGCTGACCTATATGAGCCCGGGCCGCAGCTTCTTCGTCTTCACGCACGGCCGCAACCTGCAGGAAACGATCTCATTGACTGCGCGGATGCTGGCCCGCATGTGCGAGGCCGAACGCCTGCGTGCGGTGGAAAACAACTACCTGATGGAGCGCGCGACCTCCCGGGCCCGCCAGCAGCTGGCGACGCTGGCAGTCAACACCCGGTCGTGATCGCGCGCGCCTCGCGGCGCGTCAGTTCGAGGCAAGGCGCCTGGCCATCGCGAGTGCAGCAGCCAGCGACGAAGCATCCGCCACACCGCTGCCCGCAATATCGAACGCCGTACCGTGGTCCGGGCTGGTGCGGACGAAGGGCAACCCCAGCGTCACATTGACGCCGTGCTCGACCCCCAGGTACTTGACCGGAATCAGCCCATGATCGTGCGTCATCGCGATCACGATGTCGAACTCGCCGGGATGGCCGGGCGCATGCCGCGCCCGCATGAAGACCGTGTCGGGCGCAAACGGGCCGCGTGCATCAATGCCCTCCGCGCGGGCGGCGGCAACGGCTGGCGCGATGATCCTGATCTCTTCATCCCCGAAGAGGCCGCCCTCGCCGGCATGCGGGTTCAATCCCGCCACCGCGATGCGCGGCGCCGTCTGTCCCCAGGCACAGGCGGCGCGATGGGCGATGCGCAGCGTCTCCAACACCGCGTCGAAGGTCACCGCATCGATGGCCGAACGCAGTGACTGGTGGATCGTCACCAGCACGGTGCGCAGCTCATCGTTGGCCAGCATCATCCGCACCGGGGGAGGGGCTTGGCCCGGCTCGCTCGCCAGGGACTGCAGCAGTTCGGTGTGTCCAGGAAACGCGATGCCGGCTGCAGCCAAGGCCTCCTTGTGCACAGGCGCGGTGACGATGGCCGACACCTCTCCACGCCGCGCCAGCATCGCCGCCTGCTCGATGCAGCGCGCCGCGGCCGCGCCCGCCCGGGCGTCGATGGCGCCCCAAGGCGCATCGATCAAATCGATCGGCAACGCCTGCGCCTGAAGCACAGGCAAGGCATGCACCGGAACCTCGGCCACCGCGGGTGCCGCATCGATCTCTGCCACCACCAACCCGCCCCCCGTGAGCTGCACCGCTCGGCGCATGACCGCCACATCGCCCAGCACGAAGCAGGCGCCGGCCTGCGAGGTGCGAAAGAGCTTGGCGATGATCTCCGGCCCGATGCCGCAGGCATCGCCCATCGTGATCGCGATGGGCGCCCTTCCGTGCTTCGAATCGCTCAAATCAGTGGCCTCGGGCTGGGCTTGCCATCGCCGTAGAGATCGGCCAACCTGACCAGGGCACGCGCATCACGCAGGAACAAACGCCCCCCTTCGATGCGGTGCAGGCCGCGCCTTTCGAGCTTGCGCAGCGTCTTGTTGGTATGGACCAGCGACAGCCCCAGACCATCGGCAATGTGCTGCTGGGTCAGCGGAAACGGCACGCCTTCGGCCCCGCCTTGCGGCAGCAGCGCGGCGGCGCGCTTGAACAGCAGGATCAGCAAGGTCGCGATGCGCTCCTCGGCACTGCGCCGACCGACTGACAGCAGGTTGTCGTCGACCAGCGACTCCTCGTGCGCGGCCAACCAGGTGATGTCGAACCCGATGCTCGGCGCCGCGCGATGCAGCGCCCACAGCGCGTCGCGCTGGAAGGTGCACAGGTTCACATCACTGAGCGCTTCGACACCGTGCGGCGACGCGTCGGTCATCTTCTGCTGCACGCCGATGAAGTCGCCAGGCAGCAGAAAATTAAGTATCTGCCGACGTCCGTCGGACAGCGTCTTGAAGCGAAACGCCCAGCCAGCGAAGAGCGTGAACAGCGGCGCGTCGGCCTGGCCTTCCTGGATGATCGATTCACCCGCCTTGACGCTCACCACGCGCTTCTTGAGCGACTGGATCAGCTCCAGATCGCCAGGGGCATACGGCACGAACAAGGGCAATGCGCGCAAGGGGCACTGACTGCAGGGGATGTCGTTCATCGGCCAGCCCGTAGACACGCACACTGACAACGGTATGTCTTTGGACACAACGCCAGCTGCACCGCGTCACTACAGTGACTGCATCGCTCCTTTTCCTTGCGTGTGACCATGTCGCTCAGCACCTCCCCGTTGCGCCGTTTGCTGTATGTCAGTGATCTGGCGCCGGCCATGCCATCGACCGTCGTGGGTCAAATTCTGCGCCAGTCACGCGAACGCAATCGTCGGCTGCAGCTGAGCGGTGCATTGCTCTTCGATGGCGAGCGCTTCTGCCAGTTGCTGGAGGGCGAGCCGGAGACCGCGCAAGCCTTGATGCGCCGCATCGCCCAGGACGCACGGCATTGCCATGTTCACCTGCTGCTCGACAAGCTCGGTGCGGCACCGCGGCTGATGACGCAATGGTGCTGCGGATACGCCGATCACGAAGCGTTCGATGCAATCCGGATCGCGGCAGTGGCGGGTCCGGAGCACTGCACCAGTGAATTCCTCAGGCTGCTTTCCCGTTGCGACCTGTCGAGCTGACCGGTACGCGCTCGCTGCACCCTCATGCCGGGTTGTCGATCTCGATGTGGAGGTGCTCGATGTCGAACACGGTCGCCAGGTGAGCCCCAAGCGCCTGCACGCCATAGCGCTCGCTCGCGTGGTGCCCCACCGCAATGAACGCCGTACCCGTCTCGCGCGCCAGGTGCGCCTGCGGCTCGGATATCTCGCCGGTGATGAAGACGTCAGCGCCCGCAGCGATGGCAGATTCGAAATACGACTGGGCGCCACCCGTGCACCAGGCGACTCGCGCCACGGCGCGACCATCGCCTTCGATCGATGTGGTCGAGCGGCCCGACAGGCGCTCACACCGAGCGCCCAGATCGTCCACCGTGGACGGCACCGAAAGCGTGCCGATGAAGCCCAGCGACTGCTCGCCGAAACGCGCGTCGGCTGTGATGCCCAGACGGGCGCCGAACTGCGCGTTGTTGCCCAGCTCGGCATGCGCGTCGAGCGGCAGGTGGTAGGCATAGAGGCTGATGTCGTGGGCGAGCAGCCGCGCGATGCGCTGCTTCAGCCAGCCGGTGATGCGACCTTCATAGCCCCGCCAGAACAGGCCGTGATGCACCAGCACGGCGTCGGCACGGGCGTCGATCGCTGCGTCGATCAGCGCCCGGCTGGCGGTGACGCCACTGACCAGTCGGCGCACTTCGTCGCGACCTTCGATCTGCAAACCGTTCGGCCCATAATCCTTGAAGCTTGCCGTCTGCAGCAGTGCCGACAGGTACTCATCGATCTCTGAACGGCGGGCCACAGACTCCTCCTCATGCGCAGAACCTGGCTTTTATTCTCCCAGACGGTGACCGTGATGGTCGCGGTGCTGTTTGTCATCGCCACGCTGAAGCCTGAATGGCTGCGGCGCTCGGGCGAATTCGGGTTGCCCGGCGGTATTTCATTGGGCACGCCCGCTGGCAGCACGGTGGTAAGTGCAGAACCCCTTGCGCGCAGCGGTGTCGTCGGCAGCTACAGCGCCGCCGCCAAACGGGCATCGCCGTCGGTGGTCAGCATCACCGCGAGCAAGGCCAGCGCACGCTATCCGCGTTCGGGCGACCCATGGTTCCAGTATTTTTTCTTCGGCGACAAGCAAAGCCGATCGGAAGCGCAGGTCGGTCTGGGCTCAGGCGTCATCGTCTCGGCCGATGGATTCCTGCTCACCAACAACCACGTCATCGAAGGTGCCAGCGACATCGACGTGCAATTGCCGGATGGTCGAAGTGCCTCGGCCACCGTCATCGGCACCGACCCGGAGAGCGATCTCGCGGTGTTGAAAATCACGCTCGACCGCCTGCCGGTGATGACGTTCAGCAAGGCCGACGACCTGGAGGTCGGCGATGTGGTGCTGGCCATCGGCAACCCGTTCGGCGTCGGTCAAACGGTGACGTCGGGCATCGTCAGTGCGCTTGGCCGCGACCAGCTCGGCATCAACACCTTCGAGAACTTCATCCAGACCGATGCGGCCATCAACCCCGGTAATTCCGGAGGTGCGCTGGTTGACGCCAACGGCAACCTGCTGGGCATCAACACCGCCATTTATTCGCGCTCCGGCGGAAACATGGGCATCGGCTTTGCCATTCCCGCCAACACCGCTCGCCAAGTGATGGAGGGTCTGATCAACGAAGGCCAGGTCACGCGGGGATGGATCGGCGTTGAACCCCGCGACCTGACCGCAGAAATCGCCGAAACGCTGAATCTGCCAGTCAAGCAAGGCGTGCTGATCACTGGCGTGCTGCAGAACGGCCCGGCCAGCGCTGGAGGCATGTTGCCCGGTGACGTGGTGGTGAAAGTCGGAGAGCAGCGCGTGCTCAACACGGCGCAGTTGCTGAACGCAGTGGCCTCGCTGCGGCCGCACAGCGTGGCATTGATCAGCGTACAGCGCGCTGAGAAGTCGTTGAGTCTGCAGGTGACGGTCGCGCAGCGGCCGAAGAGCCCTCCGAGAACCCTGCCACATCCGGACATCGACGGCCGCAACGGCGGCTGAGGTTTCACGCCGTTGGCGTGCTTTCCTCGACGGGCGCCTGCGTGTGCTTGATGAAGATGCGCGCGGCCCAGATGCCAACCTCGTACAGGATGCACATCGGAATGGCCAGCGCCAGCTGGGACACGACATCCGGCGGCGTGATGATCGCGGCAATGATGAAGGCCAGCACCACGAAGTAGCTGCGGAATTCCTTCAGCTTTTCGATGCTGACCAACCCCATGCGGGCCAGAACGCACACGACGACAGGCACTTCGAAGGCGGCGCCAAACGCGATGAACATCGTCAGCACGAAGCTGAGATAGGCCTCGATGTCAGGCGCGGCAGTGATACTTTTTGGCGCGAAGCTCTGTATGAACTTGAACACCTGACCAAAAACGAAGAAATAACAGAACGCCACCCCCATCAGGAACAGCAAGGTGCTCGAGATCACCAGCGGCAGCACCAGCTTCTTCTCGTGCGTGTAGAGGCCTGGCGCGACGAACGCCCACATCTGGTACAGCACCACCGGCAAGGCCACCAGGAATGCCGCCATCAGCGTGATCTTCAGAGGCACGACAAACGGCGAGATCACGTTGGTGGCGATCAGCGTAGACCCCTTGGGCAGGTTCGCCACCAGCGGCGCAGCGAGCAGGTCGTACAGGCCCGCGGGGCCGGGCCACAGACACAGCGCGCCAAACACCAGACCCACTGCAATGGAAGCACGAACCAATCGGTCGCGCAACTCGATCAGGTGAGTGACGAAAGGCTGTTCCTTGCCCCCGAGTTCATCAGGGCCTGACGGGTTCGATGCCATGGATCAGGCCGACGAGGACGGCGGCCGAAAACGCGCAACTCGCGCTGCACCCGACTGTGCCTTGCCCCGGATGCCATGGCGTTGCTTGTACCACTGGGGCATCGCACCCCGCTTCAAGCGCCAGCGCTTGTTCGGGTTGCGGTAATCGGGAATCGGGAGCAACAGCGTGTCGTATTGATCGTAATCGTGAGGACGCTCGTCGGTCGACGACTCCTCGCGCTCTTCCCAATTTTTGCTGAGATCGGTGCTGGCTTGATAGATCGCACCCGCTGCGTCTTGTTCGACATTGCGGGCGGCGGTCTCGAAATCGCCTTTCATCTTCTTCAGCTCTTCGAGTTCGATCGATCGGTTGACCTCTGCCTTGACATCGGACACGTAACGCTGCGCCTTGCCCATCAGGTGACCCATCGTGCGGGCGACCCGAGGCAGGCGTTCCGGCCCAATGACCATCAGCGCGACCGCGCCGATCAGCGCGATCTTGTCGAACCCGAAATCGATCACGACTTGGTTTTGGCTTCCACGTCGACAGTGTTGGCGTCAGCCGACTTCTGCGCGGTCACCTGTGCTGTCGGATCGGCAGGGGTACCACCGTCGCGTACGCCATCCTTGAAGCCCTTGACCGCACCGCCGAGGTCGGCGCCTATGTTCTTCAATTTCTTGGTGCCGAAAATCAACACCACGATTACCAACACAACCAGCCAGTGCCAGATGCTGAATGAGCCCATTTTTGATTCTCCTGCGAAAGGACCGCGGATTCTAGGTCAGCCCAATGACCAATCCGCATTGACATACCCGTGGCGCGTGACAGCCGTCACCCTTGCTTCCAGGGCCGGGGACCACCAATCACATGCAGATGCAGGTGATAGACCTCTTGGCCGCCATCGCGGCCAGTGTTGATGATGCTGCGAAATCCGGTGGTCGCACCGTGCTCGCGTGCCAGTTTCGGCGCCAGCAGCAGCATCCGTCCGAGCAGGCGCTCGTGTTCGGGCTGCACGTCGGCGTGCGTGGCAATGTGCTGTTTCGGAATGATCAACAAATGCACGGGTGCCCACGGGTTGATGTCGTGGAACGCCAGCAGGTCCTCGTCCTCGTGAGCCTTGCGGCTCGGGATCTGGCCCGCAACGATTTTGCAGAAGATGCAGTTCGGATCCGCGTTCATGACCAGCGCTACGTTGTTAGGAAGGCAGCGGCATTGCTCGGCTTTCAGCAAAGCTCAGCCAACCACGAATGAAGCGATACAGGTACCAAAGGCCGACCACAAACCACGCCGCCACACCGGGCAACCAGAACAGCAGGAAAAGTGGTGAAGTGAGAGTCAACCAGAGCAAGGTAAACCAGAAGCTGCGGGCTTGCCAGCGGAAGTGACTACGAAAGAACTCATCAGGCAAGTCGGGACGCTTGACGTGATTGATGATCATGGCAACCACAGAGAATGCGCCCGCAGAGAACCACGACAGCAGATGCAACCCGTAAAGAATGTGCGTCAGTGTCCGCAGGCCACCGTGTGGTTTCTCTTCCAAGCCAGGCAACACGACCTCTGTCACTTTTCCTCTCCTTCGCGCAGTTTTAGCTTGCGAGCCGCGAACTCTTCCAATCCTGAGAGCCCTTCGCGGCGCTGCAGTTCCGTCAACACGTCAGCGGGCGTCAATCCGAAGGCGCTGAGCGCCAGCATCGAGTGGAACCACAGATCGGCGACTTCATAGACCACCTGCTTCGGATCGCCGTCCTTGGCGGCCATCACCACCTCGGTGGCTTCCTCACCGATCTTCTTCAGGATCGCATCGGTGCCCTTGTGAAAGAGCCGCGCCACATAGCTTCTCTCGGGGTCGCCCAGCTTGCGGGCTTCGATCACCTCGGCCAGCCGGGCCAGCACGTCCTGGGACAGGTCATTGGACTCTGGCGCGCTCATTTGTAGATGTGCTCCGGGTCTTTCAGGACGGGCTCGACGTCGTGCCAAGCGCCGTCGCGGTATTTCTTGAAAAAGCACGCATGGCGGCCGGTGTGGCAGGCGATGCCCGGGCTGTGCCCGAGCTGCTCCACCTTCATCAGCACCACGTCGTTGTCGCAGTCCAACCGAAGCTCGTGCACCTTCTGGATGTGGCCGGACTCCTCGCCCTTGTGCCACAGCCGGCCGCGCGAGCGGCTCCAGTACACCGCTTCGCCCAGATCGGCAGTGCGTTGCAGGGCCTCTCGGTTCATGAAGGCGAACATCAGGACATCGTTGCTGCCGACCTCCTGCGCGATCACCGGCACCAGCCCTTGAGCGTCCCATTTGACATCGTCGATCCAGCTCATCGGGTCAGTGTAGCAATCGCTACAGTTTCAGCCCCGATGCGTCGGCCCCTCGTGCTGCCGTTCTTCGGCAAACCAGCGCAGCACCGGTATCGTGCCCGGCAGCACCGGCACCACCTCGACCGGCAGGGTCTGCCAAGACATCGTCTGCGCCTCGCGCATCTCGAAGGCGCCCTGCCACGCGTACACCTTGCAGAAGTGCAGCCGCACACGCGCATGCGGGTAATCGACCAGTTCCACCTGCCACGGATGAACCTCGCCGATCACGATGCCGAGCTCCTCGTGCAGTTCGCGGCGCAGCGCGGCTTCGACGCTTTCGCCCGCCTCAAGCTTGCCACCCGGGAATTCCCAATACCCGGCGTAGACCTTGCCCACGGGTCGCGAGGTCATCAGGAAGCGGCCCTCGGCGTCGATCAGGACGCCCACCGCGACATCCACCGGATGGCGCGGTTTGATGGGCTCGACGTCAATCGGCCTGCGCTCCGACTCACTCACCGCGGCTGCCGCCCGCTGTAGTCCTTGGCAAACTGAAAGGCGACACGTCCGGAGCGCGAGCCCCGCTCCAGCGCCCAGACCAGGCTTTCCGACCGCGCGGCCTCGATCGCGGCTTCGCTGACGCCCAAACCGCGCAGCCATTGCGCAACGATGGCCAGGTACTCGTCCTGCGTGAACGGATAGAAACTGATCCACAGACCGAAGCGCTCGCTCAGCGAGATCTTTTCCTCGACCGCTTCGCCTGGATGCACTTCACCGTTCTCCAGGTGCTGATACGTCAGGTTTTCGGCCATGGTCTCGGGCAGCAGGTGGCGGCGGTTGCTGGTGGCGTAGATCAGCACGTTGTCCGAGGCTTGCGACACCGAGCCGTCGAGGATGGACTTCAACGCCTTGTAGCCCGGCTCCCCCGCGTCGAAGCTGAGGTCGTCGCAGTAGACGATGAAGCGTTCAGCCCGCTCGGCCACCAGATCGACGATGTCGGGCAGATCGACCAGATCAGCCTTGTCGACCTCAATCAGCCTCAGGCCTTGCGGTGCGAACTCATTCAGGCAGGCCTTGATCAGCGAGCTCTTGCCGGTGCCGCGTGCGCCGGTCAGCAGCACATTGTTGGCAGCACGGCCGGCCACGAACTGCTCGGTGTTTCGCAGCAGGCGATCCTTCTGCGGCTCGACTTCCACCAGGTCGTCGAGGCTGATCTGCGCCACGTGCCGCACCGGCTCCAGCGTGCTGCTCCCCGCGCTGCGGCGACGGTAGCGGTAGGCGATCGAGGCATTCCAGTCGGGTGCCGTGAGCGGATGCGGCAACACCGATTCCAAACGCACCATCAGCGCTTCGGCGCGGGCAATCAGCTGCAACAGTGGTTCGGACGGAGTCGGCATGGGGCGTCTTGCCTGCAGGGCGCGTGAGGGGAAAGCCGGTCAGTGTAGCGAGAGGCCCCCGTCCGATTGACGACTCAAGGCGGCACTTCAACCACCCCGACGCCAGTGAGCGCGTACACGCGGTCGCGTGGCAGCGCCTTGATCGGATGCATGCCGGTGAACTCGCCAAAAGCCGGCAGCACACCGACCTGGTCACCGAACCAGAAGCACGGCAGCCGCAGCCGCTCGCGAGCCCGACCCTGCAAGCTCACGCAGGGGTGCAGATGCCCGGCCAGCACATAGCCATCGGCTTGTGCATTCGGGTGGTGGCACAGCGCCCACGGGCCCACACACAAGGGCTCGTCAACCACCTCGAAACCGAGTGCTGCAGGAGGGTCTCCAGCATGATCATCGTGGTTGCCGCGCACCAAGGTCAGGTCCAGGTCGCGGTGGCAATCACGCCACTGCGCGAGGGCTGCCTGCGTCGCGGCCGAATGGGCGTGGGCTGAATGCAGCAGATCGCCGAGAAACACAATGCGGCGGACGTCCAGGCGTGCGATCAGCGCGCTCAGTGCGGCCAGGTTGTCGGCGGTGCTGCCTTGCGGCACCGGCACACCCTGTCGCCGAAACGACACCGCCTTGCCCAGGTGCGCGTCGGCGATCAGCAGCCACTGCCGCTCGGCGAGATAAGCCGCTTTTTCGGGCAGCAGCATCAGCGCCTCGCCCGCTACTGAAATCGTCAGCATGCCGCGTGCCTCGGCGCGAATGGCGCCGGAATCAAGCCGCGATCAGGCCCAGCGCCGCATCGAGGTGTTCGGTCGGCAGGCGCTTGAAGCCCGAGCGGGCGTAGCGCTGCAGGCGACCCACCGCAAACGCCGTCAGAACCGACGCCCGCGCGTTGGCGTCGGCCGAGGCGGTGAGCGAACCCGCGTCATCGCCTGCCACGCGCAGGCTCTGGCGCAGTTGCGACTCGATGCGGTCGAAGAACTGATTCATCCGCGCGACCAGCCTGTCGTGCTCGAACACCAGCGCATCGCCCACCATCACGCGGGTCATGCCCGGATTCTTTTCGCCGAACTGAAGCAGCAGCGTGATCACCTTCGCGGCCTGTTGCAGGCCAGAGGGCTCGCGCTCGGTGATCTGATTGATGAGCGTGAACACGCTGCTTTCGATGAACTCGATCAGTCCTTCGAACATCTGCGCCTTGCTGGCGAAATGCCGATACAGCGCAGCTTCACTGACGTTGAGGCGCGCCGCCAGCGCCGCCGTAGTGACCCGCTCAGCGCCTGGTTGTTCGAGCATGCCGGCCAGCGTTTGCAGGATCTGCGCGCGGCGTTCGCCAGGCTTGGGGCGCTTGCGGACGGTGTCCGGGTGCTGAACCTCAGCGGGGTCGCTGGCGCCGTCGCTGTCCAGGGTGTCGTCGTCGGGGCGATTCATCATTGCGCGGGCACCACTGGAAGGGCGCTACAGCGTCAACAAACCCTGCAGCGAAATGATTCTGGCACACACGTAGGCGGGCCGGCGGCAAGGGTGAACACTGACGGTTGCGCCTGATTCCAGAGAGTAGCCCGGTCGACGCCGCGAGGGAAGATAGCGCTGCATCCAGACGGTACGCATGCCCACACTTCGCGCAGCGCGCTGGTGCTCCAGCGTGTCCTCGACCAGCGTGCAACGGTGCGTCGGCACCTTCAAACGCGCCGCGATGTGGCGGAACATCCGCGCATCGGGCTTGGGGCGATGGTGACCAAACATCGTCATGTCCTCGATGCTGATCACGCCGTCGAAGCAGTTCGCCAGCCGCAGCGTGTTCAACACCCGCAGCGCATAGGCACGCGGCGCGTTGGTCAGGATCAGCTTGCGCCCGGGCAGTCGGCGCAGTGCCGCGCGGTCGTGGGCGCTGGTGCGCAGGCGCGCCTCCAGGCCTGGCAACCGGTGCGTCGTTTCGAGGAAGTGCGCGGCCTTCACCCCGTGATGGCGCACCAGCCCGAGCATCGTCGCGCCGTAGTGCAGCCAGTAATGCTGTCGCAGCGAACCCGCCTCGGCATGAGGCAAGCCAAGGTGATCGACGATGTACTGCGTCATCGCCTCGTTGGTCGGGCCGAACGACGCGTGACTGGCGTCGTGCAGCGTGTTGTCCAGATCGAACAACCACACCCGACGTGGCGTTGACATCAGTGGGAGCGGATCATCGTGCCGTAGGCCTGCTCGGTGAGCACTTCCAGCAGCATCGCGTGGGGCACCCGGCCGTCGATGATGTGCACCGTGTTGACACCGTTCTTGGCGGCGTCGAGCGCGCTGGCGATCTTGGGCAGCATGCCGCCTGAGATCGTGCCGTCGGCGAACAGCTCGTCGATCTCGCGCGCCGTCAGGTTGGTCAGCAATTTGCCGTTCTTGTCCAGCACACCAGGGATGTTGGTCAGCATGATCAGCTTCTCGGCCTTCAGCACCTCGGCCAGTTTGCCGGCGACCACGTCGGCATTGATGTTGTAGTTCTCGTTGTTGGCGCCAAAGCCCAGCGGCGAGATCACCGGGATGAACTGGTCGTCCTGCAGCGCCTTGACCACGCTCGGGTCGATCGACTCGATCTCGCCGACCTGACCCACATCGTGCTCCTTGTTCGGGTCTTTCAGATCGAGCATGCGCAGCTTGCGCGCGCGAATCAGGCCACCGTCGCGCCCGGTCAACCCGACCGCCTTGCCGCCAGCCACATTGATCAGGCCGACGATGTCCTGCTGCACCTGGCCGGCCAGCACCCATTCGACGACTTCCATCGTCTCGTCGTCGGTCACCCGCATGCCCTGGATGAAGGTGCCCTTCTTGCCGATCTTGGCCAGCGCCTCCTCGATCTGCGGCCCGCCACCGTGCACCACCACCGGGTTCAGACCGACCAGCTTGAGCAGCACCACGTCCTCGGCAAAGTCCTGCTGCAGGGCCGGATCGGTCATCGCGTTGCCGCCGTACTTGATGACGATGGTCTTGCCGTGAAACTTGCGGATGTAGGGCAAGGCCTGGGCCAGGATTTCGGCCTTGTCGCGCGCGGCAATGTGCGACAGATCGACTGTTGGCGATGTGCTGCCTGCGACGGGGACGGGCGTGGGAAGGTTCATCGATCGGCTTTCGGTGGGGACAGGCAGGAGAGCGGGACGTCAAAAATTGTAGGGGCCATGCGCGCGGCGGCGGCCGGCCGATGCCGGCAGACCCCATGACAGGGTTGCAACGCAGCAAACGGGCAAAGATAAGGGGGAACCCTGGCCGAATTGCAGGCTTACGCTGCGACGCAGCATTTCTAGACTGGGCGCTTCTTTCCAGGAGTACCCGCGATGGCAGTACATGATGATCTGGTGGTTCACATGCACCGCGTGCAGACTGGCGAACGAGACCTCCGGGATCTCGGCATGCTCTGGCAGATGATCGAGTCGAGCGCGGCGATCAGCTGCCCCGATGAAGTCGCACCGATCCTGCCCACCCTGATCCAGACGCGCGAACGCTTCAACGAACTGCAGCAGCGCCTGATCGCCCGCATGGTCGACGAGCAGAAGGCCGCACTCGGCGACGAGCTGATGGCCCAGGCGCAGTGCGCGATCGACATCCTGGTGCGCAACCTCTACGAACGCACGGCCGACGTCGGCTTCCTTGCGACCGATGACGTGGTGGTGGCCTTCTGCAGCGGCGACGCCGACTACCAGCAGGCGAATCGCGTGGCCATGGTGCAACGGCTGCGCGACTACCAGGCCAAGTACACCGTGTACGACGACATCGTGCTGCTGTCGCCGACTGGCGAGGTGCTGGTGCGCATGGACACCACCGCGACGATGGCGCGCAGCAGCGACTCCATCGTGGCCGAGGCGTTGCGGGCACCGGCCTACGTCGAGCGCTTTCGACCCAGCGACCTGGGCACTGCGGACACACCCGACCTGCTTTACGCCCATCGCATTGCCACCACCGCGGGTGTGAACGTCGGCGTGCTGGTGCTGCGCTTTCGGTTCATCGACGAAATGCAGCGCATCTTCCACAGTGGTGAAGGTCAAGTGCCTGCGGAAGTCGCTCTGGTGTTGATCGACGCGACCGGACGTGTCATCGCGACCAACGATGAAGGGCATGTGCCAACCTCGGTGACGCTGCGACCGGTGGTCAACGGACAGGTCGTGCGCACCTCGTTCGCCGGACGGGATTACCTGACCGTGGCCTGCGCCAGCCCGGGCTACCAAGGCTATCCAGGGCCCGCGTGGCGGGCACAGGCCATGGTCTCGCTGCTGACCGCATTCCGGCACCGTGACGGCGCAGCGGCGATTCCCGACAGCATCCTGCTCGACAGCCCGGAGCTGATCGCCATCGACAGCGAGACGCAACGCATCAACCGCGATCTGCGCACCGCCGTGTGGAACGGCCGCCTGATGGCCGGGACACAGAGCGACAAGCAGGGGCAGTTGAAGGCCGTGCTGACCCAAGTCAGCGTGGCCGGTATGCGCACCCGTGCACGGGTGGACTTGGCCATCAAGGACCTCTATGGCACCTCGATCAATCGAATGCAGATGCGTGCCGAGCAGTTGGCGACGCTGGCCACCGACCTGATCGACCGCAATCTCTACGAGCGCGCCAATGACTGCCGCTGGTGGGCGTTGTCACCCGCCTTGCAGCGGGCCCTGAGCGCGCCGGATGACGGCACCCAGACGCAGGCGCTGAATGGCCTGCTCGATCATGTGAACGGGCTGTACACCGTCTACAGCCGCTTGATCGCCTTCGACACTCGGGGGGTGATTCGCGGCGTCTCGCGGGCTGCCGACGCACCGGGCCTGGTCGGCAGTGCCATCGATCCGCGCTGGGCCGCGGCAGCACACGCCTTGCACAACTCTCAGCAGTACGCGGTCAGCGCGTTCGAAGCCACGGACACCCATGCCGAAGGTCCGACCTATGTGTTCCTGTCCGCCGTTCGGGATGCTGACCACGGCAACCGGTTGCTCGGCGGCCTGGCCATCGTGTTCAACGCGGCGCGTGAATTCACCAACATGCTGGAGGAGATCGTCGGTGAGCGCACCGGCTTCGCGGCGTTCGTCGAGGACTCCGGCACGGTGATCGCATCGAGCCAGCCTACCGGCGTGGGCCGCTCGGTGATCGAGGTGCCGAGCGGACTCGGCATCGTCGAGCATGACGGCGCGCACTACGCCTGCGCCCGCGTGCGGGCCACCGGCTACCGCGAGTTCAAGACCAGCGACGGCTATGACAACCGCTTGAGCGCCGTGGTCGCACTCAGACTCGGTGCGGTCGAACGCCGGCGGCTGGACCTGTCGGACCAGACCCTGATTCAGACCCCCGTGGCGGACCGTGGCCAGGCATTGGAGGTGGCGGTGTTCCAGGTCGGCGCAATGCGCTACGCACTGCCGGCCTCGGCGCTGATCGATGCGGTGGCGAAGTCCGAGATCGTTCGCACACCCCATTCAAACCCGGCGATGCTGGGCCTGGTGGATGCACGTGGGCCGGCGGGGTACCCGATGGTGCCCGTGATCTGCGCCCGCCAGCAGTTTGGCGTGCTCTACAAACCGCGACTCACCGACGGTGTGGTGCTGGTGCTGCGCCGTCCGGATCGGCCCGAGCTGCCGCTGATGGGCCTGCGTGTGGACGATCTGCTGGCCGTGGCCGACATCGATCGCCGCCATCTGCAGGAGTCGCCGCGCGGATTTCAGTCTTTTGCACCCTGGGTGCGCGGGCTGCTGACGATGCAGGTGAACACCAACCACGGCAAGGAGCCGGTGCTGGTGCAGTGGATGGACGTGGATTGGCTCACCTCGCTGGTTCAGCCCGCCGGCGCCGCGACGGAGCCGAGCGCACTGCTCAGCTCGGCCCTGGTGACCGTGCGCTGAATCGCACTGTGCCGGTTGCGGCCAGCAGCGCCGCCTCGGGTTCAGTAGGTACGCCCGCCCTTGAACTGCGCATGCGAGCGTCGCGCCAGCGTCGCGCCTTTGGCCATCGCGGCAAACGAGGCGCCGGCATGCGCATGGCAGATTGCCAAACCCAGCGCATCGGCCGCGTCCTTGCTGGGCAGCCCGGGCAGCTGCAGCAGCCGCATCACCATCTCCTGCACCTGTTCCTTGCGGGCATGGCCGTGACCGACGATGGCCTTCTTCATCTGCAAGGCGGTGTATTCCGACACGTCGAGACCGCCCGTCACCAACCCGGTGATCGCCGCCCCACGGGCCTGGCCCAGCAGCAGCGTCGACTGCGGATTGACATTGACAAACACGATCTCGACGGCTGCGCAGCTCGGCTGGTAGCGGGTGGTGACCTCGCGCACGCCGTCGAAAATGATCTTCAGCCGCGCTGGCAATTCGCCGATCGCCACCGCATCGGTCTTGATCGTGCCGCTGGCGATGTAGTGCAGCTTCGAGCCTTCGGATTCGATGATGCCGAAGCCGGTCACCCTGAGGCCGGGGTCGATGCCGAGGATTCTCATGGTGCCATCTTGAGGGCGCGGGCTCGCCAGGATTCGCTTCTGCGAAGGGCCTTTGCAATTGCGGTGCAGCGCGTCGGGTCCCGCCCCGACAGGCGGGTAACTTTCATTTGCTGGCCCAAATGAAAGTCACCAAAGCAAAGGGCCTGAACACCAGCCATTTGGTGGCCACGCTTCGGATAAAGGCGAACGGCAACGGCTCTGGCACAAGAACTCCTACCGATGACCTCGACAGGGTCGAGGCGTAGCGATTCCGCATGTTTGAACCTGAGCCAGGTCACCACTGAAGTAGTCCGGTTCATGTTCTCGAGCCAGAGCCTGTGAAGTAGGCGTGTAGCCGAAGCGAGCAGGCCAAATGGCTGGTGTTCAGGGCCTCTTTTGGGTTACTTTTTCTGGCCCCGCAGAAAAAGTGACTCGCCCGCCGGGGCGAATTCCCGGCGCGCTGCCTCGCCAAGCAAAGAGCAAGGTCAGTGCCGAAAGTGCCTCACCCCAGTCAGCACCATTGCAATCCCCCGCTCATCCGCGGCCGCAATCACCTCATCATCCCGCACCGACCCGCCGGGTTGAATCACGGACGAAGCGCCCGCTTCGCACACCACATCAAGCCCATCGCGGAACGGGAAGAACGCGTCGCTGGCGACTGCGGAACCGGCCAGGGTCAGGCTGGCGTTGGCAGCCTTGATGCTCGCGATGCGCGCCGAATCGATGCGGCTCATCTGGCCGGCGCCGACGCCCAGCGTCATGCCGCCACCGCAGAACACGATCGCGTTGCTCTTCACGTACTTGGCCACCTTCCAGGCGAACAGCAGATCGCGCCATTGGGCTTCGGTCGGTTGCAGCTTCGTGACGACCTTCAACTCGCTGCGGGTGATCTCGCGGTTGTCGGCACTCTGGATCAACAGCCCCGAGCCGATGCGCTTGATGTCTTGCAGGTTGCGCCCGCGTGACCAGGCGGTGGCGCCGTTGCGATCGACGCCCGAGAGCGGGATCTGCAACACCCGCATGTTGGTCTTGCCGGCCAGCACTGCCAGCGCATCGGGCGTGTACGACGGCGCGATCAGCACCTCGACGAACTGCGTCGTGACGCGCTTGGCGGCGTCGGCATCGACCTCGACATTGAACGCGATGATGCCGCCAAAGGCCGAGGTCGGGTCGGTCTTGAAGGCCTGCGCGTAGGCCTCACCCGCGCTGGCGCCGACCGCGACACCGCATGGGTTGGCATGCTTGACGATCACGCAGGCCGCCGGCGCATCGTCGGGGCCGAATGACTTGACGCATTCCCACGCCGCGTCGGCGTCAGCGATGTTGTTGTACGACAGCTCCTTGCCCTGCAGCTGCGTCGCAGTCACCAGCGAGCCTGGCGCCGGATGCAGGTCGCGGTAGAACGCCGCGTTCTGATGCGGGTTCTCGCCATAGCGCAGGTCCTGCAGCTTGACGAAGCGGCCATTGCTCTGCGCCGGGTACTCCGCACGGGTCGGCTCACCGCTGTCGGTCAGCGTCAGCGACGAGAGGTGATCGCTGATCGCCGCGTCGTAGTTTGAGATGCGGTTGAAGGCCGCCACGGCCAGCGCGAAGCGCGTGGCGCGCTGCACCGCGCCATGGGCCTGCAGCTCGGCCAGCACGCCGGCGTACTGCGAGGCATCGGTGAGCACCGCCACGTGTTCCCAGTTCTTCGCCGCACTGCGCACCATCGCCGGACCGCCGATGTCGATGTTCTCGATCGCATCTTCCAGCGTGCAACCGGGCTTTGCGACCGTGGCTTCGAACGGGTACAGGTTGACGATCAGCAGATCAATGGTGTCGATCTGGTGCGTGGTCAGCGCCGCGCGGTGCTCGGGCAGGTCGCGGCGCGCGAGCAGGCCACCGTGGATCTTCGGATGCAGGGTCTTGACGCGACCGTCAAGCATCTCCGGGAAGCCGGTGTGGTCGGCCACCTCGGTGACCGGCAGACCGGCATCGGCCAGCAGCTTGGCAGTGCCACCGGTGGACAGCAGCCGGATGCCCAGCGCGTGCAGGCCGCGCGCGAGTTCGAGAACGCCGGTCTTGGCGGATACGGAAATCAGTGCGTGCATGGATCGGTCTCGGGTACGGCAGGGTTCACTTGATCAGCTTGTGTTCAACCAGCTTGCGGCGCAAGGTGTTGCGGTTGATGCCCAGCCACTCGGCGGCGCGGCTCTGGTTCTGGTCGGCGTGCTTCATCACGACGTCGAGCAGGGGGCGTTCGACCATCTTCAGCATCATGTCGTACATCGCCGCTGGCTCGACGCCGTTCAAGTCTCTGAAGTAAACCTCCAGCCCGTCACGGATGCATTCTTCGATCTGCTTCTTGTTGCTCATGCGCTCAAACGGATGAAAGGCTGGTTGGCGGCAGCGGCAGGCCACAGCGTGTGGGTGTCGGCGAGTGCGTCGAACCAGTCACTGACCGCGCGCACCTGGGTGTCGCAGGTTTCGAGCTGGTTCATCTCGCTGCGAAACGCTTCTCCGCCCGGCAAGGCCTTCACGGCCCAGCCGATGTGCTTGCGCGCGGTTCGTACACCGGCGAACTCGCCGTAGAGGCTGTAGTGGTCGTGCAGATGCTCCAGCAGCCAGCGCTTGGCCTGCAGCACCTCGGGCGCCGGCAGGTGCTCGCCGGTGGCGAGAAAGTGCGCGATCTCGTGGAAGATCCAAGGCCGCCCCTGGGCTGCGCGACCGATCATCAGCGCGTCGGCACCGGTGCGGCGCAACACCTCACGCGCTTTCTCCGGGCTGTCGATGTCGCCGTTGGCCACCACCGGGATGCGCAGCGCGGCCTTGACCGCGGCGACGGTGTCGTATTCGGCGTCACCCTTGTAACCCTGCTCGCGGGTGCGGCCGTGCACCGTCACCATCGCGATGCCGGCAGATTCGGCGTCGCGAGCAATCGACAACGCATTGCGCTCGGCATGGCACCAGCCCGTGCGCATCTTCAGGGTCACCGGCACGCGGTGCGGCTCGCAGGCGGACACCACGGCCGCGATGATGCGCAGCGCCAGCGGCTCGTCCTGCATCAGGGCGGAGCCGGCCCAGGTGTTGCACACCTTTTTCACCGGGCAGCCCATGTTGATGTCGATGATCTGCGCGCCGCGATCGATGTTGTAGGCGGCGGCCTCGGCCATCATCTGCGGGTCGGTACCCGCGATCTGCACTGAAATCGGCGCCACCTCGCCATCGTGGTTGGCACGGCGGCTGGTCTTCAGGCTGTTCCACAGCTCACGGCGGGACGTCACCATCTCGCTGACGGCGTATCCGGCACCCAGACGCTTGCACAGCTGACGGAAGGGCCGGTCGGTGACCCCTGCCATCGGTGCGACAAACAGGCCGTTTGTCAACTCGATGTGGCCGATTTTCATGCGTGGGGCGGGCCGGTCTGCTCAAAAAGGAGGCAGAGTATAGCTGTGCATCCCGGCGGACAGACACGGTTTTTCGCCTCTCGATAATCCATTCGATGCACGCTTGGATCGAGTCTTTGCTGGCCACGCTGATGGCGGCGCTGGCACTGCCCAAGTTTGGCTTGAGCACGGTGTTCGTTGTCGCCTTCATCTCGGCCACGTTGCTGCCGCTGGGTTCAGAGCCCGCCGTGTTCGGTCTGGTGAAGCTGAACCCGGATCTGTTCTGGCCCGCGGTGCTGGTGGCCACGGCTGGCAACACCTTGGGCGGCGCCGTCTCCTGGTGGATGGGCCTGGGCGCCGGGCGCGCGTTCCATGCGGTGGCGCAGCGACGCAAGGCGCACGCAAGCACGAGGGCAGACGCCAAACCGGCGCCTGAGTCGCCGGCCCATCAACGCGCCTCGCGCTGGCTGAAGCGCTATGGCGCCAAGGCCTGCCTGCTGTCGTGGCTGCCAGTGGTCGGCGATCCGCTGTGTGCGGTGGCCGGCTGGCTAAAACTGCCCTTCTGGCCATGCCTGCTGTACATGGCGATCGGCAAGTTCGCCCGCTACGTGACGATGACGGTGGCCTTGCTGTGGTTCTTTCCAGGCGGCGCCTGATCTTGGGGCGGCCAGGTCAGGGTCTTGGTGTACGACGCTTCGGCGTGACCGCTGCCGGCGCTGTGGCGCCACGCGAGGCCGGCTTCTTGCGCACGGTTGCGCGCGACTTCGGCGTCAACGCCGCCACCTCGGCGCGCAACTGCTCGATCTGCGCGGTCAGGGCGCGGATGTCGTTGGCGTGCGGCACCCCCAGGCTCGCCAGCGCCTTCGCCACACGCTGCTCGAAGATGGTTTCCAGCCGATCCCACTGACCGGTGGCCTTGGCTGACACCTCCTCGACTTTCTGACCCACCTCGGCCAGCCGATCGCTGAGCTGGGCGGACATCGTGCCGAGCTTTTCTTCTGCGACCGTCTGCGTCTTGCGCTGCAGCGTCACGCCTTCCTGCACCAGCGCCTCGAACACCCGGCCGCCTTCTTCCTGAGCCTTCGAGAACGCGCCCAGGCCCGCCAGCCAGATCTGCTGTGCCGACTCCTTGACGTGACCTGCCAAGGCGCCGTCGAACAGCGCAGCAGCCGATTCCAGCGGCGAGGACGAGGCAGCAGGGGCTTTCTTGACCATGGCGTGCTCCTTGAAAGTGGGCCATCGCCGGAACGGCGCGATCAAGCCGCACTGTAGGGCAAGGCGGTACCGGGCGGCGTCTCCTGCCGCAAGGCCCGCTGTGCCGGCCACTCGAGGCGCATCGGTGACAATCTTCGCCGTATGTATGCACTCTATGAAGACGCCGGAAAATTCCACGCCGGACGCGTGATGTCCGAAGCGGACAGCTCGCTGCAGATCGAGTTGGACTCGGGCAAGCGCGTCAAGGTGAAGGCGGCCAGCGTTCTGCTGAAATTCGAAAAACCCCAACCCGCCGAGCTGATCGCCGAGGCGCAGGCGCTGGCCCGCGACATCGACCTGGACCTGGCCTGGGAATTCGCGCCCGAGCAGGAGTTCGGATTCGCCGATCTGGCCCGCGATTACTTCGACGCCAAGGCCAGCTTGACCCATCAGGCTGCTGCGTTGTTCAAGCTGTTCGAGGCGCCGCACTACTTCCGCCGTCTGGGCAAAGGCCATTTCAAGAAGGCCCCGGAAGAGATCGTCAAGGCCGCGCTGCTGGGCATCGAGCGCAAGAAGCAGCAGTTGGCCCAGATCGACGCCTGGGCCGCCGAGCTGGCTGCGGGCGACTGCCCGGCACCGGTGCGCGAGCAGCTCTACAAGATCCTGTTCAGGCCCGACAAGAATGGACCTGAATACAAGGCCGTGGTCGAGGCCGCGAAGCGCGCGCAAAAGCCGCCGCTCGACCTGCTGACGGCCGCAGGGGCCATCGACTCACCGTACCAGTTCCACTGGAAGCGCTTTCTGTTCGAACACTTCCCGAAGGGCACCGGCTTCCCTGCGCTGGTGGCACCCGCGGTGAAGGAGACGCTGCCATTGGCAGCGGTGCAAGCGTTCTCGATCGACGACTCGCAGACCACCGAGATCGACGATGCGCTGTCGGTGCAGGGTCTGGGCAGCGGCACGGTGGTCTTCGGGGTGCACATCGCTGCGCCGGGACTGGCCATCGCACCTGACAGCCCCATCGACAAGGCCGCGCGCGACCGCTACTCGACCGTCTACATGCCCGGCCACAAGCTCACGATGTTGCCCGACGAGGTGGTTCAGGCTTACACGCTGATGGCCGGGCGCGAGTGCCCGGCGGTGTCGCTGTACGTGACGCTCAACGAGGCGACGCTAGAGATCGACAAGACCGAAACGCGGATCGACCGCGTGCCGATCGCCGCCAACCTGCGGCATGACCAGCTCGATGGCGTGATCACCGAGGCGTCGCTGAACGGCGAGGCCCCCGCCGACTACGCCTTCGCTGCCGAACTGGCCTTTGCGCATCGGCTGGCGCGGCACCTGAAGGCGGCCCGTGAGGTGGTGCGCGGCAAACCGGAGAACTTCAACCGCCCCGACTACAACTTCCGGCTGGAAGGCAAGACCGGCGACGAGCCGCGCGGCGACGAGCAGGTGGTCATCAGCACACGCGCTCGGGGCTCAGCGCTGGATCTGATCGTCGCCGAGGCGATGATCCTGGCCAACAGCACCTGGGGCGGCTGGATCGCCGAACTCGGTGTGCCGGGCATCTACCGCAGCCAGCTCAGCATGGCCCCGGGTGTCAAGGTGCGCATGGGCACCAAGCCGGCACCGCACGCCGGCATGGGCGTGGCGCAGTACACCTGGGCCACGTCGCCGCTGCGTCGCTATGTCGACCTGGTCAATCAGTGGCAGATCATTGCCTGCGCTCGCCAGGGGCGCACCGCGGCGCTGGTGGCGCCGTTCAGGCACAAGGACACCGCGCTGTTCGCGATCATCTCCGGCTTCGATGCGGCCTACAGCGCCTACAACGGCTTTCAGTCAGCGATCGAGCGCTACTGGACACTCAAGTACCTGGCACAGGAACACCTCACCGAGCTGGACGCAGCGGTGATGAAGGACGGACTCGTGCGCGCTGACGTGCTCCCGCTGGTGTTCCGCGCGCTCGGCGCCGAATCGCTGCCGCGCAACGCGCGTGTGCGGGTCCGAATCACCGGCAGCGATCTGCTGACGCTGGACCTGCACGCGAACGTGATCGCACGCATCGACGACCCGGCCTCGCCCGCCGACGACGCCCCCGAGCTCGACGACCCCGCTGACGGCAGCGCGGACAGCGCCGGCCCCTTGACGCTGGCCATCGACATGCAGGACGCAGCGCTGGACGGCGCCGCCGCGGCAGCGGCCGAAACGTCCTGAACCGCCGCTGACGTCAAACAGACGATGCTGGTCAAGCTGTCGGCCCTGCAGATCGCGCTGATCGTCTCGGCCGCAGTCCATGGCGTGCTGCTGTCGGTGCGTTTTGTCTCGCCCGAAAGCTTCAACCGGATCTTCGAGGACACCCCGCTCGAGGTGGTGCTGGTCAACTCGCGCACGGCGACGGCACCGGATCAAGCCCAGGCGATCGCACAAGCCACGCTGGCTGGCGGCGGAGAAGCAGAACGTGGCCGAGCCACCTCGCCGTTGCTGCCGTCGCCGCAACCTGAGGTCGGCGATGCGCAGGAAGATTCTCGCAAGCAGATCGAGCAGCTTCAGGAAACCCAACAGCAGCTGTTGACCCAGGTCAGGCGGGAGCTGGCCGCGATGCCGGCACCTCTTGATCGCGAGGACGAAGGCTCGCCCGAAGAGCGTGCGCAAGAGGACCAGCGCCGCCGCCTCGTGCAGCTGCTGGCCGAGATCGAGAAGCGCGTCAACGAGACGAATGCCCGCCCGAAGAAGCGATACATCAGCCCAGCCACCAAAGAAGCCGCGTACGCGCAGTACTACGACCAGCTGCGCCGCAAGATCGAAGACCGGGGCACCCGCAACTTCCCCGAGCAGGGCGGGCAGAAACTGTATGGCGAGCTCACGATGAACGTGACGATCGATGCCACCGGCCACGTGGTGGACACCGAGATCGTGCGTGCCTCCAGCTCGCGCGTGCTGGACCGGCAGGCGATCGCGATCGTGCAAGCCGCTGCACCGTTCGGCCCGTTCAACGCGAAGATGCGTGCGCAGGCAGATCAGCTGGTCGTCACCTCGCGCTTCCGCTTCACACGAGAGGACAGCCTGGAGGCCACCACGCTCGGGCCCGCTCCATGAGCCTGTCGACATCCACCGACCATTACCTGGTCGCCGGCAACCCGGTCGCGCACAGCCAGTCGCCGTTCATCCATGCGATGTTCGCGCAGGCCACGGGGCAGGTGCTGCGCTATGGCCGGCTGCTGTGCCCGATCGATGGCGAGGGTGGATTTGCCCGGCAAGTGCGGGCGTTTGCTGCATCCACCGGCGGTGAGGTCGGCGAGTTTGATCTGGCGCCTTCGGGAACGGTCAGCGGACCGGCGCGCGGCTGCAATATCACCGTGCCGTTCAAGTTCGAAGCCTTTCAGCTCGCCAGCCGGCATACCGAGCGCGCTCTGCTGGCGCAGGCGGCCAACGTGTTGAGTTTCGAGCCAGAGGACCGAGGCGGCTGGCTGGCCGACAACACCGACGGCGCCGGCCTGGTGCGCGACATCGAGCACAACGCGGCCGTGCCTCTGCCAGGGCAGCGCGTGCTGCTGATCGGCGCTGGCGGGGCCGCGGCCGGCGCGCTGGGCCCCCTGATCGCTGCGCGGCCGGCCGCCATCGTGGTGTGCAACCGCACCGTGGAGAAAGCACGCACCTTGATCGCCAGACATGGAGATTGGGCCGCGTCGCATGGCGTCGCGCTGAGCCTGGCTCCACTGGAGCAGCCTGGTATCGGTTTCGACATCGTCGTCAATGCCAGCGCGAGCAGTTTGCAGGCCAGCGCACCGCCCGTGCCCGCCAGCGTCCTGCGCGCGGGCAGCTTGGCCCTCGACATGATGTACGGCGCAGCTGCGCACCCCTACCTCGCCTGGGCCGAGTCGCACGGCGCGCGGGCCTGCGACGGGCTGGGCATGTTGGTCGAGCAGGCGGCTGAAGCCTTTTCCCTGTGGCGGGGGGTGCGGCCCGAGACCGCGCCGGTGCTGACCGCCTTGCGGCAGCGGCTGGCCGGTGCCGGAGCGGTGCGTCCGGCGCCATGAAGAGCGGTGCTTCATCGCTGCTGCGCTTCATCGTGCTGTTGGTGATCTGCACGCTGGCGCTGCAACTGGTGTTCGCGGCGCGCATCGCGCTGATGCGATACATCGACCCGCAGTCGACCAGCTTCCAGCGCTCTGAAATCTGGCGGCTGCTGGTCGAGAAGTACCGCATCGACTGGAGCCAACAGTGGGTGCCTGGCACCCAGATTTCGCCTCACCTGAAGCGAGCGGTGATCGCTTCTGAAGATGCAGGCTTCGTCGAACACAGCGGTGTCGAATGGGATGCGCTGGAGAAAGCCTGGGAGCGCAACCAGAAGGCCGAGGCGCGCGTCGCGAAGATCAACGAGCGCATCGAGCGGCAGGCTGCGAAGCTCAAAGCGGCGCCTCAGAACAAGCCAGCGGTCGAACCGAAGATCGTCGGGGGTTCGACGATCACGCAGCAATTGGCGAAGAACCTGTTCCTCGCAGGGGAACGCAACCTGCCGCGCAAGGCGCAGGAGTTCATCATCACCTTCATGCTGGAGGCGATGATGGACAAAGGCCGCATTCTCGAGATCTACCTGAACAACGTCGAGTGGGGCGAAGGCCTGTTCGGTGCCGAGGCAGCGGCTCGACATTACTTTCGCGTCCCCGCTGCGCAGCTTTCGCCGATGGCGGCTGCGCGGCTGGCGGTGATGCTGCCCGCGCCCAAGCGCTTTGAAAAGCGGCCCAACTCGCCGTATGTGGCCTCGCGGGCGGGTACGGTCGCCGCACGCATGGGTGCGGTCGAATTGCCCTGATCGGATTTGACAAGACATGGTTTCTGCACTGACAGCCGAAATTGCCGCTGCCGCCGCGCGGCTGGTGGTCGAGGAAGGCATGGAGTACGGGCCGGCCAAGCAGCGCGCTGCGCGCGCGCTGGGCAAGCACAGCACGCGATCGGTGGAGATGCCCGACAACACCGCCATCGAAGAAGAGATTCGAGCCTACCTGGCGCTGTTTTGCGCCGATACCCAACCCGCCGAACTCGCCGCGCTGCGCGAGGTGGCAGCACACTGGATGGAGCGGCTGGCCGAATTCCGGCCCCACCTGACCGGTGCAGTCTGGCGCGGCACGGCCACCCGCCTGTCCAGCGTCCACCTGCAGCTGTTCTGCGACGACCCGAAGAGCGCCGAGATCGCGATGCTGAACCGGGGCATCGATTTCGACATCGGCAGCATCAACGGTCCGCGCGGCCTGCCGGTCGATCTGCTCAGCATCAGCAGCCCGAGTCGCGCGCTGGGCGAGACGGTGACGGTGTTCCTGACGGTGCTCGACCACGACGATCTGCGCGGCGGGCTCAAGCCCGACGCCAGCGGCCAAACCCAGCGCGGCGATCTGATGGCGCTGCGCCGCTTGATGGAAGCTTCGACATGAAACGACGTACCTGGGTGCTGGGGGGAGCTGCCATCGCAGCCGGTGCGGCGGGTGCGGGCCTGTCCTGGCAGCGGACCCGGCTCACCGCCGGTGCTGACGAACTGGGCCCCGACTTCTGGTCGCAGCGCTTCGAGCGGCCTGAGGGTGGCGAACTGGCGCTCGACAGTCTGCGCAGCGCCCGGCTGCTGCTGAATTTCTGGGCGACGTGGTGCCCGCCCTGCATCAAGGAAATGCCGCTGCTCGACAGTTTTCACCGCCAGCATCAGGCGGCCGGTTGGCAGGTGCTGGGCTTGGCGATCGACAGCCCGACGCCGGTGCGCGAGTTCCTGGCCCGGCAGCCGGTGGCCTTTCCGATCGGTCTGGCCGGACTGGCCGGGACCGAGTTGAGCCGCACGCTCGGCAACGCCAACGGGGCTCTTCCCTTCACCGTGGTGGTGCAGGATGGCCGCGTGATCGACCGCAAGCTGGGCGCCCTGGACGAAGCCGACCTCGCGCAGTGGGCGTCTGAGGGCCGCACCTGACCTGATCGACATCGCCGAACGGCCCTTCTTTCGATCGACACGTCAATTTTGGCCAAAAGAGCGACTACGGCCCTCAACTAGCGTAAAGTCCGGCCGCTGCGTCACTGTGACCAGGTTCTTGAAGAGCCTGCAGACCCCCATCCATGCAAATCCTCGTGCTCCACGGCCCCAACCTCAATTTGTTGGGCACGCGTGAACCCGATGTCTATGGCACGCTGACTTTGGCGCAGATCGATGCTGATCTGTACAAATTGGCGCTGGATGCCGGATCGGCGCTGCAATCCTTTCAGAGCAACCACGAAGGTGCGCTGATCGACCGGGTGCAGACCGCACGCGACGATGGCACGCAATTCATCATCATCAACCCGGCTGCGCTGACCCACACCAGCGTGGGTCTGCGCGATGCGCTGGCGGCCGTGGCGCTGCCCTTCATTGAAGTGCACCTGTCCAATATCCACCAGCGCGAGGCCTTTCGTCACCACTCCTACTTCTCAGCCCTGGCTGTCGGCGTGATCTGCGGTCTGGGTGCCGACGGCTACCGGCTGGCACTCGCCCACGCCCTCACGCGCGGAGTTCGCTGAGCAAAGACGCCCACGCGGATGCTGAAGCGTGCTTCGGCCACCGCACCCCCCCTCGCCTTCATTTCCCTGCTCACCCAGGCACCCCCTTCACCCGCTGGAGCCCTACCCCATGGACCTACGCAAACTGAAGACGCTGATCGATCTGGTCTCCGAATCCAATATCTCCGAGCTCGAAATCACCGAAGCCGACGGCAAGGTTCGGATCGTCAAGGCCGATCCACAAGCCGCCGCACCGAGTTATGTGATCGCGCCACCGCCCGCGCGCCCGGTGGCCGCCGAGGTGGCTCCGCCGCCCGCCCCGATCGCTGCCGAAGTCGTGGCGAGCGGGCACACCGTCAAGTCGCCGATGGTCGGCACCTTCTACCGCTCGTCCAGTCCCGGCGGCAAGCCGCTGGTCGATATCGGTTCCGAGGTCAAGGAAGGTGACGCGGTCTGCATCATCGAGGCCATGAAGATCATGAACGAGATCGAGGTCGACCACTCTGGCCGGATCGTCCGCATCCTGTGCGAGAACGGCCAGGCGGTGGAGTACGGACAGCCCTTGTTCATCGTTGAATGAACCGGATGCATTGATGTTCAAGAAAATCCTGATCGCCAACCGTGGCGAAATCGCCCTGCGAATCCAGCGCGCTTGCCGCGAGCTCGGCATTCAGTCGGTGGTTGTTTATTCCGAGGCCGACCGCGACGCGAAGTACGTGAAGCTCGCCGATGAAGCGGTGTGCATCGGCCCGGCGGCCTCGAGCCAAAGCTACCTCAACATGCCGGCGATCATCTCGACGGCAGAAGTCACCGACGCGGAAGCGATCCACCCCGGCTACGGCTTCCTGTCCGAGAACGCCGACTTCGCCGAGCGCGTCGAGCGCAGCGGCTTCACCTTCATCGGCCCGACCCCCGAATGCATCCGCATGATGGGCGACAAGGTGTCGGCCAAGCAGGCCATGATCAAGTCGGGCGTGCCCTGCGTGCCCGGCGGCGAAGGGGCTCTGGGCGACGACCCACGGGAGATCGTGCGCACCGCACGCGCCATCGGCTACCCGGTGATCATCAAGGCCGCGGGCGGCGGTGGCGGGCGCGGCATGCGGGTGGTGCACACCGAAGCTGCGCTGATCCACGCCGTGCAGACCACCCGCAGCGAGGCAGGCGCCGCATTCGGCAATCCATCGGTGTACATGGAGAAGTTCCTGGAGAACCCTCGACACATCGAGATCCAGGTGCTGGCCGACCAGCACCGAAACGCGGTGTGGCTGGGTGACCGCGACTGCTCGATGCAGCGCCGCCACCAGAAGATCATCGAGGAAGCGCCTGCGCCAGGCATCCCGCGCCGGATCATCGAGCGCATCGGCGAGCGCTGCGCCACGGCTTGCAAGAAGATCGGCTACCGCGGCGCCGGGACCTTCGAGTTCCTCTACGAGAACGGCGAGTTCTTCTTCATCGAGATGAACACCCGCGTGCAGGTCGAGCACCCGGTGACCGAACTGGTGACCGGCATCGACATCGTGCAGATGCAGATCAAAGTCGCCGCGATGGAAAAGCTGCCCTTCACGCAGCGCCAGATCGAGACGCGCGGCCATTCGATCGAGTGCCGCATCAATGCCGAAGACCCGTACAAGTTCACGCCGTCGCCCGGCCGCATCACCACCTGGCACCCACCGGGCGGGCCGGGCGTGCGGGTCGATTCGCACGCGTACACCAACTACTACGTGCCGCCGAACTACGACTCGATGATCGGCAAGATCATCGTGCACGGTGACACCCGCGATCAGGCACTGGCGCGCATGCGCATCGCGCTGTCGGAGACGGTGATCGAAGGCATCTCGACCAACATCCCGTTGCACCGTGAGCTGATGGCCGATGCGAAGTTCATTGAAGGCGGCACCAACATCCACTACCTCGAAGGGTGGATGAGCGATCGCAAGCAACGCTGACCCCGCCGGACAGACATGGTCGAGCTGCTGTTGTTGTGCCCGCAGGACGAGGCAGAGGCGGTGTCCGATGCGCTGATGGACGAGCTGGGTGCGCTGTCGGTGTCGGTCGAAGACGCCGATGCGAATACTGCCGCCGAGCGCGCGCTGTTCGGCGAGCCCGGCATGCCCGCGCCGCGCGGCGGCTGGGACCGCTCGATCGTCAAAGCCTTGTTCGATGACGAAGTGACCGCCCGGGAGGCCAGCGACACCTTGCTGGCGCAGGACTGGGCGGCAGCGGTGCAGCTGCAATCCATCACTGAACTCGTAGATCAGGACTGGGTACGGCTGACGCAATCGCAGTTCACGCCCGTGGCCGTCACGCCCACGTTCTGGGTCGTCCCGAGTTGGCATGAAGCCCCGACCGAAGCGCTCAGCGTCATCCGTCTCGATCCTGGCATGGCGTTCGGCACCGGCACCCACCCGACCACGCGGATGTGCCTGCGCTGGATCGCGAACCATGCGGCCGAGCGAGCGGCGCACTGGTCACGTGTGCTCGACTACGGCTGTGGCTCGGGCATCCTGGCCATCGGTGCGGCGCTTCATGGTGCGGTCGGCGTGGAGGCTGTGGACATCGATCCCGCTGCGGTTCAGGCCACCGAAGACAACGCGGGAGCCAACGGGGTGGCGCTCATCGCAGGGCTGCCCGAGCGTGCCAACGGCACCTACCCCCTGGTGCTCGCCAACATCCTGGCGACGCCTTTGAAACTGCTGGCGCCACTGTTGTGCGGCCACGTGCAAGCCGGTGGTGATCTGGTGCTGGCGGGCATCCTTGAGCGGCAGGCCAATGAGCTGATCGAGGCCTACGCCCCATGGCTGAAGCTTCAGGTCAGCGACTCGGAAGACGGCTGGATCCTGATGACTGCGCATCGGCCCGCCTGAGGCGGTTTTCACCAGTCCGCATGGCATCATTCTGCGATGAATCTGGCCACCCGTTGCACCGCTTGCGGCACCATGTTCCGGGTGGTCCAGGACCAACTGAGGGTGTCCGAAGGCTGGGTGCGCTGCGGCCGCTGCCAGGCGGTGTTCAACGCGCAAGAGAGCTTGTTCGATCTCGATCACGACACGCCGCCGCCTTGGCAGGCGCCGGCGGAGACCGCTGACGAGCTTGTCAGCCCACCGCCTGCCGACGAAAGCCCGGAAGGCGACATCTCGTTCCCCACCGAGAGCCGTGGCGACATCACCGAGCCCGATCCGCCGGCGCATGAGTCTGCGCTGGAATCCACCGTCGATGATGCGGATCGGGAGGCGATGGCTGAAGTCAGCGACGCAGCCACAGCAGAACCCACCTCCACCGACAGCGCACCGAGCGAGGCGATGGCAGCCGACTCCGCGGCCATCGCCTCCACCGATGTGGTGGGCGATGTCGAAGCCAGGACAGACTCGGCGCCCACCGACGCGCCCGCCGAGGTCACCCCCGCGTTCCTGCGGCAAGCCGAGCGCAACCAGCGCTGGGAGCAACCGCCGGTGCGCCGGATGTTGTGGGTCCTGGTGGCGGTGTCTGCGCTGCTTTTGGGCACACAGGTGGTTCAGCATTTCCGACAGGTCATTGCCGCGCAATATCCGGGCACCTTGCCGTGGTTGCAAAGCTTCTGCGGCTTGACGGGTTGTCGACTCGACGCACTGCAGCGCATCACCGATGTGAGCATCGAGAACACCGCGCTGACGCAAGGCCAACGCCCAGCACCGTCCGCTGACGATGCCGCCTCCTCGCCTGACAGCGACACGAACATCCTGCGCCTGGCGATCACCCTGCGCAACCGCGGTCAGTGGGCCATCGCCATGCCCTCGGTCGATCTGAGTCTGACCGGCTCCGACGGCGAACTGGTGGCACGGCGATCGCTGTCACCACTGGACTTCGGCATCGCCGATCCGCAGCTGCCGCCCGGGCTGGACACACCCTTGTCGCTGCGTTTCCGGGTCGCCGGCGGGCGCGTCAGCGGCTACACGGTCGAGGTGTTCTACCCCTGATCGCACTGCGCATCGTGCGCCGATTTCACACTGCCACCGCCCCACTGGAGCACCCATGCCTGCCTTGATCTGCGGCTCTCTTGCCTTCGACACCATCACCACATTTCCTGGCCGCTTTGCCGATCAGATCCTGCCCGAGCAGGTGCACATCCTGAATGTGTCTTTTCTCGTGCCGACATTGCGCCGGGAATTCGGCGGTTGTGCCGGCAACATCGCCTACACACTGAACCGGTTGGGTGGCGAGCCGCTGGTGCTGGCAGCACTCGGCAGCGACGGTGGAGAGTATCTGCAGCGCTTGCAGTCCTGGGGCGTCAGTACGGAGCACATCGCCAGCATCGGCAACAGTTTCACCGCGCAGGCGATCATCATCACCGACAGCAGCAACAACCAGATCACGGCCTTTCATCCGGGAGCGATGCAGTCGGCACAGCAGACACCGGTGCCGCGCCGCGACGACATCCGCATCGCCATCATCGCCCCCGACGGCCGCGATGCGATGCTCGAGCACGCCACGCAGTTGGCGGCAGCCGGCATTCCCTTCGTCTTCGATCCGGGGCAGGGCCTGCCGATGTTCGACGGCACCGAACTCAGGCGTTTCGTGTCTCAGGCGCGCTGGGTGGCCGTCAATGATTACGAGGCGCGCATGCTGTGCGATCGCACCGGCGAGAGCCTCGAATCATTGTCGAGATCACACCTCGCCGGTGTCGTGGTCACATTGGGTGCCGATGGTTGCGATGTGTGGGAGCAGGGACAGCGCACCCATGTGCCGGGAGTCGCAGCCACCGAGGTGGTTGATCCGACCGGTTGTGGCGACGCCTTCCGAGGCGCCTTGCTGTACGGCCTGGAGCGCGGCTGGCCTCTGCACCGCTGCGTGGAGCTGGGCAATCGCATCGGCGCATTGAAGATCGCCTGCCGTGGTGGCCAGAACCACGTCATCGACCGGAAGTCGCTCGGCCTCTGAAGGGCCTCACCTTGCGTTGCAGACAGAAAAAACCCGGCCGAAGCCGGGTTGATGTGCCTGTGAAAGCCCGCATGACGCGGACCTTCGGGGCTGAGTGAGGTTTTCGCAGCGGGTGCGGCCGGTTTGGCCGCCGCAGGGGCTGGGGTAGCGGGCGCCTTCTTCGCAGCAGCCTTCTTCGCAGGTGCCTTGGGGGCAGCCTTCTTCGCAGGCGCAGCGGCCTTCTTGGCTACCTTTTTCGGAGCGGCCTTCTTCGCAGGTGCTGCCTTCTTCGCAGGTGCCTTCTTCGCAGGCGCTGCCTTCTTCGCAGGCGCTGCCTTCTTCGCAGGTGCCTTCTTGGCCGGAGCCTTCTTCGCAGGTGCTGCCTTCTTCGCAGGCGCCTTCTTGGCCGGGGCCTTCTTGGCAGGCGCTGCCTTCTTCGCAGGAGCCTTCTTCGCAGGCGCCGCCTTCTTGGCAGGAGCCTTCTTCGCCGGAGCCGCCTTCTTGGCCGGGGCTTTCTTGGCCGGGGCGGCCTTTTTCGCAGTTGCCATTACATTCTCCTTGATCAAGTTAAAGGAACGCTGGCTCGGCCACCGATGCTCGGCACCGACCAGTTATTCATCACCCGAAACTGCCCTTGAGGGGCGCACCGGTGCGATGAATCGGGTATCAAACCGCAAATGCCGCTTCTGCGTCGGCCCCTTCCGGTTTGCAAATCTTGATCGTCTCACTTTCACCCTATGCAGTGCATCGGCAAGACGCTTTTCAATCCCATGACAAGGCGCCACCAGACTGGTATTCGGTGACACGGCCTTCGAAGAAATTGGTTTCCTTCTTCAGATCGATCATCTCGCTCATCCACGGAAACGGATTCTCTTCGTTCGGGAAAAGCGCCTCCAGGCCAATTTGTGTAGCGCGCCGATTGGCGATGTAGCGCAAATAACCCTTGAACATCGATGCATTCATGCCGAGCACGCCACGCGGCATGGTGTCTTCAGCGTAACGGTATTCCAATTCGACCGCTCGCATGAAAAGCGCCTTGATCTCGGCCTTGAACTGCGCCGTCCACAGCAGTGGATTTTCCAGTTTGATCTGGTTGATCAGGTCGATGCCGAAATTGCAATGCATCGATTCATCGCGCAGGATGTACTGATACTGCGTCGAAGCCCCGGTCATACGGTTCTGCCGGCCGAGCGCCAAGATCTGCGTGAAACCGACGTAGAAGAACAAACCTTCCATCAAACAGGCGAAAACGATCAGGCTTTTGAGCAGCGTCTGGTCGGCTTCGTGCGTGCCGGTGTTGAAGTTCGGGTCCATGATCGCCTCGATGAAGGGGATCAGGAACTCGTCCTTGTCGCGGATCGACTGGACCTCATGGTAGGCGTTGAAGATTTCGGCCTCGTCCAAACCCAGCGATTCGACGATGTATTGATAGGCGTGGGTATGAATCGCCTCTTCGAAAGCTTGCCGCAGCAAAAACTGACGACATTCAGGAGCGGTGATATGGCGATACGTACCGAGAACGATGTTGTTGGCGGCCAGAGAATCTGCGGTCACGAAAAACCCGAGATTGCGCATGATGATGCGGCGCTCGTCATCGGTCAGACCGTTGGGATCCTTCCAGGTCGCGATGTCGCGCGACATGTTGACCTCTTGCGGCATCCAGTGGTTTGCACAGGTGGCGAGATACTTTTCCCAAGCCCATTTGTACTTGAACGGCACCAATTGGTTGACGTCGGTACGACCGTTGATGATGCGCTTGTCGGCAGCGACCACGCGACGGGTTTCAACGGGTTGGGCGGCCAAAGGATGAATGGGGTTGTCAGAAATGACCGTTGACGACGCCTTGCCAGCGAAATCTTCCGCTTCGGCACGAAGGCTTTGAATGTCGTCGGGAATCCGCGGCTTGGCAAAGGCAGCCGGAGACAACGTCGGTGATTTAATTTCTTCTTCCCAAACCAGCATGGTGGATTTCCAATCAGTATTGATTATCCGAGCGATATCAAAAAAAACAAAGCATTACCTGTCAGACAAGCCCGCGCGCAGAACTTATTTGTTGCGCGGCTGCGTCGCTCATCGGCTCAGTAAGCGCTGGCGCCAGCATTCATCGATGTGCGGAGCTGCGGTAGCCACCACAGGACTCGCGTCATTGGCAGGCTTCGCAGTCGGGGTTGTCGATCGCGCAGTACTTGATGTCGGTGGCCGCTTCGGCGCTCGATTGCTGGGCCTGATGGATCGCAGCGGCAGCCTGCGCAGAGCCCGAGGAGCCGCTGCTCACCGCATTGAGCTGGCCCGCCTTCACTGTCGATTTCTCGGCGTGCGTGGCCCCCACCGTGCGCAGGTAGTAGGTGGTCTTCAAGCCGCGCAGCCACGCCAGCTTGTAGGTCTCATCGAGCTTCTTGCCTGACACGCCGGCCATGTAGATGTTCAGTGACTGCGCCTGATCGATCCACTTCTGGCGGCGGGCCGCGGCCTCGACCAGCCACTCGGTGTCGATCTCGAACGCGGTCGCGTACAGCACCTTCAGGTCTTCGGGCACCCGGTCGATGCGGCGCAGCGAGCCATCGAAATGCTTCAGGTCCATCACCATCACATCGTCCCAGAGGCCGAGTTGTTTCAGGTCGCGTACCAGGTACTCGTTGATGACCGTGAAGTCGCCTGACAGGTTGTTCTTGACCGACAGGTTGCTGAATGAGGGCTCGATCGAGGCGCTGACACCGATGATGTTGGAGATGGTCGCGGTCGGCGCGATGGCCACGCAGTTGGAGTTGCGCATGCCATGCTCGGCGATTCGGCTGCGCAGCGCGTTCCAGTCGAGCGTGCTGCTGCGGTCGACATCGACGTAAGACGCGTCACCACGCGCTTCGGCCAGCAGATCCAGGGAGTCCAGCGGCAGGATGCCGCGCTCCCACAGCGAGCCGCGGTAGCTGGAATAGCGACCACGCTCCGCAGCCAACTCGGTCGACGCCCAGTAGGCGTGATAGCACACGGCCTCCATCGAGCGATCGGCAAAATCGACGGCCGCCTGCGACGCATAAGGCACGCGCAGTTCGTGCAGCGCATCCTGGAAGCCCATGATCCCGAGGCCCACCGGGCGATGGCGCAGGTTGGAGTCGCGCGCCTTCTTCACCGCGTAGTAGTTGATGTCGATCACGTTGTCGAGCATGCGCATGGCGGTAGCCACCGTGCGCTTGAGCTTCACCTGGTCGATCTGCTTGCCGCTCGGACCATCGATCAAATGGTGCACCAAATTCACCGAGCCCAGGTTGCACACGGCGATCTCGGTCTCGCTGGTATTGAGCGTGATCTCGGTGCACAGGTTGCTCGAATGCACGACCCCCACATGCTGCTGCGGCGAGCGCACATTGCAGGCGTCCTTGAAGGTGATCCAGGGGTGCCCGGTTTCGAACAACATCGACAGCATCTTGCGCCACAGATCGCGCGCCGGGATCTTCTTGTGCAGCTTGATGTCACCCGCCGCCGCGCGAGCTTCGTAGGCCACATAGGCGGATTCGAAATCGCTGCCGAACTTGTCATGCAGATCCGGGCAGGTGCTGGGCGAGAACAGTGTCCAGTCGCTGCCCTCCATCACCCGCTTCATGAACAGGTCGGGGATCCAGTTGGCCGTGTTCATGTCGGGCGTGCGTCGGCGGTCATCGCCGGTGTTCTTGCGCAACTCCAGGAACTCTTCGATGTCGAGGTGCCAGGTTTCCAGATACGCACACACCGCACCCTTGCGCTTGCCACCCTGATTGACCGCGACAGCGGTGTCGTTGACCACCTTCAGGAACGGCACCACCCCCTGGCTCTTGCCATTGGTGCCCTTGATGTGGCTGCCAAGCGCGCGCACATTCGTCCAGTCGTTGCCCAGGCCGCCGGCGAACTTGCTCAGCAGTGCGTTCTCTTTCAATGCTTCGTAGATGCCGTCGAGGTCGTCCGCCACCGTCGTCAGGTAGCAGCTGGAGAGCTGCGAGCGGCGGGTGCCAGCGTTGAACAGCGTGGGTGTGCTGCTCATGAAGTCGAAGCTGGACAGCACTTCGTAGAACTCGATGGCGCGAGCCTCGCGGTCGATCTCACCCAAGGCCAGGCCCATGGCCACGCGCATGAAGAAAGCCTGCGGCATCTCGATGCGGACTTCATCGATGTGCAGGAAATAGCGGTCGTACAGCGTCTGCAGGCCAAGATAGTCGAACTGCATGTCGCGCTCGGCTTTCAGCGCCGCGCCCAGACGCGCCAGATCGAACTGCAGCAGCTTGTCGTCCAGCAGTTCGGCCTGCACGCCCTTCTTGATGTAAGTGCCGAAGTACTCGGCATAACGGGTGTGCATGTCGGCTTGCTGTACTTCCTCGCCCAGGATCTCGCGGCGGATGGTGTGCAGCAACAGGCGCGCAGTGGCGCGGGTGTAGCCCGGGTCCTTCTCGATCAGCGTACGGGCCGCCAGGATCGACGCCTTGTGCACTTCGGCGATCGGCACACCGTCGTACAGATTGCGGCGGGTTTCGGCGAGGATGGGCTCGGCGCGGACATCAGCGCCCAAGCCTTCGCAGGCCGCCTGCACGATGGTTTGCAGATGAATCGACTCCAGCGGCACACGCTGGCCGCCATCGAGCACCGTCAGCGTGGACTCGCTCACCGCGACTGGCTGAGACTGCTTGGCCCGCTCCTGCGAGCGCCGTTCGCGATACAGCACATAAGCACGCGCCACCTCATGGTGACCCCCGCGCATCAGACCCAGCTCGACCTGGTCCTGGATGTCCTCGATGTGAAAGGTGCCACCACCTGGACGCGAGCGCAGCAGGGCGCGCACCACCGATTCGGTCAGGCCATCGACCGTCTCGCGGACGCTCGCAGACGCAGCGCCTTGGGTGCCATGGACCGCGAGAAAAGCCTTCATCAGCGCGACGGCAATCTTGTTCGGCTCAAACGGCACCACCGCACCGTTGCGGCGGATGATGTGAAACGCCTCGTAGGCCGAGGTGGGTGCGGCCATCGGTGTGGCCGGCGCGTCGGCAGGGTAGGCGGTGGCCCGAGGGGCAATGTGGAGTGCTTGCATGGTCAGCCTTTGATGTGCGAAGGGGTTCGTTGCCGCGCTTCTGGTGGGTATGGAGGCCTATGCCTGGGCCGATGACTGCGGCGCAGAGGTCAGCTTGCGATGCGTTGCGATGGCCTTCGTCGCCCCGACAACTCCGGGGGTGCGCCAAGTCCGCTGGTGAGTTGCAAACAAGCGTGGATCATTGACGCCTGAAGGGAAATGCATTTCGCATCAGGACACTATATCTGGGGTCCGATGGAGCTTCAAGCGCTACCGCTAGCGTCCAGCCATAAATTTGACATCGCCCGAAATGAGCCTGCCGACCGCAGGTAACGCCATCTCGCGAGGCGGCGGCATGGAGGTTGCCGCGTGCAGCCGCCCAGACACTGCGGCGACCTCCAGGTGGCCGCTTGTTCATTGACTTCCCAGCCAATCCTGTGCGCCATTGCGCGCCAACACTTGCGTGGCAAAAACACGGCCAGACACCACAGGCCTGGTACGACTCATCACTGCCTCGATGCCCTCACGAGCGCGTCACCAGCTCCTCGGGAAAGTACTGTGCTGGCCAGGTCAGGTCGGCCATCAGCCGTGACCAATCAAAGCCGCTGCCCGGATCGGCCTTGCGCCCGGTCGACACATGTTGATGACCGGCCACATCGACGCGCCGACCATCGTGATCGAGCGCATTCAACAGCTCGACCAGCTTCGCGTACTGCACCGCCTCGAATGGCTCGCCCTCCAGCCCCTCGAGCTCGATGCCGATCGAAAAATCATTGCAGTTGGTGCGCCCTCGCCATTGCGACACACCAGCGTGCCAGGCACGTTCGCAGCAGGACACGAACTGCACGCATTCGCCATCGCGGCGTATGAAAAAGTGGGCCGACACCCGCAGACCGCGCAACACATCGAAGTACGGGTGCGCAGACAGGTCGAGCTGATTGAGAAAGAACTGCTCGACCTCCGCGCCACCATAGACGCCTGGTGGCAGACTGATCGAATGGACCACGGCAAGACTGACCACGCTGCCCTCCGGCCGGGGACCAAAGTTCGGAGAGGGGCAATGCCGCGCACGCGCCCACCAGCCCCGCTGCCAATCGCCAGTCGCCTCAGACGTTGCCACGCTCGCCATCGAGTTGCGCGTCCGCGCCGCCATCCATCACATGCAGCCGTGCCATGCGGTAGCGCATCTGCCTCAGCGACAGCCCGAGGCTGGCGCCAGCCGCGGTGCGGTTGAAGCGGTGTTGCTCGAGCGCGCGCAGCAGCATGTCGCGCTCGATGTCGTCCAGATAGACCGCCAAATCGCTCGGCAAGCCAGGAGCCGCGTTCGCTGACGGCGGCGGCCGAGACGGCTCGATCGGCATGGCTACGGTGGCATCGGCCCATGCCGGCGCTGGCATCGCCTCCGCGCTCCACGCGTCCGCCGGTGTCTCGCCAGGCAGGGCCAGGTCGGCCACATCGATGGTGTCGCTGCCCGACAGTGCCACGGCGCGGTGCAGCAAGTTCTCGAACTCGCGCACATTGCCGGGGAACGGGTGGCGCGCAAGATGATGCAGTGCCGCAGGCGTCAGGCGCGGCACCGGCCACATGCCAGCATCTCGCGCAATCCATTCGAGCACCCGTTCGCCTATACCCGCCAGGTCTTCCAGTCGCTCACGCAAGGGCGGCACACGGATCTGGATCACGTTGAGACGGTAGTACAAGTCCTGACGAAAGCGCCCGGCTTGCACCTCGACGCCCAGGTCTTTGTGGGTGGCGCTGAGTACGCGCACGTTGACCGGCAACTCATTGACGGCGCCCACCGGACGCACCGACCGCTCTTGCACGGCACGCAACAGCTTCGACTGCATCGACAGCGGCAATTCACCGATCTCGTCGAGAAACAGCGTGCCACCATCGGCCGCCTGGAAGAAGCCCTCGCGGTCTTCGTTGGCACCGGTGAAGGCTCCGCGCCGATAGCCGAAAAACTCGGCTTCCAGGAGATGGTCCGGGATGGCGCTGCAGTTGACCGCAATGAAAGGCTGAGCGCTGCGCACGCTGACCTCGTGGATGGCGCGCGCCACCAGTTCCTTGCCGGTGCCGGACTCGCCTTGCACCAGCACCGGTGCCATGCTGCGCGCCACTTTGTCAACCATGGCGCGCACCTGCTTCATCGCGGCCGACTGACCGGCCATGCGGCTGAGCGCCGGGCTGGACGGCACCGCAGTGGCACCAGGCTGTGCCGAATCTGCAGCAGCATCAGCCATTGCGCGGCCCGGGGATTTCGCCACGCTTGGCTCGGCAGAAGACGTCCCACGTGCCGCCGGCACGCTGGCAGGCAATGGGGCCGGGCTGGTCGCCGGACCACGGCCCAGTGCCGACGCCACCACCGCGCGGAACTGCTTCAGATCGACCGGCTTGGTGAGGTAGTCGTAGGCACCGGCCTTCAAGGCTTCGACCGCGTTTTCGGCTGAGCCGTAGGCCGTGATGACGATCGCCTTCTCGCGTCGGCCTTCACGTTCGAGGTAGGACAGCAGATCGAGCCCCGTTCCATCGGGCAGTCGCATGTCGGTGATGACGGCGCTGTAGGCGCGGTCCTGCAGGTGCAGCCGCGCCTCCTCCACGCTGCCGGCGGTTTCGATCTCATAGCCCTCACGCAGCAGTGTCAGCTCGTACAGCGTGCGCAGGTCGGGCTCGTCGTCGACGACCAACAGGCGAAAAAAGGCGGGGGAGGACATGGCGGGACGGTGTCAGGGCTGGGTCACATCACCTCGGGAACTGCAGACCAGCCTCTGCGTTGACCCCGGTGCTGCGTCGCATGCTGACGACGAAATCGTTTCGGTTCGCTTCGGTCACGGGCCGCAGTCGGTAGTCGATGCTGGCGCCATACTGCTCGCACAATTGGCGGCAAATATACAGGCCCAAGCCCGTGCCCCGGCTGCGCGTCGAGAAGAACGGCTCGAACAAGTAGCGCTCGACATCGTCAGGGATGGTCGGGCCATTGCTGCTGATGCTGAGCTGCGCCGTGGCTTCGTCCAGCGCGATCAGCCGCACCCGCACCGAACCCGGGGTGCCGGTGGCATGGCGCCGGGCGTTGTCGAGCAGATTGATCATCACCCGTCGCAGATGCTCGACATCGAAGGTGACACCCAGCGGCTCCTCGGGCAGCTCGACTTTGAACTGACTGCTGTCACCCAACTCCAGTCCCGCTGCGCGTGCCCAGTCGCTGCAGATCGCGCCGACTTCGGCCGTGGCGTCGATGACACCGGCGTCGATCACCGTGCCGGGGGCGACCTCCATCACGTCGTCGACGATGCGCGTCAATCGCTTGACGTTGTCGGCGACCATCCGTGTGAGTTGCTGCTGGCTGGGCGTGGCGGCATCTTCGGCCAGCAGGCCGTTGGCCTGGGCGATCGCCGCCAGCGGGTTGCGGATCTCGTGCGCGATCCCCGCGGACACACGACCCATGGCGGCGAGTTTTTCCTGGCGCATGCGGGCCTGCATGCTGCGAACGTCTTCCAGCAGCAGCACGCACAGCTCTTCGGCCGAGGGCTCGTCGGCGCCACGCGTGAAGCGAATGCGAACGCGCAGCGTGCGGGTGGTGCCCTGCTCGAATTGAAGCACCACATCGCGCCCCGCTTCCGGCCAGATGGCCTCGTGGAAACCACGCTCGACGGTCTTGACCAACTGCTCCCATGCCGGCACGCCACGCAGTTGAAACTGCGCAGGTCGTCCCAGCCCGCGACGCACCAGCAAGCGCCGCGCCGCCGGGTTGGCTGCGCGCACCCGTCCACTGCGATCGACCACGAGCACGCCGTCCTGCATCTCCTCGATGACCAACCGGTTCAGCTGCACCTGCTGCCGCGCCAGCTCCATGCTGTCGCGGGCGGTCAGTTCCTCGCGGGCGAGTCGGCTGGCCAACTCACCGGCCAGCACGGTGATGACGAACAAACCACTGCCCGCCAGGCCTGCCTGCGTCATCAGGGTGGCCGCCTCGCCGCCCGCCAGCACGGCGAACCACGCATTGCCCAGCAACAGCAAGGCCACGCCGGCAGCGGTGGCGAGCGCTTGCACACGCCGTGTCAACACCCCAGCCATCAGCACCGGCAGCACGAGCAACGCTGCGAAGTTCAGGGCGCTGGATGGGGTCAGCAGATGCAAGGCGCCGAAGCAGAAGATGTCCACACCGATGCAGGCCAGCCAGGTCACGCGCCCGAGTCGCGGTGACTCCGCGTGTTCATCAGCCACGCTGCTGCCTGGCCACAACCACAGGCCGATCGCGAGGGCCGCGTAAGAAACCCCGATCGACGCCACGGCCAGACTGGGACGCGCACCAAACAGACCTGCCGCCGCCAGCGTGGCGACCAGCGCCACGCCCAGGGCAGCGCGGGCGCTCAGGAAGGCGCGGTAGATGCGGTGAAAGGCAGAAACATCGCTTGCGCCGCCCGACAGAGCGGACGGAGACAGCAAACGCGCTTCCAGTGCGTCGTCTGCCTCGGCATGACGGCCGACATCATCGCGGGGCCCGTCGCCAGCGGTCAGCGAGTCGGGGTCTGCCGAGAACGCTCCGAACCATGATTCGTCCGCGCGTGTTCCGCGGGCACGCCGGCGGCGGTCGGTCTTGCGACGTTCAAGAGTTGGCCGGGCTGCGTCGACCATCGCAACGAGAGTCAGTGCGGCCGGGTGCTGTCGTGAGCAATGCGATGGGTGTCGCCGCAGAACCAGCCTGCGTCACCCGCCACCGCATCGCTTTGTGGCAGATGCAGACCGCAGTGGACGCAAGCCACCACGTTTTCCTGGTCCGCCTGCGCGTCAGCTGTCGGGGTGCCGGGCGGCTTCGGTGGCGCGCCGGGCAAGTCACGCCGCCGGATGCCACGGTACAACCACACCACCACGAAAAGCAGCGCCAGCAGAAGAAAGAACTTCATCGGGGAGCCATCTCGGTCATGGCACTTCGGGGGGCCGATGCAACAAGACTTCGGCGACGAAGTGCGAGCCGACATAAGCCAACAGCAGCAGCGCCGCCCCGACGTAGACCCAGCGAGTGGCCTGGGGCCCGCGCCAGCCGAAGCGCCGACGGCCCGCCAGCAACCCGGCATAGACCAACCAGCCCAGCACGGAGAACACCACCTTGTGATCCCAGCGCCACGGATTGGCAAAAAGCCAGCCAAGAAAAATGGCGAGCGACAAAACCACGAACCCGGACGAAACGAAACGGAAGGTCAGCCGCTCCAGGCGCATGAGCGGCAGACCCATCGGGGGCCCGCCGTTGGGCAAGGCATCCGGCGCACCGGCGGTGGCCAACCGGCCGGGCTGCAAGTTCTGCCGCATCTGCCGATCGGCACGGCTCATCATCGCGGCGTGCAACACCGCAGCGCCGAAGAGGCCGTAGGAAGCAATGCCGAGCACCCAGTGGATTGGCGCCCAGGGTGATCCGGCCTGAGGCCGCAGCTGGCCTGGAAAGCTCAGTGCCAGCACCACCGCGAAAGCGCCCAGCAAAGCCAGGGTTCGCCGCACACCGCGAATGGGCAGGAAACGACTCTCGATCACGTAGACCGTGATCACGAGCCACAACGTCACCGACAAGGCAGGAGCAAAGCCGAATCGCGCGCCCTCGATGCCGGTGCCAAAACCCGAGGTGTCGATCACGATGGCCACGGCATGCAGCAGCCAGCCGGTCAGCAAATACATGCGCAACCCACCGGGCGCACTCTCCGGCACCGTGGCCGCACGGCCGTAGGCCAGCAATGCCACCAGGCTGACCAAGGCCAGCAGCGCGGGAAACGACGCCGGGATCATTGCAAGGCCTTCGAAGATAGACTCATCTTCAAAGTGTACTTTCGCGCAAGGCCCCCAGGGCAGCGCCTCCTCGACCATGGCTTCCACCCTCACCGATCGCCTGAGTCGCGCCGTCAAGACGATGCGCGGCCAGGCCCGCATCACCGAATCAAACGTGCAGGAGATGCTGCGCGAAGTTCGCATGGCGCTGCTTGAAGCCGACGTGGCGCTGCCGGTGGTGCGCGACTTCATCGCACGGGTCAAGGACAAGGCGCTCGGCACCGAGGTGGTCGGCTCGCTCAACCCGGGTCAGGCGCTGGTTGGCATCGTCAACCGCGAGCTGGCCTCGACGATGGGAGAAGGTGTCTCCGACATCAATCTCACGGTGCAGCCACCCGCGGTGATCCTGATGGCCGGCCTGCAAGGCGCGGGCAAGACGACCACCACCGCCAAGCTCGCCAAGCACCTGATCGAGAAGCGCAAGAAGAAGGTGCTGACCGTATCGGCCGACGTCTACCGGCCCGCCGCGATCGAACAGTTGAAGACCGTGACGAAGCAGGCTGGCGCCGAGTGGTTCCCCTCCACCGCCACCGACAAGCCGATCGACATCGCGAACGCCGCGCTGGACTACGCGCGCAAGCACTACTTCGACGTGCTGCTGGTCGACACCGCGGGCCGGCTCGCCATCGACGAAGCGCTGATGGCCGAGATCAGCGCCTTGCATGCCGCACTGAAGCCGATCGAGACACTGTTTGTCGTCGATGCGATGCAGGGGCAAGACGCGATCAACACCGCGAAAGCGTTCAAGGAGGCGCTGCCGCTGACCGGCATCGTGCTGACCAAGATGGACGGCGATTCGCGCGGCGGCGCGGCGCTGTCGGTGCGACAGATCACTGGCGCACCGATCAAGTTCGCCGGTGTCAGCGAGAAGATCGATGGGCTCGAGGTCTTCGACGCCGAGCGGCACGCCGGGCGCATCCTCGGCATGGGCGACATCGTGGCGCTGGTGGAGCAGGTCACTCAGGGTGTCGACATCGCCGCGGCGCAGAAGCTGGCCGACAAGGTCAAGTCAGGTGATGCGTTCGATCTGAACGACTTCCTGGAGCAGATCTCGCAGATGAAGAAGATGGGCGGCTTGGCCGGGCTGATGGACAAGTTGCCGTCGCAGATGACCGCCAAGGCCGGCAACGTTGACATGGACAAGGCCGAACGCGATGTGCGCCGCATGGAAGGCATCATCTGCTCGATGACGCCCCTGGAGCGCCGCAAGCCCGAACTGCTGAAAGCGACCCGCAAGCGCCGCGTCGCGGCCGGCGCCGGCGTTCAGGTGCAGGAGGTCAACCGCATGCTCAACCAGTTCGAGCAGATGCGCGACATGATGAAGAAGATGAAAGGCGGCGGGATGATGAAGATGATGAAGCGCCTGGGCGGCATGAAAGGCATGGGCGGCCTGCGCTGAGCGCGCGACGCGCCGCCCTCACCCGAGCAAGGCCGTTGCGAACTCGCGCGCGTCGAAGGTCTCCAGGTCTTCAAGCTTCTCGCCAACGCCAATGAAGTAGACCGGCAGGGGTCCGTTGGCACCCCGCTCACGCGCCCACAGCGCAATGGCTGCGAGCACGCCGCCCTTGGCCGTGCCGTCGAGTTTGGTGACGATCAATCCTGTCAATTGCAGGGTGTCGTCGAATGCCTTGACCTGGGCCAGCGCGTTCTGCCCGGTGTTGCCATCGACCACCAGCAGCACCTCGTGAGGCGCCCCCGCCAGAGCCTTGCCGATCACGCGCTTGACCTTGCGCAGCTCTTCCATCAGGTGCAGCTGTGTCGGCAGCCGGCCCGCGGTATCGGCGATCACCACGTCGCAGCCGCGCGCCTTGCCGGCAGTCACCGCGTCGAAAGTCACCGACGAGGGGTCGCCGCCGTCCTGGCTGACGATCTCGACACCATTGCGGCCTGCCCAGACCGCGAGCTGTTCCTTGGCAGCCGCGCGGAAGGTGTCGGCCGCGGCCAGCAACACCTTCTGTCCGCTCTCGGCGAGGTGCCGGGTCAGCTTGCCGATGCTGGTGGTCTTGCCCGCACCGTTGACGCCGACCACCATGATCACCGTGGGGGTGTGCTCGCCCACGGTGAGCGGGCGCTGCAAGGGTTGCAGCAAGTCGGTGATCGCATCGGCCAGCAACGCCTTCACAGCAGCGGGCTCGGTGACACGGCCGTCTTTGACGCGCCGCTTCAGGTCGGCCAGCAGGTACTCGGTCGCCTTGACGCCTGCGTCGGCCATCAACAGCGCAGACTCCAGGTCTTCGTACAGCGCGTCGTCGATCTGTGTTCCTGTGAACACCTGCGCGATGTCGGAGCCTGTCTTGCGCAGCCCGGCACGCAGCTTGTCCAGCCAGCTCTTGCGTACCACGGGAGGCACCGCGGCGGGCGCAGCCGCGGCGATCACCGCATCGGTTGCGAGATCCGCTGTGGCGGCCGGCGCCACCACCGTGGGCGCCACCAACGGCGTCTTCTTCTTGAAAAAGCTGAACATGCGTGAAGCGTCGTGCGAGCGGGAGTGAAGCGCAGATATGAACCGAATCAGAGTCACCCACCAGCTCAGCCAGGCCCTCTCTGTGACCGCTCGCAGCCAGCTATAATTGTGGGCTTGAGGCGCTTTAGCTCAGTCGGTTAGAGCGACGGAATCATAATCCGCAGGTCCGGGGTTCGAATCCCTGAAGCGCCACCAGATTCCCGACCGGCTCCGCGTCTTCCCGACTCGGAGCCGTTTTTGTCTGTGCGGCGCAGCGGCGAACCCAGGCTGGCTGGCGGCGCCGAGGTCACACACTTCGAATGGGAGTTGCCATGGACCTTCGTCGCACTTTGCTCTCTGCCCTGATGCTTGTCACCGCTGCAACGGCTGGTGCACAGGAACTGGCGCGCGAGTTTCCGCTGACGGCCTTGCGCGGCGTGGTGAGCTTCAGCGGGCCGCCTGCGGTGGAGCTCAACGGGGCCCCAGCCTTGTTGGCGCCCGGCGCTCGCCTGCGCGGCACCGACAACCTGCTGGTGCTGCCCACCACGCTGACAGGCAGCAGCCACACCGTGCACTACACGATCGAAGACACGACCGGGATGATCAAGGAGCTCTGGATCCTGCGGGAAGCCGAGCGCAAGACCAAGCCGTGGCCCAAGACCGTCGAAGAGCGTCAGGCCTGGAGCTTCAACCCCGCCACCCAGACCTGGACCAAGCCATGAGTGCGCCCACTGCCGCCAAGAAGGTCTTCGTCAAGACCTTCGGTTGCCAGATGAACGAGTACGACTCGGACAAGATGGTCGACGTGCTTCGCGACACGCAGGGCTATGAGCCCACCGCAGATGTCGAGCAGGCCGACCTGATCCTGTTCAACACCTGCTCGGTGCGGGAGAGGGCCCAGGAAAAGGTGTTCAGTGATCTCGGACGCGTCAAGCACCTGAAAGCCAAGGGCGTGCTGATCGGTGTCGGTGGTTGCGTGGCCAGCCAGGAAGGCGCTGCGATCATCGAACGCGCACCTTATGTGGATGTGGTGTTCGGACCGCAGACGCTGCATCGTCTGCCCGAGTTGCTCAACCGACGCGCTGACCAGCAGCGTGCGCAGGTCGACATCAGCTTTCCCGAAATCGAGAAGTTCGACCACCTGCCGCCAGCGCGCGTCGAAGGTGGCAGCGCGTTCGTGTCGATCATGGAGGGCTGCTCGAAGTACTGCAGCTACTGTGTGGTGCCGTACACCCGGGGCGAGGAGGTGTCGCGGCCATTCGACGATGTACTTGTGGAAGTGGCGGGCCTGGTGGATCAGGGTGTCAAGGAAATCACGCTGCTGGGCCAGAACGTCAACGCCTACCGTGGGGCAATGGGCTCGAGTAGCGAGGTCGCTGATTTCGCGCTGCTGATCGAATACGTCGCCGAGATCCCCGGCATCGAGCGCATCCGCTACACCACCAGCCACCCGAACGAGTTCACCCAGCGCCTGATCGACGTGTACGCCAAGGTGCCGCAGCTGGTCGATCACCTGCACCTGCCAGTGCAGCACGGCAGCGACCGCATCCTGATGGCGATGAAGCGCGGCTACACCGCCATGGAATACAAGAGCACGGTGCGCAAGCTGCGCGCGGTGCGCCCGCAGTTGAGCCTGTCGAGCGACTTCATCGTGGGATTCCCCGGCGAAACCGAGGACGACTTCGCCAAGATGATGAAGTTGATCGATGACGTCGGATTCGACACCAGTTTCAGCTTTGTCTACAGCCCGAGGCCGGGAACGCCGGCGGCAAATCTGCCTGACGACACGCCACCATCGGTCAAGCTGCAGCGGCTGCAGCACCTGCAGGCAACGATCGAAGCCAACGCGCAGCGCATCAGCCAAGCGATGGTGGGCAGCCGTCAGCGCATTCTGGTCGAAGGGCCCTCTCGCAAAGACCCCGATGAACTGATGGGCCGCACGGTGTGTAACCGCAAGGTGAATTTCAAGGGCGCACCGCGGCTGATCGGCACCTTGATCGACGTGACGGTGACGCAGGCCAACCCGAATTCGCTGCGCGGCGAAGCTGTCGTGTCCTGATTCGTGGGCTCAGCCGTTCAGCGCCCGCGCAGGCGCCACCACAGGCTGACAGCGCAGGCCAGCACCATCGCGGCGTACGTGACCATCTTGCCGTCGCGGCCCGTGAGCACCAGGCCAACGATGCACGCCAGCAAGCTGGCCGCCGCTGCCGAGCCCCCGAGATGGATCCAGGGAACGGTGCGCAGCGGCCCACGCCACAAGCATTTGGCGGCTGTGGCGCTGATCACACCCAGCAAAACCGCGGGTGCAGCAAAATCGCAGATGTGCCAAAAAAGGTCGAGAACGTTCATGGTGTGGCTGGGTCATCACGCGGGCCTGCAGCGCCTCGGGTGTTTCGGGCTGGGCGCGGGCTGCGAATTGCTGTAAATTTTGCCTGACAGATATGAGCGTCTTCACTCTTGGACTGAACCATGCCACCGCGCCGCTCGATCTGCGCGGCCGCTTCGCATTTTCGGCCGAACAGCTGGCGCCCACACTGCGCGCTTTCCGCCAGCGGCTGCAGCGGGCACCGGAGGCCGCCCTCGTCTCGACCTGCAACCGCACCGAACTCTATGTCGGTGCCGACGCCGGCCTGGTAGCGCCGGCTTTCGACTGGCTGGCTGAAGTGGGCGGCATGTCCGGTGCGGCTCTGCGCGAGCATGCCTATGTGCTGGAAAACGAAGCGGCGGCGCGCCACGCCTTCCGTGTCGCCAGTGGGCTCGATTCGATGGTGCTGGGCGAGCCGCAGATCCTCGGCCAGATGAAGCAAGCGGTGCGCGAAGCCGACACCGCCGGGACGCTGGGCACCACCCTGCATCAGATGTTCCAGCGCTCGTTCGCTGTCGCCAAGGAAGTGCGCAGCTCAACCGAGATCGGTTCGCATTCGATCAGCATGGCCGCCGCTTCGGTGCGACTGGCGTCGCAATTGTTCGAAGACCTGAGCGAGTTGAAGGTGCTGTTCGTTGGTGCAGGCGAGATGATCGAGCTGGTTGCAACGCACTTCGCCGCGAAGAAGCCTCGTTCCATGGCTCTGGCCAACCGCACACGCGAACGCGGCGAGAAGCTCGCCAGCAAGTTCAACGCCGAGGTGCTGCCCCTCGCTGATCTGCCACAGCGTCTGGCCGAGTTCGATGTCGTGATTTCGTGCACCGCCAGCACCTTGCCGATCATCGGCCTCGGTGCCGTCGAACGTGCCTTGAAAGCGCGCAAGCGCCGGCCGATCTTCATGGTCGATCTGGCAGTGCCTCGCGACATTGAGCCCGAAGTCAGCCGCCTCTCCGACGTGTACCTGTACACGGTTGACGACTTGTCCTCGCTGGTACAGATCGCTGGCGAGAAGCGTCAGGCCGCGGTGCAACAGGCCGAAGCCATCATCGAGACCGGCGTGCAGGGTTTCGTGAACTGGCTGGGTCAACGCGGCACGGTGCCCTTGATCCAGGCGCTGAATGCGCAGGCCAACGAATGGCGCGTCAGCGAGATCGCCCGTGCGCGCAAGCTGCTCGCCAAGGGAGAGAACATCGACGCGGTGCTCGAATCCATGTCGCGCGGACTGACCCAGAAGATGTTGCACGGGGCGATGGTCGAGCTGAACGCCAGCGACAGCGAGCATCGTGCCGAGTTGACACACACCGTCTCGCGTCTGTTCTTGCGCAACGGCCCGGCAGCGAGCAAGGTCGAACCACCGGCATCCGCACCCAGCCGCGATACCGACACCTGCTTGTAGACAGCCCGGCGCCAAAGCGGGCGATGCGCGGCGAGCCTCCCGATGTGGGGCGCAGCGCTGGCCGCGACGGTCAGCTGGCAAGAGCCCGAAAACCCCATGAAAGCGTCCCTTCGACAGCAACTCGAACGCTTGGCCTTGCGACTCAATGAGTTGCAGGCCACGCTGAACGACCCGGCGCTGTCGAACGACATGCAGCGGTACCGGGCCGTGAATCGGGAGTACGCCGAAGTGGGCGGCGTCGTCGACTTGTTCCGTCAGTACGAGGCGCGCGAGCACGATGCCGCAGAGGCCGAGGCCATCCTCGAGCGCGCCGATGACGACCCCGAGATGGCCGGCTTTGCGCGCGAGGAGCTGGCCAGCGCCGCGGCCGACATCGATCGCTTGCATCAGGCCCTGCAGACGGCGTTGCTGCCACGCGACCCGGATGACGCACGACATGCCTTCATCGAGATTCGCGCCGGCACGGGCGGCGACGAATCAGCACTGTTCGCAGCCGACGTCGCACGCATGTACCTGCGCCATGCCGAGCGCAAGCACTGGCGCACTGAATTGATGTCGGAGAGCGTGTCGGACCTCGGCGGCTACAAGGAAGTCGTGATCCGAATCGAGGGCGACGGGGTCTACGGCCATCTGAAGTTCGAGTCCGGCGGACATCGCGTGCAGCGGGTACCCGTCACGGAAACACAGGGCCGCATTCATACCAGTGCGTGCACGGTGGCCGTGTTGCCGGAGCCCGACGAAGCCGAAGAGGTTCAGCTCAACCCGGCCGACCTGCGCATTGACACCTTCCGTGCCAGCGGCGCTGGTGGGCAGCACGTCAACAAGACCGACAGCGCGATCCGCATCACCCATCTGCCGACCGGACTGGTCGCCGAGTGTCAGGACGACCGCTCGCAGCACCGCAACAAAGCGAAGGCCATGGCGGTGCTGGCGGCGCGCCTACGTGACAAGGATCGACAAGAACGCGCCGCCAAGGACGCCGCCACTCGCCGGGGACTGATCGGCAGCGGCGACCGCAGCGACCGCATCCGTACCTACAACTTCCCGCAGGGACGGCTGACCGATCACCGCATCAACCTGACCTTGTACAAGCTGCAAGGCATCATCGACGGCGATCTCGACGAGGTCATCGCAGCTTTGCAGGCAGCCAGCGCGTCAGAGCAATTGGCCCTGCTGGAAAGCGGTAGCGGATGAGTGCCGATGAAGCGCCCGCGCCCGTCGGGTGGGCAGAGATGACAGTCGCGCAGGCGCTCACTGCGGCTCGCGAGGTAGCGGTGGAACGGCTGGACGCGCAACTGATGTTGGCCCACCTGCTGCAGCGATCGAGAAGCTGGTTGATGGCACATGACGACGTGGCTCTCGATGCGCCGTGCGCGCGTCGCTATGTGGAATGGCTGGCCCGGCGTGCCGCTGGCGAACCGCTGGCCTACCTGCTGGAGCACGCCGAGTTTTGCGGTCTCACGTTGCAGGTCGGGCCGCAGGTACTGATCCCGCGGCCGGAGACGGAGTTGCTGGTCGAGTGGGGGTTGGAAGTGCTCGCGGCTCAACGGGCAGCGTCCACACCGCTCCGCGTCGTGGACCTGGGCTGCGGCAGCGGTGCGATGGCGCTGGCGATCCAGCATCGGTTTCCGACTGCCCTGGTGACCGCAGCGGATGCCAGCGCTCCCGCGCTGGACCTGGCTCGCCGCAACGCCGACGCACTTGCCCTGCCAATCACGCTGGCACACGGCGACTGGTGGTCAGCCGTGGCCGGGCAGCGCTTTCACCTCGCGTTGGCGAACCCCCCCTATGTGGCCCCGGGCGATCCTCACCTGGACGCGCTGCGCCACGAACCCTACACCGCCCTCGTTGCCTCCGAGAACGGCATGGCGGACCTGCATCGCCTGATCGACGCAGCCCCCGCAGGGCTGCACGCGGGCGGCTGGTTGCTGCTGGAGCATGGTCACGATCAGGGCCAGCCGGTGCGCGACCGCCTGAGGCAGGCCGGCTTCCACCAGATCGCAACGCGGAGCGATCTGGCCGGGCTGGAGCGCTGCACTGGCGGACGACTCGACTGACTCGGGTACGCATTGCAGCACCTGTTCCGTCGCACAGGCACCACAGTCCGTCGCATCGACGCAGCAGGCGGCCCCGCTCTCGTGTGAGATTGCGCAGCAGCGGCCCGCACGTCGGCTGCTCAAGACGTAGGATGCATTCAGAGCTTTCGATTCCGTCGATTTGGGGAGCACAGACATGCGCATCCGATCCGGCCACATCGTCATGGCCACCTTGATGGCTACCGGCCTGCCCGTCCGGGCGCTCGACGGCCATGGGCTGCAGGCCACCGACTCAAGCTGGTTCCATGGCCGTTGGCAGGCCCGCATCGAGCTGAGCCAGAGTCTGAGCGGGCCTCGCCAGTTCGACCCCTACAACCTCACTGCAGACACCCGTCGCAACGCCATGCGCAGGCTGTCTGTGCTGCGTGATTACTACTTCGACTGGCGTGACGACGACGCCTCAGTGCCTGCATCCGTTGGCGGATTGCGCGCGACCGGCGGACTGGTGGTGACGTCGCGCAGCGCGACGAATTTGCCGTCCCCTCGGCGCGCAGGCGGCTCGGGCGTGTCATCGCAGGGGTTGACCAGCCGTGCGATCGCCGGTGGATGGCCGAATCCGAACAACGACCTCGTCTCGGTCCCCTATGTCGGCGTGGGCTACACCGAGCTGCCCATCCGCTCAGGCTGGGGCTTTCGCGCCGATCTGGGGCTGATGGCCCTGCGCGCTCAGTCGGCGGTCAGGTTCGGCAGCGCACTGTCAGGCCCTCAGGGCCTGGACGACGTGCTGCGCGACATGCGACTGTCGCCCTTGATCAAGATCGGCGTGTCGTACTCGTTCTGAGTGGAGCGCGAACGCCCGGTCTCGGGCAACAGGTACGCGTTCTCGTGTAATCTCGCCTGCCACAACCAATGCATTCGAGGAGCGATAGCGTGAGCGACGTCAACAAGCGGATCGACGATCTCGTCAAAGGGAACGACGTGGTTCTGTTCATGAAGGGAACAGCTCAATTCCCGATGTGCGGCTTCTCCGGTCGCGCGATCCAAATCCTGAAGGCCTGTGGCGCCACCGCAGTGACGACGGTCAACGTACTGGAAGACGAAGAGATTCGTCAGGGCATCAAGGGCTATTCCAACTGGCCGACCATCCCGCAGCTTTACGTCAAGGGTGAGTTCGTCGGTGGCTCAGACATCATGGCCGAGATGTTCGAGGCGGGTGAACTCGCCCCGCTCCTGAAGAGCTGACAGCGTCGCGCAACGCGTTGCCCACGATGGCGACCGCCGGTCAGCGGCCTCGGTTGGTGGTTGGTGTTTCTGGCGCCACGGGCGCTGTCTACACCCTGCGCCTGCTCAAGCGTTGCCGCGAGGTAGGGTGCGAGACCCATCTGGTCGCGACACCGGCGGGCGTGCTCAACGTCCATCACGAACTCGGGCTGGACCGCCACGCGCTGGAGCGTCTGGCAGACGTGGCCTACAACCCGGCTGACGTCGGGGCCGCAATTGCCAGCGGCTCTTTTGCCACACACGCCATGGTGGTGGCGCCGTGCTCCATGAAGACGCTGGCCTCGGTGGCCCATGGGATGTCCGACAACCTGTTGACTCGCGCAGCGGATGTCACGCTGAAGGAACGGCGACGGCTGGTGTTGATGGTGCGCGAAACCCCGTTCAATCTGGCGCACTTGCGCAACATGACGGCGGTGACCGAAATGGGCGGCATCATCTTTCCGCCATTGCCAGCCTTCTATCTGAAGCCGCAGTCCATCGATGAGTTGGTCAATGACTCCGTCGAACGTGTGCTCGCATTGATCGGCATCGAAGCCGCTGTGCCACGCTCTTGGACAGGTTTGTGATCACGGCGGATCAGGCCAGGCGCACATCCCACTGCCTGCGGGCACCGAACACCATGTTGGGGTACTTGGCCTGGCCACGGCTGCCGTTGTAGCGGCCGAGCGCCAGAAATTGATCCCCCCGCTCGGTGTCCAGGTAGTGTCTCAGGATCACGCAGCCAAAGCGAAGATTGGTTTGCATGTGGAATAGCCGGCTGACATCACCGTCACCGATCAGCCGCGCCCAGAACGGCATCACCTGCATGTAGCCGCGCGCCCCGACTCGGCTGATGGCGTACTTTCGAAACCCGCTCTCGACCTGGATCAGCGCCAGCACCAGGGACGGGTCCAGTCCCTTGCGTTTGCTCTCGTACCAGACGGTCTGCAGGAATTCGATACGGGCGTCGTAATGCGGCTTGCGCGCCTTGAGGCGATCACTCGCCGCGCTCAGCCAACGCAGGTAGGCTAGCCGTTGCTCTGCCGTGTCGAAGATCGGCGTAGGCGGGGCGGCATCACGCACCGCAGCCGACAAGGCCGAGCGCACTGCGTCGGCCAGGGGCTCCTCAACCTGTCCACCGGCATGCGCCGCGCGCCACGGAACCGTGCTGGCGAAGCCCGCCAGCAGGATGTGGCGACGCGCGACGGTCATGGTGCGAGTTTCCCCTTCAACAGCGCCACCACGTCGTCCAGACGCACCGCCGTTGAGTTCGTGTCCTGCCGGGCCTGGTACTCGACCTGGCCCTCCTTCAGGCTGCGTTCGCCGATGGCCACACGGTGCGGCACACCGATCAGTTCCCAGTCAGCAAACATGGCGCCCGGACGCTCGCCACGGTCGTCCAGGATCACATCGATGCCCGCTTGTTCAAGCGAGGCATACAAGCTGTGGGCAGCGGCCTTCACCTCAGGGAACCGGTCGTAACCGACCGGACAGATCACCACGGCGAAGGGCGCGATGGCCGCAGGCCAGATCATCCCGCGCTCGTCATGGCGTTGCTCTACCGCAGCCCCCAGGATACGCGTGACGCCGATGCCGTAGCAACCCATCTCCATCAGACGCGGCTTGCCGCCCTCGTCGAGATAGGTCGCCTTCATGGCCTCGCTGTACTTCGTGCCGAGGAAAAACACATGGCCTACCTCGATGCCACGCTGGATCGACAGCACGCCCTGTCCATCGGGCGATGGGTCGCCGGCAACAACATTGCGCAAATCAGCGACCAAGTCGGGCTCTGGCAAGTCCCGGCCCCAATTGACGCCGGTCAGGTGGAAGTCTTCTTCGTTGGCGCCGCAGACGAAGTCGCTCATCGCGGCCACGGTGCGATCCACGACGATCTTCACGGCACCCGCCGCACCCACCGGACCCAAGTAACCGGGCTTACAGCCGAAGTGCTGGGCAATCTCGGCTGCGGTGGCAAAACGGTGGCCACCCTTCAAGCCTGCCAACTTGCCGGCCTTCACCTCGTTCAGGCTGTGGTCACCGCGCACCAGCAGCAGCCAGATCGTGGTGCGCGTACCGGCATCGTTGGGCAGTTGTTCGTCGGTGGCGAGCACCAGCGATTTCACCGTGGATGTCAGCGGCACACCAAGCAAGTTCGACACGTCTTCGCAAGTCGACTTGCGCGGCGTCGAGGCCTTGGCCATGAGTTGTGTTGCCGCGCCGCGCTGTGCAATCAGCGGCAGTGCTTCGGCCAGTTCGACATTGGCCGCGTAGCCAGACGTCGCACAGTAGGCCAGCGCATCTTCACCCGTGTCGGCAATCACCTGGAATTCATGCGACCGGTCGCCGCCAATGGCACCCGTATCAGCTGCCACGGCGCGGTAGGTCAGGCCCAGGCGCCCAAAGATGCGCTGATAGGCGGCATACATCGCGTCATAACTCTTGCCCGCCGATTCGACATCACGGTCGAAGGAGTAGGCGTCCTTCATCGTGAATTCGCGACCTCGCATCACCCCGAAGCGAGGCCTGCGCTCGTCGCGGAACTTGGTCTGGATGTGATAGAAGTTTTTGGGCAGTGCGCGGTAGCTCCGCAATTCCTGGCGAGCGATGTCAGTGATCACTTCTTCGCTGGTGGGCTGAATGATGAAATCTCGGTCGTGGCGATCCTTCACCCGCATCAATTCGGCACCCATCTTGTCGAAGCGCCCGGTCTCCTGCCAGAGCTCTGCCGGTTGGACCAATGGCATCAATAACTCGATTGCACCAGCCCGGTTCATTTCCTCGCGAACGATGGCTTCCACCTTCCGAATCACCCGCAGCCCCATCGGCATGTAGTTGTAAATGCCAGCGCTCAAGCGCTTGATGAAGCCAGCGCGAAGCATCAGCTTGTGACTCACCACTTCGGCGTCGGCAGGTGCCTCTCGCAAGGTGGAAATAAAGAACTGGGACGCTTTCATCAATAGGGCCACAGGGGCTGTAGGGGGAAGTGGAATGGGCGCAGCGCGGAAAGTCTGCGGTTAGACACCCTGCAGACAGGGAGTTTGCATATTGCCATCGCGGTGCAATAATCAAATCAATTACAGATTTGGGGTTCATTATGCTCGACCGTGAGGGGTTCAGACCCAACGTCGGCATCGTCCTGCTCAATCAGAGGAACCAGGTGTTTTGGGGCAAAAGGCTCCGAACACACTCATGGCAGTTCCCGCAGGGAGGAATCAAACACGGGGAAACGCCTGAGCAGGCGATGTACCGAGAGCTCCACGAGGAAGTGGGGCTGACAACCGACCACGTCCGCATCCTCGCTCGGACGCGAGACTGGCTGCGTTACGAGGTTCCGGATCGCTTCATTCGCCGCGAGGCGCGAGGCCATTACCGTGGACAAAAGCAGATCTGGTTCCTGTTGCAGCTGACCGGCCGTGACAGCGACATGAACCTTCGCGCAACCAGCCATCCCGAATTCGACGCTTGGCGCTGGAACGAATACTGGATACCGCTGGACGTGGTCATCGATTTCAAGCGCGATGTGTACCAACACGCGCTCACGGAACTGTCACGCTTCTTGCCTAGGCCGGCACCGTCAGAACGAACGACAAGGCGTGACGCTGCTCCACCAGAGGACGGTGGAAAATCTGGTCTCGATGCCTCGTCACAGGGCGGTGGTGACGTTCCTGCGTGATCACTGGACCGAATCGAACCCGAGTAATTTCGTCAATTCAAATCGATAACGACCATTTGAATGTCGGACGCTGATTTTGATATTTCTGCCGGCACACTAGATAATAACCATATTATCTCTGTGTATCATTTCTGGCTCTCCGCTGAATCCGAGGATTTTTTCAAACTCGGTGGATGGCTTCTTTGCGATCAGTCGGGCTTCGCTGCTGGCGTAATTGGCCAGCCCCCGGGCCACGGCGGCGCCTGATGGGTCAAGCACCGCAATGACATCCCCGCGGTGGAAGTCGCCTTGCACTTCGACCATGCCGATCGGCAACAGGCTCTTGCCACCCTCGCGCAGCTTCAGTACGGCGCCCGCGTCGATGACCACCGCGCCGCGCAATTTCAGGTGATCCACCATCCACTGCTTGCGTGCCGCCATCTTCTGTGTCGGGGCCAGCAAGGCCGTGCCGATGGCGTCGCCCGCGCATAACCGCAACAGCACGTCAGGCTCTCGCCCCCACGCAATCACCGTGCTCGCGCCACTGCTCGCTGCGCGCTTGGCGGCCAAGATCTTGGTGATCATGCCGCCGCGGCCAATGCTGCTGCCAGCGCCGCCAGCCATGCGCTCCAGCGCAGGGTCGCCCGCGTTCGCGGCCTCGATGAGACGCGCCTGCGAATTTTTCCGTGGATCTTCCGAGTAAAGACCATGCTGATCGGTGAGGATGACCAGGGCGTCAGCCTCGATCAGATTGGCCACCAGAGCGCCCAGCGTGTCGTTGTCACCGAACTTGATCTCGTCATTGACGACGGTATCGTTCTCGTTGATCACCGGGATGACCTTCAGGCTCAGCAATGTCAGCAAGGTTGAGCGGGCATTGAGATAGCGCTCGCGGTCTGCGAGGTCCGCGTGGGTCAGGAGCACTTGTGCGCTGCCGACACCATGCTCTCGCAGCTTGGATTCGTACAGTTGCGCCAAGCCCATCTGGCCGACGGCCGCAGCGGCCTGCAGTTCGTGCAGCGGCTTGGGACGCGATGCCCATCCCAGGCGCTTCATGCCTTCGGCGATGGCTCCGCTCGACACCATCACGACCTCACGGCCTTGCGCTGCCAGCGCCGCCAGCTGCCTGCACCAATTGCCGACTGCGTCCGCATCGAGACCACGCCCCTCGTTGGTTACCAGGCTGGAGCCGACCTTGACGACGATCCGGCGCGCCGACGTCAGAGCGTCCCTCATGGCATGAGGCTGTCCGGAACCAGGAAGCGTGGGTCAGGGTCGTCCGGCACCACGTTCTTCAGTCGCGCCACGTGTTCGTAAATGGCGCGAATCAAAGGCTCGCACCCTTCACGCGTCAGCGCCGAAATCTGAAACACCGGGCCCTTCCACTTCAGGCGCTTGACGAAGTCGTCGACACGGCGCTGCCGGTCTTCTATTGGCACCATGTCGAGCTTGTTCAGCACCATCCAGCGCGGCTTCTTGTGCAACGAGGCGTCGTACTTCTTCAGTTCACCGACGATCGCTTTGACTTGCGCAACTGGGTCGACCGACTCGTCGAACGGTGCGAAATCGACCAGATGTAGCAGCAGATGGGTGCGCTGCAAGTGGCGCAGAAACAGGTGCCCGAGGCCAGCGCCCTCGGCGGCGCCCTCAATAAGGCCTGGAATGTCGGCCACGACGAAGCTCTGCTCAGGCGCGACCCGAACCACACCCAGGTTGGGGTGCAAGGTGGTGAAAGGGTAGTCAGCGATCTTCGGCTTTGCATTCGAGATGGCAGCGATCAGGGTCGACTTGCCGGCATTGGGCATGCCGAGCAGCCCCACGTCAGCCAGCACTCGCAATTCGAGTCGCAGGCGGAACTGCTCACCGGGCCAGCCGGGGGTCTTTTGCCGCGGCGCGCGGTTCGTGCTGGTCTTGAAGTGAAGATTGCCGAACCCGCCATCACCGCCCTTGGCCAGCAAGACCTTCTCATCGGGCACCAGCAGTTCGGCGATCACCTCGTCGGTGTCGGCATTGGTGATGATGGTGCCCATCGGCATGCGCAGCACGATGTCTTCGGCGGCAGCGCCAAATTGGTCTGAACCGCGTCCGTTTTCGCCGCGACGCGCTTCGTGGCGACGCGCATAGCGGTAATCGATCAGCGTGTTCAGGTTGCGGTCGCCGATGGCGTACACGCTGCCACCTCGCCCGCCGTCACCCCCGTTCGGACCACCGAATGGAATGAATTTTTCGCGCCGGAAGCTCATGCAGCCATTACCGCCGTCGCCGGCAGCAATGTCGATCGAGGCTTCATCTACGAATTTCATTGGCAATCAGTGGTGTTGGAAGCGATACAGAGGCCGCGCTGGCGGCCAGCTACCGGTGCGGTTAACGTTAAACGGCAGACCAGAAATACGAAAGCCCCGGCAAACCGGGGCTCACGCAACTCGGCCACTGACGTTCTCAGTGAGCCTTGATGCTCACCGTACGGCGATTGCGCGGGCCCTTGACCGCAAAGACCACCTCGCCATCGGTCAGTGCAAACAGGGTGTGATCCTTGCCAACCCCGACATTGGTGCCCGGGTGAAACTGGGTGCCGCGCTGGCGAACGATGATGGAGCCCGCCGGAATCGACTGACCGCCAAACGCCTTGACGCCAAGCATCTTGGGCTGCGAATCGCGCCCGTTGCGGGTCGACCCGCCGCCTTTTTTCTGTGCCATGACTGAATCCTCAAAAAACTAGTGCATCCGAGATCAGGCGTTGACGGCGCTGATTTGGATTTCGGTGAACGCTTGGCGATGGCCTTGGCGCTTCTGGTAGTGCTTGCGTCGACGCATCTTGAAGATGCGCACCTTGTCGTGACGACCTTGCGAGAGCACCGTCGCGACGACCGTCGCACCAGACACCAATGGGCTTCCGATCTTGATGTCCGCGCCATCACCAACCGCCAGCACTTGGTCAATCGTGATTTGCTGGCCAATCTCTGCGACGATCTGCTCGACCTTGAGTTTCTCACCGGTGGCAACCCGGTATTGTTTCCCGCCGGTCTTGATGACTGCGTACATTTCAGTCCTTTCGATTGAATTCTTTGTTGCGTGCCGTGCAAATCTGTCACGGCAATGGGCGTAGCCCTCGATTCTAGCTCGAATTTGCCCGCTCGCGCTGGAATCGCGAAGTGCGGGCAAACGCAGCCTGCGGGCCGACTGTCGCGTTTCTATAATTCGGGTCCTTCCCGACAAAGGCCAGCGTGCGCGCCGAACCCAACGCCTACACCAATGATGTCTCCGCAGACGCCCAGCTGATGGAGGCGGAGATGCAGGAAGTCGATACGGTCATTACCCGGCGTCTGGCATCGCAGGTCGTACTCGTCAATCAAATCGCTGGCTACATCACCAGCGCGGGCGGCAAGCGGGTCAGGCCTATGCTGGTCCTGCTGTTTTCGAACGCTCTGGGCTTTCGTGGTCCCGAGCGATTCGAACTGGCGGCCACCGTCGAATTCATTCACACGGCCACCCTGCTCCATGACGACGTGGTCGACGAATCCGATCTGCGACGTGGAAAGAAAACGGCCAACGCGCTGTTCGGCAACGCGGCCAGCATTCTCGTGGGCGACTTCGTCTATTCCCGCGCTTTTCAGATGATGGTGTCGGTGAACAGGATGCGCGTGCTGGAGGTTCTGTCAGAGGCCACTAACGTGATTGCCGAGGGTGAAGTGCTGCAGTTGATGAACATGCACAACCCCGATGTACAGGTGAGCGACTACCTGAAGGTGATCCGGTTCAAGACAGCCAAACTGTTCGAGGCGAGCGCTCGCCTGGGAGCGGTTCTGGCTGACGCCTCACCGGACGTCGAGGAGGCCTGCGCGAATTACGGGCGGTCGTTGGGCACCGCATTCCAGCTGGTCGATGATTTGCTTGACTACGAAGGAAGCACGGCCGAACTCGGCAAGAACGTTGGCGATGACCTGCGCGAGGGCAAACCAACGCTGCCTCTCCTGCTGGCGATGGAGCGCGGCAGCGAGTCAGAGCGCGAGCTGATCCGAACGGCCATCCTGCAGGGTGAAGTCGCGCGCCTGCCTGAGGTCATCGAGGTGGTGCGTCGCACCGGCTCGATCGACGCAACGCGAGAGGCGGCACGTGAACAAATCGAGCTGGCTCAGCAGAGTCTGGCGGGCTTGCGCCCGTCGATTTACCGGGACGCTCTGATAAACTTGTGTGTACGTTCACTTGACCGCTCGTCCTGAGATTTCCGCGACATATCATTTTCAGACACCGGAATTCGGGGTGTAGCTTAGCCTGGTAGAGCGCTACGTTCGGGACGTAGAGGCCGGAGGTTCGAATCCTCTCACCCCGACCAATTTCTGGGTCATGGGCCATAACTTCTTCGCTGAAGCCCATTCGTCAGTTGATCGTTCGAGCACCGGGCACTGAATGGCAGACACCCTCGCTGAAGCGCCACAATCCGCTCTGTCCGGCGTCGCACGGGTTCTTGTCCACGCTGGGAAGCTGAACGAGAAGGCCGCAGAGGGCTTGGTCAAGTCAGCCCGCGAGAAGAAGATCAGCTTCGTCGCGGCAGTGATTGCGGCAGGCGCGGTGTCTCCGGCCGATCTGGCACACACGCTCTCATCTGCGCTCGCGCTGCCCTTGCTGGACCTGAACGCGGTCGATGCACAGAAGCTGCCGCGCAACATCATCGACGGCAAGCTGGCGTCGCAATATCAGATCGTCGTACTGGGCAAACGAGGCGGGCGCTTGTTCATCGGCGGCGCCGACCCCACCGACCAAGAGGCGGTCGAACGCATCAAGTTCGCGACACAGTTGACCCCTGAATGGGTCATCGTCGAGCACGACAAGCTGTCCAAGATCGTCGAATCCAGCAGCACCAGTGCGACAGAAACCCTGGAGTCGATGGCCTCGGGCGACTTCGAGTTTGATGTCACCGACGATGTCACCAATCAGGAAGCCGCCGAAGCCGCCCCGGATGTTGAAGATGCGCCAGTGGTGCGCTTCCTGCAGAAGATGCTGATCGACGCCATCAATGCGCGAGCCTCAGACCTTCATTTCGAGCCTTATGAGTATCACTACCGGGTGCGCTTTCGGGTAGACGGCGAATTGCGTGAAATCACTCAGCCACCGATTGCGATCAAGGACAAGCTGTCGTCGCGCATCAAGGTGATCTCGCGGCTGGACATCGCCGAAAAGCGTGTGCCACAAGATGGCCGGATGAAGCTCAAGTTCGGCAGCAAGTCGATCGACTTCCGTGTCAGCACCTTGCCCACGCTGTTCGGCGAGAAGATCGTGATCCGAATCCTGGACGCGTCAAGCGCCAAGTTGGGCATCGAAGCCCTTGGCTACGAGAAAGTCGAGCGCGAGCGATTGCTGCATTGCATCCAACGGCCCTACGGCATGGTGCTGGTGACCGGCCCGACCGGTTCTGGCAAGACGGTGTCGCTGTACACCTGTCTGAACATCCTGAATCAGCCGGGCGTCAACATCTCGACCGTCGAAGACCCGGCAGAAATCAACCTGCCTGGCATCAACCAGGTCAATGTCAACGACAAGGCCGGGCTGAACTTTGCCGTGGCCTTGAAATCCTTCCTTCGGCAGGATCCGGACATCATCATGGTCGGCGAAATCCGGGACCTGGAAACCGCAGACATCGCCATCAAGGCAGCGCAAACCGGCCACATGGTGATGTCGACGCTGCACACCAATGACGCGCCAACCACGCTGACCCGCATGTTGAACATGGGCGTCGCGCCGTTCAACATCGCCTCCAGCGTGCTGCTGATCACTGCGCAGCGGCTCGCCCGCAAGCTTTGCGAGAGTTGCAAAGCGCCGGCCGACTACCCCCGGGAAGCGCTGCTCAAGGCAGGCTTCACCGAAAGCGAGCTGAACGGCACCTGGAAGCCCTTCCGTGCGGTCGGTTGCTCTGCGTGTACAAATGGTTACCGGGGGCGGGTCGGCATCTACCAGGTGATGCCAATCACCGAAGAGATCCAACGCATCATCCTCACCGAGGGCACGGCGGTCGACATTGCCGAGCAGGCCCAGCGCGAAGGCGTGCGCGACCTGCGACAGTCCGGGCTGGTCAAGGTCCGGGCGGGCGTCACCACGCTGGAAGAAGTGATCGCGTGCACCAACGAGTGATTACCAATGAATAAATCCACCAGCTTGCCGATAAGCACGTTGGTGGATTGAGAGTTCCGGAGGAACCATGGCGACTGCAGCGGCCGCGACACGCATCAAGGAAATTGTTTTCGAGTACGAAGGCAAAGACAAGAACGGCAAGATCGTTCGGGGGGAGATGCGCGCTGGTGGCGAAGCGATGGTTAATGCGAGTCTTCGCCGCCAGGGCATCCTGATCACCAAGGTCAAGAAGCGCCGGGTCAGCGGTGGACGTGCAATCAAGCAAAAAGACATTGCCATCTTCACCCGCCAGTTGTCCACGATGATGCGTGCCGGCGTGCCGCTGATTCAATCATTCGACATCGTGGCACGTGGCAGCCCAAACCCGCGATTGACACGCCTGCTGACCGATATCCGGGCCGATGTCGAAACTGGGACGAGCCTGTCTGCCGCATTCCGTAAGCATCCGCTGTACTTTGACGCGCTCTACTGCAATCTGGTCGAGGCCGGCGAGGCGGGCGGTATCCTGGAAGCGTTGCTGGATCGCCTGGCGATCTACCAGGAAAAGACCATGGCGATCAAGAACAAGATCAAGTCCGCCTTGATCTACCCGATCGCGGTGCTGGTGGTGGCCTTTGTGGTGCTTGCCGTGATCATGATCTTCGTCATCCCGGCCTTTAAGGACGTGTTCACCTCGTTCGGCGCCGACCTTCCCGCTCCCACACTGTTGGTGATCGCGATGTCGGAGTTCTTCGTCAAGTACTGGTGGGCGATCTTCGGCTTCATTGGCGGTGGCACTTACTTCTTCTTTGAATCGTGGAAGCGATCCGAGAAGATGCAAAAGATGATGGACCGGCTGCTCTTGAAAGTGCCGGTGTTCGGTGATCTGGTCAACAAATCGGCAGTCGCGCGTTGGACACGTACGTTGTCGACGATGTTTGCAGCAGGCGTCCCCTTGGTCGAAGCGCTGGATTCTGTCGGCGGTGCGTCTGGCAACGCCGTCTTTGCCGAAGCGACCGAGAAGATCCAGAAAGACGTTTCTACGGGCTCGTCGCTGACCACTTCGATGCAGACCACCGGCGTGTTCCCGAACATGGTGCTGCAGATGTGCTCGATTGGCGAAGAGTCCGGCTCGCTGGATGCCATGCTGGGCAAGGCGGCCGAGTTCTATGAGGACGAGGTCGACGAGGCGGTGAAAGGCCTGTCCAGCCTGATGGAGCCATTCATCATCGTGATCCTCGGCACTCTGATCGGCGGCATCGTGGTCTCCATGTACCTGCCGATCTTCAAGCTTGGTCAGGTGGTCTGATCCCGGCGGATGGATACGCTGCTGATCGATACGCTGTTGTCTCCCTGGACCCTCGCGCTGGCGGGGCTGTGCGTCGGCAGCTTCCTGAACGTGGTGATACACCGGTTGCCGCTGATGCTGGAGCGGGGTTGGAAACTCGACAGCGCGGAGTTGCTCGGCGTCAAGGTGGATGTGCCGGCCGAGATCACGCTGTCGGCACCTCGCTCGCGATGCCCTTCATGTGGGCACCGCATCGCCTGGCACGAGAACATACCCGTGCTGAGCTATCTGCGATTGGGTGGCAAGTGCTCGGCCTGCAAGTCCCGTATCTCGCCGAGGTATCCCGCCTTCGAGATCGTCACGGCGCTGTTGTTCGCAGGCCTTGCCTGGCGCTTTGGCGCGCAGGCTTCCACGCTGGCGTGGTGCGGATTTGCAGCGGTGCTGGTGGCGCTGGCTGGCATCGACTGGGACACCACCCTTTTGCCTGACAGCCTCACGTTGCCGCTGCTGTGGGCGGGTCTGATTGCCGCGGCCGTCGGCTTGACCGTGCCGCTGTCGTCTGCGGTCTGGGGAGCGGTGGCGGGCTACCTGTCTCTGTGGTCGGTGTACTGGCTTTTCAAGCTGGCCACTGGCAAGGAAGGCATGGGCCACGGCGATTTCAAGTTGCTGGCCGCCTTGGGGGCGTGGCTCGGTGTGTCCATGGTGCTGCCCGTCGTACTGGGCGCTTCGGTGATCGGCGCGATCGTCGGCATCGGCATGAAGCTCGCCAGCAACCTTCGCGAAGGACGGTACGTGCCGTTCGGACCGTTTCTCGCGGGGTCCGGACTGGCGGTGTTGTTCATCGGCGCCCCGACAATCCTGGATTGGTTGGGCTGGGCCTGATTCTCATCAGCCCGGCGCCAGCACCCATCTGATGGCTGCCGCGCCAAGAAGCATCGCCGAACCGCTGCGCGTTGGGCTGACCGGCGGCATCGGCAGCGGAAAGAGCACCGTCGCCGCCTTGCTGGCCTCACATGGCGCAAGGATCATCGACACCGATGCAATTTCCCGACGATTGACTGCGACCAATGGGCGTGCCATCCCAGCACTGCGCAAGGCATTCGGTGACAGCGTGATCGATTCCCAGGGCGCTCTCGACCGCCACAGGATGCGCCAGTTGGTGTTCGACGATCCTCCAGCAAGGCACCGATTGGAAGGCATCTTGCACCCAATGATCCTGACTGACACCGAACGCGAAGCAGGCTTGCAGCAAGACGCTGCGGTCCTCGTTTTCGACGTTCCCCTGTTGGTCGAGTCGCCGCAATGGATGCGCCGAGTGCACCGGGTGCTGGTGGTCGACTGCAGCGAGGCCACGCAGATTGCACGGGTGATGAAGCGCTCAGGATGGTCGGAAGCATCGGTCAGGGCGGTCATTGCGGCACAGGCGACTCGAGAGCAGCGGCGCGCTGTTGCCGACGACTTGATCATCAACGACGACATTTCGATGGCGGCGTTGTCTGAGCGTGTCGAACAGTTGTGGGAATCCTGGAAAGCGCTCTGACCCGCATCGCTGTGGAACAATCGCAGCTTGTCGCTGTTCTATCCGCCCGTCCCCGCTCCACCAGCCGTTGAAGGAAGGCCACTTGGTCCTTTACGAGTACCCGTTCAACGAGAGCATACGCACCATGCTTCGGCTGGAGCACCTGTTCGATCGGTTGGGGCAACTGGCGACGCGAGAGACCGCGGTGGATCACCACTACGCGATCGCCACGCTGTTCGAAATCATGGAAGTGGCCTCGCGCGCCGACCTGAAATCTGACCTGCTCAAGGATCTGGAGCGTCAGAAGGCACAGCTCAACGGCTACCGCGGTAACCCATCGATTTCCGAATCAGCGCTCGACGCGGTGATCCAAAAAATCGACCACGCACACACAGGGCTGAATGAACTGCCAGGCAAGGCTGGCGCAGCACTGACCTCCAACGAATGGCTGATGAGCATCCGCAGCCGCATCAGCATCCCAGGTGGCACCTGCGAATTCGATCTGCCGGCTTATTACGCATGGCAGCAGCATGAGCCTGCAGCGCGCCGCGCTGACCTGGCTCGCTGGATCGCGCTTTTGTTGCCACTGGCTGAGGCCTTGACCGTGCTGCTGGGCTTGTTGCGCGACTCAGGCGTGCCGCAGCGCGTGACCGCCGTCGCGGGACAGTTTCAGCAGAGCCTGCCGACCGGGCGGTCTTACCACCTGATGCGCGTTCGCCTCGATCCGGCGGGTGGTCTGGTGCCCGAAATCACAGGTCACCGGCTGATGGTCTCGGTCAGGCTGATGCGCCAGGACACAGAGGGTCGCCTAAGACCCCACACCGGCGATGGCAGTTTCGAACTGACCCTGTGCTCATGAGCGCCCCGGAGGTCCCGCAGCGCATCGTCCGCTGCCCCGGCTGCGGCGGTGACAGCGTGTACGTCACCTCCAACCTGTACCGCCCCTTCTGCAGCGCACGCTGCAAGAACAGCGATTTCGGTGCCTGGGCGAGTGAAGGCTACCGAGTCGCCTCCGGCCCGACGCCTGAAGAATCCGACGAAGGCAGCGCGCCCCTGCCTCACTGATTCGCGCGTTGGCCAGCTCCGGGTCGGTTGACGCCCGCGACGAACACATCAAAAACGGCACGCGCGGCCCCTTGAACTGCAGCGCATCGTCCCTATAATCTTACTGCTAGCACTCGCATGCATTGAGTGCTAACGAATTTCGGGCCTGCGAGCCCGGCTGGAGTCACCCTCGTGGTCAGCCGATTGCCGCCCGTCATCACCAACACCCAACTCGGTTTTTATCCCTCAAGGAGATGCTATGAAACTTCGTCCTCTGAACGATCGCGTGATCGTCAAGCGCCTGGAACAGGAAACCAAGACCGCCTCGGGCATCGTCATCCCGGACGCCGCTGCCGAGAAGCCTGATCAAGGCGAAGTGCTCGCCGTCGGTCCTGGCAAGCGCAACGAGAAGGGTGATTTCATTGCTCTGAACATCAAGGTCGGCGATCGCGTCCTGTTCGGCAAGTACAGCGGCCAGACCGCCAAGGTCGATGGCGATGAACTGCTCGTGATGCGCGAAGAAGACCTGTTTGCAGTGGTTGAAAAGTAAATCGTTCGCGATTTACTTTCGTCGCAGGCTAACTTCGCGCAGCGAAGTTAAGTCCTGAAAGGACGGCCGAAGACAGAAGAACTCACCGGCGCAAGCCGGCATATCAAGCTCAAGGAGAATTTCAAATGGCAGCTAAAGACGTAATTTTCGGCGGTGACGCACGTGCCCGCATGGTTGAAGGCGTGAACATCTTGGCCAATGCGGTCAAGGTCACCCTGGGCCCCAAGGGCCGCAACGTGGTGCTCGAGCGCTCGTTCGGCGCCCCGACCGTGACCAAGGACGGCGTGTCCGTGGCCAAGGAAATCGAACTGAAGGACAAGCTGCAGAACATGGGCGCGCAGATGGTCAAGGAAGTCGCTTCCAAGACCAGCGACATCGCCGGTGACGGCACCACCACTGCCACGGTCCTCGCCCAAGCCATCGTACGCGAAGGCATGAAGTACGTGGCCGCCGGCATGAACCCGATGGATCTGAAGCGCGGCATCGACAAGGCCGTGACGGCCCTGGTCGAGCAGCTGAAGGCTCAATCGAAGCCCACCACCACGAGCAAGGAAATCGCCCAGGTCGGCACCATCTCGGCCAACAGCGACCACGAAGTCGGCAACATCATTGCTGAAGCCATGGACAAGGTCGGCAAGGAAGGCGTCATCACCGTCGAAGACGGCAAGAGCCTGAACAGCGAGCTCGACGTCGTCGAAGGCATGCAATTCGACCGCGGCTACCTCTCGCCGTACTTCATCAACAACCCGGAAAAGCAAGCTGCGATCCTCGACAACCCGTTTGTCCTGTTGTTCGACAAGAAGATCAGCAACATTCGTGACCTGCTGCCGACGCTGGAAGCCGTCGCCAAGGCCGGCCGTCCGCTGCTGATCATTGCCGAAGACGTTGAAGGCGAAGCGCTCGCGACGCTGGTGGTCAACACCATCCGCGGCATCCTGAAGGTTGTCGCTGTCAAGGCGCCGGGCTTCGGTGATCGCCGCAAGGCCATGCTCGAAGACATCGCCATCCTGACCGGCGGCAAGGTCATCGCCGAAGAAGTCGGCCTGACGCTGGAAAAGGTCACGCTGGCCGATCTGGGTCAAGCCAAGCGCGTTGAAGTGGGCAAGGAAAACACCACCATCATCGACGGCTCCGGTGCTGCTGCCGACATCGAAGCGCGCGTCAAGCAAGTGCGCGTGCAGATCGAAGAAGCCACCTCCGACTACGACCGCGAGAAGCTGCAAGAGCGCGTGGCCAAGCTGGCCGGCGGTGTAGCCGTCATCAAGGTCGGTGCTGCCACCGAAGTCGAGATGAAGGAAAAGAAGGCACGTGTCGAAGACGCCCTGCACGCGACCCGTGCAGCCGTTGAAGAAGGCATCGTGGCCGGTGGTGGCGTGGCGCTGCTGCGCGCCAAGCAGATGGCTGGCGAGATCAAGGGTGACAACCCAGATCAAGACGCCGGTATCAAGCTGGTGCTGAAGGCCATCGAATCGCCGCTGCGCGAGATCGTCTACAACGCCGGCGGCGAAGCCAGTGTGGTGGTGAACGCGGTGTTGGCCGGCAAGGGCAACTACGGCTTCAATGCTGCGAACGACACCTACGGCGACATGATCGAGATGGGCATCCTCGACCCCACGAAGGTGACCCGTACCGCGCTGCAGAACGCGGCTTCGGTTGCATCGCTGATGCTGACGACCGAAGCCATGGTCGCCGAAGCACCAAAGGATGAGGCAGGTGCTGGTGGTGCCGGCATGGGCGGCGGCATGGGTGGCATGGGCGGCATGGGCGGTATGGACATGTAAAAAGCGCCCTGGCTTCAGGCCCCTCGGGCCTGAGTCCGCGACGTTCCCCAAAGGGGCTGCTTCGGCAGCCCCTTTTTCATGGCTTCACGCTGGATGGAACTTGGCGTGAGCCACTCGTTCAACCGGATAATCCCTTAGGAAGGCCACAGACCACGCCCATGCCGGTTTCTCCCTTGATGTTGCGCTTCGTCGAGGACGAGTTGTCCCGAGCGCCTGCGTTGGCCGAACGCACGGTCACCGCGACCCTGGCGCAGTTGCAGCAGCCCGCCAAGGCCGGTGCGCCGGTCGCAGCGGCCGACCGCCAGGTCCAACAGGAGGTGATCGAAGCGCTGCGCCGCGGCGCGAATCCGTTCCGGCAAGCCTTTGCCGACAGTCTGCAATCGCTGGTCATGGCCGATGTTCAAGGTCTCGAGAGCCCATCGACCGTGGGCAGCAGCACGATCGCCGGTGGCCTGCAGTTGATGGACGAGACCCGCGTCGACGCAGACATCGCGATCTCCCGTGCCGCGCAACTGATCGACAGCGCGGCCGAATGGGAGTTGCGCGAGTTGCAGACATTCACCTCGACGCTGATCGGCCAGGCCCATGTCAGCGCTGAATCGAATCCCCTGGGGCCGGCGGCCTACGCACAAGCACTGTGGGATGCTTGCTCGGCCATCTGCCCCACGTCTGCGCAGCGGGGTCTGATGTTGCGCAGCGCGACGGCCATCATCGCAGGCCAGCTCAAGATGTCCTGGGCAGCCGCCTGCACGCGCTTGGAATCCCAGGGCGTCACGCCCAGCATTTACCGGACGATGGTGCTCCCGAGCAGCACACCTGCGGCGGTTTCGGCACCCGCGGCGGCGACGCCCAGAGCCTTCGAACAAGCGCTGCAACAGATCAGTGCCTTGCTGCAAAACCGCTCCACCGGAGGACCACCGTCGCCCGCGCCGGTTGCGATGCCTGTCTCGTCAACGCCAAGCGCTGCTCGCATGGCCGCGTTGCAGAACTCGAATGTGCCTGAGGGCGTCGATCCTCACGTGGTCGACTTGCTCTCGCGCGTCTTCGAAGCGGTGCTGTCCGATGATCAGATCTCGGCCGATCTGCGTGCCGTCATGGCGCGCCTGCAAACATCGGTGCTGCGCCTGTGCCTGGTCGACCGCACACTGCTTGACAGCCACCAGCATCCGGTGTGGTTGCTGATGAACCGCATCGCACAGGCGTCACAGGTCTGGCCGCTGCCCGGCGATCCGCGCAGCGCTCGGCTGGTCACATTCTGCGAGTCGCTCGCCGGCGAGATCGCCGCGGCGCCTCAGCAAGTGGCGTCGGGCTTCACGAAAGGCATGATGCGTCTGGAAGCGCACCTGAGCCAAGAGCTGCGAGATCAGCAGGAGCGCGCAGATAACAGCATCGCCGCGCTGACCGCCGCCGAGCGACGAGACACCCTCGAACGTGAGCTGTCGCAACAGCTGGCGGAACAGGCCCGCGCCGTGCGCACCACCCCTCGCCTTCGCGAGTTTCTGAGCCGCGACTGGGCCCGCGTGCTCACGGAGTCGATGCTTCGCTATGGCGACAAGGACGAGCGCACGGCCAGCGCCTTCAAGACGCTCGACGACATGCTCTGGAGCCTGAACATCCCTGACCACCCCCAAAGCCGACAGCGCCTGCTCGGGTTACTGCCCGACCTGATCAAGCGCCTGCGTGCTGGCATGGCACTGGTGGGTTTGCCCGAGATGCAGCAGCAGGCGGTGCTCGACGACTTGATGGTCGTGCACACCGAGTCCTTGCGCCCGGGCGAGCGGGCCAGTGCCTACGAAGCCACCCCGCAGGAGATCTTCCAGCGTCTGCGCGACGAAGACGCCTCTACTTCGGCCGCCCCGTCGGCCCAGGGATTTGCCGACTCACTGATCGAAGTTTTCTCGATGGACACCGTCCCGGCCGAGCTGATGTCCGATGGGGCTGCTCTAGAAGACAGCCCCGACCGCCCGATCGACGCAATGACCCCTGGCTCCAGCTGTCGCTGGTTTCTCAGTGGACGCTGGCGCACGGTCCAGTTGCTGTGGCGCAGTGATTCGCTGAGCTACTTTGTCTTCGCCGGTGAGACCGCTGGCCGCACCCATTCCATCACGAGGCAGGCACTGGCTCGGCTCGCGACGGAAGGTCTCATCAAGCCCGTGTCGGACACCCAGCTGATCCAACGCGCCGTCCACCGTGTCATGCGCGATCTGGCCCCCTCGCACTGATCGAGCATGACGCTCGGCGCGAGCGTCCACTGTGCCGCGGTGGCAACGTCCACCAAACCCATCCCGCACAATTTCAGGATGCATTCGATGTTGTCGACCGTCCGCCGCCTCGGTCTCTTCGCCTGGTTCACAGCGTCGTTTGCCGCATCCGGCAGTGAGGCCACGCCCGTCTCGTTGGTGGGCGCGCCGGCGACGGCAGCCGCACCCGCCCCACCGCCGCTGGGCCGGCCGCGCATCGGGCTGGTGCTCTCGGGGGGCGGCGCACGCGGGCTGGCGCACGTGGGCGTGCTGAAGATGCTGGAGCGCGAACGCATCCCGATCGATGTGATTGCGGGCACCTCGATGGGCGCGATCATCGGTGGTCTCTATGCCAGCGGCATGGACGCGGAGCGCCTGGAAAAGGAATTGCTCGCGGTGAAATGGGACGAGGTGTTCGCCAGCCGCGTCGACCGGCCGCTGCTGTCGCAGCGCCGCAAGGAAGAAGACTTCGAACTCTCGCCGGTGCTTGAGTTCGGCATGCGCGATGGCGAGCTGCGGGCACCGCTGGGTGCACTGTCGGGTCGGGGGCTCGAAACCCTGCTGCGCCGCTACACCCTGCCGGTGCGCGGCATACGCGACTTCTCGCAGCTTGCGATTCCGTTTCGGGCGGTGGCCACCAACATGGAGACCGGCCAGCCGGTCATCCTCGGCAGCGGTGATCTGGCGTTGGCACTGCGTTCGAGCATGAGCGTCCCCGGGGTCTTCGCACCCACCGAGGCCGATGGTCGGATCCTGGGCGATGGCGGCCTGGTCGACAACCTGCCCGTTGACGTAGCGCGAGCCATGGGCGCCGACATCGTGATCGCCGTCAACATCGGGACGCCGCTGTCAGGCCGCGATGCGCTGAGTTCAGTCACCGGGCTCACGGCGCAGATGCTCAGCATCCTGACCGAGCAGAACGTGGCCCGCAGTCTGGCCCGGTTGAAACCCAGCGATGTGTTGATCGCACCGCCCCTGGGCGCCCTGACCTCCGGCGACTTCAACCAGACCCGCGAACTGATTGACCAGGGCGAAGCGGGCGTGCGGCCACAGCTGGCGAAGCTCGCCGCGCTGTCGCTGCCCCCGCAGATCTACGCCCAGTGGCAGGCCGCACACCGTCAGCCTGAAGCGCAACCTGCGCAGGTCTCGTTCATCCGCTTCGAGGGCAGCGAGTTGACCAACCCTCAGCGGTTCGCTGGCGAGCTCGAATCGACCACTGGCGCGCCCTTCGATCAGAAAAAAGCTGAGCGAGATGCCCGCCGTCTTGCCGCCAGCGGCGACTACGCACGGGCGGACTTCCGGCTGGTGAACACACCCGACGGCGACGGACTCATCTTCGATCTCGAGGACAAGCCCTGGGGACCTCACTACTTCCGTGTGGGCATCGACCTGTTCACCGATTTCCAGGGTGACAGCGCTTTCAACTTGAAGCTGAACCACGACCGGCGATGGCTGGACGAGAACGGCACCGAATGGCGCAATTTCGTCCAGATCGGCGAGACGCCGAAGCTCTACACCGAGCTGTATCTCCCGCTGAAGTGGACGATCGGCTGGAGCAGCGATTGGTTTGTGTCCGGCTATGCCAGCGTCGAGCGGCGACGCGTCACTGTCTACGAAGCCAACAGCGCGGACGAACTCGGGCGGCTCAGCCGAACCACGGGTCGCTTTGGCATCGACATCGGTCAGCCGTGGGGCAAGTTCGGCGAATTCCGCCTCGGCGTCAGCCATGTCGTGCTGCGCAACAGCCCCGATCTGCTGGCGGCCGCGTATCCCGGCCCAGGCAACAGCCAGACCGTTCGAGAAACCGGCGCACGCTTCAAGGCCATCATCGATCAGTTGGACTACGTCAACTTCCCGCTGCGTGGCTACCGCCTCGAAGGTGAAACAGTGATCGGTTCGCGCACCGTGTCCGGCGGGTCCGGCCGCAACGGCTTCGCGCGGCTCGAGCTCGAAGCCACCGCCGCCGTGACCTGGGGGCGACACACGCTCAACACCTATCTGAGCGCGGAGAGTGCGGGTGGCGCAGACCTGTCTACCGACCTGGGCCGTTACAGCTACAACCTGGGTGGATTTCACCGGCTGTCGGGCTACCGCTTCAACCAGCTTGCGGGCAACAACGTGCTGTTCGGTCGGCTGGAGGGCTACCGGCGGCTGGAGTACGTGCCATTGTTGACCCGGGGGCTGTTCGTAGGCGGCACGCTTGAAGCGGGCAACGCCTGGACCCGCAAGCGAGAAGTCTCCCTGTCGGACCTGCGCACCGGCAGCAGCCTGTTCGTGGGCGCCGACACCACCGTCGGCCCCTTGTATTTCGGCGTCACGTATGCGCCGCGCGGTCACTCAGGGGTGTACCTGTTCCTCGGCAGACCCTGACGCCTGCGGCGCGGGTGCGCAGACCCAGGCATGCAACAAGGTAGCTGCATCGCCCACGCCGCTTTTCTTCAGGGCTGAAAACAAGGCCACGTTGACATCGGCTTCCGGCGTGGTCAGCTCGCCGAGCACCTGTTGCGCAGCTTCCAGCGCAAGATGGGCTTCGCTGCGGTTGAGCTTGTCCGCCTTCGTCAGCAGCACCAGCAGCCGGACCGTCCCATTGCCAATCCGGGGCGCGATGAAGGCCAGCAACTGGCGGTCCAGGTCGGTGAACCCCAGCCGCGAATCGACCATCAACACCACGCCGGCCAGGCTGCGACGCACTTCGAGGTAATCGGCCATCACCTGTTGCCAGCGCAGTTTGGCGCCGCGCGCCACCGCCGCATAGCCGTAGCCAGGCAGGTCTGCCAGCAAGGCGTTGGCCCCGGTCTTGGGTCCCAGCTCGAACAAATTGATGTGCTGGGTGCGGCCTGGCGTCTTCGAGGCGAAGGCCAACCGCTTCTGCTGGGTCAGTGTGTTGATCGCGGTCGACTTGCCTGCATTTGAGCGGCCTACGAAGGCGATCTCGGGCAGCTCGGTTGGCGGCAACTCGTTCAACCGGCTGGCCGTGGTGAGAAATCGCGCGGTGTGCGTCCAGGCCAACGCGAGCTTCTCTGCGCCATCGGCTTCGGTGGCCGCATGGCTCCCCTTCAGGGGCGTTTTCATTTGCTCGGTCATGCCGCCTGCCAAATCCTGCAATTGTAGAATTGAGCGATTAACAGTTTCCCTTTGGTCCTCGTCATGAAGTTTGCGTCTGCTTTGCTGTTGTGTTTTGCTGCTGCCACTGCTTCGGCCAAAGAAGAGCCCCGCGCGGCGTTCAAGCCCGACCTGGTCAAGGGCGCTGCTGCGGCGGCGGTGTGCTCAGCCTGCCACAGCAGCGATGGTTCGCGCGGGAGCCCGGCGCAACCCATCTTGCAAGGCCAGCATCCGGAATACCTCGTCAAGCAGTTGGCTGACTACAAAAGCAAGCTGCGGGTCAACGCCATCATGAATGGCATGGCCGCGGCACTCAGCGAAGAAGACATGAAGAATCTCGCTGCGTTTTATGCCTCGAAACAGGCCAAGCCGGGCTTCGCGAAGGATGCCGAACTGGCCAAGCTCGGCGAGAAGATCTACCGCGGCGGCGTGGCCGAGCGCAGCATTCCGGCCTGTGCCGGCTGCCATGGCCCCAATGGCGCCGGCGTTCCCGCGCAGTATCCGCGCATGGCCGGCCAGCATGCTGACTACACCGCAGCGCAGTTGACCGCCTTCCGCAGCGGTGCACGCAAGAACAGTGCGCAGATGATCGGCGTGGCGGCGAAGCTGAACGACCGCGAAATCCAGGGCCTGGCCGAATACATCGCCGGGCTGCACTGAACCTCGCCGCTCACAATACAAGCCGGTCTCTGACCGGCTTTTCTTTGGCCCCTTCACTGCTTCGCTGGTGGGATGTCTGAGCGGCAAAGTGCTGCTTGTTTGTCGCCAACGAGCCCAGCGACAGGCGTAAAGTGAAAGCTCTTCGAGCTTGCCACACATGCCCTACATCCACCGCACACACGACGGCACCATCGACAGCCTGCACCGCGACGCGGTCGAGGGAGTCGACGAGTTCCTGCCAGATGACCATGTCGAGGTACAGGCTTTCGTCGGCCGCACCGCGGGCGATGGGGGCTACTCCAAGCTCGACGCCGATTTCGTGCGCGTGCTTGAAGATGTGATCGACACGCTCATCGTCAAGAACATCCTCAACATCACCGACCTGCCCCCTGAGGCCCAGGCGAAGCTGTTTGCGCGCAAGGGCTTTCGCGAACGCCAATCGCAAAGCTCGCTGCGCTTGTTCTCCCCGTCGGGCTCCAATGACGTGATCTGAGTCATGTCAGCGCACTTGACCGTGGCGGCTTGCGGGTCGGCGCGTAAGGAACCGGGGAGGGCTGCGACACTAGGCATCACCTCATGGAATACGAGCCCCGGAGCACCGCATGTTTTTCCTCAAAGACCACGGATTCGTTCACCGCATCGCCAGCGACATCACCCCGCGCGAGGTCTATGAAGGCCGCCGCACGCTGCTGAAATCCATGGCCGCCGGCGGTGCCGGGATGGCAATGGCCTCATGGGCGTCCCGCGATGCGATGGCGCAGACGGCACGCCCAGGCAAGCTGGCCGCGCTGTCAGGCAAGCGCAGTACCGTGCCGGCCGGCATGACGCTGGAAAAGCTGACGTCCTACGGCGATGTCAGCTCGTACAACAATTTTTACGAGTTCGGTACCGACAAGTCCGACCCGGCTCGCAACGCCGGGTCGCTGAAGACACGCCCCTGGACAGTGAGCGTCGAGGGGGCCGTCGGGAAACCCAAGGTCTACGACATCGAAGACCTGCTCAAGCTCAGCCCGATGGAAGAGCGCATCTACCGCATGCGCTGCGTTGAAGGTTGGTCCATGGTGATTCCGTGGGTCGGCTATTCGCTGTCTGAATTGATCAAGCAGGTCGAGCCCACGGGCAACGCGAAGTACATCGAGTTTGTGACCCTGGCCGACTCGAAAATGATGCCGGGGGTCGGTTCGCGGGTGCTCCAATGGCCTTACGTTGAAGGCCTGCGTCTTGACGAGGCGATGAACCCGCTGACGCTGCTGACGTTCGGCTTGTACGGCGAAGTGCTGCCTAACCAGAACGGCGCACCGGTGCGCTTGGTGGTGCCCTGGAAGTACGGCTTCAAGAGTGGCAAGTCACTCGTTGCGATCCGCTTCGTCGAGAAGGAGCCGCGTACCAGCTGGAACAAGGCCGCCAGCAGTGAGTACGGCTTCTATTCGAACGTGAACCCCAACGTCGACCACCCGCGCTGGAGCCAGGCCACCGAGCGCCGCATTGGCGAGGATGGTCTGTTCCAGAAGAAGCGCGCGACGCTGATGTTCAACGGCTACGAGCCGCAGGTCGGTCAGTTGTATGCCGGCATGGATTTGAAGAAGTTCTTCTGACCCAGGGCCCTCCCGCCCACGCACCATGAATCTGATGTCCAGCGCTGGCCCCGAGTCCCGCCTGCATGCCCCGGCCAACGGCGTGGCCGCGGCGCGAGCGAGCACGGCCCAAGGCGCCGCCAGGCGCAAGCCGTTGTTGCTGCAGCCTGCGGCCAAGGTGCTGCTGTTCGCACTGTGCCTGTTGCCCTTTGCTTGGCTCTTCTATGGCGCCTGGACCAACACGCTCGGGCCCAACCCTGCCGAGGCGCTGATCCGCGAAACCGGCGACTGGACACTTCGATTCCTGTGCATCACGCTGGCTGTTTCACCCTTGCGGCACTGGACGGATCTACCAGCCCTGGCACGATTTCGCCGCATGCTGGGCCTGTTCACCTTCTTCTACGTGACGCTGCACTTCCTGAGCTACGGCTGGCTGGACCAGGGCTTCGATATCGATGCGATCGTCAAGGACATCATCAAGCGGCCGTTCATCCTGGTCGGCACCGCCGGCCTGCTCCTGATGGTGCCGCTGGCCGCCACGTCGTTCAACCGCGCCATCAAAGCCATGGGGGCCGTTCGCTGGCAGATGCTGCACCGTGCGGTCTATGCCATCGTGCTGCTTGGCCTGCTGCATTTCTTCTGGATGCGCGCGGCCAAGAACAACTTCGCCGAGGTCGCGGTGTACGCCGTCGTCATCGCCGTGCTGCTGGGTTGGCGGGTCAGACAGGCACTGGCGAAACGCCGGGCGGGCACCGCGGCCTGAACCCCCCGGGGCAGATGGCGCGCAGGCCCAGCGCCCTCTGTACGGCACTCGCCGCCCCTTCAGCCGAGTTGCAAGGGCAGCGCGGTCTTGTAGCGAACCTGCTTGAGCGCGAAGCTGGAGCGGATCTTCTCGACCTCCTTCATCGGTGACAGCTGCTCGATGATGAAGCGCTCGAGCGCGGCAATGTCGGTCACCGCCACCCGAATGAGATAGTCGGCCTCGCCCGACATCAGGTAGCACTCCATCACCTCCTCGCGCGCCGAGACCTTGGCCTCGAAGGCATCCAGGGCCGCCCGTGTCTGCTGCTTCAGGCTGATGGAGATGAACACGTTCAGCGTCAGTCCCAGCCGCTGCGGATCCAGCAATGCCACGTACTGGCGGATCAAGCCACCTGACTCCAGCGCCTTGACGCGCGCCAGGCACGCCGACGGCGACAGGTGAACGCGCTTGGCCAGGGCGACATTCGAGAGGCTCGCGTCGCTTTGCAGTTCGCGCAGGATGCGCAGGTCCACGGCGTCAAGTTGCATCGTGCTTGCCTTTCGGGTAATCACCGAATTTTGTGCTGAGAACCACCCTTCAAGCTCGCGATTTCAAGCGTAAATTTCCGCTCTGATTGTCTATAGTGCCCGTTCCAAGGAGATCAGCCATGACCGACATGTCCATCCCATCGGCGACCAGCGTCCTTTCAGCACCTGACAGCGACCCGCAAGAAACCGCTGAGTGGAAAGATGCGCTGCAAGCGGTGCTGCAGGTCGCCGGCCCACAGCGGGTGCGCGAGATCATGGACGCGCTCGCCATCTCGGCGCGCGACCCAGGCATCTCCTGGAAGCCGATCCGTGGCACGCCCTATGTGAACTCGATTCCGCTGTCACAGCAGGCACCCTTCCCAGGTGATCTGGCGATCGAAGAGCGTCTGGCTTCGCTGATACGCTGGAATGCCTTGGCCATGGTCGTGCGCGCCAACCAGGCCTACGGCGAACTGGGTGGCCACATCGCCAGCTATGCCAGCGCGGCCGATTTGTTCGAGGTCGGCTACAACCATTTCTTCCGCGCCAGTGAAGCCGGGGTCAGCGGCGGCGACCTCGTGTTTTTCCAGGCTCATTCGGCACCCGGCGTCTATGCACGCGCTTTTCTCGAAGGCCGACTGAGCGAGCCGGAATTGGCCTATTACCGGCAGGAGATCGCGGCCAAGGCTGCGGGCAAACAGGGCCTCAGCAGCTACCCACACCCCTGGCTGATGCCGGATTTCTGGCAGTTCCCCACCGGCTCCATGGGGCTGGGTCCGATCAGCTCCATCTTCCAGGCGCGTTTCATGCGCTACCTCAGCCACCGTCAGTTGCAAGACACGGCTGGACGCAAGGTCTGGGGCGTGTTTGGCGACGGCGAGATGGACGAGCCCGAAAGCATGTCTGCGCTGACACTGGCGTCTCGCGAGAAGCTCGACAACCTGATCTGGGTGGTCAACTGCAATCTGCAGCGCCTCGACGGTCCGGTGCGGGGCAACAGCCGCATCATCGACGAACTGGAAGCGTTGTTCGTGGGCGCGGGCTGGCGCGTCATCAAACTCGTGTGGGGCTCTGACTGGGACGGACTGTTTGCCAACGACACCACCGGCGCCTTGGCGCAGGCCTTCTCGCAAACCGTCGACGGCCAGTTCCAGACGTTTGCCGCCAAGGACGGCCGCTACAACCGTGAGCATTTCTTCGGTCAGAACCCACAGCTTGCCGCCTTGGTGCAGGGGCTGAGCGACGAGCAGATCGACCTGCTCAAGCGCGGTGGTCACGATCTGGTGAAGATCTACGCCGCGTACCACGAGGCCATGAAGACCACAGGCTGCCCAACGGTCATCCTGGCACAGACGAAGAAGGGCTACGGCATGGGCGCCGCGGGCCAGGGCAGGATGACCACGCACCAGCAGAAGAAGCTGGCGCGCGAGGACCTGATCGCCTTCCGCGACCGCTTCAAGCTGCCACTCACCGACGAACAGGCGGCCGCACTCGAATTCGTCAAGCCAGACGCCGACAGCCCCGAGATGCGCTATCTGCACGCGCGCCGTGCTGCACTTGGTGGCGGCATGCCAAAGCGAGCAACTCAGGCGGCGGCGGTGCCAGTCCCGAGCATTTCGAAGTACGCAGAGTTCGCCGTTCAAGCCGACGGCAAGGAAATGAGCACGACGATGGCGTTCGTGCGCATGTTGACCAACCTGCTCAAGGACCCAGCCTTAGGCCCACGCCTGGTACCGATCGTCGCCGACGAAGCGCGTACCTTCGGCATGGCCAACCTGTTCAAGCAGGTCGGCATCTACTCGAGCGAGGGGCAGGCTTACGAACCGGAAGACATCGGCTCGCTGATGAGCTACCGCGAAGCGACCAACGGACAGATTCTGGAAGAGGGCATCAGTGAAGCCAGCGCCATGAGCAGCTGGACGGCCGCAGCCACCAGCTACTCGCTGCACGGCCTGGCCATGTTGCCCTTTTACATCTACTACTCGATGTTTGGCTTCCAGCGCGTAGGTGACCTGATCTGGGCTGCTGCCGACCAGCGCTCGCGCGGCTTCCTGCTAGGCGCTACCGCGGGACGCACGACCTTGGGCGGCGAGGGCCTGCAGCACCAGGATGGCAGCAGCCTGCTGCAAGCATCGACGGTGCCCAACTGCCGCACCTACGATCCCTGCTTTGCTGGCGAATTCGCCGTCATCCTCGACCACGGTATGCGCCAGATGCTGGAGCAGCACGAAGACGTTTTTTACTACGTCACGCTGATGAACGAGAACTACGCGCAGCCATCGTTGCCAGCGGGCGTCGAGGCCGACGTGATCAAGGGGATGTATCGCTTCAGCTCGTCGGCGAGTACGGCCAAGCCGGTGCGTGTTCGCTTGGTGGGATCGGGCACCATCTTGCGCGAGGTGATCGCTGCAGCCGAATTGCTGTCGCAGGACTGGCAAATCGCCTCCGAGGTCTGGAGCGCGACCAGCTTCAGTGAACTGGCTCGCGAGGCGCGCGACGTCGAGCGCTGGAACCGACTGCACCCGCAGGAGGCGCCACGCGTCAGCCATGTGCAGCAGTGCCTCAGCGGCGACGCGCCGGTGGTCATGGCCAGCGACTATGTGCGAGCCTGGCCACAACTCATCGCCAGCTACCTGCCATCGCCGGTGACGACACTGGGCACGGATGGGTTTGGTCGCAGCGACACGCGTGCCGCGCTGCGCAGCTTCTTTGAAGTCGATCGCTTCCAGATCGTGCTGGCGGCGTTGACCGCGCTGCGCGCACAAGGTCTGGTGGACGCAGCCACCTGCACAGCGGCGATAGCCAAGTACGCCATCGCGTCTGAACAGGCGCCGTCCTGGACCTGCTGATCCGCACCCCCAGCGAACAGTGAGTCGGCAGCGTGGATGAAGCCCACGCTGCCGATGTGCGTGCTCAGGGCTGGCCCGTGCCGCGCCCGCCCTGAGCAGCAACATGATCAGTCTGCCCAACTGATCGTTCGCATTAACATGTTCTCTCAGCGAGAACGTTTGTGCCGCGCCTCAACTTCCACCACCTCCACTACTTCTGGGCCGTGGCCAAGGAAGGCAACCTCACCCGCGCGGCAACGCACCTGCACGTCTCGCAGTCGGCACTGTCGGCGCAGATCCGACAGCTCGAAGACCAGTTGGGTCAACCTCTCTTCGCCCGGGTGGGGCGCGGCTTGCAGCTCACCGAGGCCGGACAGCTTGCGCTCGGCTACGCCGAGTCGATCTTCACCGCAGGCGCAGAGTTGACGGCCCTGTTGCGTGAGGGTCGCCGCGATGAACGTCAGGTGCTGCGCATCGGTGCCATGGCCAACCTCTCGCGCAATTTCCAGGAGAACTTCCTGCGACCGTTGCTAGAGCGCGAAGACGTTGAACTGGTGCTCCACTCGGGGAGCCTGGTCGATCTGCTGGCGAGGCTCAGAGTGCACACGCTGGATCTGGTGCTCTCGAACCAGCGGGTGCACGCCAGCAGCGAAGACCCCTGGCGCTGTCAGCGTCTGGCTCGCCAACCGGTCAGCCTCGTGGGCAGGCCTCGGTCGAAGCGCAAGGCATTTCGATTCCCCGAAGAACTGGCCGAGGTGCCGCTGCTGCTACCGGGGCGGGACAACGACATCCGAGCTGGCTTTGACCTGCTGTGCGAGCGGCTGGGCATTCGCTACCGGCTGCGTGCAGAGGTCGACGACATGGCACTGCTGCGACTGCTGGCTCGGGACTCCGACAGCGTGGCGCTGCTGCCCACGGTCGTGGTGCAAGACGAGCTGCGCAACGGGCGTCTGGTGGAGTACAGCGTGGTGCCGGATCTGCATGAAAGCTTCTACGCCATCTCGGTGCAGCGGCATTTCACGCCCCCGCTGTTGAAGTCCCTCCTCAAGCAGTCTGAAGCGGAAATCCTGGGTGCGCTGGACGGCTGAGATCTGGGGCGGCAGCCTGCCATTGACGCTCTGGCTGAAGCGGCTTGTTCGCGCGCCACAACGCGTCGGCGGAGTAGCGCCGACGAGCCGCAGCCGCATTGGTACTTCCCCCTGAAATCAGCAGGGTAGCGCTGGCTCGCGCAGGCCCGATGCGCGCCGTTTTAGCTTACAGTCTCAGGTAGGTCGGATGACCGGCCGTCAGCAAAACGAAAATGACAGGAGACCCCATGCGTGTGATTCCGATCGCGCCGTCGGCGCAGCCCGGTGCCGATGCCACTTCATGCAACGAAGAAGACGGCCGGGTACCCAAACTTGACTTGCCGCTCGTGCGGCGAGATTTCCTGAAGGGCTCGGGCGTTTTGACGGGCGCCATTGCGACCGGCTCAGTGTTGGCAACCCTCGCTCCATCCTCGGCTTGGGCCGTAGAACTGAAGCAGCTCACGAAGGGTGAGGGCAAGACGCTGATGGCATTGGGTCGCGTGCTCTATCCACACAAGAAACTGCCCGATGCGGTCTATGCGCTGCTGGCGAAGGATCTGGACGGCAATGCAGCCGCCCTTCCGGTGGTTCGCGAGGGCATCGCTGCGCTCGACAAGGCCGCTGGCGGCAGCTTCGTCAAAGCGCCGGCAGCAAAGAAGCTGACGTTGGTCAAGGCCATTGAAGGCACGCCGTTCTTCAACACCGTGCGCGGCCAGTGCATCACCTCGCTTTACAACAACGACATGGCTTTCGCCTTCTTTGGCTACCCCGGAGGTTCGTGGGAGAAGGGTGGCTACCTGACGCGTGGCTTCCAGGACCTGAAGTGGCTCAAGCCACCAACGGCAGAGGCAAGCCCGCCCGCCTGGTGAGTTGAACCGCTTCGATGGCCTCAGGGCCAACACCAGCCGACACGGCAAGAATCAGAAGAATCGCAGGAGACAAGATGGCGAAATTTGACAACAGCGACGACTCAGTCGTCGTCATCATCGGTTCAGGCGCTGGCGGTGGTACGCTGGCCAACGAGTTGTGCCAAAAGGGGATCAAAGTTGTCGTGCTGGAAGCCGGCGCGCTGCAGTCCACCGAAAAATTCATCAATGACGAGTGGAAGTCGTTCAGCCAGTTGGCTTGGCTGGATCCGAGAACCACCTCGGGCACTTGGCGCGTCGCGAAGGACTTCGCCGGTCTGCCGGCCTGGATCTGCAAGACGGTGGGCGGTACCACGACCCACTGGGCCGGCGCCTCGCTGCGCTTCCAGGAGCACGAGTTCAAAGTGCGCACCACCTACGGCGAGATCAAGGGCGCCAACTTGATGGACTGGCCGGTCACGCTGAAGGAACTGGAGCCGTATTACAGCCGCGCCGAAGACAAAATGGGTGTGACACGCACCCACGGCATCCCAGGGCTGCCAGGCAACAACAATTTCAAGGTGATGTACTCCGGCGCCACCAAGCTGGGCTACAAGGAAGTGCACACCGGCAACATGGCCATCAACAGCCGTCCTCGGGATGACCGTGGTCAGTGTCTGCAACTGGGCTTCTGCTTCCAAGGCTGCAAGAGCGGCGCCAAGTGGAGCACGCTGTACACCGAGCTGCCAAAGGCCGAGAAGACCGGCAACATGGACCTGCGTCCTGAGTCGCACGTGTCACGCATCGAACACAACGACGCGGGCAAGGTCACCGGCGTTGTCTATTTCGACAAGGACGGCAAGGAACAGCGCCAAAAGGCGCGCATCGTTTGCGTTGCCGGCAATTCGATTGAAACGCCGCGCTTGCTGCTGTTGTCAGCGTCCAACCTGTTCAAGGATGGTCTGGCCAACAGCTCCGGCCAAGTCGGTCGCAACTACATGCGACACATGACGGGTTCGGTCTACGGCTTGTTCAAGCAGCCGGTGCACATGTACCGGGGCACGGTGATGGCCGGTATCGTTCGCGATGAGGCGCATCACAACCCGAAGCGCGGTTTCGCTGGCGGCTACGAACTGGAAACGCTGTCACTTGGCCTTCCGTTCATGGCAGCGTTTCTGAATCCAGGCGCGTGGGGCAGCGAGTTCACCGAGTACATGGACAACTACACCCGCATCGCCGGGATGTGGTTGGTGGGCGAAGACATGCCGCGTGAAACGAACCGCGTGACGCTGAACTCTCAGGTCAAGGATCGCTGGGGCAATGCCGCTCCTAACGTCCACTACGACGACCACGAAAACGACATCGCGATGCGTGAGCACGCGTTCCGTCAAGGTCAGCTCGTCTATGAAGCAGCCGGCGCGGTCAAGTCGTTCCGTACACCTCCGTATCCTTCGACCCACAACCTGGGTACGTGCCGCATGGGTGCATCAGCGAAAGACAGCGTTTGCAACGCGTATGGTCAGACTCACGACATCGCCAATCTGTTCATCAGCGATGGCAGCCAGTTCACCACCGGTGGCGCCGAAAATCCGACGCTCACCATCGTGACATTGGCGATTCGGCAGGCTGAGTACATCGCACAGCAGATGACTGCACGCACGATCTGATCGCTCGCACGCCTCGGTTCCAGCTCACCGGTTGACTTTCTGTACCGGGGAGTGGCTGAGGCGTCTGTCCAGCACAGGGGACTGTAGCTGACGTGTGAGCGTTCAGAGCGCGAGCAAATGAGTCGCAGGACCTCCATCAAGGATCTGGATGGAGATCGGATCGAGATCGTGGAGCCGAGTCGGCTGAGAGATCTCGGACTGTGACAAGTCTTTGGATGCTGTGGATGAATGATCCTCCACAGCATCCAATGTTCTTCTTTAGCTTGGCCTGTCCGAGACAGAAGTTTCGGCGTCCTTGGCTCCGCTTGGTCGGACCAAGTCTTCTAGGCGATAACGCTCGACCTTCCGGTACAACGTGCTGCGCGACACGCCCAGAGCGCGCGCTGCCTTGGCCAGATTTCCCTGGCAGTCCTTGATGGCGCGCACGATCGCAATCCGTTCACCCTCTTCAAGGCTCGTGACGGGTGCTTCCGGAATGCCAACCAGGTGCTGGTCGGAAGTGGCAAGAAGTTCCTCTGGTAATTCGCTGAGCTGGACCAAGTCTTGGTCTGATGTCAGCAGCAAACTTTCAACCAAGTTACGAAGTTCTCGCACATTGCCGGGCCACGAATAGCTTCGCATGGCTGCACGTATGTCAGGCCCGAATTGGCGAACTGGTACCCCATGTCTTAACGAGAGCTGAAGGTTGAAGTGCTCCATGAGCAACTCAATGTCCTGCTCGCGTTCGCGCAGCGGGGGAACGCGAACCCGGGTGACATTGATGCGGTGATACAGGTCACGCCGGAATCGCCCCGCCTCAACCTCCTGCAGCAAGTCGCGATTGGTCATCGCCAACAATCTCACGTTGACGTGACGGGGCTTGCCATCTCCCAGACGGTAGATCACGCCTTCTTCCAACACGCGCAGCAGCACCGGCTGCAAATCCAGCGGCAACTCACCAATTTCATCCAGACACAAGGTGCCGCCGTGGGCCAGCTCAAAGCGCCCAGCCCGCCCTTCATTCGTGGCGCCAGTGAAGGCGCCACGAACGTGACCAAACAGTTCGCTGCCAATCAGCTCCTTGGTCGTGGCACCACAGTTGAAAGTCACGAACGGGCCATTGCGCTCGTCATCGCCATGAATGGCGCGCGCAAAGAGCTCTTTGCCGACCCCGGTCTCCCCTTGAATCAGCACCGGGACGCGTCGCGCGCTGACTTGCTGCGCTCGTTCGATGGCAGAGCGCATCGCCCGGCTGTTCCACACGAGCTTGGCGAACCCGCCCGTGTCGGGGATTGGTGGAAACGACACGCCGACGTCTGGGCCAGAGGCCTTGGTTTCGCTCTCGGTCACCACAGGTGACTTGGTGGGTGTTCCACGCGACGCCTTGGGAACCATCAGCAGTCCACCGATGAACGCGCCGTTCAACGTGACCGGATGCAACCATTCCGAACGCAAGTGCTCAGGCAAGCGCCTGGCCCAGTCTTCGATGCACTGCCCAGGTTCGAGGCCGGCCACTCGAGCCCCTTGGCGCACGTCCAGGCCGGGTGCGTTACCGCTGCTGTGCACAAGACACGCATTGCGATCGAGCGCCAGCAGCGCCTGCGAATCTGCCCTTCCGCTCATTTGCAGGCACGCCTCCAGCAGCCTGCGATGCTCCTGGCTGATTCTCTCTGCCAGCACGGCCTCGATCTGGCGCGCCGACGCCACGGCCAGCGCCAGATTGTTGACCTGGTAACTTGCCGGTGGGCACGAGATATCCACAACACCCAGGATTTGGTCGGTGCCCGGCATGAACACCGGCGCAGCGGCGCACACCCAGAGCTTGATTCCAGAGCAGAAGTGCTCTGCGGTATGCACCTGGGCTGGCGAGCGCATGGCCAACGCGGTACCAATGCCGTTGGTTCCGATGACTCCCTCGTTCCAGTTACCTCCCTCGATGAGACGGATATCGCGTGCCGCCGCCATGGTGGCGTGGTCTCCCGCCATCTCCAGCACAACGCCCTGCGCATCCGTCAACAACATGATGGAGCCAGACCTGGCCAGCAGGTGGGCCGTGGTCATGAACAAGCCCTTGGCGGCGGCCATCAGCATCTGATTTCTAAGACGCAACTGCTCCAGCCCGTCCCCGGTGACGGAGATCGGCGCCAGGCGGGTGGCAGGCTCCACGCCATGGCGTCGACTGCGCTGCCAGGACGACCATACGTGTTTCGATACACACCCCGCCACAACTTCCTGCCCGGAAACAAACCGCTCCCACGCTTCCATGGTTTGCCGCTCCGAGGGCGCAGCTTGCGGCGCCGGCAGATGCGCGCCGTTGTCGCGCGCCACCAGTGACCTGCCCGATTCCTGATCGTCCAGCATTTGCGTCTCCGATGCGGTCAGCTGACCAAGCCCTGAACTTGCTGGGTTCCGACGCTGTTCGATTGGCGAGTGTTCGTTTGGTTCTCGCTCGCCTCAGGAAGCGTAGCTACGTGCATGTATCTGCACTGTCCTGAGCAGCTTGATTATCGGGTGGGCCTTGTCAGAACTCAAGGCGGCTCATTTAGGCGGGATGCTCAATCCCAGTGGGGCTGTGGCACGCCACCTCAACTCGAAGCATGGCTTCAAGCCCGGTCAAGTTCTCGACCACATCGCCATGCTTTGAAGGTTCGGCTCCGCATATCCCATGGGCACACCGAACGGAAAAAGAGGCACCCCACCTACCAGGTGGGATGCCTCCTAACAGCTACTTACGCTCGTCCCAACAGCTCCGCGCCACCGCCCATGGCCGGCCCGGCCGTGGGATCAACCACGTCAGGCTTCTTGGCCACCAGGGTCTGCGTGGTCAGAATGAGGCCGGCCACAGAAGCTGCATTGCGCACCGCGCTGTACGTGACGCGAACTGGATCGATGATGCCCGCGGCTTCAAGGTCAACAAACTTGCCGCTGCGTGCATCCAGTCCGACGCCGTACTCGGATTCAAGCACCTTGCTCAACACAGCCTTGGCGTCCAGTCCGCGGTTGGCGGCGATGTGATAGGCCGGAAGCTGAAGAGCGCGCTGCAGCATGGCCACGCCCTCCTTGACCGAACCCTGCGTCCGCTCAAGCAAGCCAGAAAGCTCGTTGGCCACTCGCAAAAGCGCGAGTCCGCCGCCGGGCACGACACCTTCGGCGATAGCAGCTCGCGCTGCATGAATGGCGTCTTCGATCAGCAGCAAGCGACGTTTCTGTTCCACCGGGGTGGCGCCGCCAGCCAGCAGGATCGCCGTGCCGCCAGACATTTTTGACAGACGTTCCTTGATCTTGTCGCGCTCGATGTTCTCCGGCGCCAGCTCAAATTGACGATGGATCTGCTGGCGACGGGCAGCAATCATGGCCGGATCGCCGCTGCCAGCGGTCACCACGGTCTGGTTCTGTGAAATCCGCACCTGCCGCGCCTGACCCAGGTCGCGCAACTGGACTGCAGCGATGGTGCCGCCGAGATCACGGGAAATGACACGGCCGCCTGTCAAGATGGCCAAGTCTTCCAGTGCCGCCTTGCGCCAATGACCGTAGTCTGGCGGATGAATGGCCGCCACCTGTGAACCGCCGTTATCGCGCCAAGCCAACAGGCCGATCACGGCTTGCGGTGCGACTTCTTCGGCGATGACCAACAAAGGTCGCTTTGAAGGTGCGACCAGTTTCACCAGCGTGGCCACTTCTTCTGCCGTCATCAGACGCTGGTCAGTCATGAGGATGTAGGGGTTCTCGAGAACCACCTGCATCTTCTCGACGTCAGTGATCATGTGATGCGACAGGTAGCCTCGGTCGAACGCCATGCCGTCAACGACTTCCAGCATTGTTTCGACGGTCGTACCGTAGTCGACGTCCACGATGCCGTCTGCCCCGACGCGCTCCAGCGCTTCGGCGACAAGATTACCGGTGGGATCGTTGCTGGTCGCTACGAGTGCCACAGCGCGCAATTGCTCACCATCACGCAGCGGCTTGGCATTGCGCTTGAGCGCAGCGATGACCTCGGTAACGGCCATTTCCAGGCCTTCAACCAGTTCAACAGGGTTGGACCCCTTGGCCAACGAAGCCAGGCCGCCTTGTACCAAGGCGTCGGCCAGCACGGTAGCCGTGGTGGTTCCATCACCAGCGACTTCTGCCGTCTGCATAGAAACTTCGCGCAGCACCTGAGCGCCGATGTTCTCGAACGGGTTCTCCAGTTCGATTTCCGCGGCAATTCGAGCACCGTCGCGTGAGATCATTGGTGACCCAATGGGCCGGTCGATGATCACGTTCATACCGCGTGGACCCAGAGTTCCACGCACTGCCTTCGCCATCTTTGCGACACCCCGGCCCAAAGCTTGGCGGGCATCGTCGTCATGCAACATTAGATTAGCCATTACTACTCTTCCAATTAGGATGTTGGTTAGGATCAACAGCCGACAGCGGCCACCGAACGTCGCGAATCAATGCGTTGCCCTCCTGCCGCAATGCCAATAACTGCAAGGCATTGAAGTGCTTCTTTTTTGGCTCGTCGTGCCCGAGCCGTTGTCAGCGGACCAGATCACTCAGTCCACTCACACAAATAGCGTCCCGTTAAAAAAAAAGAAGCCCAGAGGGCAAACTTTTAGCGGGACGTTGCTGCGCTGCACGGAGTGACCTCCGCGCAGCGCAGTACTCACTCAGTCGTAAGCGATGTACGACATGGCTTCATTCATGTCGCCAAACAGAATCACGGTGTTTTCATCAACCATCACCATCCGACCGTAGTGGGTGGAGGTGGAGATTTCAAACATCTCATGAGTCAACTCGTAACCGAGTTCTTCAGAGATCTCGTCCATCTTGAAGATGATCTTGCCCTCGCCGTCAATTCGAATCATCGCCGGCATGTACGTCACGGTGATACCTTCTCGGCGTCCGATCACATCTGCAATCGCACGTGCTTCCACGCTCTCATTGAGCGTGACACCGCACTGGTGAGAAACCGTGTCCTTGAATTCCAGATCTTTGGTGTGCTTAAAGATGCTTTGGGTGTGGTCGCTGGACATAATGCCCTCCTAAATTCGTGGACGAAAATTCAATCGGTGATTGAGGCTGGCAGGGTGAGGCCCAGCTGCCCTGTGATGCTGCGCATGCGCGCAACTGCCGATGCGTAGGCCTCAGGGAACTGAGCGACCTTGACGGTTGGCAACGACCAGATAGGCTGAAGCTGCTTAGCAGCATTGACAGCCATATCTCCGTACCTGTGCAGCCAAGAATTGAAGAGGCCCGTGTTGTGCGCCCCATGCACTGGATCCTTCACCAACATGTGAAGCAGTTCCATGGTGTTGGCCAAATTACGCTGGAAATCTGCTTCAGCGGAAGACACCACGGTTGGCGTGATGAAGTCGTTTTGCGAGGCGGCTGCCTGCATGATGAAACCACTGCGGAACAACTCACCAACCATCGGTTCGAACACGATGTTCGTTGCGAAGTACTGTTCGAGATAATCTTGCGATCCACCAATGGTTTCGACGATCTTTCGCGTCGGTTGCCAGATGGGGTCTTCAAGCCAGTGCGTCTTACCGATTTCGGCATCGAAGCCTTCGGGGATATCCAGGCCGATGTCTGACAGGTACAGGGTCAAGTCCTGCGCGAAACGAATCTTGTACGAAGCGTTAGTCAGGATCGCAGAATTGATCATCTGCGTATAACCGTAACGCTGCGCTTGCGTCAACGAGCAGCTCAAGCCAAATTCAGCGTGCTTGTAGGCGCCCACATGACGCTCAAGCACCTTGACCCAAGCCTTGTTAAAGCGAGATGCGGCACCCGACCGGCGGCCGTTTTCCACAGCCTGTCCAATCATCCCTTCAATAGTCGATTGGCGCTTGTAGTGGGTACGCTCCCACTCTTCGTCAACGGCGCGGAAGAGATGCCAGTCGCTGGACTTGGCGGCCGTCCAGTCTTCTGAATAAGTCGGCGTGCCGTCCGGGAAGCTGAGAATCCAGCCTTGCAGAAGATGTCGCTTCGGGTCCGGTTGGACGTCCAGGGTCATGTCCTCGTAGTGCGAGGCCTTGCGTCCCTTGGGGGCATAGTAATTGAACTTCCGGCTGTCAGAGCCAGCGAACTTGGCAGCACCAGCGGCACCGGAGTTGACGGGCACGTAGTCTGTTGTCTCAGTCATGATGGGTCTATTTCCTGTTATTAGTGAGCTAGATTTGGCGCAGTAGCGCTGGCTGGCGTGAATTTATCGACATGCGTGTTGGTTGGAGAAACGCCCAATTCCTGCAATACGGGCAACACAGCATCGACCATGGGCACAGGGCCGCAGGTGTACGCGTCGATTTCACCGGACAACTGCTGTTCGCGCATGATGCGTTCGAGCGCCTCGTGCACGAATCCGGTTTCACCAGACCAAGCGTCGTCAGGACCGGCCTGCGACAACACCGGTATGAATTGGAAGTCCGGCAGCGACTTTGCGATCTCTGCAAATTCTTCCAACATGAACAGGTCCCTCTTGGCGCGGGCGCCATAGAAGAACCGAATGGGGCGCTGCTCGCCGCTGGCGATGTGATCCTGCAAGATCGACCACAGCGGCGACATGCCCGATCCACCGCCGACCAGCAGCATCGGGCCCGGACGGCCTTCACGCCGCAGGCAGCTGCCGAAAGGCCCCTTCACCGTCACGGCGGTGCCTGGGGTCAGCGTGGTGTCCAGCAGCGAAGAGAACGCACCTTCTGGATACTTGCGGATGATGAATTCGAGTTCATTGGGCGAGGCCGGCGTGCTGGCCATGGAGTACGAGCGCGTCACACCGGCGCTGGGCACGCTGAGTTCGACGAACTGACCAGCCCAGAACTTCAGGGGCTTCTCGAGCCGAACCTTGAGCAGGCGGATGTCATGGGTCAAGTCAGTGACGGACGTGAGCACGCCTTCGAAGTCCTTGACCGGAATGGCACGGGTCAGCAGTTCTTCGTCGTAGTTCAACAATTCGACGGTGATGTCGCTGTAGGCATGGGTACGGCACAGCAGGATCTGACCGCTGTCGCGATCCGACTCAGGCAACGCAAACGTCGAGTAGTCCTCGATGTTGATGTCCCCGTCGATCAACACGCATTTGCAGCTGCTGCAGATGCCTTGACGGCACCCATGGGGAAGCGCGAGACCCTGGCGGAAGGCGGCATCGAGAACCCACTCGCCTTCTTCGACCTCAATCTCCAAACCCATGGGTTCAATGCGTACCGAGTGAATCGCTTTTTCTGACATGATTTTCTTTCAATGCTTTCGCACTTGATATACAGATACTCGGGAGGAGGGGGAGCCCCCCCCTCCCGAGATTCCTTGGGAAACGCCTAAGCCTTAGATCGGGTTGATCTTGAAGCCCTTGCGGTACTCAATGGCTGCTTGCTCGCGAGCTTCCGGCGACAGAGCGCGGAAGGCCTTGAGCGGGCTGGCCAAGGTGTAGCCACGGACGTGATCCAGAGTCCACATGTGCTTGTCGTCGAAGCGCAGGTGAGGCTGTTGAATCAGCGTCTTGCCGTCAGGGCGTACGAAGCCCAGGTCCTTGATGGCGTCAGCCAGGTCCCAGCCGTCATAGCACTCTTCCCATTCACGACGACCGCTGAAGCGGCCCATCGCTGGCGTCGGGCGGCCTTCGTACTCGTTAGAGAACGCAACCTTGTGGGTCCAACGGCAAACTTCAGAGCAGTAGGTGAACACTTCGCCGTCGACTTCGTCGTAGCAGAAGTCCTCGCGAATCAGGCAAGGCACCACGCAGCTCCAGCAGCGATGCGGATACTTGTAGCCGTTTTCCTGATCGAACAGCATGTTGGTTTGGCCTGGATGGCTCTTGCGCTCGTACCACTTCCAGTAGGCGCCGAATTCGGCGTACCAGCCCGGATACTTGTGCTCAAACCATTCGAAGTCCTTTTCCGTCTGGGCTTCGATACGCCAGAAGTTGACAGGCCAGCCCACCGAGAAGAATTGAGCCGTCTTGTGGACGTAGTTCTTCTTGACGATGCGGTCCCAGGCAGCGGCGACGTCGTCGTGATGGATCTTCACGCCGTACTTTTCCAGCGGCAGCATGTAGCTGCGATAGTAGTCTTCGTAGATCCAACGGTGCCACAGTTCGGAGTAGGACTCCTTGTTCTTGTCGCGGTCGGTGGTGCCGTACTCGATGATGGTGCCGATGGCCGCATCAACGATGGCGTGGTTTTGCCAGAATGCGTAGCGCAGGTCACGCTCGAGCAACAGGTGGTTGCTTGGGTCGTTGACGATGGACATCAGCAGCGAGTGGCCGTTGCCGATGTGGCGCGATTCATCCGACTGCACCGACAGGAACACGGTGGACAGTGCGTAGTCGCCGTTACGAGCAGCTTCCGACGGCATGGCCACGAACAGCGTGTTGGTGAAGCCGGTTTCGGCCACCACGGTCAGGTAGATGTTGGCGGAAGTGATCGAGTCACCGGTGATGAAGCCTTCACCGAATTGACGGCCGATGGTCGTGGCGTAGCACTGACCGAAAGCCTTTTCAGTGATGTCGAAACCAGCCGGATCGATGTAGTTTTCCATGTACCACTTCTTCAGGTTCATCTGAATCGTGGAGTGACGGAATTCGTCGACCATTTGCATGGTGAAGCCGGTGCGCAGCTCTTCACCTGGGGCCAGGCGAGCAACCATGGCCATCGAGCGGGCAGCCGAAATTTCCGGGAAGGGAATGATCGCCAGGAACAACTTCATCCACTCGATCCAGCGAGGCTGGGTGTTGCGGAACATGTCACCGCGGAGTGCAGCGTCAAGCGCACCGTAAACGCGGCTGTCCTTTTCCTCCTGCATTGGAAAGTAGGAACGCAGCACTTGCTTCATCGGGTCGCGAGGAGCCTTGCCGATCTTGTAGTCGGTAGGGAAGGTCGACGCTTCCTGAACATAGCTAGGCTGCCAGCCAAGATCGGCGATGCGGCGCGTCGCTTCGGCGATCGGAATCCCCTTTTGCGACGTGATCTTGTTGAGAGTCAGTTCAGACATTTAGAACTCCTTTGCATGTCTACTTGAAAGTCAAATTACAAAGTGACGATGTAATGTCCGGGATCTGGCAAAACGACCGCCCTACACCCGGCAATTCGGGCTTCCGCCCTACACCAACTATAGCTATTCGCGTGCCACCGCTCCATATCCCTAACCCTAGTGCGATTTCCCGGGGAGCCATCACTGGCGATGAGACACTGACTTTTGGTTGCGTCTCGTTTTGGGACAGTGGGCGCGCCCAGTGCGTCCGAAGCTGGGGTTTCGGACGACCGGGGTTTCACTCTAGTACTGGCTTCGCTGGTGCGGTGATCGCCTCAACAGCGGCCTTGGTGCGAGAGTCCGATTCAGCGATGTAGCGCGCGGCGAGCAGGTGCGCGCCCATCGCAAAGTCCCTGCCGTGCGCCGCGATCATCGCGTCAGAAACGCTTGCCAGTTGCGCAAAGAAAGCATCCTTGCTGGCCGTCTCTTCAGGGCTCGGTGTGTCGTTTGTGGGGGTGTTATCGCTCATGCTGAAGTCTCCTGTGAGGTGGTTTGTGATGGGGTGCCGCTGGTGCGGAACAGGGAGTCAGGCAGGTTCACCCAGCCGCACTGTCCGCCTTGATTACCGAATGCCAGCCTCTGCCCATCGGGGGACCAGGCCAGCGCATTCACCGCGCCCTCGCCCGAGCCTTTGACGAACAGGGCGTCATCGGTGCCTGGCCGGCACAGCAAGATGGCGCCGTTGTAGTAGCCGGCTGCGATCAGGGTCTGACGCGGATGGCAGGCCACGGCGGTGACTGGCGTCTTGCTGGCAATGCCGCATTGCGTCGGCTGTTGCGACTTGCCGGGCGGGTCGAAGCTCCAGCAGACAGGGCGTGTGGCGCCGCTGGTCGTCAGATAGCGGCCGTCGTGCGCGAATGAGAGCGACAACGGTTGTCCGCCGTAGCCACTCATTTCCATGTCCATCCCGTCGGAGACTCGCCAGCCATGCAAGGCGTTCTCCTGCATCGCAGAGACAAGGTAGGCGCCGTCCGGACTCCATGCCAGGGCCCGGTGATAACCAGGCCAGTTCAGCTGCCGCGTCGCTCCGATGCAGGGCCACAACGTGACCCCGCCGCTGTGCGCTGCCGCAACCACCAGCCCATCCGGGCTGAAGGCCAGCGCGGTGGCCGGGGCAGGCAGCTCGATCTTGGACGCACTGCCGGAGGCGTGGCGATGGACCGTGCGCCCGTGGGCATAGGCGAGCCCCCCGGCCAAACCGCCTTCTGGATGGCCGGCCAGCGCGGTGATCCATTCCTCGGTCGTGTGCTCGAGCACGGTCGGCGCGGCGCCGCGGGGCAGGTACACGACGCGCCCGTCGTCGCCACCGCTGACAAAGCCGCCTTGCGGGTGCGGTGCCAGGGACAGGCAGGTGCCTTGGTGGCACTCGGCGCGCACAGGTGCGGGCGCAGGCTCATCAGAGGGCACGATCGTGACGCCACCGCCGGGACGCGGCTGTACGCGCGGCCCCAGCGGCCACTTGGTGTCGGCCACCAGCACGTGCCCGTTGCCCAAGGCAAACGCGGCCGAGTTGCCGTCGGTGTCCCAACTCACCGCGACGGTGGGGGCATCAACCGACCAGGAAACACCCATCACCGCCAGCAGCGGTGGGGCGACGTTGGCTGGCGGCGCGCCAGCAGTTTCAGTTACCGAGTTCATGACTACACCTCTCAGACGTCTTCCAAACAATGGGTAAGTTCTTCACGCAGCGTCGACTCATCGAGCCGCCTACCGATAAACACCAGCTTTGATTCAGCCGCCTCGTTTGCAGCCCAGGCACGGCCCATTCCGCTGTCCACCGTCATGTGCACCGCCTGAAAGACGAAGCGACGCGACTCGCCGCTGAACGCAAGAATCCCTTTGGCGCGCAGCAAGTCAGCGCCGTTCTCGATCACCAACCGCTGCAACCAGGGCAGGAAGCGGGTGCGTTCGAACCGCCGCGGGAAACTGAGCGACACACTGCTCACACCCGCGGTGTGGCGCCCCGCCCCTACCTGCTGGTAAATGTGCGGGGCCGTGGCGCTGGCCGGCTTTCCCAGGCCGATGGAGGGCAGGCGCAAGCGCGCGTTGTCAAACGCACCGCGATCAAGTAACTCGGCCAGGGGCAACTCGCCACGCACAACACGGCGCACCTCGGCGGTTGGATTGAGCTCCTGAACGGCGCGCTCGGATGCCACCAGCATGGCCTCGTCCGCCAGGTCCGCCTTGTTCAACAGCACCATGTCGGCCTGCGCCAGCTGCGTACTCGCCTCAGGCATCGAGCTCAGCTGCGTGGGCAGATGGCGCGCGTCGGCCACGCAGATCACGCTGTCGAGCCGTGTGTACTGGCGCAGCAGATCGTCGAGCTGAAAGGTCTGCACCACCGGCGCCGGGTCTGCCAGGCCGGTGGTCTCGATCAGGATGCCGTCGAAGCCGCCAGGCCGGCGAACGAGATTGCTGGCCACGCGCACCAGATCGCCGCGCAGCTTGCAGCAGACGCAACCGTTGTTGAGCTCATAGACCTCTTCCTCAGCGCCGACCACCAGATCGCCGTCGATACCGATCTCGCCGTACTCATTGACGATGACGGCATAGCGCTTGCCACCCGTATCACGCAGCAGACGGTTGAGCAAGGTGGTTTTGCCGGCGCCAAGAAAGCCGGTCAGTACGGTCACTGGAATGGGTGCCATCGTTGATTCTCTTGCTGGCCACTCTCTCAAACAGAAAGCGGCACATGGGACGCACAGCTCATTAATTCAAGGGTTGAAAACCACGCGCCCCTCGAAACGGCCTGGGGAGATGTCGGGGAGAGCGCGTCGGAATTCAAAGGGCTCTCCTGGGGTGGCATGTGCGGGCGACGCGTCGCTGAACAGAACTGGCACATTCACCGATCCAGGTGAATTGCCATGAGCCTCGCGACCGCAGCGCGAAAAACTCAAGCAAGCCATTGATTTTATTGAAAAAAAATCGGCGTAGCTGATGGATTTCCCGACGCACGGCGCGCATCGACGCCGTCGCAAGAACGAACGCTGGCCATGCAGCCTCGCCACAGCCATCGTCTCAAATCGATACAGCGTTTTCCCTAGGCCCCTGTTTCGCAGGGCGGCAAAGCACCAGATCAGGATTTACCCTTGCCCACGCCTGAATGGCCCGCCCGCGCTCGGCTGGGGTGATGCCGCAGCAGATCAGCCAGCCGGCCGATGTCGTCCACGCTGTGCATCGGCCACATGCCGTCCGTGTAGCGCCACAACAGGTTGACGCACGGCGCGAGCGGCTCGAAACCGTCGTAGCGCAGCAAGGGGTTGAGCCACACGATGGCATGGGAGCGTCGCCGCAGTCCTGCGAGAACGGCGTCGAGATTGGCGGTGTGGTCGCCGTCAAGGCCATCCGTGGCCAGCAGCAAGGTCGCGCGACCGCCGAGCACCCGTGAGGCCCAGTCTCGAACGAATCGGTCCAGGCACAGCGCCAGCCGGGTGCCCCCGCTCCAATCGGTCACCCGAGCTTCCACCGACTGCAATGCCAAGTCCACATCTTGGTTGCGCAGGCAGGCGGTGACGCGTTGCAGTTGGGTCCCCAGTGTGAACGTCTCGGTACGTGGATACCGGCGCGTCAAGGCGTGCGCGTAGTGAAGCAGCACACGGCTGTAGCGCGCCATCGAGCCGGAAATGTCGATCAGCAGCACGATGGATGGCAGCACCTTGCGGCGCCGGCTGAACGCCAGCGACAGCGATGCGGGCTGACGCAGCGCCTGTCGAATGGTGCGCCGCAGATCGATCGCGCCCCTGGGAGCTGGCACCATTCTCGGCAGCACTATGGGCGTCACCGGGGGCGGCTGGGACCGGACCATGTTCATCGCAGCGGCAAACTCTTCGGCCGTCATGGTCTCGAAGTCAGCCCGACGCAGACTGGCGGCCATGGAAGCCCCCCACTCTGTGCGCACCGTCCGTGGCCGGGATGGAGGTGGCCGGTCCGCCGCGGGCGCAGTCGCCAGCGCCGCCAGCAGCCGCTGCGGAGGCGGCCTCGCGGCTCGCGCGTCGCGCACCACGAGCTGGGGCTTCAGGCGGGCTGTAGCGCGCTCGAGAAGCTCGGGGTCTCGCCAGAAAGCGTCGAAGACGAGGTCGAACAACGGATGCTGTTCGCGCTGACAGGTGAGCACCGCGCGCAGGGCTGAACGCACATCGTCGCGCTGATCAAGGCCGGTGCACTCCAGCGCCAGCTGCGCCAGACCCACCGAGTCGGGGGGCACCGCAAAGCCTGCCCGCCTCAAGGCGCGGGCGAACTCCACCACGTTTCGATGAAACAGCGAAGCCGACTGCGCCACCTCAGGCGCCCTGCTCCAGCCACCCCTTGTCCTGCAGTTCGCGCAGCAAACCCGCAGTGTCGTGCGCACGCAGCCGCTCGATGTCTTCGCGGTGCTTGAGCAGAACACCGAGGGTCTGCTCGATCGTCTCGGGATCCAGGCACACCACGGAAAGCGCGCTGAGTGCCCGTACCCAGTCGATCGTCTCCGAGATGCCGGGCGCCTTCAGCAGATCCATCGAGCGAACCCGCCGCACGACCGCGACCACCTGTGCAGCCAGGTTCACAGCGGCATCCGGAGCTCGCCGGCGCACGATCTCGAGTTCGCGCTCTGGCTCGGGGAAACCCACCCAGTGGTACAGGCACCGTCGCTTGAGCGCATCATGGACTTCACGCGTGCGATTGCTGGTGATCACCGTGATCGGCGGCGCGATGGCAGTGATCGTGCCAAGCTCAGGGACGGTGATCTGGTTCTCTGCCAGCAACTCCAGCAGGAAGGCGTCGAAGGGTTCATCGGCACGGTCGAGCTCGTCGATGAGCAGCACCGGGGAGCTCGGCTGCGTCAGGGCCTGCAGGAGCGGACGCTCGATGAGCATGTCGCGCTGATAGAGGCTGCTCTCGAGTTCTGCCTCTGCAGCTTCGCCGCGGATGCGCCCGGACGCCTCGGCCAGCCGCACCCGCATGAGCTGACGCTGAACATTCCATTCGTAGGCTGTTTGCGCAATGTCCAGACCTTCGTGGCACTGCACGCGCAACAGCTGGCTGCCGAGCACGCTTGCCAGCGACTTCGCCAATTGCGTCTTCCCGACGCCGGGCTCGCCCTCAAGGAGCAGTGGTCGCTGCAAGCTCAGCGCGAGAAACACCGACACCGCCAGCGGTCGATCGCAGACGTAGCCCGCCTGGGTGAGCGCGGTCACGAGGTCGTCGACCGTCGCGGGCAACGGCGCAAGGACCCGCAGCGGAGGTGGACAAGGCGTGTTCATGGTCGGTGGGGCGGAGCCTTCAGGTGACCAGAAGCTGTGCGGTGTCACGAGCGTGACGGCCCCGTGGAACCCCTTAGGTCGCGCCAAGGATAAGCCCTTGACTGCGCTGCCCGAGGTTTGCAATAGTAAGCATCTGCTCACTTATGGGCTGCGATCGTTGCAGCTTCTCACACCGCTCGGCAGGAGACCATGAAGCCAGCCCACTTCGACTACTTGCGTCCGGCGACGCTGGATGAAGCGCTGGCCTTGCTGGCCGAGCACGGTGAAGACGCCCGTGTGATTGCGGGCGGCCAAAGCCTCGTGGCAATGATGAACCTCCGGTTTGCACGCCCCGGCACGTTGATTGACATCAACCGCATCGCAGGGCTGGACCGCCACTGGAGAGATGGCGCCGTGCTGCGCATCGGCCCCCTGGCGCGACACGCCACCTTGGCCGCCTCGTCCCTGATTCGTGAACTGGCACCGCTGATGGCGGCCGCCTACCCGCACGTCGCCCATCACACCATTCGCAACCGCGGCACGCTGGCCGGCAACCTGTGCCACGCCGACCCAGCCTCGGAGATGCCCGCGGTGCTGCTCGCCCTCGACGGCGAACTGCGGCTGCGCAGCATCCGGGGCGAGCGCACGGTCAAAGCCGCCGACTTCTTCCTTGGCCCCTACACCACGGCCGCGCAGGCCGATGAGATGTTGGTGGAGGTGGCGATTCCGGTGCGCCAGGTCGGCCACGGGTTCGAGGAAATGTCCATACGCCAAGGTGACTTCGCGCTGGCGCTGGTGGCCTCGACGCTGGACATCCGCGGTGGTCGGATCGTGTCAGCCGCACTCGCGTATGCCGGTGTCGACGCGCACGCGATACGCTGCCCGCAGGCCGAGCAGATCCTCGTGGGCGAACCGCCCTCCGATGCGCTCTTCGAGCGCGCGGCCCATGTCGCTGCCGAGTCCATCACGCCCTCATCCGACCAGCACGCAGACGCAGAGTACCGCCTGGACCTGATCCGCACCCTGACCCCCAGAGCGCTACGCAGTGCGGCCGCGACCGCGGGCTGAAGCAAGGAAACCAACGCATGAGCCCAGCTGATCACCCGGTGACGTTGACGGTCAACGGCCGCACGTACACACGCCAAGTCCCTGCTCGCAAACTGTTGTCGGACTTCCTGCGGCAAGACCTGGCCCTCACGGGCACGCACGTCGGCTGCGAGCACGGCGTGTGTGGCACCTGCACTGTCTCTGTCGACGGACAGACCGTGCGCTCGTGCCTCATGTTCGCCGTGCAGACCGACGGCTGCCAGGTACGCACCGTCGAGGGGCTGGGCACGATGCAGAACATGCACCCGCTGCAGCAGGCTTTCTGGGAGAAGCACGGCCTTCAATGCGGGTTCTGCACGCCGGGCATGCTGATGACCGCACAAGAGCTGCTGGCGAGCAACCCGGACCCCACGCGCGAACAGGTGGCCGATGCGATCGCCGGCAACCTGTGTCGCTGCACCGGTTATGAAACCATCGTCGACGCGATCATGTCGGCTGCTGCCGCCATGCGCACGACCGAGGCGCAGGCATGAGCGCCCGCTACGTTCCCAAGCTCGACATCCCCGCGTCCCGTCGCGAGAAGCCACCTCAAGACGAGCCGCGCTGGATCGGCAAGAGCATGAAGCGGGTCGAAGACCCGCGCCTGCTCACCGGCAAGGGCAAGTACCTCGATGACGTCGTGGTGCCCGGAATGGCGCATGCGGCCATGCTGCGCAGCCCGTTTGCGCATGCGCGCATCAAGTCGATCGACGTGAGCGCCGCACGGGCGCTGCCCGGCGTGATCTGCGTCGTTACCGGCCGCGAGTTTGCCGAGACCACCGGCCCCACCGTCACCTTCTCCAGCCCGGCGGTGGTCCAGCCGGCCATTGCGATCGACAAGGTCCGCCATGTGGGCGAGACCGTCGCCGCGGTCATCGCCGAGGACCGGTACATCGCCGAAGACGCGCTCGAGCTCATCGAGGTCGAGTACGAAGAGCTGCCTGTGGTCACCGACATCGAGCAGCAGGAGCACGCCCGCGGCGATGCCGTGCTGCATCCGGAACGCGGCGACAGCAATGTCGCCATGGACCGGACCTTCACCTTCGGTCCGGTGGATGAGGACTTCGCCCGTGCAGACCGCGTGATTCGCCGGCGCCTGCGCTGGGGTCGCTCCGGCCCTCAGCCGATGGAAACCGCGGGCGCGATCGCCGACTTCGATTCGGGAACCGGCAAGTTCAGGGTCCACTGCAACACCTCGATGTACACCTACGTCGGGTGGCTGTGCGCCATGTCGCTGAACGTGCCGGCGACCCACTTGACCATCGTCCCGACGCTGGCGGGTGGCAGCTTCGGCTCGAAGCTGTTCCTGCACAGGGTGATCGTGCTGACAGCGGGCCTTTCCCGCATCGCCGGCTGCCCGGTGAAGTACGTCGAGGACCGCGCGGACAACATCGCCAATGCAGATGCTCACGGCTCTGACCGGCTGTACGACGCCGAACTCGCCGTGCGCGATGACGGAACGATGCTGGCGCTGCGCTACCGGGTGTGGGATGACTACGGCGCGTATCTGCAGTATGGCTACGGCACGCACGGCAACGCGTTTTCGCAGGTCGTCGGCCCGTATCGGATCAACAGCGTGCAGGCCCGCATCACCGCGGTGCTGTCCAACAAGTGCCAGCAAGGCGCCTACCGCGGATTCGGCTCCGAGGTCACCAATTTCGTGCTCGAGCGCATGGTCGATGCAGCAGCCCAGGAGCTGGGCATCGACGGCATTGCCTTGCGCCGGCACAACCTGATCCAGCCGCACGAATTCCCTTACGTGATCCCTTCGGGCAACGTCTACGACATCGGCAACTACCAGGCCGTGATGGACAAGGCCGTGGAGATGTTCGATGTCGAAGGCTGGCGCCGCAAGCAGGCCGAGGCCAAGCTGGAAGGCCGCCACATCGGCATCGGCCTGGTCGCTTGCCAGGAGCGCAGCGTTTTCAGCTCGACGGAGTTCTGGTCACTCAACCCTCCCGAACATCCCGGGTTCACCTTGTCCAGTTCTCCAGAGGCGGTGGCGATCCGGCTCGACCCGACGGGCAAGGTCTTCGTGCAACTGTGCGCGCCGTTCTGGGGCAACAGCCCCGAGACTGTCGTGACACAGATCGTCGCCGAGGCACTGACGGTGGAGCCCTCCGACGTGTCGATCGGCTATGCGGACACCGACGCGGGGTTCAACGGCACCGGGCCCGGCGGCAGCCGTTACACCGTGATGGTGGCCGGCGCGGTGGTCAAGGGGGTGCGTACGCTGCGCGAGAAGCTGTTCCGGTTGGCCGGGCACATGATGGAGTGCGGGAGCGGCGACCTCGAACTGCGTGGTGGCAAAGTGGGCGTGAAGGGCGTGCCCGGCAAAGAGAAGACGATCGCCGAGGTGGCGTCGGCCGCGCACTATTTCCGCCTGAATTTCCCAGACCAGCCCGAGTTCGACAGCGGCCTCGAAACCACCGCGGTGTACGACCACCCGCTGACCACGATGCCTGCGGCCGATGGCACGCACCTCGGCATCTTCTATCCGATCATGGGACACATGGTCCACGCGATCGCGGTGGAGGTGGACACCCGGACCGGCCAGGTGAAGATCCTCGATTACGTCGCGGTCCACGACTGCGGCACCGTGGTGAACCCGATGACCCTGGCGGGCCATGTACGCGGAGGGACGGCGCAAGGCATCGGCACCGCACTCTACGAACACTTTCGCTACGACGAGAGCGGGCAACTGCTGACGGGCTCGTTTGCCGACTACCACATCCCGACCGTGCACGAGATGCCGGCGCACATCCGCGTGGGCCATGTCGAGACGCCCTCGCCTTACACCGAGTACGGCATCAAGGGCGGTGGTGAAGGTGGGCGCATGGCGGCCCCACCGGTGATCGTTCAGGCCATCGAGGATGCGCTCAAGGACCTCGGTGTGAAGCTGTCCGAGGTACCGCTCACGCCGCGTCGCTTGCGCGAGATCGTTCGCGCGGCAGGAGGTTAAGGTCGGCGAGGCCCTGCCGGGCTCGACACGGCAATCCGGCAGCGTTCGAGATCGACCTTGGCAGGACACCTCTCATGGAACTCACCATTCAACGCCGATACCCCATCGGCGAAAGCGCCGCCCGGTCCTGGGCCGTGCTCTCCGACGTCCGGGCCACGGCGGCCTGCCTGCCGGGTGCGGCCATCACCGAGCAGATCGACGCCACGCACTACAAGGGCACCGTCAAGACCCGGGTCGGCCCCGCCACGATGAGCTTCGCTGGTGACATCGAGCTGCTGAGCTGCGACGCAGCGCTCAGGGAGCTGTCGATGCTGGGGAAAGGGGCTGATCGCTCGGGATCGTCTGCCAGCATGAAGCTGACAGCGCGCGTGGAGCCCGGCGAATCCGCAGCTTCATCGCTGCTCGTTGGTGAGGCCACGGTGACGGTCAGCGGAAAGCTGGCCCAATTCGGCAGTCGGCTGCTGCTGCCGGTCATCGATGCACTGCTGACGCAGTTCGCGGCGAATTTTTCTGCCGCGGCGGCCGCGGTCCCGATCGCAGAGGAGCTCTCGGTGTCAGGCGCAAGCCCCACGCCCGCGGCAGATGCGGTGCCCGCAACGGCGGCGAGCCCTCGCAATGAACTCAATCTGCTGGCGCTGTTGCGCGAGATGCTGCGCGGCTGGGCGGCGCGGTGGTTCCGCCAAGACAAGGTGTGAGTGCAGCCTCGCGGCGGATGCGCTCAACGCGAAGGGCCTGACGCCGCAGACGCCACACTGGCGATGCCCGACAGAAACACATCGACGGCGGCGTCCACGATGCCCTCAGGGTCTGCAATGTGCTGGTTGTAGATGAAGCGGCGGATGCCGATGTACAGGATCTGCCCCTGCAGCCCCCAGACGGCATCGGACTCCACCGCCGTGATGGGCACCTGCTCGGGCGGCGGCAGCCCATAAGCGTGCCGCACCTCGGTACAGATCGGCTGCACGATGCGGCTGTTCAGCAGGCTGATGTAGCGGTCATTGATGTTGACCCCACGCAGCCCCGCGAAGAAGAAGATTCGTATCCACTCGTACGAGTAGATGACCGAGAGGTAGCTCTTGTAGAACCTGCGCAGACGTGCCTCGAAGGGCACGGCGCGATCCTTGAGCGCTGCCTCCCAATCGCTGCCCCAGCGGCCCAGGTACATCTGCTGGTACACCCGCTCGACCAGTTCTTCCTTGGTGGGGAAGTACCGGAACAGCAGCGCATTGGTCACGCCCAGGCGCGTGGACAGGTTGCGCGTCTGGCCTTCGAAGCCGACCTCGGCGAAGTAGGCGATGGCCGCTTCGACGATCAGCATCTTGCGCTCCGCGGGCGGCAGGCGCCGCCGCACCGTTTGCGTGGGCTCGGCGGCAGCAGGTACGGCGGCCCGCTTGAGCGAGGGGCGTCTCCGGCTGCTCTTCACTGCCTGCATGCGAGTCCCGTTGGATCAGGAGATAAACGTCATGTGATTGTAGAGACCGAGGGCGTTGACAGCCAACTAGTCGACACCTATAAATGAGCAGCCGCTCAATTCTAGAAGTGCAAACGGCACGTCGTCCGCGCACAGTTTTCACGGCAAAGGAGACCCCCATGACCCACCGATTTGACGCCGCCAAGTTCACTCTCGCTCATTTGCACGAGGTTGCCGAGCGATGCAGCAACTGGGGCCGCTGGGGTCCTGACGACGAGATCGGCACGCTCAATTTCATTGGCCCGCAGGAGATCGTTGCGGCCTCCAAGCTGGTGAAGCGGGGTCGGGCCATCTCGCTGGGGCTCAATTTCGACCGCAACGGCCCGCAACGGGGGCTGTGGGGCAATCGGTACAACCCGATCCACGTGATGCTCGCCACCGGCACCGATGCCGTGGCGGGCAACCAGGATGCGGGCGGTGTGCGATTTGCGGATGACGCGGTGTCGATGCCCCTGCAATGCGGCACGCAATGGGATGCGCTGGGCCACATCTTCTATGGCGACAAGATGTGGAATGGCTACGACGCGAAACTGGTCGACGCCAATGGCGCGCAGAAGAACGGCATCGAGAAGGTCAAGGACCGCATGGTGGGCCGCGGCGTCCTGCTCGACGTGGCACGTCACCTGGGTCGCAGCTCGCTGGACGATGGTGAAGCCATCACGGGCGCCGACCTTGACGCCACCGCGCGCGCACAAGGCGTCGACATCCGCCGCGGAGACTTCGTCATCGTTCGCACCGGACACATGGAGCGCTGCCTGGCGGCTGGCGAGTGGGGAGGCTACGCGGGAGGCGATGCGCCCGGTCTCGCCTTCGAGACCGCCGAGTGGATTTACCAGAAGGAAATCGCCGCCATCTGCACCGACACCTGGGGCTGCGAGGTGCGTCCGAACGAAACGGACGAATGCTCCCAACCGTGGCATTGGGTCGTCATCCCGAAGATCGGCATCACGATGGGCGAGATTTTTTCCCTGAAGGAACTCGCCGACGACTGTGAGCAGGATCGCGTCTACGAATTCATGTTCGTCGCCCCGCCACTGCCAATCACACGTGCTGTCGGGTCGCCGATCAACCCGATGGCCATCAAGTAGTCGCGCTGCGTGGGTTCAGGTTTCGCCAGGCTGCGGACCCTGGGTATCCCAGGTGCAATCCGCGTGTCTTCCTGATGATTTGGTAGGCCGTGTTGGACTTGAACCAACGACCAAAGGATTATGAGTCCTCTGCTCTGACCAACTGAGCTAACGGCCCGAGCGACTCATTGTAGGCAGCGTGCCGAAGCGGCCCGCTACTTGGTGCTCAGCGCGTTGCCAACCAGCCGCGAAGTGATGTCGACGATCTGGATCATCCGGTCGTAGGCCATGCGGGTGGGGCCGATGACGCCGAGGGTGCCGACCACGATGCCGTCGACTTCGTAAGGCGCCGACACCACCGACAGTTCCTCGAACGGCACCACATGGCTTTCGCCGCCGATGTAAATGCGCACGCCTTCGGCACGGCTGCTCACATCGAGCAGGCGCATCAGTTGTGTCTTCTGCTCGAACAGGTCGAACAGCTTGCGCAGTGAGCCCATGTCGGTGGAGAAGTCCTGCACCGTCAACAGGTTGCGTTCGCCCGAAATGACCACCTGCTCCTGGCTGTCGGCCACCGCTTCGCTGCCTGCTTGCACCGCCGCCTGCATCAGCGTGGCGATCTCGCCGCGCAGCTCATCGACCTCGGTCTTCAACCGCTCACGCACTTCTTCGAGGGTGCGGCCGGCGTAATGGGCGGTGAGGAAGTTGCTGGCTTCGACCAGTTGTGCTTGGGTGTAGTCCTTGGCGGTGAAGATGACGCGGTTCTGCACGTCGCCGTCAGGCGCAACCAGGATCACCAGCACCCGCCGCTCGCTCAGGCGCATGAACTCGATGTGGTGAAACACGCTGGCCTTGCGCGGTGCGGTGATGACCCCCACGAAATTCGACAGGCTCGACAGCATCTGCGCGGCGTTGGCAATCACGCGTTGGGGCTGGTCGGCCTGCAGCTGCGTTTCGAAACTGGGCGCCTGCTGAAGATGCAGCGGCTGCGCCGTCATCATGGTGTCGACGAAGACCCGGTAGCCGCGAGCAGTCGGGATGCGGCCTGCGCTGGTGTGCGGGCTGGCAATCAGGCCGAGCTCTTCCAGATCGGCCATCACATTGCGGATCGTCGCCGGCGACAACTCCAGCCCGGAGGCTTTCGACAGCGTGCGCGAACCGACTGGCTGGCCGTCGGCGATGTAGCGCTCGACGAGGGTTTTCAGGAGGGTTCGTGCGCGATCATCCATGGCATTTTCATTGTAGGCCGCAGGGGGTTTTTGACGTGTGTGCGCGGAAAACGCTGTGGTGTAATTCCTTATGAAAAGCCGGTTTCGTCACGCCGCACTGGTCGGAAAGTACAACGCGCTGGGCAGTCGCAACGTGCTTGATGCGGTGGCTCGCTTTCTGATCGCGCAGGGGCTCGAAGTGTCGATGGAGCACGAGACCGCGCTCAACACCGGCCTGACCGACTACGGTGCGTTGACACCGGCCGAGCTGGGTCAATGTTGCGACATCGCGGTGGTGGTCGGCGGCGACGGCACGATGCTGGGCATCGCTCGCCAGATGGCTCGCTTCAACATCCCGCTGGTCGGCATCAACCAAGGGCGCCTTGGCTTCATCACCGACATCCCGATCGGCGAATTTGCCTCCGCACTGGCGCCGATGATCGCGGGCAGCTACGAGGAAGAGCATCGCACGATGCTCGAGGGTGGCGTGTGGCGCGATGGCGAGGTGATCTTCGAGGCCTTTGCGCTCAATGACGTGGTCGTGAGCCGCGGCGCCACGTCGAGCATGGTCGAGCTGAAGATCGACATTGGCGGCGAGTTCGTCGCCAACCTGCGTGCCGACGGCCTGATCGTGGCGTCGCCCACCGGCTCCACCGCCTACGCGCTGTCGGCCGGCGGGCCGATCCTGCACCACAGCATTCCGGGGTTTGTGATGGTGCCGATTGCGCCACACGATCTGTCGAACCGGCCCATCGTGCTGCCCGACGCAGGCGAGATCAGTGTCGAGGTCGTGGCCGGACGTGACGTCAGCGTCAACTTCGACATGCAGAGCCTGGCCAGCCTGCTGCACGGTGATCGCATCACGGTGCGCCGCGCGGCGTTCCAGGCCAGATTCCTGCACCCACCGGGCTGGAGCTACTACGCCACGCTGCGCCGCAAGCTGCACTGGAATTCAGGAACCGCTTGATGTGGCCCCCATGCTCATTGCATTCGCTGCCCCCAGGAACCGGAAGGGTCCCCTTCGTGGCCCGTGGGGCGCGTCAGTGCCTTCGGGCGGCCGGGCGGCGCTGACATGTGGCGTCGCCTCGTCCTTCGTGACTTCGTCATCGTCACGACACTAGACGTAGAACTTGGCGGCGGCTTCTCCGTGCTGACGGGTGAAACCGGCGCCGGCAAGTCGATCCTCATCGACGCGCTGCAGCTTGTGCTGGGCGGCCGGGGCGATGTCGGCGTGGTGCGAGAGGGCGCACCACGTTGCGAGATCAGCGCCGAATTCGACACACCCTCCGGGCTGAACGGCTGGCTGGCTGAGGCGGGTTTCGATGTGACGGACAGCCTACTGCTGCGCCGCACGATCGACACCCAAGGCAAGAGCCGGGCCTGGGTCAATGGCAGCGCAGCCACGATCGCGCAATTGCGCGAGATCGCCGATCACCTGGTTGATATCCACGGCCAGCACGCCTGGCAAAGTCTGACCCGTCCTGCGGCGGTGCGCGACATGCTCGACGCCCATGCCGGTATCGACACACAAACGCTCGGCAGCGCCTGGGCAGAGTGGCGCAGCGCCAGCGACGCGTTGGCGCGAGCGCAAACGCAGCAGGCCGACCTCGATCGTGAGCGCGAGCGGCTGGCTTGGCAGATCGGCGAGGTCGACAAGCTGGCACCCGGCGCCGATGAATGGCACGAGCTGAACGCTGAGCACACCCGATTGGCGAATGTGCAAACCCTGCTCGACGCCGCCCGCGAGGCGCTCGACGCGGTCAACGAAACCGACGACAGCGCCAACACACTCACGGGCCGCGCGATCGACCGCCTGCGCGATGCGGCCGAGATCGACGGTGAGCTCGCCGCGGTGGTCGAGGTGCTGCAAGGCGCACAAGCCCAGTTGCAGGATGCCGCGCACACGCTGTCGGGTTTTCTCAACGACACCGACACCGATCCCCAGCGGCTCGGCGAGCTCGACGATCGGCTGTCGGCCTGGATGAGCCTGGCGCGCCGCTACCGCCGCCCGCCGGCCGAGCTGGCCGCGCTGCTGGCGCAATGGAAGGGCGAGCTGCGCTCGCTCGACGATGCCGCCGACCTGGACGCACAGCGGGCGCGGCTGGCCCTGGCCCGCACTGCCTACGAAGCCGAAGCCGCGCGTATCACGGCCGCCCGGCGACGGGCCGCACCGAGGCTAGCGGGCGCCGTCACCCAGGCGATGCCGCAGCTCGGCATGGCTGGCGGCTGCTTCGAGGTGATGCTGACAGCACAGGAGTCCCCGCAGTCGTTCGGCATGGAGACGATCGAATTTTTGGTCGCCGGGCATGCTGGCGGTACACCCAGGCCGCTGGCCAAGGTGGCGTCAGGCGGCGAGCTCTCCCGCATCGCGCTGGCCATTGCGGTGACGACAACCCAGCTGCCCCGCGGCCAGGCCAGCGCCGGCACGCTGATCTTCGACGAGATCGATGCCGGTGTTGGCGGGGCGGTTGCCGAGACCGTTGGGCGGTTGATGAAGCAGTTGGGCGTTGACCGGCAGGTGCTGGCCGTGACCCACCTGCCGCAGGTGGCTGCCTGCGCCGACCATCATCAGGTGGTGGTGAAGTCCGTGACTGAGGGCACGGTGCACAGTGACATTCACCCGGTTGCGGGCGAGGCGCGGGTGGTCGAGATCGCCAGGATGCTGGCCGGCGAACGGCTCTCGGGCACCAGCCTCGCGCATGCCAAGGAAATGCTGGCCATGGGGCTGATCCCGGACGCGGACCGGTTGCGGACAAGACAGGAGTAGCGATCTTCATGAGCGTCACGGAACCACCCGAATCAAAGCCCACCGGCGGCGCCGAAGCAGCACGTGAGGTCGTGCTGGTCACCGGCATTTCGGGTTCGGGCAAGTCGGTCGCACTGCACGCGCTGGAGGATGCAGGTTTCTTCTGCATCGACAACCTCCCTCCCGAGTTGCTGCGCGGCTTTTTGCAGTTGGAGCACCGGCTGCACGACCAGCGCGTTGCCATCGCCGTCGACGTGCGCAGTGCAGGTTCGCTGCCCCACCTGCTGCCCCTGATCAAGCAGCTCAATGCCGAGGGCGTGAAGGTGCGCTCGATCTTCCTCGACGCCAGCACCGATGCGCTGGTGCGCCGCTTCTCGGAAACACGCCGCCCGCACCCTCTGTCGCAAACTCCGGGGCGAGCCCCGCCGAGTCAAGAACAGCGCGATGACGACACGGGCTACACCATTCCCGGCGATCTCGACCTCGAACGGGTGTCAACCGCCGACGGGCACCGGGCGCTGATCGACGCGATCGAACTCGAGCGCGAGCTGTTGTCAGAACTGCGCGAAGTCTCGACCGTGATCGACACCAGCCAATTGCGCCCGGCCCAGCTGCGTCTGTGGATTCGCGATCTGATGAGCGGCGCCGGCAACCGATTGACGCTGGTGTTCGAGTCCTTCGCTTTCAAGCATGGCGTGCCACTGGACGCCGACTATGTGTTCGATGTGCGCGTGCTGCCCAACCCCCACTACGTGCGTGAACTGCGCCCGCTGGACGGGCGTGATTCACCTGTCGTGGCCTACCTTGAAGCGCAACCGGATGTGATCGAGATGCTGACGCAGATCGATGCATTCTTGACGCGCTGGCTGCCGGCCTTCAACAACGACCAGCGCAGCTACCTGACAGTCGCCATCGGGTGCACAGGCGGCCAGCACCGCTCGGTGTACTTCGTGGAAATGCTGGCGCGCCGCTTCGCTCGCCGCACCGTCACACTGATCCGACACCGCGAGCTCGACGCGCGCGGCTGAGCGCGCCGCCGGGGCGTCGGCTCAGCAGCAACTTGCGCAGCGGCGCCGGAAGCCCGGCGGCCAACGCTTCGGCCTGGGTGAACCAGCGACCGGTCGGCCAGGCACTCACGAGGGCCGCGGCTTGCGCCTCCTCCAGATCCGCCGGCAGCGTCCAGCGCACCGGGTGCAAGGTCCAGTCGAGATGGGTCAGCACATGGGTGAACGGCGGTAGCCTGTCAGCCTGACCGGGCCAGCCGGCACTGTGCTGCTCGAAGCCGGGAGCCGTCTCGAACTCCGGCAGGCTCCACAGCCCGGCCCAGACCCCTTGATCAGGGCGCTGCACCAGCCACACCCGATCGCGCCAGCACAGCCACAGCCACAGGTGTTCTCGCTTGCTGCGCTTGAGCTTGCGTGTTTTCACCGGAAACTTCGTCTGAGTCTGCGTGGCCGCAGCGACGCAAAGGTCGCGCACCGGGCACAGCAGGCATTGCGGCGCACGCACGCTGCACAGCGTCGCCCCCAGGTCCATCAGGCCCTGCGTGTAGGGCTCGATGCCGCGGTCGGGCAGCAGCGCCGTGGCCTGGCCCCACAGGGCTCTTTCCTGCACGGCCTGAGCGAGATCACCCGCGAAGCCCAGCACACGCGTCAATACCCGTTTCACATTGCCATCGAGGATCGCCACACGTTCGCCGAAGCAGAACGCGGCCACCGCAGCCGCGGTCGAGCGGCCGATGCCGGGCAGGCCTTGCAGTTGTTCGCTGCTGCGCGGAAACTGACCGCCGTGCTGTGACACCACCGCCTGGGCACAGCGGTGGAGGTTGCGGGCCCGGCTGTAGTAGCCCAGCCCGCTCCACAGTGCGAGCACTTCGTCTTGGGAGGCCGCCGCCAGCGCGGTCACGTCCGGAAAGCGTTGCAGGAAGCGCTCGTAATAGGTGAGCACGGTCGTCACCTGCGTTTGCTGCAGCATGATTTCCGACAGCCAGACGCGGTAGGGATCGCGGGTGTGCTGCCAGGGCAAACCGTGACGGCCGTGCCGCTGCTGCCATTCCACGATCCGCGTCGAGAACGCATCCGTCAAGACCGGCAAACCTTCCTTGCGCACGCTCACGGCGTGTCCCGCGGCGATCGGCGGCACCGCACCGGCCAGGTCATTCAGGCTTGCGCTTTTCGAACCGAGACGAACTCGTCGAAGGGCAAGGTGACGTCCATGTTGCCTTCGGACGCTACGGCGGTCGACGCACTGGCAAGCACTGCTTGCGCGACCACCGCCAGGCGCTCGATGCGACTTTGCAACTGGGCGTCCTGCTGCTCGATGTCGGTGATACGCAGCTCCAGTTCGTCGGACGCGCCGCGGATGCGCGACAGCGCCTCGGCCCGCTTCTGGAAGCTGCGCCGGCGCTCGTGCAACTGCACTTCGACGTGCGTGGTCATCGCGCCATTCCAGGATTCGATGTCGCTGCGCGCACCGTCCCAGACCGGGTCCAGCCGCGAGAGCAGCATGCGGCGGAACTGCGCCATGAACTGCGGCTGCGACAGGCGCAACGCCTGGCCGAGCCCCAGGTATTGGGTGTAGCTCTGTTCGATGGCGTCCAGTTCATCACCAAACCGTGACAGGTCAGGGCCCGGCATCAGAACCAGGCCGAAACCGAACTCGGCATTCAGGTGGGTGAAGGTTCCGGCCAGCATCTCCCGAATTTCCTGTGCTTGCCGGCTGGCCTGAGAGAGCCGCTCGCGCAGCCGGGCGCAGGCCGCGACGAACGCCTTGCGCGCCCCGAGCTTGAGCACGCTGGCCTTGATGTCTGCCAGCAGCTGATGGACCTCGGTCTTGAGGTTTTCTTCGGAGAGCCCTTCGAGCGCCTCGTCGAGCAGACGCGAATGCAACCCCCGCAAGGCGACCAGGCGCGAATGACAGTGCTCAAACTCAAGTGCCTCCTGCTCGATGCGCTGGCGGATGGTGCGCAGCCGGCCGCTGCTCTTGCCGCGCAGGCCACGCAGTTCGAGCATCTGCTCGGCAACTTGCCGGCGGGCATCGCCGAGCCGACGTCCCGCCCGCTGTTGGAGCGAGGAGACGGTGTCTTCGATCAGGCGGTGCAGCACCTGCTTGCGTTGCGGCAACAGCTCAGCCGACAGTGCGGCTTCAAACTCTGCGATGCCACTGGCGGTCTGACCGTCGTCATCGGATTCGACGCGAGCCACCAATGCCTGCCTGGCCGACATCGCAAACACTCGCTGGGCCGGCACCCCAAGCAAGCGGGCAGTGGCCGTGCGCTGTGATTCGATGTGCGCCGCGATCTGCTGCGGGGTCAGCAAGGGATCACGCAGCGCATCGATCTTGTTGAGCACAACAAAGGCGGCGCCCTGGCGGCTGCCCAGATGATCCCGCCAGATGGCCATGTCGGACTGCGTCACGCCCGTGTCGGCGCCGACGATGAACACCGTGGCATGCGCCGACGGCAGCAGACCCAGCGTCAACTCCGGCTCGGAACCGAGTGCGTTCAGGCCTGGCGTGTCGAGGACCACCAAGCCCTGGCACAGCAAGGGATGCGGGTAGTTGATCAGCGCATGACGCCAGGCCGGGATCTCGATGCGGCCATTTTCATCGGGGCTCGGGTTGTGCCCCGAATTCGATTCGTCCCACAGACCCAGCGCCACCGCCTCGGCGACCGAGACCCGCTGGGTGCCCATCACCTCGAGCAGCGCACTCGACAGATGCTCAGGACGTGCCACGTCGAGCGGAACGTGCGTCCACGCCTGTGGGTTACGCCGAAGTTCGGCCAGCGAGCTGCCGGCAAGACGTGTGGCGATGGGGAGCAGCGACACCGTGATCGGCTGCGAGGGGTCGTGTGACAGCTCGACCGGGCACATCGTCGTTCGCCCTGGCGTGGCCGGCAGCACGCGACGCCCGGTGTCGGCAAAGAAGATCGCGTTGATCAGCTCCGACTTGCCGCGTGAGAACTCGCCAACGAAGGCCACCACGAGTTTGTCGGTGGACAGCCGCTGGCGCAGCGAAGCGAGCTGCGATTGCTCGGTGGAATCAGGTGCGACCTGCTCGGTCAGGAACGCGGCCAGATCGTCCAGCCGCGCGCACACGCCATCTCGCCATTGGTTGAGCTCATCGAAGCGGCCGGAGAAAGCGGAATTCATGGCGCGATCGGACTGGTTGGCGTGAGTCGGCAAGACGAAGCCCCGAACGGGACCTCTACCCCGCACATCCTAGGGCATGCCCGCGAGCGTGCATCGCGAGAAACGACCGCAGATCCGCCCTTTTCTGCGTCAGTCTTCACCGTTTCTGACAGCTCGCGCAAAAGAACGTCGAGCGCTGCCCCTGCACGATGCGGCGCACAGCCGCGCCGCACACGGTGCACGGCGCCCCGACGCGCCCATACACCCGGGCACTCAGCTGGAATTGACCGGCCATGCCATGTGCATCGCGAAAGTCACGCAGCGTGGACCCGCCAAGATCGAGCGCCGCCTGCAGCGTCTGACGTATGGCCTGAGCCAGCCGCTGGCAGCGGGGGCGGCTCAGTCGGTCGCTGCGGGTTCGTGGATCGATGCGGGCGGTGAACAAGGCCTCGCACGCATAGATGTTGCCAGCGCCCACCACGATGTCGCCGCCCAGCAGCGCCAGCTTGATGGGAACGCGGCGCCGCTGCAGAGCGGCATGCAGATGCAGGCCATCGAAAGCAGCATCGAAAGGCTCCAGCCCCAGACTGGCCAGCAGCTTGCCGGCCATGCCGAGATGCTGCGCCGGCGACCAGACCACCGCGCCGAAGCGGCGGGGATCGGTCAGGCGCAACGTGCCGCGGTCGGTGGCCAGATCAAAGTGGTCGTGTGGTCCAGGCAGCGAGGCCTGCTGACTGAAGGCCAGTGACCCCGACATGCCCAGATGCAGCAGCAGTCCGCCTGCAGCTGACAACGCAGCGTCCGAGGCACTACCCCCGTGCCCCAGTGACAGCCACAGGTACTTGCCGCGCCTTTTGACCTGCCCGACGCGCAGCCCGATCAGCTGCGACGGTTCGATGCCCAGCGGCCAGCGCAAGGGCTTGCCCAGGCGCACGCCGGTAACGACCGCGCCATCGATGCGATCGGCAAAGCTCAGGCGGGTGACTTCGACTTCGGGCAGTTCAGGCATCGACGGAATTATCGGCAGCCTGTGAGGTCGTACTCGACGGGCAGGGCCTCGCAGCGCCCCGCTCTAGAATCTTTTCTGCTTCCAGGAGTCGCTGATGCCCGCTTGTTTCCCCGCCGCAAAAGCGGTCTGTGCGCTTGTCGTTGCGGGCTGCGCTTGGGCTCCGCAGGCATGGTCACAGGCACCTCCGGCCGCAGCGGCGACACCTGCGCCGGCCGCCTCTGCGCCAGCGTTTGTCAATTCGGACCTCGACGCCTCGCTGTTCTATCAGCTCCTCATTGGCGAACTGGAGCTCAGCGCCAGCGAAGGCAGCACCGCCTTCCTGGTGATGCTCGATGCGGCCAACAAGACCAAGAGCGAGCAGTTGTACAAGCGCTCGGCCGACATGGCGCTGCAGATGCGATCGGGCAGCCAGGCGCTGATCGTTGTGCAGGCCTGGCGCAGGGCATTACCGGCATCTCGCGGCGCACACCGCTACCTGATCGAGTTGCTGGTGGCCTTGAATCGATCGGCCGAAACTGCGGAACCACTTCGTTCATTGATACGGCTGACGCCAGAGGCAGAACGTCCCACCCTGATCAACAGCTTGCCGCGGTTTTTCGAGCGCACGGGCAATCGCAAGCTGATCCCGGAGATCCTGACCGATGCCTTGCAGCCCTACGTCGATTCCCCAGCGACTGACGACGCTTCGCTGATTGCAATAGGCCGGGGTTGGCAGGTGGCAGGTGACAGTGCACGGGCGCTGGAGTTCGCCCAACGAGCGCACGCGCTGGATGCCGGCGCAGAAGGCCCGGTGCTGCTCGCCCTGGAACTGCTGCCGACGACCACCGACGCGGAGCCCATCGTCCAGGGCTATCTGAAGGCACGGCCCCAAGCCACCACGGTGCGCATGTTCTATGCCCGCGCCTTGGGCATGTCGCAGCGTTATCTGGAGGCTCTGGCGCAGGTTGATCGGGTGACACGAGACGAGCCCGCACAAGCCGCCCCGTGGCTGACGCTGGGCGCCTTGCACCTGGAACTTCGACAGCCCAAGGAAGCCACGGTCGCGATCAAGACCTTCATCGAGCGCATCGAGTCGACGCCGCCGGCCACCAATACGCCCCAACCCGCGCCGGCTGCGCAAACTGCTGCGGGCGGAAATGAGGCCGTGGTCGAGTCCGACGACCGAGGCCTCACGCAGGCCTGGTTGATGCTCGCCCAGGCTGCCGAGCAGCAAGGCGACTTCAAGGCCGCGGAGGGCTGGCTCGCGAAGGTTGACACCCCCGCCCGGGCGCTGGAGGTACAGGTGCGACGCGCGTCGCTGCTGGCCAAACAGGGGCGCCTGACCGAAGCGATCGAGATGATTCGCCGCGCACCGGAGGCCGGCGACGAGGACGCCCGCGCCAAGCTGATCGCAGAGGTCTCGTTGTTGCGCGATGCACGGCAGTGGACTCAGGCCAGCGACATTCTGCAGCGCGCCAACGACCGATTCAAAGACGACCCCGATCTGCTCTACGAACAATCGATGATGGCGGAGAAGCTCAACCGCATCGACGAGATGGAGCGCCTGCTGCGGCGCGTGATCGAGCTGCGCCCCGACCACGAGCATGCCTACAACGCGCTCGGTTTTTCGCTGGCGGATCGAGGGCTGCGCTTGCCGGAGGCGAAGGCCCTGATCGTGCGCGCGCTGGAGCTGGCCCCGGGTGAGCCCTTCATCACCGACAGCCTGGGCTGGGTCGAGTACCGCATGGGCAACCTCGGTGAAGCGATCAAGCAGCTCAGACGCGCCTACCAGTCGCGGCCCGACCCGGAGATTGCAGCTCACCTGGGTGAAGTGCTGTGGGTCAGCGGTCAGCATGAGGAGGCACGCCGCATCCTGCGCGAAGGCAAGAGCCGCGATCAGACCAATGACGTGCTGCGTGAAACCGTGGTGCGTCTGAAAGTCAATTTGTGATCTTTCGGGTCGGTGGGTTGTGTGCCGCGCTGATGCTGGCCGGCTGTTCGACCCTGACACCACCCGATGAGCAGCCCACGGGCGAACTGCTGGCAGGCCGGATGTCGGTGCAGGTGGCCGCCACCGAGACAGAGCCAGCGCACAGCCTGACCGCCGCTTTCGAGCTGAGTGGTACGCCGCAGCAGGGGCGCCTCGACATGAACACGCCTCTGGGCAGTACCGTGGCACGCGCCCGCTGGAGCCCCGAGGCCGTGGTGCTTGACACGCCGCAGGGGCAGACTCGCCATGCGAACCTCGACGAGTTGACGCGTGCCGTGGTGGGAGAGGCGCTGCCGGTACCGGCCCTGTTCGACTGGCTGCGCGGCCGGCCGTGGCCGGGTGCGCAAAGCACCGCGGCCCTGCCGAGCGAGCCGGCTGGCTTCAACCAATTGGGCTGGCAGGTAGACCTGTCGCGTTTTGCTGAGTCCCGGCTGATGGCGCGCCGCACGGCCCCGCCGGCCGTCATCGTGCAGGTGAAACTGGACGCGCCATGACACTCAACGCCCTGTGGGATGTCAGCGCACCGGCCAAGGTCAATTTTTTCTTGCATGTGGTGGGCCGGCGCGCGGACGGGCATCACTTGTTGCAGTCGCTGTTTGTGCTGCTCGACTGGGCCGACACACTGCATTTCGAGCGGCGCAGCGATGGGCAGTTGCGTCGCCACGATCTGTCTGTGGCATTGCCTGCGGACGATCTGTGCCTTCGCGCCGCGCGGGCACTGCAGGCAGCCAGCGGCACGCGCTGCGGCGCAGACATCAGCATCGCCAAGCAGGTCCCTTGGGGTGCCGGTCTTGGCGGCGGTAGCTCCGACGCCGCCACGACCTTGCTGGCGCTGAATCGGCTGTGGGGATTGAACTGGTCGCGTTCGCGGCTGCACTCACTGGGCGTGACACTGGGCGCAGACGTCCCTTTTTTCATCGGTGGCAGCAACGCGTGGGTCGAGGGCATCGGCGAGTTGCTGACGCCGATGGCAGTGCCTGAGCAGAACTTGGCGCTGATCAAGCCTGCGGTATCGATCGAAACACGTGTCGTTTTCAGCCATCCTGAGTTGGTGCGAGACACGCCTCGCGCTATACTTGAGGGCTTTGATGCGGACGAACTGCTCGACATCACCGCACCTGCGGATGGTGTTGGCTGGGGTCACAACGATCTGCAAGCGGTTGCTGAGTTGCTGCACCCCGAAGTGCGAGAAGCTGCAGCGATTTTGCGGTCGCGGTACGGCAACAGCCGCATGAGTGGCTCGGGCAGCGTGGTGTTTGCGCGCGCCGCGTCAGGGTCGGGTCTGGCGCCGGTGCTGGACAGCGAGCTGCCGCCGGGTTGGGTCACGAAAGTGTGTCGCAGCCTGTCGCAGCACCCGTTGCGTGATTGGGTGCGAGACGAAGAGTGACAGGATTGATAACCGGTGTAGGGGAGTCGCCAAGTTGGTTAAGGCATCGGATTTTGATTCCGACATGCGAAGGTTCGAATCCTTCTTCCCCTGCCAGATTCTTTGATTCCCGGAACGTCCTGACAACAGGCCTGGGCTGGACTGAAAGGAAGCAGCGTGCTTCCACAGAGCCTCGTCGGAGGGAATGTGCTTTTCAACACTGTGCTTTTCACTGGCAACGCCAACCCGGCGCTGGCCAAGGAAATCGCCACTCACCTCGGTGTCGAGCTGGGCAAGGCGTCGGTCGGCCGCTTCTCAGACAGCGAAGTCGCTGTCGAGATCGAGCAGAACGTTCGGGCTCGCGATGTGTTTGTGGTGCAGTCCACCTGCACGCCGACCAACGAGAACCTGATGGAGCTGTGCATCATGGTCGATGCGCTGAAGCGTGCCAGCGCGCGCCGCATCACCGCCGTGATCCCCTACTTCGGCTATGCACGGCAGGACCGCCGACCGCGCTCCACACGGGTGCCGATCAGTGCCAAGGTCGTCGCCAACATGCTCGAAGCCGTTGGCGTCGAGCGCCTGCTGACGATGGATCTGCACGCCGATCAGATCCAGGGCTTCTTCAACATACCGGTCGACAACATTTACGCGTCGCCGGTGCTGCTGTCGGATCTGCAGTCCAAGCGTTACGACGACCTGGTCGTGGTGTCGCCTGACATCGGCGGTGTGGTGCGTGCACGGGCGCTCGCCAAGCAGTTGAATTGCGACCTGGCGATCATCGACAAGCGCCGGCCGAAAGCCAATGTGTCCGAAGTGATGAACGTCATCGGTGAGATCGACGGGCGCAACTGCGTGGTCATGGACGACATGATCGACACCGCTGGTACGCTGGTCAAAGCGGCCACCGTGCTCAAGGAGCGCGGTGCCAAATCGGTTTACGCCTACTGCACCCATGCGGTGTTCTCCGGGCCGGCGATCGAACGCATCCAGGCGTCGATGCTCGATGAGGTCGTGATCACCAACACCATTCCTATGAGCGATGCCGCGAAGATGTGCGCGAAAGTGCGCCAGCTGTCGGTGTCGTTCCTGTTTGCCGAAACGATCCGTCGCATTTCTGACGGCGAATCGGTCACTTCTTTGTTCGCCGAGCAGAACAGCAATTTCTGAGCGTCGAACCTAGCGTCCGGCCGACAAGCCGGATGTTCAACAGGGCCGCAAGGCCTTGCTTTTTGAAGCACTGAAGCACCTGGTCGCGGGGCTTCTCATCTTTTGGAGTCAACATGAAATTCGTCGCATTCGAGCGTACGTTGCAGGGGACCGGAGCGAGCCGCCGCCTGCGCAACGCCGACAAGGTTCCCGGGATCGTCTATGGCGCAGGCGCGCCCGCGATGATCGAACTCGATCACAACGCACTGTTCTTCGCCTTGAAGAAGGAAGCCTTCCACTCATCCATCCTCGAAATGGAACTGGCCGGCAAATCCGAGAACGTGTTGCTGCGTGACTACCAACTGCACCCCTTCCGTCCGATCGTGCTGCACATCGACTTCCAGCGCGTCGATGCGACCACCAAGATCACGAAGAAAGTGCCGCTGCACTACATCAACGAAGAAGAGTCCCCAGCGGTGAAGGTCGACAAGTGCGTGGTCAACCACATCGTCACCGAACTGCGCATCCAGTGCCTGGCTTCGCAACTGCCGGAGTTCCTGACGGTCGATCTGGGAGGCCTGACCAAGGGCCAGTCGCTGCACGTCAATGACATCGCGCTGCCGGCCGGCATCAAGGTCATGACGCAGGGCAAGCCGAACCCGGTGCTGGTGTCAGCGTCCGTTCTGTCGGCTGAAGAAGAAATCGCGCCAGTGGTGGTGGCCGCCGCGGCAGCCGCCCCGACCAAGGGCAAGAAGACGGAAAAGCAGAACAAGAAGTAAGGCGTCACGGGGCCCTTCGCCCCTGACCCCCTTCCGAGCCCCACCACGGTGGGGCTTTTTCTTGGGCGACCGAAATTGATAATGAAGCCATGATCCGAATGATGGTAGGCCTCGGAAATCCCGGGGCGGAATACGACGGCACGCGCCACAACGCAGGCTTCTGGTTCATCGACGAGGTGGCGCGCCAGCTCAAGACGACGCTGCTGCCCGATCGGTCTTACTTTGGATTGGTCGCGCGCGTCAACCTGACAGGCGGACCGCTGTGGCTGCTCGAGCCCATGACCTTCATGAACCTGTCGGGCAAGTCGGTGGCGCCACTGGCGCGCTTCTTCAAGATCGCACCGGAGGAAATCCTCGTCGCCCACGACGAGCTCGACCTGATGCCTGGGCAGATGAAGATGAAGCGCGGCGGCAGTCACGCCGGTCACAACGGCTTGCGGGACATCCAGGCGCAACTGGGTTCGCCGGACTTCTGGCGGCTGCGCCTGGGCATTGGCCACCCGGGCGTGAAGGCAGAGGTCATCAACCATGTGCTGCGCAAGCCACCCTTGGCAGAACGCGAAGCGATCGATCAGAGCATCACGCAGGCCCTGGGCGCCCTCGATCTGCTGATCGCCGGCGACATGGACCGCGCGATGCTCAAGATCCACGCCCGGCCACCTCAGCCCAAGAAGCCGCCTGATGCCCCTGGAGGACTCTTGCCATGACACTGCGTACCGCCTGCATCGCCAGCTGCGTGGCAATCGTTTCCACCACACCGGTGGCTGCGGAGGACATCTACCGATGCGGGCCTCGGGGCGCCATCTACTCGCAGACGCCTTGCTCGGACGGTCAACGCATCGACCGGGCCGATGCGCGCAACGACGAGCAGCGCTTGCAGGCCCGACAGGTGAACGAGCGCATCGTGGCGCTGGCCGAATCACTGGAGCGCGAGCGACTCGCCAGCGAAGCGGCTCACCGGCCAGCGCTGGCAGGCAGCTTCAGTGCACCGTCGAAGACAGTGGCAGCGAAAACACCACGATCCAGCGCCCTGGCGAAAGCCAAGAAGCGGCTGCGCGCGTCGTCCGAGGCGGCCAAGCGCCGTGCGCCAAAGTCAGCGCAAGAAGTCGTTCTGGCGCAACCGCGCAGCTGAAGCCGCCGCAGAGCGTTCAGCCGAGCGTCGATGTCCCCGCAGAGGCCGCTTCCGCCTGCAGCCGTCGGTACTTATCCCACAAGGACTCCTTCGACTCGACATGCGCCGGGTTGATCGGAATGCAGGCCACCGGGCACACCTGTACGCATTGCGGCTCGTCGAAGTGACCGACGCACTCGGTGCATTTCGCCGGATCGATCTGGTAGATCTCGACACCCATCGAAATGGCCGCGTTCGGGCACTCGGGCTCGCACACGTCGCAGTTGATGCATTCGTCAGTGATCAGCAGGGCCATGGCGGCGATCGGTTCGGTGTTCAGGCTTCCGGGTACTGAAGGCTGACGCGCGCGCGCAGCCGACCCAACACCAACGGTGACACAAACTTGGAAACGTCGCCGCCCAGGATCGCGATCTCCCTGACGAAGGTGCCGGAAACGAACTGGTACTGATCGCTCGGCGTCAGAAAGACGGTTTCCACATCCGGCATCAGCTGGCGGTTCATGCCAGCCATCTGAAACTCGTACTCGAAGTCGCTCACGGCACGCAGACCGCGCACCACCACCTTGCCGCCGATGCCCACGACAAAGTCGCGCAGCAGCCCACGGAAGGCGACCACCTCGATATTGGGATGCTTGCGCGCGAGCTCCTGAGCGATTTCGAGCCGCTCCTCAATGGTGAACATCGTGCGCTTGTGGTGCCCGGCCGCCACCGCGACGATCAGCCGTTCGAACAATCGGCTGGCGCGACGCATCAGATCTTCGTGACCCAGTGTCATCGGATCGAACGTGCCCGGATAGATGGCCGTCAGTCGGGTCACGGAGGTCATTCGGCGCTCCTGGTCACGTGGTGTGGGCCGCAGTGTAGTCACCGCTGGAGCGCTGCAACAAGTGGGCGTGGACCCGGCCTGCGCGCAGGTGGCGATGCACCGTCAGATTCAGAGGTGAAAGGTCTTCCGCGCTGTAGGCGTGCGCGGCTTCCAGGTAGATGTAGCCCCCCGGCACCGCGAGCCGAGCGGCAGCGGCCACGGCAGGCGCCAACAAATCGCTGCCAAACGGCGGATCGATAAACACCAGTTCGAACGCGTCCGGCGCGCTGCGGCGCATCCACGACAGCGCCTCGGTCGCGACCACCTGCAGCGTGTCAGCCTTCAAACGCTGCTTCGACTCTTCAAGGCTGCGGGCCTGCCGGCCCTCGCGCTCGAGCAACACCACCGAGGCGGCACCACGCGATGCCGCCTCGAATCCCAACGCGCCGCTGCCTGCGAACGCATCGAGGCAGCGCCAGCCGCTGAGGTCGGCGCCCAGCCAATTGAACAGCGTCTCACGCACACGGTCGGGCGTCGGACGCAGGCCAGGCAGCAAGCCGACGGGCAGCTTGCTGCGCTTCCACTCACCGCCGATGATGCGCACCTCCCTCGGCAGCGAGGCGATGTCGGGCGACACCGCCGGCTTCTTGACGGCAGCCTTCTTGCGAGGAGGCACATCGGCGAACGCGCGGCTGCCGAAGCGGGGCCCCTCTTTCGGCTTGGCGCCCGCCATCACAGGCGCACCGGGATGCCGTCGCGCGCCATCAGCGCCTTGGCCTGGCCCACGGTGAACTCGCCGTAATGGAAGATGCTGGCCGCCAGCACTGCGTCGGCCCCGCCAATGCGGATGCCTTCGGACAGATGCTCCAGCGCACCGACACCTCCCGAAGCAATCACCGGCACGGCGACGCGGTCGCTGACCGCGCGCGTGAGTTCCAGGTCGAAGCCCGATTTCGTGCCATCTCGGTCCATGCTGGTCAAAAGGATCTCGCCCGCGCCGTGCTCGGTCATCTGTGCCGCCCAGTCGACCGCATCGAGGCCGGTGTTCTTGCGCCCACCATGGGTGTAGACGTCCCAGCCGGGGCCGCGTGCGGCAAGATCGTCGCCAGCACGGCGTTTCGCATCGATCGCCACGACGATGCACTGCGCGCCGTAGCGTTGGGACGCATCGCGAATGATCTGCGGGTTCGCCACGGCAGCCGAGTTGAAGCTGACCTTGTCGGCACCGGCGTTGAGCAGCCGCCGCACATCATCGACCGAGCGCACACCGCCGCCGACCGTCAGCGGAATGAACACCTGCGACGCCACCGCCTCGATGATGTGCAAGATCAGGTCTCGGCCATCGCTGGTGGCAGTGATATCGAGGAAGGTCAGCTCATCGGCGCCCTGCTCGTTGTAGCGCGCAGCGATCTCCACCGGGTCACCGGCATCGCGCAGCTCGACGAAGTTGACGCCTTTGACCACGCGACCACCGGTCACGTCGAGGCAGGGAATGATTCGCTTGGAAAGCATCTGAAATCGCCAACTGCCATCGCAGGGCGCCGCGGAGAAAGAAGGGCGCTCGGGTCAGTCCCCGTTCAGCTCGTCAGCACGCGCCTGCGCAGCAGCGAAATCGAGGTCGCCGGTGTAGATCGCCCGGCCGCAGATGACACCGTCGATGCCCTCAGACTCGACGGCACACAGCCGCTCGATGTCGGCCAGGTTGCTCAACCCGCCAGAGGCAATGACGGGAATCGTCAGCGCCTGCGCCAGCTTCACCGTGGCTTCGATGTTGATGCCCGACAACATGCCATCACGGCCGATGTCGGTGTAGATCACGCCTTCGACGCCGTAGTCCTCGAACTTTTTGGCCAGGTCAATGACTTCATGGCCGGTCAGCTTGCTCCAGCCGTCTGTCGCGACCTTGCCTTCCTTTGCATCGAGGCCCACGATGATGTGGCCGCCGAACGCGCTGCAGGCGTCGCGCAGGAAGCCGGGGTTCTTCACCGCAGCGGTGCCGATGATGATGAAGCTGAGTCCGTCGTCCAGGTAGCGCTCGATGGTGTCGAGGTCACGGATGCCACCACCCAGTTGCACCGGGATCTCGTCGCCCACTTCGGCCAGGATGGCCTTGATGGCGGCCTCGTTGACCGGTTTGCCGGCAAACGCGCCGTTCAGATCCACCAGGTGCAAGCGCCGCGCACCCGCATCGACCCAACGCCTGGCCATCGCCGCCGGATCTTCACCGAAGGTCGTCGAGCTGCTCATGTCCCCCTGTTTGAGGCGCACACATTTGCCGTCTTTGAGATCGATCGCAGGAATGAGCAACATGACCAGAACAAACAGTTGAAGAAATCAGCGCCAGGAAGATGCTGCGGTGCCAGAGATACCGCAGCGTGTCGCGTGGATCAGGGATTCCAGTGGAGAAAGTTGCGGTACACGGTCAAACCATGCGTCGCGCTCTTCTCCGGGTGGAACTGCGTCGCAAAAATATTATCCCGCCCCAGAGCGCAGGTAAAGCGATGTCCGTAGTCGGTTTCGCCCAGGCTGTGGTGCGGATCAATCGGCCGCGCATAGAAACTGTGCACGAAATAGAAGCTGGCGCCGTCGGGCACGCTCTCCCAAAGGGGGTGTGGCCGAGCCTGGATCACCTGATTCCAGCCCATCTGAGGCACCTTGTAGCGGCTGCCGTCGGGTTGCAGCTGGCCGTCGAGTTGAAAGCGGATCACCTCGCCCGGGATCAGCGACAGCCCGGGCGTGCCGACACCGGCGGGGCCTTCTTCGCTGCGTGAGAGCAACATCTGCATGCCGACGCAGACGCCCAACAGGGGCTTGCGCGCGGCCGCGTCGAGCACTGCATCCTTGAGTCCGGAGTCGCTCAGCTCGCGCATGCAGTCGGGCATCGCGCCCTGTCCAGGCAACACCACGCGCTCGGCCGCGTAGACGATGTCAGGGTCTGCAGTGACCTTGACCTCCAGCCCCGAGCCCTGCGCCACATGCATCACCGCTTGCGACACCGAGCGCAGATTCCCCATGCCGTAGTCGACGACAGCCACCACTCGACTCACGGCATCACCTTCACAAGCTGCCCTTGGTCGACGGAATCACATCGCCCATGCGCGGATCGATCTCCAACGCCATGCGCATCGCCCGGGCAAAGGCCTTGAAGATGGTCTCGCACTGATGGTGGGCGTTGTCGCCGTGCAGGTTGTCGATGTGCAGACTGACGTTGGCGTGGTTGACGAAGCCCTGGAAAAACTCATAAACCAGCTGTGTGTCGAGCGCGCCGATCATGCCGCTCTTGAAATCTGCGCGCATGTGCAGCCCGGGTCGGCCAGAAAAATCGATCACCACACGCGACAGCGCCTCGTCGAGCGGCACGTAAGCGTGACCGTAGCGGCGCAACCCGCGCTTGTCACCCACGGCCTTTGCCACCGCCTGCCCGAGCGTGATGCCGATGTCCTCGACGGTATGGTGCCCATCGATGTGCAGATCACCCTGGGCTTCAATGTCCAGATCGATCAGGCCGTGGCGCGCGATCTGGTCGAGCATGTGGTCGAAGAAGCCGATGCCGGTCGCCAGCTTCGACACGCCGCTGCCATCGAGGTCGATGGCCACGCGGATCTGGGTTTCAGCGGTGTGGCGCGTCACTTCCGCCAGACGGTGCGGCATGGCAGGGGCAGTCGTGGTTGAACTCATCGCGGGCTCGCTTCCAGGGCAGAGGTCAAGGCAGACATCAACAAATCATTTTCTTCCGGCGTACCGACCGTCAGGCGCAGGCAGTCGGCTAGGAGGGGGTGCAGATTGGAGACATTCTTGACCAACACGCCGCGAAGCTTCAATGCGGCGAACAGCGCTGCCGCGTCCGGCACCCGCGTGAGGATCATGTTGGCCTCGCTGGGAAACGGATGCACGCCGGGCAGTGCCTGCAAAGCCGACATCAGCCGCGCGCGCTCGCTGCGCAGCACCGCCGCCTGGCGATCGAACTCGTCGGCATGCTCCAACGCGAACAACGCCGCCTCGCAATTCAGCACGCTGACGTTGTACGGCGGGCGCACCTTGTCGATCTCGGCGATCAGCGCCTTGGGCCCCATCAGGTAGCCCAGCCGCACGCCGGCCAGACCGAACTTGCTCAGCGTCCGCATGATCAGGACGTGGCCGTGCCGTGCCACACGGTCGATGTAGCTGCGCGAGGCGAACGGCTGGTACGCCTCGTCGATCACGACCAGCCCCGGCGCGGCCTCGATCAGGCGCTCGATGACGGCGTCGTCGAAGAGATTGGCGGTTGGGTTGTTCGGGTAGGCGATGTAGACGATGGCCGGCTGGTGCTCGGCCATCGCGGCGAGCATCGCCACCTCGTCGAGCTCGAAGTCAGCGGTCAGCGGCACGCTGATCGAACGCAGACCCTGCAAACGTGCCGACACGTCGTACATCACAAAGCCCGGCACCGGCGCTACCACGCTGGCGCCCGGGTTCGCGCAGGCCAGGCTCAGCATCGAGATCAACTCATCGGAGCCATTGCCCAGGATCAGGTCGAAACCCGCGGGCAGCCCGGCGTGCTGGGCCAGGGCGCGGCGCAGATCGTCGTTGCGGCTGCCGGGGTAGCGGTTGATGGCCACCTCGGCCAGGCGGGCACCGAGTGCGGCGCGCAGCGGCTCGGGCAGGCGAAACGGGTTCTCCATCGCATCGAGCTTGACCAGGCCGTCGCTGGGCTGCACGGCATACGCATGCATCGCACGCACATCGCTGCGGATATGGCGCTGGATCACGGCATCGGTGGTCAGGCAGGGCATGGCGTGTGGCTCAACGGCGGCACCGCCTCAGCGCTTCAGCCGCATTTCAGCGGCCTGAGCATGCGCTTGCAGCCCTTCGCCATAGGCCAATTCGGCCGCGACAACGCCGAGCTGCTGCGCACCCGCCTCGCTGACCTCGATCAGGCTGCTGCGCTTTTGGAAGTCGTAGACGCCCAACGGTGACGAGAAGCGCGCGGTGCCAGAAGTCGGCAACACATGGTTCGGTCCGGCGCAGTAGTCCCCCAGGCTTTCACTGGTGTAAGCACCGAGGAAGATCGCACCGGCGTGCTTGAGCAGCGGCTCCCAGCGGTGCGGATCGCGCGAACTCACTTCGAGGTGCTCGGGTGCGATGCGGTTGCTGATCTCGCAGGCCTCTTCCATGCTGCGCGTGTGGATCAGCGCGCCGCGGCCTTCGAGCGACGCGCGGATCACGTCGCGGCGCGGCATGGCGTCGATCAGCCGGTCGATCTCGGCTTGCACGCGTTCGATGTAGGCCGCGTCGGGGCACAGCAGGATGCTTTGCGCCAGTTCGTCGTGCTCGGCTTGGCTGAACAGGTCTATCGCGACCCAGTCGGCTGGCGTGCTGCCATCGGCCAGCACCAGGATTTCGCTCGGTCCGGCAATCATGTCGATGCCCACCTTGCCGAACACGCGCCGCTTGGCGCTGGCGACGTAGGCATTGCCCGGGCCTGTGATCTTGTCGACGGCGGGTACCGTGGCCGTGCCATAGGCGAGCGCGGCCACCGCCTGCGCGCCGCCGATCGTGAACACGCGGTCAGCGCCAGCGACGGCCGCGGCGGCCAGCACCAGCATGTTCTTCTCGCCTTTGGGTGTCGGCACCACCATCACGATTTCGCCGACCCCGGCCACCTTGGCCGGCAGCGCATTCATCAGCACGCTCGACGGGTAAGCCGCCTTGCCGCCGGGCACATAGATGCCCACACGGTCCAGCGGCGTGACCTTCTGGCCGAGCAAGGTGCCATCGGCGTCGCGATACGTCCACGAGCGGCCGCACGCCTCGAGCTGGCGCTGGTGGTAGTCACGCACCCGATGGGCGGCAAACTCCAGCGCGCTGCGCTGCGCTGGGGTGATCGCATTCAGAGCCGCGCGCAACTCGGCGTGGCCGACTTCCAGCGAGGCCACTGAGGCGGCATCGAGGCCATCGAAGCGACGGGTGTACTCGAGCACTGCCGCATCGCCGCGCTGCTGCACGTCGGCCAGGATCGAGGCCACGCGCTCTTCGATCGCGCCATCGGTTTCGGCAGACCAGTGCAATACCCGCTCGAACTCGGCCGCGAAATCGGCGGCAGACGTGTCCAGGTGGCGGATGCGAACGGACATGACGGGTCAGCTCAATCGGGGATCGCCGACGCAAATGCATCGATGATCGCGCGGATCGGCTCGCGCTTGAGTTTCAGCGCGGCCTGGTTGACGACCAGTCGCGCCGAGATCTTCATGATCTCCTCGACCTCGACCAGGTGGTTGGCGCGCAAAGTGTTGCCGCTGGAGACCAGATCGACGATGGCATCGGCGAGCCCGGTCAGCGGCGCCAGCTCCATCGAGCCGTAGAGCTTGATCACATCGACGTGCACACCCTTGTCGGAAAAATGCTGGCGCGCAGTCAGGGTGTACTTGGTCGCCACACGGATGCGCGAGCCCTGCTTCACCGCGTTGGCGTAGTCGAAATCGGCGCGGGTGGCCACGCTCATGCGGCACTTGGCGATGCGCAGATCGAGCGGTTGGTACAGGCCTGAGCCACCGTGTTCGATCAGCGTGTCCTTGCCGGTGACACCCAGATCGGCACCGCCGTACTGCACGTAGGTCGGCACATCGCTGGCGCGCACCAGCACCACCCGCACGTCGGGACGGTTGGTGCCGATGATCAGCTTGCGCGACTGCTCCGGGTCTTCTGCGACCTCGATGCCGGCCGCCTTCAGCAACGGCAGCGTCTCTTCGAAGATGCGTCCTTTGGACAGCGCGAGGGTGATCACGTCGGGGCTTTCATTGCACACGCTCGATATCCGCGCCGATGCCGCGCAGCTTGGCTTCCATCTGGTCGTAGCCGCGGTCGAGGTGGTAGATGCGATCGACGCAGGTTTCGCCTTCGGCCACCAGCCCCGCAATCACCAGACTGGCCGAGGCGCGCAGATCGGTCGCCATCACCGTGGCGCCGGAGAGCTTGGGCACACCGTGCACCACGGCCAGGTGGCCGTCGACCTCGATGCGCGCGCCCAGCCGCACCATTTCGTTGACGTGCATGAAGCGGTTCTCGAAGATGGTCTCGGTGACCTTGGCGGTCCCGTCGGCGATGCAGTTCAGCGCCATGAACTGCGCCTGCATGTCGGTCGGGAAGGCCGGGTACTCGCTGGTGCGAAAACTCACTGCGGTCGGGCGCTGGCGGCTGCGCACGCGGATCCAGTCGTCACCGGATTCGATCGAAATTCCGGCCTCGCGCAGCTTCTCGACGACCGCATCGAGGTGATCTGCGCGAGCGCGCCGCAACACGACGTCGCCACCCGTGGCGGCCACCGCGCACAGGAAGGTGCCCGCTTCAATGCGGTCAGGCACGATGCGGTGGCTGGTTGCGCCCGCCAGGCCATGCAAGCGCTCCACACCCTGCACGCGAATACGTCGTGAGCCGTGCCCCTCGATGCGAGCGCCCATGGAGATCAGCATCTCGGCCAGGTCCACCACTTCGGGTTCCTGCGCCGCGTTTTCCAGCACCGTTTCGCCCTCGGCCAGGGTGGCGGCCATCAACAGGTTTTCGGTACCGGTCACGGTGACCATGTCGGTCGTGATCTTCGCGCCACGCAGGCGCTGCCCAGGCGCGCCTTGAGCCTCGGGGGCCGTGGCGATGATGTAGCCGTGCTCGACCACGATCTGCGCGCCCATGGCCTGCAGACCCTTGATGTGCTGATCGACCGGCCGCGAACCGATCGCGCAGCCACCGGGCAACGACACCCTCGCCTGTCCGAAGCGCGCCAGCAGCGGGCCGAGCACCAGGATCGAGGCACGCATCGTCTTGACGAGGTCGTAGGGTGCTTCAGGCAAGGTCACGGTGGACGTGTCGAGCGAGACCGCATCAGGCTTCGCCTCGCTGCGCTCAGCCTGAGCACCCATGTTGCGCAGCAACTTCAGCGTCGTGTTGACGTCCTGCAGACGCGGCACATTGGTTAGCGTGACCGGTTCGGGCGTCAGCAGGGCGGCGCAGAGCTCGGGCAAAGCCGCGTTCTTGGCGCCCGAGATCGTGACCTCGCCTTCAAGAGGCCGTCCGCCGCGAATCAGTAATTTGTCCATGAGCGTGGGGCCGAAATCTGCACCGCCATCAAGCCTGCCAGCGCAGACTCAACAGCCGCAGCACGTGCCGCGGCGACTTTCAGTGATGTTGCAGTGGGGCTTTGTCCGGGCTGACGGCCCACTCGGCCGGGGTCAGCGTCTTCATCGACAGGGCATGGATCTCGGCGCGCATCTTGTCGCCCAACGCCTGGTAGACCATTTGGTGGCGCTTGATCCGGCTCGCGCCTTCAAAGGCGGCGCAGACGATGGTGGCGAAGAAATGCTGGCCGTCGCCCTGCACTTCCAGATGCTCGCAATTCAGGCCTTGCGCAATGAAGCGCTGCACGTCGTTGGGAGTCGGGTCAGACATCTGTGGATTATCGCTCAGGCAACTCAGTACCGGATCTTGTAGCCGATGCGCAGCAGATGCAGACACAAGCCACACGCACCGATCAGGCCGGCGGCCCCCACACCCAGACTGAGCCATGGCGACACATCGCTGACCCCGAAAAAGCCGAACCGAAAGCCATCGACGATGTAGAAAAACGGGTTGAGGTGACTGGCCACCTGCCAGAGCGTCGGCAGGCTGGCGATCGAATAGAACACGCCGGAGAGAAACGTCATCGGCATGATGACGAAGTTCTGGAACGTGGCGATCTGGTCGAACTTCTCTGCCCACAGGCCGGCAATCAGACCCAGTGCCCCCATCAGCGCCGCTCCCAGCAGGACGAACACGGCGATCCACAGCGGCTGCGCCAGTTGCAGCGGCGCGAACCACATCGTCACGGCCAGCACCCCGACGCCAACAGCGACTCCGCGCACCACCGAGGCGCCGACGTAGGCCAGAAACCAGGCCCAGTGCGACAGCGGCGTGACCAGCAGAAAGACCAGGTTGCCGCTGATCTTGCTCTGGATCAGCGACGAGCTGCTGTTGGCAAACGCGTTCTGCAGCACGCTCATCATCACCAGACCGGGCACCAGGAAGCTGGTGTATCCGATGCCTTCGAAGGGCTGCACCTTGTCGCCCAACGCATGCCCGAAGATCACCAAGTACAGCACTGCGGTGAGCACCGGCGCGGCCACCGTCTGAAAGCTGACTTTCCAGAAGCGCAGGACTTCCTTGTAGAAAAGAGTGCGCGCTCCCGACAGCGGGTGCATCGCCGGCACATCGACCCCAGGCGTCATGCAGACCCCTGCATCGCTGGCAGCGGCAGTCCTTGCGCAGGCTCGCCATGCATGATTTCGAGGAACACGTCTTCGAGGTCGGCGCGGCCAATCTCCAGGTCCTCCGGTTGGCCACCGGCCGCGCGCAGGTTCGCCAGCACCGATTCGACCTCGGCCGCGTTGCGGGTCTTGATCTGCACGATGCGGCCCGTGACCCGGGCGTTGGCCCGCAACACGTCGGGCAGGGGGGTGTCGAGCTTGAAGCGCAGCATCGTGCTGGCGCGACCCGCCAGCAACGCGGAGGTGCGGTCGAGCGCCACCACCCGGCCCTGCTTCAGCATCGCGAGTCGACCGCACAGCGCTTCGGCTTCTTCCAGATAGTGGGTGGTCAACAGCACGGTGTGGCCTTCCTTGTTCAGCCGCGCAACGAACTGCCACAGCGTCTGGCGCAACTCCACATCGACCCCCGCCGTGGGCTCGTCGAGCACGATCACCGGAGGGCGATGTACCAACGCCTGCGCGACCAGCACGCGCCGCTTCATGCCGCCGGAGAGTTGTCGGGTGTTCGCATCGGCCTTGTCGGCGAGACCCAGGTTCTCCAGCAACTCATCGATCCAGGCGTCATTGGCACGGGCATCGCTGCGCGCACCGAAATACCCGCTTTGAATCCGCAACGTCTCGCGCACGGTGAAGAACGGGTCGAACACCAGCTCCTGCGGCACGATGCCGAGACTTCGGCGAGCGGCGGCGTAGTCGGTGATTACATCGTGGCCATGCACCAGCACCTGACCGGAGCTCGCTCTGGACAGCCCAGCGAGGATGCTGATCAGCGTGGTCTTGCCGGCACCATTGGGCCCCAAGAGACCAAAGAATTCGCCGGGCTCGATGTCGAAGGAGACCCCGTCCAGCGCCTGCACACTGCCCCGAGAGCCGCTGTAGCGCTTGCTGACACTGCGAAACGAGACGGCGGCGTGGGCTGCGCCCGTGTGAGAAACATGCATGGAGCCACAGATTGTAGGCAGTGTGCTGCTTCAGGGCAGATGCCGTTGGACACGTGCTCACTTGGTGCTACCTTGATCGACATTTCGACTGCAGTGAGAGCAGAGCCATGGCGACTCCCGTCAAGAAGACACGCCGCACCGCCGAGCGCATCCTCGACGTCACGCTGGAGCTGTTCAACCGATTCGGCGAGCCCAATGTGTCGACGACACTGATCTCTGCCGAGCTGAACATCAGCACCGGCAATCTGTACTACCACTACCCAGCCAAGGATCAGCTGGTCGATCGGCTGTTCGATCGCTACGAGGCGGCGCTCGGCGCCTTGCTGAAGGCGGCCGACGATGTGCACGATGTCGAGGACGCGTGGCTGTTCTTCCACATGCTGTTCGAACTGATCTGGCAGTACCGCTTCCTGTACCGCGACCTGAACGACCTGCTCAGCAAGAACCGGCGGATCGAAACCCATTTCCAGTACGTGCTGAAGGAAAAGACCCAGGCGGTGCAGCGGGTGCTGGCAGGCCTCGGCCGAGGCAACGCGGTGCGCCTGACCGCCCCCGAAGCCGAATCAGTCGCGACCGCGATGGTGGTGGTGTCGACTTACTGGCTGAGCTACGAGTATGTGCGCGACCCGCGACATGCGCTGGAGCCCGAGAACGCCGGCGCGGCCTTGCTGCGCGGGGCATCCCACGTACTGAGTCTGCTGGCGCCCTATTTCGAACCGGCGCAGAAACAGCACCTGCTCGGGCTGGCGCAGGCCTATTCAAAAGTGCCCGCAAGTCCTGCAGCACACGCCCGCCCAGCGGCGTCCACACTGGCCAGCAGCCGCATGACCCCGTAGGCAGGCGACCGACGCGCCTACGCGAGGCTGCCTTTCGATACCTCTGAAGCGCCGCCAGACGCGGCTGCGGCCTTCGCGATCGCCGCATCGAGGTTCTTCTCGATCTCGCCGCGGATGCGATCGCTGAACCCTGACAGCAGGAAACCCAGGCTCACGGTCAGCGTGAATCTGTCGACAGTGGCGATCAGCTCGCCAGTCACGCCGGTGCGCTCGAATGTCACCCGCTCGCAGTCGTCCTCGGCCCGGATGCAGCAGTCCATCTCATGCTGACGTCTCGCATGGTGAGCCCAGTGCTGGGCCAACTGGCGGGCGCCGTCGATGCCGAGAGAGTGATCGCGTTGGATAGTGAAGTCGGACATGGCGCAGTGTCTGAAAAGGTAAATGGCGAACGTGATCGTGCTCAGGGCAACCGTGCATCTCTTTGCAAGGTCCGCCGACGCTCATCCATCGGCAAGGCAGCCAGCCGCCGAACTTCGGCGTAGAAGCGCGGGAGATCGCCGCCCTGCTCGGAGAGCAGCTGTTCGAACTGCGGAACCAGATCGGTGTAGGCCGCCAGCACGCCGAACGACGCATTGTTGACCTGAGCGAACCAGCCGTCATAGCCGGTGTATCCCTGCCACGGACCGGCCTTCAGCGCCGCGTGCTCAGCGCGCATTTCCGACAGCAGCTCGGCCTTGCCGCGCCGCTTGTCGTCGTCCGGCGCCGCACTCCGATACAGCGCACTCAGGCGCTCGCGATAGCGGACCGTCAAGGCGCGGAAGTCGGCACGGCGCGATGCGTGCAGCGCCATCGCATCTCGTGCTGCGGGGCTGCCGCGCTCGGCGAGCCAACGGGCCGTGCCCAACCGCTCCACCGTGGTTGCGAACGACTCGTTGAAAACGGTGTCGTCCGGCGCAAAGGCCACCTGGTGCGCGAGTTCGTGGAAGATCAGCCGCGCCAGTTCGCCTTCAGGCCACTGGATGAAGGTATTCAGCAAGGGGTCGGCGAAGTAGCGCCCGGGGAGCTTGCCGAGCGTCGAGTACGCGGGCACGGGGTAGACACCGGCGTCAACGCCGCTCGCGCGCAACTGCGCGGCATAGGACTCCGCCTGGTCCCGATCGTAGTAGCCACGGTAGGCCACGCAGCCGACGACCGGGAAGCACCAGGTTTGCAACGTCAGGCTCAGCTCGGGCGCGGCGGCCACATTCCACACCGCTGCACTGCGTTGCAAGTCCGCGTAGCGCCGGTAGCTGGCGTTGTCGGGCAGCTTCAGCGACTCCACCGCGTAGTCGCGGAGACGCTGCGACAGCACCAATCGCCGCTTCAGCGTGTCGGGCGTGGCCGGATCGGTCAGCACCTCCGGAACCGGCCGTGCGGCATTCAGCAGCTTCAGGTGGCCACCGACCGACTGCGCGTAATAGCCGAGGCTGCTGCAACCGGTGGTCAGACCCAGCAACAGACCGGCGGCAACGGTGGCACGAAGGGTCCGAAGGCTCATGTCGATCGATGATTGCACAGCCCTCGGGCCACCAGGTAAACCGATGGCTTCGCTAAACTGGTTCTCCGACTACTCACCGACTCGCCATGCGCCTGATCGAGTCCATCGTCACCGACGCGCCTGCCATGGCCACGCTGCGGCGCGATCTGCATGCCCATCCGGAGCTGTGCTTTGAAGAGCGACGCACCTCGGACGTGATCGCGCAGCAGCTCACCGAATGGGGCATCCCGATCCATCGCGGGCTGGGCACGACCGGCATCGTTGCGATCCTGAAGAACGGTACCTCGGACCGCGCGGTCGGCCTGCGGGCCGACATGGATGCGCTGCCGATGACCGAGCGCAATCAGTTCGCGCACGCCAGCCGCCACGCCGGCAGGATGCACGCCTGTGGCCACGATGGCCACACCACGATGCTGCTGGCTGCCGCCAAGCACCTGGCCCGGCACCGAAACTACGACGGCACGGTGTACCTGCTGTTCCAGCCGGCCGAAGAGGGCGGCGGTGGCGCTCGCGAGATGATCGCCGACGGCTTGTTCGAGAAGTTTCCGATGGAGGCCATTTTCGGCGTACACAACTGGCCCGGCATCCCCTACGGCCAGTTCGCCATCAAGAACGGGCCGTGCTTTGCCAGCAGCAACGAATTCCGCATCACGATCCGCGGCAAGGGTTCGCACGCGGCCATGCCCAATCTGGGGCTGGACCCGGTGCCCGTGGCCTGCCAGCTGGTGCAGGCCTTCCAGACCATCATCACCCGCAACAAGCGGCCAGCGGATGCCGGCGTGATTTCGGTGACGATGATCCACGCCGGCGAAGCCACCAATGTGGTGCCCGACACCTGCAAGATCCAAGGCACGGTGCGTACCTTCACGCTGGAGGTACTGGATTTGATCGAGCAGCGGATGCGGGAGATTTCGCAGCACACCTGCGCGGCCTTCGGCGTCGCCTGCGAATTCGAGTTCAGCCGCAACTACCCACCGACGATCAACCACTCCCATGAGACCGCGTTCGCGCGTCGCGTGATGACTGATCTGGTGGGCGCCGAGAGCGTGCTGGAGTTCGAACCGACGATGGGTGCAGAGGACTTCGCGTACTACCTGCAAGCCATCCCGGGCGCGTATTTCGTGATCGGCAACGGCGACGGTGACCATCGGTCGTCAGGCCACGGCCTCGGCCCCTGCATGCTGCACAACCCGAGCTACGACTTCAACGACGCGCTGATTCCACTGGGTGCATCGCTCTGGGTGCGCATGGCCGAGGAGTGGCTGGCGCAGCCGCGCCGCTGATCCGCGCGGCCTCCGCCGCGGCTTCAGTCCATCAGTCCGAGTCCACGCAATTCACCCGCCAGTGCCTCGGGCCCGGTGAACAAGCTCGCCTGCCAGCCGCGGCGCCGCGCGGCCTCGATGTTTTCCGGGTGATCATCGATGAAGAGCGTCGCCGCCGGATCGAGCCCGCAACGCTGCTCCGCCAGGGCATAGATCGTCGCCTCGGGCTTGACGAGATGCACATGCGACGAAAAGATCCCACCGACGAACAGCGCCAGAAAGGCATGCTGGCGTTGCAGGTGGTCGACCAGCGGAGCCGGCATGTTGGACAGGAAATGCACGCGGTGACCCCGCTGCTGCAGGGCCTGCAGCAAACGCACACTGCCCTCGATCGGCTGCAATTCACCGGGCACGGCATCGACCACGGAACGCACTTCGGCCTCTGGCCATACCAGGCGTTGCGAGATGCCCGTCACGACGGCTTCCAAGCCCAGCGTGCCACGATCGAAGGCGACCCACTCGCCGTCGGGTCGAGCAAAAAACTCGTGCTTCCAGTGCTGCGCGCTGTGCTCGGCGCTGATGCGATGCGGCAATGTGCGCGCGATCAATGCGGCCGGATCCCAGCGGAACAGCACGCCGCCGAAGTCCCAGACGATGGTGCCGGGCCGAGGCCGATTCAAGCCCGGTGTCATCCGCGCAGGCGGGCGATCAGGCCTGCTGTCGAGGCATCGAGCGCAGCGCCGGTGTCGCCCTCGACAAGGCGGGGCAGCAGATCGCGGCACAGAACCTTGCCCAATTCCACACCCCACTGATCGAAGCTGTTGATGCCCCACAGCGCGCCGCTGGTGAACACGCGGTGCTCATAAAGCGCGACGAGTGCGCCGAGGCTGTGTGGTGTCAGGCGATCGAGTAGCAAGGTGGTGCTCGGCCGGTTGCCTGAAAAGCTGCGATGGCACGCCAAGGTGGCCGCATCGGCCTGCGTCGAAGTCGGCTGCGGCCTGTCGGCCAGCGCCTGCTCGGCAGTCTTGCCGCACATCAGGGCCTGCGATTGCGCGAGCCCGTTGGCCAGCAGCAGCGTCTGCTGCCGCTCCAGGCGAGACACCAGGCCGTCGGTAAGGCCGACGCTGCCGAAGGTGGGCCGGCGCACCAGCAGGAATTCGACCGGAATCAGGTCGGTGCCCTGGTGCAGCATCTGGAAGTAGGCATGCTGGCTGTTGGTGCCGGGCTCGCCCCAGACCACCGGGCTGGTGGCAAACGGCAATGTCTCGCCGGAACGGTCGACCCGCTTGCCATTGCTTTCCATCTCCAGCTGTTGCAAGTAGGCCGGCAGGCGGCGCAGGCCATGGTGGTAGGGCGCCACGCTGCGGCTGGCGATGCCATGGAAGTTGCGATACCAGACGTCCAGCAAGCCCAGCAGCGCAGGCACATTGGCCGCCAGTGGTGCTTCAGCGAAATGGCGGTCCATCGCATGCGCGCCGGCCAGCAGTTCGCGAAAATGATCCGCACCGATGGCCACCGCGATCGGCAGTCCGATGGCCGACCACAGCGAAAAACGCCCGCCGACCCAGTCCCAGAAGCCGAAGGTGGTGGTGATGCCGAAGGCCGCGGCGGCCTCGACATTCGTGGTGGTGGCGACGAAATGCCGGGCGATATCGGTGCCGCCCCCGGCCTCGAACCAGGACCGCGCCAGCTGCGCATTGGCCATCGTCTCCTGGGTCGTGAAGGTCTTGCTGGCGACGATGAACAGCGTTTCAGCGGGTTTCAGACGGCGCAGCACGGTACTGATGTCGTGGCCGTCGACGTTGGAAACAAAGTGGAACTGCAGGCCCGGGTGCACAAACGCATCGAGCGCTGGCACCACCATCTGCGGCCCGAGGTCGCTGCCGCCAATGCCGATGTTGACCACATGGCGAATGCCGCTCGCTGCGGTGTCACGCACCGTCTCGGCCCAGGTGAGCATCGCATCGAGCACCGCGTGCACCTCATCGCTGTGCGGACCCTGCCCGCGCGGCGCACGCAGTGCGGTGTGCAGCACCGCACGGTCTTCGGTGGTGTTGATCGCGGCGCCGGCGTACATCGCGTCGCGCTGGGCCTCCAGAGCGCATTCGCGGGCCAGGTCGAGCAGGAAATGCAGGGTGGCCACATCGAGCAGGTTCTTCGACAGGTCGGCGAAGACGCCCGGCGCCTCGAAACTCAGCGACGCAAATCGCCCTGGATCCCGCGCGAAAGCCTCACGCAGATCGAAGGTGCGGCCGTGTGCTTCGAAATGGCCCTTCAGCGCAGCCCAGGCGGCAGTGCGGTCACAGCGGATCATGTTGAGCAAGCCCTCACAAAGCCTGAATCAAAGCATCAAGCTTGCCTGCATCGACCGCGAAGGCGCGGATGCCTTCGGCCAACTTCTCAGTGGCCATGGCGTCCTCGTTCAGTGCATAGCGGAAGCTCGCCTCGGTGTGGCTCACGGGCTCGAGTGCGGCCGCGCGCGCCTCGACCGGATCGAGCCGCCGGCTCACCGGTGCCTCGCTCGACTGAAGGGTGGCAAGCAGCTCGGGACTGATCGTCAACAGGTCGCAGCCGGCCAATGCAATGATCTGCCCGACGTTGCGAAAGCTCGCGCCCATCACTTCGGTCGCGATGCCGAATTTCTTGTAGTGGCGGTAGATGTGTGCCACCGACTTCACGCCGGGATCGTTGGGGCCCGCGCTCGCGGCTTCGTCCCACGCCGCGCCAGCCGCCTTCTTGTACCAGTCGTAAATACGCCCGACAAAGGGCGAGATCAGCTGCACACCCGCTTCGCCGCAGGCGACCGCCTGAGCGAATGCGAACAGCAACGTCAGGTTGCAGCGGATGCCTTCGCGCTCCAGTGCGCGCGCGGCCTGGATGCCCTCCCAGGTCGCGGCGATCTTGATCAGCACGCGGTCGCGGCTGATGCCTTCGGCTTCGTACAGACCGATGATGCGACGCGCGCGTGCGAGCGTCGCGGCGGTGTCGAAGCTCAGGCGTGCATCGACCTCGGTGGACACCCGGCCGGGCACCACCTTGAGGATCTCGAGGCCGAAGCGCACCAGCGTGCGATCGACGATCTCATCGAGTACAGCGCCGTGGTGCGCTTGTGCGGTCTGCGCCAGCAGCGGCGCATAGTCAGGCTGCTGCACCGCCTTCAGGATCAGCGACGGATTGGTCGTGGCGTCACGCGGCGCGAAGGCGGCCAGCTGCTTGAAATTGCCGGTGTCGGCGACAACGGTGGTGTACTGCTTGAGCTGTTCGAGTTGGTTCATGGGGGCGCTGGCGGGTCGAGCACACCACATTAGAACCCGAGCCGGAGCCGCCTGGCTCATCTGGCACGCTCCTAGCGTCTATCCTGCACGCTGAGTTGCAGTGGCCCAGACCCCAACGAGAGGACTATGACGATGTCGTTCGACCTGGTTTTTTTTGGTGGCACTGGCGATCTGACCTGGCGCAAGCTGATGCCCGCCCTGTTCCAGGCGTTTCGCCACGGCAAGCTGCCACTGGGCGGACGCATCCTGTCGGTGGCACGCGACGAACAAAGCGACGACAAGTACCGCGGTTGGCTGAAGGAGCGCTTCCAGGATGTCGAGGGTGGCAAGCGGCCGAGCGACGAGGAATTCGCGCGCTTCGCCGAATTGCTGCACTACCGGCGCATGGACCTCTCACAGCCCGAGCACTACGCCGGGCTGAAGCAGTGGCTGGAGGACCGAGGTGCCGACACCGTGGTGCTCTACCTCGCCACCAGCCCGCACCTGTTTCCGCAGATCTGCGCACAGCTCGGCGCAGTCGGGCTGAACGGCCCGCACGTGCGGGTCGTGCTCGAAAAGCCGCTGGGCCACGACCTGGCCAGTGCACAAGACATCAACCGCGTGGTGCGCTCGGTGTTCAGCGAAACACAGGCGTTCCGCATCGACCACTACCTCGGCAAGCCTTCGGTGCAGAACCTGATGGCGCTGCGCTTCGGGAACGCGCTGTTCGAACCGTTGTGGCGCCGCGAAAGCATCGCCAACATCCAGATCACACTGGCTGAAAGCCTGGGCGTCGGCACCCGAGGTGACTTCTATGACCGCACCGGCACGCTGCGCGACATGGTGCAGAACCACGCGCTGCAGTTGCTCAGCATGGTGGCGATGGAGCCGCCGTCACGCTATGACGCCGACGCGATACGCGACGAAAAGCTGAAGGTGCTGCGCTCGTTGAAACCGTTCACCGACGACAGCGTCGCGCGCGACGTGGTGCGCGGACAGTACCGCGCCGGCAACGCGGCAGGCAAGCCGGTGGTGGGGTACCTCGAAGAAGTCAAGGTGCCGTCTGAAAGCCGCTGCGAAACCTTCGTCGCGCTGCGCACCGAGGTGCAGAACTGGCGCTGGGCGGGTGTGCCGTTCTACTTGCGCACTGGAAAGCGGCTGCCGGCGCGCGACGCGCAGATCGTCGTCAACTTCCGGCCGACGCCACACAGCATCTTCCCCGGCATCAACCGACCGAACAAGCTCGTGATCAAACTGCAACCGGAGGACGGACTGGAGCTGCACCTCTTGGCCGCCAAGGGCACCAGCCAGAACGAGGCGCTGTCGGCGGTGTCGCTCGACCTGGACTTCGACAAGGCGTTTCCCGAAACCCGGGTCGGTGCCTACGAACGCCTGCTGCTTGAGGCGATCGCCGGTCGGCTGAACCTGTTCGTGCGCAGCGACGAACAGGAGCAGGCCTGGGGCTGGGTCGAGCCGATCTTGCAGGCCTGGCAACGCGACAACGCCGCCGGTGGTGGGCCGCGGCCGTATGCGGCAGGCACCTGGGGTCCAGCGGCAGCCAGCGCGCTGGTCGCCCGCGATGGCTACGCGTGGTCGGAAGAGCAGTGAAGAGTTCTGAGCGGGCCGATCAGCCAGGCCACTCCTGAGAGAACAATTCAGGCGGTTGCTGCGACGTCCTGCGCAGGCGCGAGGCCCAGCAACTCGGCGACGCCGTACAGGCGCGCCAATTGGCTCAACCGTGGTGGCGCGTTGTGCAACCGCAATGACCGACCCGACTTTTCGGCGAGCCGTCGGCACTCGAGCAGCACCGCCAGCGCGGCGGAATCGAACTCCTGCAGGCCGGCCGCATCGATGTTCAATGCGCCTGCCGGCTCGCGCGAGATCGCACCTGCCAGCGGGCTCATCACGGCTTTCGCTTCGGTCAGACCCATGGTGGCAGGCAGGCTCAACATACGTGTGGCAGCGTGGTTACTTGCGCGCCGCCGCAGATTTGTTGCGCTCGCCGAGCTTGGCGATCAAACCGTCGATACCGCCCTTGGAGATCTCCTGCGCAAAGCTGTTGCGGTAGTTCTCGACCAGCCAGACACCCAGCACGTTCACGTCGTAGATCTTCCAGCCGACGGTCGGCGATTTTTCGACGCGGTAGTCCAGCTGAACCGGATCACCACCACCGCCACGCACCTCGGTGCGAACGATCTGCTCTTCGTCTTCTGGCAGGTTGCGAGACGGCTTGATGACCACCGACTGGTCCTTCACCTGGGCCAGGGCACCGGCGTAGGTGCGCATCAGCAAGGTCTTGAACTCGGTTTCCAGGCTGGCTTGCTGCTCGGGCGTCGCCTGACGCCAGTAGCGTCCCACCGCCGACGAGGTCATGCGCTGGAAGCTCACGTAGGGCACCACCTTCTCGTCGACCAGCGCGAGCACCTTTTTCGTGTCACCAGCCTGAATCGACTTGTCAGCGCGCACGGCATCGAGCAGTTCATTCGACAAACGGTTGATCAGCTGATCCGGGGTTTGAGCGGCTGCAGCGGCTGCGGTGGGTGCAGTGGCAGATTGCGCATGCGACACCGGAACCAAGGTGGTCAACAAGGCCGCGCACAGCGCGGCGAGGGTCATTTTTTGCTTCATGTGGCAGTTCTCTTTTCGGTGGACATGACCGATCGTGGACGTTGGAGGCGACGATGTCGAGAAAGTTCGCGGCACGCAGTTGGCACTGGCCGCTTCAGTCCGTCATGCGGACTCAGGCAGGCGCCAAACCATGGAATCAATTCTTGGGCGCGTCGGGTGGGTTGCCGTCATGCACCTGGCTGCGGCGGCGCTGAAGGAAGCCGTCACGCACGAAGATGTACTTGTCGAGCACGATGTCATCAAGCAGCGCAGAACTGTCCAGCAGGTTGGCGCGGGTGTTGACCACATTGAGCGCCGTCACGCCGATGATCACCGGCGTGCTGTCGATGACCAGGCCAGGACCTGCGGCCAGATCCACGGGCAGAGCCACCGAATCACGCACCGTCGAGGGGCCGAGCAAAGGCCAGACCACATACGGGCCCTCGCCCATGCCCCAGTAGCCCAGGGTCTGCCCCAAGTCCTCGTTGTAGCGCTGCAGGCGCAATTCCGTGCCCCAATCGAGGAAACCGCCCAATCCCAGCGTCGTGTTCACCAGCACCCGCATCGTGTTGCTCGCGGCATGCTCGAACTTCAGCTGCAGCAGGCTGTTGACCGCCGACCAGGCATCTTCAAAATTGTTGTAGAAGTTGGTGATGCCTGTGCGCGCGGGGCTGGGCACCACATTCTTGTAGCCCGTGGCCACCGGCTTCAGAACGTTCTCATCAACCGACTCGTTGAACCCGAACATCGACCGGTTGAAGCCCTCGATCGGATCGTTGACCTGCACGTTGCCGTTCGGCGATGGCGTCGACGCACACCCCTGCAAAACGAGCACGCATGCGGCACACGCCAGGGCCCTCAATCCGCTTCGGGTCGGGTACTTCATTTTTCTTCTCCTATGGCCGCTTCTGCAGCGGGCTTGCCCTCTGAGGCCTTGTTGAACAGGAACTGGCTGATCAGATTCTCCAGCACCACAGCGGACTGGGTTTGCGTGATGACGTCGCCAGCAGCCAGATTCTTCTCATTACCGCCGGGTTCGATCCCGATGTATTGCTCACCCAGCAGACCCGATGTCAATATTTTGGCGGAACTGTCCTTGGGAAACTTGAACTGCTCCTGCAACTGCAGGACCACGCTGGCCTGATAAGTCCTGTCGTCGAAGCCGATTGACTCGACCCGACCCACCACCACACCTGCGCTCTTGACGGCTGCTCGCGGCTTCAAACCGCCAATGTTGTCGAACCGAGCGACGATGCCGTAGGTCGCGTCGAAATTCAGACTCAGCAAGTTGCCGGCTTTCAACGCCAGGAACAGCAGCGCCGCCGCGCCGGCCATCACGAACAACCCGACCCACACGTCATGACGAGATTGTTGCAACGTCATTCCCCTTGAAAAACCATATCGGTCATTGAATCAGAAAGTTCAGATCGAGAACATCATCGCAGTCAGCACGAAGTCCAGTGCCAACACCGCCAGCGACGACACCACCACGGTCCGTGTAGTGGCCTGCGAGACGCCTTCCGGCGTCGGCTTGCAGCTGTAACCCTGCCAGAGCGCCACAAAGGTCACGGTGATGCCGAACACGATGCTCTTGATGACACCATTGCCCACGTCAGCGCTCCAGCGCACACCGCCTTGTATCTGCGACCAGAACGAGCCGTCATCGACACCGAGCAGCGGCACCGCGACCAACCAGCCACCGATCACACCCACCGCACTGAACACTGCGGCCAACAGCGGCATCGAGATCAGGCCAGCCCAAAAGCGCGGGGCGAGCACGCGGCGCACCGGATCGACGGCCATCATTTCCATCGCGGCCAGTTGCTCACCGGCTTTCATCAGGCCGATCTCGGCGGTCAACGAGGTGCCCGCACGACCCGCAAACAACAGCGCAGTCACCACCGGCCCCAGTTCCCGCACCAACGACAGCGTGACCAACAGGCCGACCGCCTCGGCTGACCCGTAGCGTTTCAGGGTGTAGTAGCCCTGCAAGGCCAGCACGAAGCCGACGAACAGGCCAGACACGCTGATGATGGACAGTGAGCGATTACCAACGAAATAGATCTGCTCGCTGACCAACCTGAACCGCCGCAGCGCTGCGGGCGTCAATGCCACCAAGCGCGCAAACAGGCGCGCCGCCATGCCCAGGCTGGCGAGCTGGCAGCGCACCAGCTGGCCGACCGACGCTGGATTGAGCCAGTTCATCGACGCGCTCCGGCACCGAAATCGTCAGCGATCGACACGGCGGGGTAATGGAACTCCACGGGGCCGTCGGGCGATGCCGTGAAGAACTGGTGCACCAGCGGGTCGGTGCTGGCCCGGATCTCGTCAGGGGTGCCCTGAGCCACGATGTTGCCGTTGGCAATGAAGATGATGCGGTCGGCGATGGCGAAGGTTTCCTCAACGTCGTGCGACACCACGATGCTGGTCACACCCAGCGCGTGCCCCAGATCACGAATCAGTCGCGATGCGCTGCCCAGCGAGATGGGGTCGAGCCCGGCAAACGGTTCGTCGTACATGATCAGGTCGGGGTCGAGCGCGATCGCACGCGCGAGAGCCACGCGTCGTGCCATGCCGCCCGAGACTTCGGAGGGCATCAGGTTGCGTGCGCCGCGCAGGCCCACCGCGTCGAGCTTCATCAGCACGACGTCGCGGATCATGGATTCACTGAGGTTGGTGTGTTCACGCAGCGGAAAAGCCACGTTGTCGAACACCGACAGATCGGTGAACAGCGCGCCGAACTGGAACAGCATGCCCATGCGGCGACGCAGCGCATAGAGGCCGTCACGGTCCAACGTGCCGATGTCGACACCATCGAACATCACCTGCCCCGACATCGGCGAGAGCTGTCGGCCGATCAAGCGCAGCAGTGTGGTCTTGCCGCCGCCCGAGGTCCCCATCACGCCGATCACCTGGCCGCGATGCAGGTCCAGGTCGACGTTGCTGAGAATGACACGATCGCCATAGCCGCAGCTCACACCACGCATGGAGACCAACGCTGACGATGATGACGAACGGAGATCAGGCACTGGGGTCATGGAACGGGACTGCGTGACGAGGCATCACGCCTCGCACCGGGCAGCCGATGATAGGGGATGCCGCTCAGGGCGACCGATGGCCCCGTGAGCTGGCGGTCATCGGTGCGCCGTGACCTGGCGAGCCTCAGCGAGGCAGGTCGCTGCGCCCCATCAGCGCCGCGTCGATCTCGCGCGCTGCCTGGCGGCCTTCGCGGATCGCCCAGACCACCAACGACTGGCCGCGCCGCACGTCGCCGGCGGCGTACACCTTCGGGACATTGGTCGCGTAACCGCTGCCCTCGTCGGTACCGGCGCGGGCATTGCCGCGAGCGTCCTTGTCGACACCAAAGGCTTCGAGCACGCTGGCCACCGGACTCACGAAACCCATCGCCAGCAGCACGAGGTCGGCCGGGATGATTTGCTCAGTCCCTGGCACCTCAACCATCTTGCCGCCCTGCCATTCGACGCGCACCGACTTCAGCGCCTTGACCTTGCCCTTGTCCTTCCCTTCGCCGCCGATGAATTCCTTGGTGGCGATGGCGAATTCGCGCTCACAGCCTTCTTCATGGCTGGACGAGGTGCGCAGCTTGGTCGGCCAGTACGGCCACACCAGTGGGCCGTTCTCGTGCTCGGGCGGCATCGGCATCAGTTCGAACTGGGTGACGCTTTCAGCGCCGTGGCGATTGCTGGTGCCCACGCAATCGCTGCCCGTGTCACCGCCACCGATCACGACGACATGCTTGCCATCGGCACGGATCTGGTTGATGCCCAGCGACTTCAGCTTGTCGCCTGCGACCACCTTGTTCTGCTGCGGCAGGAACTCCATGGCAAAGTGAATGCCCTCTAGGTCGCGACCCGGCACCGGCAGGTCGCGGGACTGCTCGGCGCCGCCTGCCAGCAGCACCACATCGAAGTCGGCCTTGAGTTGTTCCGGCGAAATGACTTCCTTGGCCCAGTTGGTGACCTTCGAGCCTTCGGGCAGGCTGCCGACCAGCACGCCGGTGCGGAACACCACGCCCTCGAAACGCATCTGGTCGACACGGCGATCGATGTGCGATTTCTCCATCTTGAAGTCGGGGATGCCGTAGCGCAGCAGGCCGCCCACGCGGTCGTTCTTCTCGAACACCGTCACCTCGTGCCCCGCGCGCACCAGCTGCTGCGCGGCCGCGAGCCCGGCTGGCCCGGAGCCGACGATGGCCACCGTCTTGCCTGACTTGTGCTTGGGCGGGCGCGGCAACACCCAGCCTTCGGCCCAGGCGCGGTCGATGATCGCGTGCTCGATGCTCTTGATGCCGACCGCATCGTCATTGACATACAGCGTGCAGGCCGCTTCACACGGTGCCGGGCAGATGCGGCCGGTGAACTCGGGGAAGTTGTTGGTCGAGTGCAGCACCTCGATCGCGTTCTTCCAGTCGCCGCGATACACCAGATCGTTGAAGTCCGGGATGATGTTGTTCACCGGGCAGCCGTTGTTGCAGAACGGCGTGCCGCAGTCCATGCAGCGTGCGCTCTGCACCTTGGCCTCGTCTTCTTTCAACCCCATCGCCACTTCGTTGTAGTTCTTCAGGCGGAGTTGCACCGGCTGATAGGGCTCTTCGAGACGCTCGTACTCCATGAAGCCGGTGACTTTTCCCATGATGTTCCTGCTACTTTCTGACTGACGGGTTGATTCGATTCACACGCTGCGCCCGATCACTTCGCGGGCGATACCTTGGCCTTCTTCTCGGGTGTCTTCACGGATGCCGGCGCAGCCGAGGCCGCGATGGCCTCGTGGGCCGTGGTTTGCTGAGCGGTCTTCAAGGCCATCTCGGCGAGCGCACGCTTGTATTCGATCGGGAACACCTTGACGAACTTAGCGCGGGACACTTCCCACTGGTCCAGCAGATGGCGGGCCTGCAGCGATCCCGTCCACTTGTGGTGATCCTCGATCAGCTTCTTCAGGATCGCGTCATCGCTCTCAGGCATGCCGTCCTTGCCTTTGTGCCACATGGCGCGGTCGGTGTTGGCCGCTTGAACCGCCGGCGGCAGCACGCGCTCCAGATTGACCATCGAGGTGTTGCAACGCGAGGCGAATTGACCATCGGCGTCATACACGTAAGCCACACCGCCGCTCATGCCGGCGGCGAAGTTGCGCCCTGTCTCACCGAGCACGACAACGGTGCCGCCCGTCATGTACTCACAACCATGATCGCCGGTGCCTTCGACCACAGCGGTCGCGCCTGACAGACGCACCGCAAAACGTTCGCCGGCCACGCCTCGGAAGAAGGCCTCGCCGCTGGTGGCGCCGTACAGCACGGTATTGCCAACGATGATGTTCTTCAGCGCGTCGCCCCGGAATTCAATGCTCGGGCGAATGGCAATGCGCCCGCCGCTCATGCCCTTGCCGGTGTAGTCGTTGGCGTCACCGATCAGATAGAAGGTGATGCCCTTGGCCAGGAAGGCGCCAAAGCTCTGGCCACCGGTGCCCTCCATCTGGATGAAGATGCTTTGATCAGGCAGGCCTTCAGGATGCTGGCGCACCAGTTCGCCCGACAACATGGCACCCACGGTGCGGTTGACGTTGCGTACCGTCTGCATGAACTGAACCTTTTCGCCGCGCTCGAGGGCCGGCCGACACTTCTCGATGAGCGTCACGTCGAGTGCACGGGACAGGCCGTGGTCTTGCGTTTCGACCTGACGACGCGGGACGTCGGCAGGCGCCGCCGGCATGTGGAAGATGCGCGAGAAATCGAGGCCCTTGGCCTTCCAGTGGGCAAGTCCCTTCCGGGTGTCGAGCAGATCAGCGCGGCCGATCAGGTCGTCAAACTTCCGGATGCCCAGCTGCGCCATGATCTGACGCGCTTCCTCGGCCACGAAGAAGAAGTAATTCACCACGTGCTCGGGCTTGCCCTGGAACTTGGCGCGCAGCAGCGGATCCTGTGTCGCCACGCCCACCGGGCAGGTGTTCAGGTGGCACTTGCGCATCATGATGCAGCCCTCGACCACCAGCGGCGCGGTCGCGAAGCCGAACTCATCGGCACCGAGCAGCGCACCGATCACCACGTCACGGCCGGTCTTCATCTGGCCATCGGCCTGCACACGGATGCGTGAACGCAAACGGTTGAGCACCAGCGTCTGCTGCGTCTCGGCGAGACCCAGTTCCCAGGGTGTGCCAGCGTGCTTGATCGAGCTCCAGGGCGAGGCGCCAGTGCCACCGTCGTGGCCGGCGATCACCACATGGTCGGCCTTGGCCTTGGCCACACCAGCTGCGATGGTGCCCACGCCGACTTCACTGACCAGCTTCACGCTGATGTCAGCGCGCTGGTTGGCGTTTTTCAGGTCGTGGATCAGCTGCGCCAGGTCTTCGATCGAGTAGATGTCGTGGTGCGGTGGTGGCGAGATCAGGCCGACGCCAGGCACCGAATAGCGCAGAAAGCCGATGTAGTCGCTGACCTTGCCACCGGGCAACTGACCGCCCTCTCCAGGCTTGGCGCCTTGGGCCATCTTGATCTGGATCTGGTCGGCGCTGGACAGGTATTCGGTGGTGACCCCGAAGCGGCCCGAGGCGACCTGCTTGATCTTGCTGCGCAGCGAGTCGCCCGCCTTCAACGCGAAGTCGGCAACGATCACCTTCTCGCCGAGCACGTCACTGATGTTGGTGCCTTCGGCAATGGGAATGCCCTTGAGCTCGTTGCGATAACGCGCCGGGTCTTCACCGCCCTCCCCGGTGTTGCTCTTGCCGCCAATGCGGTTCATCGCGATGGCCAGGGTGCTGTGCGCCTCGGTCGAGATGGAGCCCAGCGACATCGCGCCGGTGGCGAATCGCTTGACAATCTCGGCCGCCGGTTCGACTTCATCAACGGGACAAGCCTTGCTCGGATCGAGCTTGAACTCGAACAGGCCGCGCAGCGTCAGGTGGCGGCGCGACTGGTCGTTGATGATCTGCGCGTATTCCTTGTAGGTGTCGAACTTGTTGGCGCGCGTGCTGTGCTGCAGCTTCGCGATCGCGTCGGGCGTCCACATGTGCTCTTCGCCGCGAACACGCCAGGCATATTCGCCACCGGCGTCCAGCATGCCGGCCAGCACCGGGTCGTCGCCGAAGGCGGCGTGGTGCATGCGCAAGGCCTCCTCGGCGACCTGGAACACACCGACGCCACCGACCTGCGACGCGGTGCCGCGGAAGTACTTGTCGACCATCGTCTTCTCAAGGCCGATGGCCTCGAACAACTGCGCGCCGCAGTAGCTCATGTACGTGCTCACGCCCATCTTGGACATGATCTTCGACAGGCCCTTGCCGATCGCCTTGACGTAGTTGTAGATCGCCTTTTCGGTCGACAGGTCTCCCGGCAGATCACGGTGCAGGTTGGCCAGCGTTTCCATCGCGAGGTATGGGTGCACCGCTTCGGCCCCGTAGCCTGCAAGCACCGCGAAGTGGTGAACCTCGCGCGCCGAACCCGTCTCCACAACCAGCCCGGCCGTCGTGCGCAATCCTTCGCGCACCAGGTGCTGATGCACCGCCGACAGCGCCAGCGCAGCCGGGATGGCTACGTGGTGGCGATCGGCCTGACGGTCGCTGATGATCAGGATGTTGTGCCCACCGCGGATCGCGTCGACCGATTCCGCACACAGAGACGCCAGCTTGGCTTCGACACCCTCGTCGCCCCACTCCACGGGGTAGGTGATGTTGAGTTCGTGGCTCTTGAACTTGGCTGCGGTGTGCTTCTCGATGCTGCGCAGCCGCGCCATGTCGTTGAAGTCGAGGATCGGCTGTGGCACCTCAAGCCGCATCGGCGGGTTGACCGCGTTGATGTCCAGCAGGTTGGGCTTGGGGCCGATGAAGCTGACCAGCGACATCACGATGTTTTCGCGGATCGGATCGATCGGCGGGTTGGTGACCTGCGCGAACAGCTGCTTGAAATAGTTGTACAGCGGCTTGTTCTTGTCCGAGAGCACCGCCAATGGCGAGTCGTTGCCCATCGAGCCGGTGGCTTCTTCGCCGGCCTGCGCCATCGGGCTCAGCAGGAACTTGATGTCTTCCTGGGTGTAGCCGAAAGCCTGCTGGCGGTCGAGCAGTGTCTCGGTGAAGGTGGTGACTTCGCCTTCGGCGGGCACATCTTCGAGCTTGATGCGCACGCTCTCGATCCATTGCCGATAGGGCTTGGCTGAGGCGAACTGGTTCTTCAGTTCTTCGTCATCGACGATGCGACCCTGCTCAAAGTCGATCAGGAACATCTTGCCCGGCTGCAAGCGCCACTTCTTGATGATCTTGTCTTCCGGGAATGGCAGCACACCGGACTCGGACGCCATCACCACCAGGTCGTCGTCGGTCACCACATAGCGCGCAGGGCGCAGACCGTTGCGGTCCAGCGTGGCGCCGATCTGGCGACCGTCGGTGAACACCATCGCGGCCGGGCCGTCCCACGGCTCCAGCATCGCGGCGTGGTACTCGTAGAACGCACGGCGACGCTCGTCCATCGTCGTGTGCTGCTCCCACGCCTCGGGAATCATCATCATGGCGGCATGCGCAAGTGAGTAACCACTCATCGTGAGCAGCTCGAGCGCGTTGTCGAAGGTGGCGGTGTCGCTCTGGCCTTCGAAGCTGATCGGGTAGAGCTTCTGCAGATCGTCGCCCAGTACCGGCGACTTCATCACACCCTCGCGGGCGCGCATCCAGTTGAAGTTGCCCTTGACGGTGTTGATCTCGCCGTTGTGCGCCACCATGCGGTACGGATGCGCCAGCGGCCACTCGGGGAAGGTGTTGGTGCTGAAGCGCTGGTGCACCAGCGCCAGCGCCGAGGTCGTGCGCGGATCGGACAGGTCCTTGTAATAGACGCCGACCTGGTTGGCCAGCAGCAGACCTTTGTAGATGATGGTGCGGCAGCTCATGCTGGGCACGTAGTACTCATGGCTGTGCGTCAGCTTCAGGCGCTGGATGGCGCTGGATGCGGTCTTGCGGATCACATACAGCTTGCGTTCGAGCGCATCGGGCACGATCACATCGGGGCCGCGGCCGATGAAGATCTGCCGAATCACCGGCTCCTTCTCACGCACGGTCGGCGACATCGGCATCTCGACATCGACGGCCACGTCGCGCCAGCCCAACACCACCTGGCCTTCGGCCCGCACCGCACGCACCAGTTCCTGCTCGCAGGCCAGGCGCGACGCGTGCTCCTTCGGCAGGAAGATCATGCCGACGCCATATTCGCCAGGCGCTGGCAGATCGACGCCCTGCGCAGCCATTTCCGCGCGATAAAGCTCATCGGGAATCTGGATCAGGATGCCTGCACCATCTCCCATCAGCTTGTCGGCGCCGACCGCGCCCCGGTGGTCGAGGTTTTCGAGGATCTTCAGCCCCTGCTCGACAATCGAGTGCGCCTTGTTGCCCTTGATATGGGCGACAAAGCCGACGCCGCAGGCGTCGTGCTCGTGACTGGGTTGATACAACCCGTGCTCGGTGGCCAGCGTGCGTTCGTCTTGCAGGGTGTTTCTTGGCGCGGCCTGGTGCATCGCGAGCTCCTGAGGTGCATGGGGAGGGTTAATCCTAGCGCGTCGCAGTAAGCATGCCAAGGAATTAAAACGGGGTCTGACCCCATATACAAACCCAAACCTCCGGCGCCTATTTAAAATAGGGACAGATTAAACAGATCGCTGTGTAGGCGCTGAATTCAACGCGGGACGCCCGCGTGCCATCGGCTCCAGGCGCCGGCCTGTCAGGGCCCCGATCGATTTGGCAAACGCAGGGCTGCCGAGCGCCCACCCCTTGAGCGTGGCGTTGCGAATGCGCTCGATGGTGTCCTGCGGCAGCGCCTGCATCAGCACCCGGCGGTATGCGACTTCACGATCGAAGGGCGTGTTCCCGAGTGCCCAGAACAGGGCGTGCTCCGTGACCCCCTCGTCCATGCACAGCCCAAGGTGATGCCCGGCGCTGGAGCATCGCGGGTCGCCAGCGGACACGACCCACTCGGTGGCGCTCGGGTCGCCAGCGCCGCAGGACTCGGCATATTGCAAGCAGCGCATGAGCCACTCCGGGGCATCGATGACTGTCGAGCGAAACCGCCCTTCCCAGGGCGTGCCGCTTCGGCCATGTCGCAGGTTGAAGGTTCGAACATAGCGTCGCCCGACACTTTGCATCATCGTGCCCAGCGATTGCGGCGCCGATGGGGTCACCAGCAGCCTCACCTCGTCGGAGTGCAGCCCGTAACCGTGAACAGCAACGCCCGTCTCGCGAGCGGCTTGTATCAGAGCCTGGCGATAGGCCAGACGGTCGGTGTCATCGACAAAGGTTGATTGCCCAGTGAGCCCGCGGTGGATCACGACGTGCGGCAGGCCCGGCACCACGGAGCGCGGCAGGCGTGCCACGGTGTTTCAGCGTGCCGGCCGTCTGGCGTCAGAAGCCAGCAGACACACTGCAACCTGCATCCGTGGGCTTGCACACGCGCATGCGGCCAGCCGAGCTCGCCAGCACCCGCCGGCTCTCGGAGCCATTGTGGAAGTCCAGCGAGTCGGCGCCGCCGCTGGGGAATCCACCCCCCATCAGACTCATGAAGCCGCTGCCATTGAACATGGCGTACTTGACGCCAGAATGCGCAAAGCTGGTAGCTCCGTTCGATGTGTCGATGGCAACAGTAGGCGCAAGCCCGTCCGCCTCCGACACAAGGATGTCAGTGCCCTCCTCGTAGGAAAAGGCTGTGGGCGAGACATCGCCGTCCACGTCGACAAACGCCCTCCACCCGCTCGACCAGTCGTTGCCATCGTGGGGTATCACGAAGGTGCGCAACTGTCGCTTCATCGCTTCGGCACGCGCGGCTGACAGCGTCGCCAGAAAGCTGTTGGCCGTGGTCGTGAGTTCTGAGTTGCGCTGGAAGGCAATGAAGTTGGGCGCTGCGAGCACCAGCATGACACTCACCAGAACCAGTGTGACCATCAGCTCGATTAACGTGAAGCCATTGCGCGGCGATCCGTTTGTTCTTGTGGGTCGACACATGAATGAAGCAACTCTCATCGCCAGCACACGCTCGGCTTGGCTGGGAGAACGTTCGAAGCGCTGCCGGTGGCGAAGCACGACTTGACGCCTGTGCTCATCACCGTCAAGGTACCCGCAGCGGTATCGGTTCGTTGAGGCACGGCCGAAAGAAAGACGCATTCGGTCAGTGCAAAGCCGTCGCAAGCCTCAGCCTGCAGTCTGTAGGCGTAACTGGTCGAGGAGTCGCCCGACGTGGTCTTGAAGGGCGTTCCCGTGGCACCGAGGCCGAAACTCAGGTAGGTGCCGGTCTGTGTGTAGTAGCGCTCCTGCTGTTGCAGCAAGTTCAACAAGGCCGTGCGCCCTTCGGCACGCCGGCCCTTCAAGACCGAGTCCTGGTAAGACGGATAGGCGATGGCCGCGAGGATCCCGATGATGGCCACGGTGATCATCAATTCGATCAAGGTGAAGCCCTGCACGCGGCGCGGAGGCGCATTCAACCCGCATCGAGGCGCGCTGCAAGGGATCAATAGACGCGGCTTCATGGGGGGGCGTTCCTCACGTCGTGATAGTTACTGATTTCACGCCAGCTCAGCCGACCGACGGTGTTGTTGATGGTCTGACTGGCTTGGGTGCCGAGTCCGCCGGAACCCTGCGTGATGATCTGGTAGAGCGTGATTTCATTGCGGGAGCCTGTCGGGTCGCTGTTAAGCACCGTCGAGTAACCGACCCGCGTCAGGAAAGGTTCGCCGAGGATACCGACGTCAGACACCGTGGCTGAACCATTGCCACTCAGGGTGTCGACCACATACAAATTACCAGTGCCATTGTCGCAACTCGTCACAGCCGGTATCACCGACCCGAAGATCAAGCGCCCTGCCAGCACACCCAACCCGCTGATCTGTCGTTCGCCGGTCCCGGTCAAGGTGCTCGTCGTGCCGGAGTTGTAGAAGTCAAAGTACCAGCCAGCACGCGAACTTGTGTCGGTGTCTGCCGTCGGCCGACCCCAGGCGAAACCCGAGAAGGTGATGGACGTTGACGTCACCGTGCCGGCTTGCAGTCGACCTCGGCCCGAAATGGCCGCGGTTGGCGAACTGGTCGAGTCCGGGGTCACGCTGTTGTTGTCGAACACGGCGTACATCGACTGCACCTTGAACGGCGCAGAGTTATCCGCAGCCGACAAGTAGCGCCCGGTTCCGAACGACACGATGATGCCGCGGTTCGGCCCGAAGATCAGCGCTGGAGCCATCGTGATGGGTTGGCGGTTACCTGTCGCATCCTGAGCAACATACATCGGAAGCGCAGTCCCACTGTTCTTGAAGAACGAGAGATTGTTCAGGCTCCAGGAGCTGGCAGAAGTGCTTCGGAAATCGAGCTTCCACAGTTGGCCCTGCAGGTCTCCGGCGTAGAGGTAGGTGACCTCCCCCGCAATACCCGTCCTCACGGTGAAGTTGGCCAGACCCGAGGGCAATGAGCTGTCGGTGGTGATGACCGGGAAGTTCACTTTGTAGTAGTTGACGCCCAATTGCCACGCTGTCGATTTCGGTTTGTCCAGCCTCAGGAAGAACAGTGCCGGCTGGCCCGTGGCGCTGTTCCTGGTGTCTTCGGCCGTCACAATCTGGTTGTTCACGCCACTGGCCACCACCGCGAAGTACCTGTAGTCGGGTGTGGTACTGCCGGCCGCGATGTTCAGCTTCAGGATCTGCGGCGTGCCGATCACGTTGCCCATATCGACATCGTGCTTGTCGGTGAACTCCCAGAGGATCTTGCTGTTGCCGCTGGTGGTGGCAAAGGCCGTTGGATCGGTCACGTCGAGTGCATACACACCTTGGCCGCCGCCACCCGAGCCACCCACCAGCACGGTGCGCCAGTCCGCCGAAGTGGTGGAGCCCAGGTTGGCTTCGTTGACCGTCGGCGTGCCATCGACATAGCTGCGGTGGGTGTACGGCGACGCGGTCAACGCCATCAGGTTGGGCACCACCCAGCTCGGGATGTAGGCAAAAAGCTCCGCACCGGTCGTCGCGTTGAAGGCGTGGAGCATGCCGTCGTTGGCACCGACGTACAGGGCGGGCACGCGGCTCAGGTTGCTGCTGTAGAAGCTCGCATAGGAGGAATCTGAGATCGTCTGCGTCGGCCCGGCGACGTACGCGATGCCCGAATTGACGATGTCGCCCAGCCTGCTGCCACGCTTGCGGAACGTGCCTCCAGCCTCACCCCCTGCCTCCAGCGTGCGATCGCCTCGCAGGTAGTTCAACCGGTTCTGGCCCTGCACGTCGGCTGTCTCCGGCGAGGTGTAAAGCGCCGTCTTCACCGAATCGTCGACCGCCGTCCAGGTGAACGCGCTGCTGTTGAAGACTGGCGTCGTGGCGGACGAGTTGAAGCCGACATAGATGTTGCGATTGCCAGGGTCGGTATCGTCGAGCTTGCCGGCCGCACCGACTGGCTGACCGGCCGAGTTGGTCCAGATCGACGTGGTGGCCGAGCCGATCTCGATCTGTGTCTCATCGGTCGACAGGCCCAGCGAGTACGCCACCAGATCGCCGCTCCAATCGGCCGGGTCGAACTGAGCCTGGTAGATCAGCCCGCCCGAGCTGGTGACTCGGGAGGTCGAGATGGCGCCGCCGGCAATGCTGTTCGCCTCGGAAGCGACGTTTTCAAAGATCTCGTCGAGTGCATCGAGCACAGTCTGAGCAGAACTCGACAGGAAATAGTTCTTGGCTTCCTTCAGGTTGGTGTCGCTGGTCTGCCGCTCCCAATTCACATTGGTGGTGTCGGTGACGATGTTGCCGCTTGGGTCGAGCTTCTTGAACGGATTGCCGGTTCCGGTGACGTCCTTGAAGCCACCGTACTTCGCAGACAGATAGAACTGGTTGCTGGCGCGGCGCACGTTGGGATTGGTCTGCTCTCCGAACTCATTGACGTCCAGCCAATAGGTTGTCACACGCATACCCGGACGCTGTTTGGTGGGCTCTGCCGTCCATTGCGTGCCACGGATGTCGTGGGTGTTGGCCCAGTAAGAAGCGCCAACGACGAAGTAGGTCGCATCGGTGCTCGGTACCGACTCGGTTTCCATCGCCCTTGTGCTGAAAAAAGTATTCGTGGCGGTGTTTGGGTTGCTGGTAGTGCGGGAGCCACCTTTGCCGTCGGTATAGCCGACTGCGGTATTCGTCTCGAAGCCGTCAACCACTCTCGTCCAAGCGTAAAAATCGGGCTCGTTGGCAGCCACATTGGCCGCTCGCGCAAGGTCCCCATTGACAGCGGACGGGTTACCTGGGAGGTATCTGTCTCTGTTGGCATTCACGTCGCCGATGCCGACGATGTTGTTCTTGAAGCAGGAGTAATCGGTGGTGCCGGTGGAAGCTGGATGCGGGTCTGTGTACGCGGGGTAGTTGGAGTAGACCACGGGGAAACCGTCACGCAAGGTGTCGGTGATGCCGTGCATCGCGTTGGTGGTGCTGCTGGTGCCCACCAGTGTCGGCGGCAATCCTTGGATGTAGCGCAGGCTTTCGTAGTACAGCTCGCCCACCGGGTCACGCCGTTTGTACTGCCCGAAGGTGCCGGTGCGACCGAACTGGTTCAGATAATTGATGACGCCGCTGATGGGTTGGTTCGGCGCATTGCTGAAGCTCCCGCTGTTTGGCGCAGTCACACTGTCCGGATTGGTCCTGAACACCCCCGTGTCTTCCTCCCATTCCCTGACGGCGTTCGTGCCCGAGATCAACTTCATAGGAGCGCGCAGCACCCCGCCGTAGCGTTGCGTGGTGTCGTTGTTGTCGTTCAGATATCCGAAGGCTGCCACGCGGACACGATCGCTGTACTTCTGCAGGTTGCCGACGGGCTTGTAGTTGCCATTCGGGTAACGCAGGCAAAGGTTGGGGCGCGGGTCGGTCAGTACGCCCGCCGTGGACTCACAGACCCGGACGCGGCTGTAGAAGAAACTGTCCCGCGTCAGCGTCGCCGATGACAGTGGCGCGGTCCAGCTGCCGGTGTAGTCGCGAATGCGACACTCTTTGGCGACAGCAGGCCGCGGGTCGATGAACGTGCCACTCATCGTGCTGCTGCAGGTAATTCCACCGGAAGCGGGCAGCACCACCCAGCTGTCCCCGCCACTGCTGCTCCCGTAAGCCACTTCCTTGCGGCCCGTGAAGGTGCAGACGCCGCCCTCGACCGCGCAATTGGTCCAACCGGTACCCGGCAGCGCACCGCTGGTCTGCGTTGGCGTGCCATAGAGGGGAATGCCCAGGTTGCCATTGTTGCCAGGTGCAGCACAGCTGCCCGTACTTTGTGTGCCGAAATACACGCGATTCAAGCAGTTGGCCACATTGAGCGTGCCCGTGAAGCCGCTGGGCAGCAATGAACTCGGCACTGCCCCCGCCGCTTGTGTGCTGGTGATTCGCTTCGATGGAAAGTTCGTGCCGTTCCAAAAATTGGTGTTGTTGTTGGCCGAGTTGCCAGGCAGAACGGCCCGTTGCAAAACAGTAAGCGACGCGGTGTCGATCACACGGTCCCCGCCCGTCAAGCCCAGGCGCAGCACGTCGACAGCGGAGCTGGTCGCCCAGTTCATGAAGTTGCCGCTGAAACCCGTGCCACCGCAGGTGCGGTTGGTGGCGGCGCCGGTGCGCTTGAAATAGCGCAAACTCACATCAGTGAGATTTTCATCGCCACGGTTGTACTGGTAACAGCTTTCGCTATCGAAGTAGCCGACGTACTTGTTGGTGGACAAATAGCTGGAATCACTGGTGGCACGGGGCGTGCCGACGTACTGCGCACCGACGGTCGGAAACTCCACCGACAGGGCCAGGGTCAGCGTGGGCTTGGCGCGGGCGCCTCGTGCATACAGCGGCTCTGGTGACAGAGTCAGTGTCGGAGGCAAGACCGGGTCGGTGGATTGGGCCGACACGATGGCCAGGCCTGCGGCGCACAGCGCGGGCAGCAGCACCCACCGAGTCAGCGGACTGGCGACCAGGGCGTTGAAAAAATTCATGGTGCGTGAGGACATGGTCAACCCTTCTCTTTACGGAACACCATCTGCAGCACGACTTGCACATCGACGCGCGGGCCGAAGCCCATGGCGGTCACGCGGTACATCTTGGGCACCTGCCCGCCCGCGGCGTTGTTGCCTGGGGCCTGGTCGTCGATCAGTTCGATGATGTAGCGGGGTGCACGCGCAGGTCGAATGCCGCTGCCTGCGTCGAAGATTCTCCCGGTGAAGGCACCGAACTCGACGGTGGGCGCACTGGTGCTGGTGTCGAGGAAATCAACACGAGCCCAGACCGGTTTTGCCGTGTCCGGGTAAGGCTGACAAAGTCCGCGCGTGGTGCTGCTGGAGCTGCAACCAGAAACGAAGATGCCGTCGTTGCCCGGCGCGAACTGGGCGGTGCGGCTGTCGGTGGATGTGTTGGGCCCACGGATGTCAAATTCGGCATCCATCAGCGCCGCCTCTGCGGCCTGGGAGGCGATCAGGTAATCGCGGTCGTAGCGCGCCGTGCGTTCGCTGAGCAGGGCGATCTGCGCGCCACCGACGCCGAGCACAACGACGACCAACAAGATCAGCATCACCACCACGAGCGCGACCCCGCTCTGGGCCGTTGGTGGGGTAGATGACATGCTGTGACGTTTCATGGTCACGGATTCCAGGTAGGGGGTGACACGAACTGGCGATTGCGCAAGTGCACGGTGAACACCATGGGCTGCCGAAGTCGCCCGTCGGCCGCGACGTCGAGGTTCGACCCGGTGTCATCACTGTCCGTCAAACCAGGACCCAACACGTCGTAGCTCTGGCCGCTTGCGGCACGATCGATCGCAGAGCCTGGCTCGCCGCGCAGCAGCAGCCCGATGTGCACACTGCGCACGCGCCGCCAGTTGTCCATGGTGGCGTTGGTGTTGCCGCTGACGGTGAGCTGAGAAGCCCGCAGGTAGCGGTCGGGGACGCCGTCAATGCCTGTCTCGCCCGCGGGCGGCGCGGCCCCGGGTGTCACGTTGTCCACGCCGTAAAGGACCTGAAATCCTTCCACGCCCTGCACCAGCGGAACCGTCTGCCACGCGCCCGTCGCGTCGCGGTAGGTGCAGGCCAGGGTGGGTTCACCCGACGCGCTGCGGGCCACATGAAAGATGCTGTAGGCCGGCACCGTACCGTCCAGCTCATTGGCGCCGGAGCAGTTGATCATCGAGCCATCCCCGGCGCCAGCGCCCGCGCGACTGTCACCCCAGTAGCGGACCACGAGGATGTCGTTGCCGTTGAGACAGCTGGTGTCGGCGACGCTGCCGCACCCGGCGGCACGGTTGCCGCTGACCAGTCCGGCTGGAAGCGTGAGACTGCCAACCAGTGCATCGTCATACCCGACGATGCCTGGATTCCTGTCACCATCGATGTCGCCACAGGGTTGGCCCGAGCCGGAACAGAAGTAGCGCCATGAGCTGGCCACGGCGCCGTCTCGGTGGCTCTCATAGCCCGCCTGGATGACAATGCGCTGGATCAGGTTGGCGGCAAAGCGCGCGTTCTCGCGCAGCTGCGAGGACTGGTCCACCGAGGTGAAGCCTTGGCGTCCGATCAGCAGCGCGGCCACAGCCGCCAGCGTCACCAGCAATCCGAGGGTGACAGCAACCAGCAGCTCAACCAGCGTCAAGCCCGCTTGGCGAGACCGGCAGCGACCCGCGCTGAGTGCAACGACAGGGGTCTTCATGTCGTACTGCCTGCGATCAACGGAAGCACCACGGCGGGGCGACTGCCCGCAGCCGAAGCTTTTTCTGGCGCACTGGCGGCGCTGTCCAGCGACTTCTGCGTCCAACCGATCTTCACCACCATGGTCTTCCCTGGAGTCGAAGGGCAATCCCACTCGGGCAACCCGGTAGCAGACGAGTAGGGCGTGTCATCGAGACACACCACCACGCGAGCCTGGGGCAGCGCCGCGCTGACACGCGCCAGCCACTGATTCATGTCGTACTGGGCAACGGCCACCGTCGACGTACAGGCCTCGGTGAAGCAGTTGGCAGAGATTGTTGGCAAGGTCCCTGTGTAGTTGTCCACGAGGTACGGATTGGCCGATGCCGTCGTTTCCAGCGCCACGTCCTTGTTGCCTCTCATCAGGTCCGCGAGCTCGCGGCCAAGCGCAACCGCGGTCGATTGGTTGCGCGCCGCGTGATTGGACTGCAGTGCAGCCGCCTGCATGCCGACCACGCCGAGCACGCCGAAGGACAGCACGACGATCGCCACCAGGATTTCCACCAGCGTGAAACCCTGCTGCACATCTGCGTACGCTGCGCGCTTGAACAACGAGAGGGAGGGGACCTTGCTCATGCCTCGATTGTTGCCAAGCGGCGCGCCCTGTGCGAGCAACGGCCTGCCGTTGGTCTGGCTTCGGGAGCCGCTCGTCGGCCGAGCGGCGGCTCGACAGCTCAAAACGGTAATAGTTGGCGCGGCAGCTGGCTCGTGAGCTGATCGCCATACAGCCGGGCGTGCTCGCGCAAGGCAAAGCGATCGGTCATGCCGGCGATGTAATTGGTGATGGCCAACTGACGCGGCACGCGCGCCGCGTGCGACGGCGGCATTTGCTCAGGCGCGTCCAGGTAGGCCCGAAACAAATCGCGCAACACCTGCCGCACCACATCATTTGCCGCGACGACACGAGGGTGTTGGTACAGCTGGCGGCGCAGGAATGCCTTGAGCTGTGCGGAATGCGCCGACATCTCGTCGCTGATCGCCACCAGCGTGGGCGCCAGCGCCACCTCGCCCGCATCCCGCGGTACCTGCTCTGCGATGCGAGCGCTGGACGCAGCGACCAGGTCGTCGACCTGGCTCGACAACATCCGACGAATCACTTCGAACAACAGCCGCCGGCCGTCGGCCTGCGGGTGTTCTGCGAGGACCTGCCGATGGAATCGCTCAAAAAAAGGCAGCTCCAGCAGCTGCGAATGCTCGAGCAATCCGGCACGCACGCCATCATCGATGTCATGCGCGTTGTAGGCCAGCTCATCAGCCACATTGCACAGCTGAGCTTCGAGGCTGGGGCGGGTGCGGCGAATGAATCGCGAGGCGACGCCGCCTGGCTCGGCGGCCTCCAGCACTTCGGCATACCGGGATGAGCAATGCTTCAGGATGCCTTCCCGGGCTTCGAAGCTGAGGTTGAGCCCGTCATGGTTCAGACAGCGCTCTTCCAGATGATCGACCACCCGCAGGCTCTGCGCGTTGTGCTCGAAGCCCAGGCTGCTCGGGTCCGCGGCTCGCACGCAATCGTCAAGCGCATGCTGTCCGGCGTGTCCAAATGGGGTGTGCCCAAGGTCGTGTGCGAGCGAGATGACTTCGCACAGGTCCTCGTTCAACTGCAGCGATCTCGCGATGGACCGCGCCAGCTGTGCGACCTCGAGCGAGTGCGTGATTCGCGTGCGAAACAGGTCACCTTCGTGATTGAGGAACACCTGCGTCTTGTACGCCAGCCGGCGGAATGCGGTGCTGTGGATCACGCGATCACGGTCGCGTTGAAAAACAGTTTCGCCGGACACCACGGGCTCGTGGTGCCTGCAGCCTCGGCTGCGCTCAGGCGCGCTGGCGTAAGGCGCAAGCCGCGTGCAGGACAGCGAGCTCACACCGACCGCGCTTCAATCACCTCGGTCACCAGCGCATCGTCAGCGCGGTGCAAGCTGGCGTGGCCGGGCGCGTCAATCAACACGAAGCGAATCTGTCCTGCCTCCGACTTCTTGTCAACGCGCATGAGTTCCAGATAGCGGGCTGCTCCCAGCTTGGGGCCGCGCGTGGGCAGGCCGGCACGCTCGATGAGGCGGGTGATGCGCTGTGCATAAGCGGGCTCGATCAGCCCGCACCGCGCCGATAAATCAGCGGCCATTGCCATGCCGCAGCCGACCGCTTCGCCATGCAACCAGGTACCGAATCCAAGCCCCGCTTCGATCGCGTGCCCGAAGGTGTGGCCGAAATTGAGGATGGCGCGCAGGCCGGACTCGCGCTCGTCCTTGCCGACGACCCACGCCTTGATCTCGCACGAGCGCTTCACGGCGTAGGCCAGTGCCGTCTTGTCGCGGGAACGCAAGGCATCGATGTGCTGCTCGATCCACCAGAGAAACTCGTCGTCCGCGATCGGCCCGTATTTGATGACCTCGGCCAAACCAGCCGAGATCTCTCGATCGGGCAAGGTGTCCAGGGTGTCAAGGTCGGCGATCACACGCAACGGTTGGTAGAACGCACCGATCATGTTCTTGCCCGCCGGGTGGTTGATGGCCGTCTTGCCACCGACCGACGAATCGACCTGCGCCAGCAGCGTCGTGGGCACCTGCACATAGGCCACGCCACGCATATAGCAAGCCGCAGCAAAGCCGGTCATGTCACCAATCACGCCACCGCCCAGCGCGTAGAGCACGGTCTTGCGGTCGAAGCCATCGCTGAGCAGCCGGTCGAACACGAGATTCAGGGTGGCCCAGTCCTTGTGGGCTTCGCCATCGGGCAAGGCGATCGTGTGCACGCGGGCGTGGTGCCGGGCCAGAACGCGCTGCAGCCGCTCGGCATAAAGCGGGGCGACGGTGACGTTGGTGACGATCAAAGCCTCGGATGACGCGACGCCACAGGCCACGGCGTCTGCGTGATCGAGCAGTCCGCAGCCGATCAGGATGTCGTAGCCCCGCTCGGCGAGGTCGATGCGAAGCTGCGTGGTCGGCGGTGAAATGCTCTGTGACTGAGGAGTAGGCATCGCGCTATTCTGCCGTGCCGCTGCAGCTACTCACCACAAGCGATCAATGCAGTAGCGGCTCAATCCCGTCGACCGGCGAGGGCACCACATCCATCGGCAACACGCCCGCCAGTTCCAGCTGCATCAGCAGCATGTTGACAAGGTTGTGCACCGAGGGGCGACCGGTCTCAATGACGAAGTGCGCCACGCTGTGGTAAAGCGGGTCGCGCACTTGGAACAACGCACGCAACCTCGCCAGCGGGTCAGCGACCTGCAGCAAGGGTCGCTGTGTGTCGTGCCGCAGTCGGCGGAACAGCTCCTCCGGCGTCGATCGCAAGTAGACCACGGTCGTATGCCGATGGAGTGCGTGGCGATTGGCGTCGCGCAGCACCACCCCACCGCCAGTGGCCAGCACGCCGCGATCCGCCCGCACGAGCTCGGCAATCACCTCTTGCTCGACATCACGAAATCGCTCTTCGCCTTCGAACTCGAAGAACTCGCGGATGCTGCAGCCGATCTGCCGCTCGATCACGGCATCGCTGTCGCTGAATGGAACGCCCAGCCGGCGGGCCAAGTTGCGCCCAACGGTCGACTTGCCACCGCCGGGCATACCGATCAGGCTGACGAACATCGCGCCGTGACGCCCGACCGTACAGCGCGCTGAAACTCAGCGCGCTGCCGTGCGCTCGCTGACGACCTTGGGTGTCAGGAAGATCAGCAATTCGGTCTTTCTGGATGAGTTGGTGCGGGTCTTGAACAGGTTGCCGACCACCGGAATATCGCCCAGCAATGGCACCTGCACGACGTCGGATCGATCGGTCTGCTCGAAGATGCCCCCGATCACCACCGTACCGCCGTTCTCCACCAACACTTGCGTCTGGATCGACTTGGTGTCGATCGAGGGCACGTTGTTGGTGACGGCGCCAACACTGTCCTTGTTGACGTTGACGTCCAGGATCACGTTGCCCTCTGGGGTGATTTGCGGTGTGACATCAAGCTTCAGCGTCGCGTCGACAAACTCGATCGACGTGGCCCCGCTGGAGGTCGCACGCTGGTAAGGAATCTTCGTGCCCTGCTGAATCACCGCCTTGATCTGATCGGCTGTCACGATGCGCGGGCTCGACACCACCTTGCCGCGCCCATCCGCTTCAAGTGCAGACAGTTCCAGGTTCAAGAACCGGTTCAAGCTGGAGCCAAACAGCGACAGGGCAAAGGTTGCAGGCTGGAAGCCGCCCTGGGCCGAGGCAGGCAGATTGAGGAAGTTGGTGTCGTTCAGCAAGGGGATGCTGCCGGTCTGCCCCGTCCGGTTGCCGACCACGTTCAGGTTGCCACCAATCGCCACCCGCTGGCCGCCACCGGTGCCGAAGCCCGCGTTGTTGCCAGTGCGTGCGTCATTCACGCCCAGTCGCACCCCAAGCGAGCGGCCGAACGAGTCGTCAGCTTCGACGATGCGGGCCTCGATCAACACCTGGCGCACCGGAATGTCGATCTTCGCGATCAGTTCCTGGATTTCTTGCAGCTTCGAAGGAGTGTCGCTGACGAACAGTTGGTTGGTACGCGTCTCGTAGAGCACGCTGCCACGAGGCGAAAGAATGCGTGTCGTGGTGGATCCGCTACCGCCGCCCCCACCGCCGCCTTGGCCGGAATTCTGGCCGGTCAGGCCGCGCGCAATTTCCTCGGCCTTGGTGTAGTTGAGCTGGAAGGCCTGGGTACGGACTGGCTCCAGTGCAGCAATCTGCAGCTTCGATTCCAGATCAGCCTTTTCCTTTGCGGCCAATTCATCTTTTGGTGCGATCAGGATCACATTGCCCGACTTGCGCAGCCCCAGGCCCTTGGCCTGCAGGATGATGTCCAGTGCCTGATCCCACGGCACGTCCTTCAGTCGCAGGGTCACATTGCCCGTCACCGTGTCGCTCGTGACGACGTTGAAGTTGGTGAAGTCGGCAATCACCTGCAGCAGCGCACGCACTTCGATGTTCTGGAAGTTCAGCGACAGCTTCTCTCCCGCGAAGCCGGGGCCCTGGGTGAGCTTGTTTGGATCGATCTTCTGCGCACGCACCTCGATCACGAACTGGTTGTCGCTCTGGTACGCGCTGTGTTCCCAGTCGCCGCGCGGTTCGACCACCATGCGAACCCGGTCGCCCACCTGCACGGTCGAGACGGTTTGTACCGGTGTGCCAAAGTCGGTCACATCCAGACGCCGGCGCAGCGCGTCGGGAAGGCTGGATTGCAGGAACTCGACAACCAAGCCCTTGCCTTGCTGGCGGATGTCGACGCCAACCTGGTTATTTGCCAGATCGACCACCACACGCCCTGCACCGTCAGCACCGCGGCGGAAGTCGATGTCTTTGAGCGGCAACTGCTGGCGGTTTTGCGGCTCGGCAAATCGTGTCGGCGCTGGCGCCACGGCGCCGGTGGCGCTCGCGACTTCTGGTGACGAGTTGGATTCGAGCACGATCACCAGTGTCTTGCCTTGCAGCTCCGCGCGGTAGGTCGCAGGTTGGCGCAGGTTGAGCACCAGGCGCGTGCGCTCATCGGATTGAGCGATGTTGACTGACCTCAGGTTGCCTTGATTGACATCCACAACAGGCTTGCCAGTCGCATTGCCCACACCGGGCAGATCGATGGCGATGCGCGGTGGTGTCTGCACGACAAAGCCCTTCGGCAACGTCGCCAGCGGCTCTGACAACTCGATCCGGATGACTTCAGATCCCGCCTGCAGCGAGCCATTGATCGACTGGATCGCCGTCTCCGCCATGGCCGAGAAAGATGCGCCGCACAGCAACGCCAGCGTCCAAAGACGCGACCGCCATTCAATATCCATGTTGAGTTTGTCCTGCATGGCCTTCATCGAGCGTTCTATGCGTCCTGCACGATCTCCCGGAGGGACATATCGGTTTCTGTGATCTTGATGATCTTTCCGTAGTTCTGGCCGAGGTAATCGCCCAGCTTGACTTGGTAGAGCAACTTGTCGACCTTCAGCAACACGAAAGGCTGCTTGCCGCGGGTGACGCTGCCGACCATCGTGACGCTGTCGAGTGGATACGCTTCCAAAGGCTCGGGACGGCGGTTGATCTCCGACTGCAGCAGTGAATTCGGCTGACGCGACTCCTGCTTGATGGCCACCGCAAGTTTTTGAGTGCTGAACGGCTCGACCACCTCGCCAGCCGTGTAGGGCTGAGGATCAAACTTCTTGGGCGGCGAGATCGGCTTCACGTTCGGCTTGACTTCCTTGCGCTGCTGATCCATCCACTGGGCCAGTTCCTGCTGATCTCCGCTGCAGGCGGTCAAGACCGCTGCACAGCAGGAGACAAGAGCACCGACACGGCATAGGCGCAATGCACTCATCGCTTGCCTCCGGGCTTCTTGGCTGCATTTGTTTTACGGATCGCATCGAGCTCGGTGGCGTCCAGATACCGGTAGGTTCGCGCCGTCGCTTCCATCACCAACACATCACCACCGCTGCGATTGCGCTCGATCGCGAGGTTATGCAACGTGACGATGCGAGACAAATTCGCGATGTCAGCTGCAAACGACCCGACGTCGTGATAGCGACCCGACACCCGCAACGCGATCGGCAACTCGGCGTAGTAATCCTTGACCACGCTCTGGCCTGGGCGGAACAGCTCGAACTGCAAGCCTCGGCCCAGTCCTGCCTGATTGATGTCGGAGAGCAGGGCATCCATTTCCGCCTTGCCGGGCAACTGCTTCTCCAGCTGAGTCACGTACTCCTCAACCTGCAATTTCTGCTTGCGCAACTCGCTGAGGTTGACCGCCTGACCCAGCTTGTTGCGGTAGTCGTCCTTGAGGGCGGGCTCTTTCGCAATTTCGGCATCCAGCTCATCGTGAGCATTGGACAGCAAGGTGGTCCAACCAATGAAGACCACCACCGCAGCGACCACGAACCATGCGACCAGCTTGGGCAGCGCCGGCCACTGGCCCGGCTGATTGAGGTTCAGACCTCGGAATTGCGACGCGGCGTCCTGGAACACCGTGTTCATGTCGGTGCTTCCAGCGGGTATGGTGGGGGGTGAAGACGTGGCCATGGTTGTCACCCCTTCTTGACGGCAGGTGCTGCGGGCACCGCGCCGGGCTGTTCCTGGGGTCGCTTGACGCTGACCCGCAGCGAAAAGTCGAACAAACGCTTTTGGGAGCGGTCGGCAGTCTGCACACCGGACACCTTGATCTCGACCAGTTCGGGTTTGACCAGCCACTCAGAGTTGTACGCGGTGTTGCGCAACAACTCGGACACGCGCTCATTGGTCTGCGCGACACCGAGGACGCTCAGCACTTGGCCGTTCTGCTTTACCGAGGTCAGGTAGACGCCTTCCGGCGTCTGCCGCACGAGTTCGTTGAGCAAATGCACCGGCACGTTGCGGTCGATCTGCAAGTCTTCAACGGCCTTCTGGCGGGCTTTGAGCGACTCGATCTCGGCCTTCAGCGCCGCGATGTCCTTGATCTGGATCTCGAGCTTCGCGATCTCTGAGGACAGATAGGCGTTGCGTTGCTGCTGGGAGGAGGTCAGTTGCTGGACGACGCCGAACCAGGCCCCGACAGTCAGCACGCCGATCGCCGCTGCAGCGCCGACGCCAACAAAGAACGCAATCTTCTTGCGCCGCCGCTTTTCTTCCCGGTGAGGGAGCAGGTTGATCAGGATCACTGGGCAAACCTCCTCATCGCCAACCCACAGGCCGTCAAGTAGGAGGGCGCCTCTCGACGAAGCTTGCTCTCGCGCACAGCGCTGCCGAGCTTCATGTTGTCGAAGGGGTTGACGACCATCGACGCGAAGCCGGTCAGTTCGGTGACGCGATCCTTCAGGCCAGGCAACGTGGCGGTACCGCCTGCCAACATCACATAGTGGACCTTGTGGTGCGGCGTACTGGTGAAGAAGTACTGCAGTGCGCGGCCGATTTCCTGGGACAGGCTGTCGACGAAGGGTGCCAGGATCTGCTGGTCATAGTCTTCCGGCAGGTCAGAGGCGAGCTTCTTCTGCTCAGCCTCTTCGAAGGAAAACCCATACTGCCGAGAAATCAGTTGGGTCAACTGCGAACCACCGAAGGCCTGGTCGCGGTCGTAGAGCATTTCGTCATCGCGCAGCACTTTCAGACTGGTGGTGTCGGCACCGATCTCAAACAGCGCAATCAGCGCGTCATGGCCTTCATTAGGCAGCGCGCTGACGACGCGGCTCATCGCCAAGCGAGAAGCATGCGATTCGATGTCGAGCACCACCGGCCGCAGCCCTGCAGCTTCAGCCAGACCTTGCCGGTCCTGCACGCGGTCCTTGCGAGAAGCAGCGATCAACACCTCGACATCACCGACCGAGGTTGGGCTGGGCCCAATCACGCAGAAATCGAGGCTGACCTCGTCAAGCGAGAAGGGAATGTATTGATTGGCCTCGGATTCGACCTGTAACTCGAGTTCTTCTTCGCGAAGCCCGGCCGGCAACATGATTTTCTTGGTGATGACCGAAGATTGAGGCATCGCCATCACCACGTCCTTGGTCTTGCTGCCGCTTTTGCTGACAACACGGCGCACCGCATCTGCCACTTCGTCGAATTTCTCGATCTGGCCATCGGTGATCCAGCCTTTCTCGAAACTCTCGGCGGCAAACCGTTCCAGTATGTAAGCACCGGAATCGTCTTGCCCCAATTCGACGAGCTTGACGCTGGACGAACTGATATCCAGCCCGATCATCGGGGGATATTTACGGCCTAACAGGGTGTCTAGAAAGCTCACAGACTTGGCCCTCCAACGCGCCAAAACAGGCGGTGGAATGTTAAGAAGTTACTTGAATGCTAGCAGTAAAGCCTATGTGTACCCAGAGAAAACGGCGCCGACCACCATTCATCCGTTGTGACTTACACACGCCTCGGACGCTTGGTTATCGGTGCTTGTGCACGTCGCATGAGGAGTTTCTTGGAACCAAACGTGTCCGCTCCTGTTTGAAAGGGGGCCACTGCCCCCTACTTCCTATAATCAAACTCAAAATCAACGGAGCTCCATGAGCGATTCCAAGCGCGGTGGCAAGGCCGCTGCGTCGTCCCGCCTTCCATCGAACTCTTGGGCCCGCAGTCTGGTCAGGGCAGTCGTCAGCGCCCTGGGGCTGATCGCGGCTGGCGCGCTGGCGGTGCTGATGCTGGTCGCACTCGCGCTGGCAGTGGCCTACCCGAACCTGCCTGAGATCGGCGGACTGACCGATTACAGGCCCAAGTTGCCGATGCGCATCTACTCCGCCGACGGCATCTTGCTGGGCGAAATCGGCGAAGAGCGGCGCAACTTCGTGCCGGCGGCGCAGATCCCGAAAGTGATGAAGGACGCCGTGCTGGCCATCGAGGATGCGCGTTTTTATCAGCACAGTGGTGTGGATTACCTCGGTGTGTTGCGCGCCGGACTGGCCAACTTTGGCGAATCGCGCAGCCAGGGCGCCTCGACCATCACCATGCAGGTGGCGCGCAATTTCTATTTGTCCACCGAGAAGACCTTCACCCGGAAGATCTATGAAATCCTGTTGGCGCTGAAGATCGAAAGCCTGCTCAGCAAGGACCAGATCCTCGAGCTGTACATGAACCAGATCTTCCTCGGCCAGCGCGCCTACGGTTTCGCGTCGGCCAGCGAGGTGTATTTCGGCAAGCCGCTGGCCTCGGTGTCGATCGCCGAAGCGGCGATGCTGGCCGGGCTGCCCAAGGCCCCTTCGGCCTACAACCCGATCAGCAACCCGAAGCGCGCCACGATTCGTCAGCTCTACATCATCGACCGGATGCTGGAGAACGGCTTCATCACGCCAGAGCAGCACGACGCCGCACGCACGCAGAAGCTGATCTACCGCGCACCGTCTGAAACGCCGGTGCACGGCGAGTACGCCACGGAAGCGGCCCGGCAGCTCGTCTATGCGCAGTACGGCGACGATGCCTACACCGTGGGCCTGAATGTCTACCTGACGATCAATTCGAACGACCAGATGGCGGCCTACCGCGCACTTCGGCGCGGCATCCTCGACTACGAGCGACGGCAGTTCTACCGCGGGCCCGAGGCCTACATCGACCTGCCTGCCGATGCACAAGACATCGATACCCGCGTCGCAGAAGCCTTGACTGATCACCCGGACAACGACGAACTGAAGGCCGGCGTGGTGTTGCAAGTGAGCGCCAAGAAGCTGGTGGCGGCGCTGCAAAGCGGCGAAGCCGTCACGGTCACCGGCGACGGGCTCAAGCCCGTGATGTCGGGCCTGGGCGACAAGGCAAATCCGAAAACGCAGATCCGCCGTGGCGCAGTGATCCGGCTGACCAAAGCCCAGAACGGCGCCTGGACCGCCACCCAGTTGCCCGACGTCGAGGGCGCCTTCGTCTCGCTCGACCCACGCACGGGGGCGATCGCCGCCATGATCGGTGGCTTCGATCAGGCCAAGTCCAAGTTCAACCATGTGACCCAGGCGTGGCGCCAGCCGGGCTCCAGCTTCAAGCCTTTCATCTACTCTGCGGCGATCGAGAAGGGCTTCTCGCCCGCGACCGTGGTGAATGACGCACCCTTGTTCTTCGACGCCGACACCACGGGCAGCCAGCCGTGGGAGCCGAAAAACTACGACGGCACGTTCGAGGGCCCGATGTCGATGCGGCGCGCACTGGCCAAGTCCAAGAACATGGTGTCCATCCGCATCCTGCAGGCCATCGGTGCACCGTATGCGCAAGAGTGGGTAACGCGCTTCGGCTTTGAGCCCAACAAGCACCCGGCCTACCTGACGATGGCGCTCGGCGCCGGTTCGGTCACACCGCTGCAGATGGCTGGCGCTTACGGTGTGTTCGCCACGGGTGGCTACCGGGTCAATCCGTACCTGATCAGCAAGGTGACCGACTCGCGAGGCAACCTGGTGCACCAGGTCAGGCCGCCGGTGCTCGACGAGTCAATGCGGGTGCTGAGCGCGCGCAATGCATTCATGATGAACAGCCTGCTGCAGGAAGTGACCCGCTCGGGCACCGCTGCGCGGGCGCAAGCGATGCTCAAGCGCACCGATGTCTATGGCAAGACCGGCACCACCAACGATTCACACGATGCCTGGTTCTGCGGCTACCAGCACGAGCTGGTGGCGGTGGTGTGGATGGGCTACGACAACCCGCGCAAACTGGGTGATCGCGAAACCGGCGGTGGTTTGTCGCTGCCGATCTGGATCGACTACATGAGCAGCGCGCTCAAGGGTCGCCCTGAGAGCGAACCTCTGCCGCCCGAGGGCGTCGTCAACATCGGCGGCGAGTGGTACTACGAGGAATACGTGCAAGGCGGCGGCGTGAGCAGCCTGGGCCTCGAAGACAGCTTGCCGAAACCGCCTGACTCCGAAGAGCGCAAAGGCATCCTCGATCTGTTCACGCGCTGACGTGGCCAGCCGCGCGCACCGGGCTCAGCTGGCGCTGAATGTCAACGTCTTGCCACCTTGCTCACTGGCGCATTCCGACAGCACGGCATGGAACGCCCCGCCGTTGCGCGTGTCCCGCCATTCGCTGCCCACCTGCTTGAAATGAAAACCACCACGGCGCGCAGCCAGCCAGAGCTCCTGCAGCGGCGGCTGGGTGTTGACGACCATCTTGCTGCCATCGGGGAAGCTGAGTTCGAGCATGCCACCCGTGCGATTCGCATCGATGTCGATCACGTCGTTCTGCAGCCAGCGGTCGATGGTGGCCTCGATCCCGGCCAGCACGCTGCCGGCCACCTCGCGGAACTCGGCATCGGACAGCGGTGTGTGCGGGGTCGCGGCAGGCATGGTCAGTAGAATTCAGTTGATGTCGGAACAATCAGAAAGTTTAGTCCTGCGGGGATACGGGCCCGTCGCGATGGCCGCGTTGATCACCGTGGGTTTGATGCTCTCGGGTTGTGGGCAGAAGGGTCCGCTGACGTTGGCCCCCAAAGCGAAGCCGCCTTCCGCGCTCCAGAAAGCCACCCCGCGTCCTGCCGCCACGGCACGCACGATGTCCGCCATCCCGCCTGACCCAGCTGCCTCGACCGCGCGGCCGTGGGGCAGCCCACCGCGGTGACGCCCGCCATGAAGCTTCCCGGTGCACCCCAGGTGGGCTACCGCGGTGACGTGCTGATGCTCGAAGACTGCCGCGTTGCCGATCTGGCTGCGCGCTTCGGCACCCCGTTGTATGCCTACTCGCAGAGCGCGATGCACTCAGCGCTGGCCGCCTACCAGCGCGCGCTCGTGGGACGCCAACACCTGATCTGCTACGCGGTGAAGGCGAATTCGAACCTGGCCGTGCTGCAGACCTTTGCGCGCGCCGGTTGCGGCTTCGACATCGTGTCGGCCGGCGAGCTGGCCCGCGTGCTCGCCGCCGGCGCCTCACCGTCAAAGGTGGTGTTTTCCGGCGTTGGCAAGACCCGCGCAGAGATGCGCGAGGCACTCGATGTCGGCGTGATGTGCTTCAACATCGAAAGCGAAGCGGAGCTGGAAGCGCTGTCGGCCGTCGCCACGGAGGCCGGCCGCACGGCGCGCATCAGCCTGCGCGTGAACCCTGATGTGGATGCGAAGACGCACCCCTACATCTCGACCGGCCTGAAGGGCAACAAATTCGGCATCGCCCACGAGCGCGCCGTCGCGGTGTATGCCCGCGCCGCTGCGTTGCCGGGCATCGAGATCGTCGGCATCGACTGCCACATCGGCTCGCAGATCACCGAGATCGACCCCTACCTCGATGCGCTGGACCGCATGCTCGACCTCGTCGAAGCGATCGAAGCCAGCGGCGTGAAACTGCATCACCTCGACCTGGGTGGCGGCCTCGGCATCACCTACACCGACGAGCAGCCGCCCTCGGCTGGCGAGCTCATCGGCGCGCTGCTGGAGCGCATCGACGCCCGCGGGCACGGACACCGCACATTGATGTTCGAGCCCGGCCGCTCGCTGGTGGGCAACGCCGGTGTGCTGGTCACTGCGGTGCTGTACCTGAAGCCGTCGGACGACGCGGATGGCAAGCACTTCTGCATCGTCGACGCCGCGATGAACGACATGGCACGCCCGGCGATGTACGAAGCCTGGATGGGCATCGTGCCCTGCCACCTGCGCGACGGCACGCCGGTGAACTACGACGTGGTTGGCCCGGTTTGCGAGTCGGGTGACTGGCTCGGGCGCGACCGAGCGCTGGCGGTGCGGGCGGGAGACCACCTCGCGCTGCTGTCCGCCGGCGCCTACGGCATGAGCATGGCCAGCAACTACAACACCCGTGGTCGCGCGGCCGAGGTGATGGTGTCGGGCAGCAAGGCCTGGTTGGTTCGCGATCGGGAAATGCCGGCTGAGCTGTTTCGCGGCGAGCACTTGCTGCCTTAGTGCGTCGCATCAGGCTGTTGCATCCGTGCGCCGCGCCAGGCCTCCCGAGGGTCTGCGCCACATGTATCCTCTGTGTTTTTACTCGAGAGGCTCCAAATGGCACTGGCAAAGAAGAAGCGTGTAGGCAAGAGAACCATTTCTGCCAAGCAAGTCAGAAAGACGGCCAGCGGCAGAAAGCGCCGCAAGTCCGACGGCACCCAGCCCCCGAAGGTGGTGACTCCAACTTCGACGCCAGCGGCGTCGTGACGGCTCGGGCAAGTACATCGCGTCAGGCAGCAGTCCTTCGGCTCGAACGCTGGATTGCTCGACGTCATCTGCCAGCGCACTCCGCCATCGACTGAATCTGACGCCTGCCGGCGTGGGGCTGGTCGATGGTCCACAATCCATCGTGGTGTACGTCAAGCGATCACGAAATCCACCCCCCCACCGGACGCAAAGGCAGCCCATGAATTCACGTCGTCACTTCATCGCCATCCTGCCTTTCGCGGGCCTGTCCGTTCTGTCTGCTTGCGGCGACAAGGCCGCGCCCACAGCGGCTGCTCCTGCACCAACACCTGCACCTGAACCTGCGCCGACCCAGGCCGTCGCTCCGGCACCGGAGCCGGCCGCGGCACCAGTCGCAACGCCGACGCCCGCCCCGCCGCCGGCAGACACCACCGCGGGCCCGATGGTCGACCCGACCGAGGCCACCGCCGTCGCGCTGGGCTACGTGGCTGTCGCAACGACCACGAAGAACCCCAAGCATGCCGTTGGCGCGGAATGCGCTAATTGCGCGCTGTTCGCCGGCAAGCCTGGCGACGCCGCGGGGCCTTGTCCGCTGTACCCCGGCAAACAGGTCGCAGCGGCTGGTTGGTGCACGGCCTACCAGAAGAAGGCCTGAGCGCTCGGCCCCCTGTCAGCATGGCGCTGGCGGCATCGTTTCCAGTCGTGATCGATCGCATGGCCGGTTGGGGCCGGCAGCGTGAGTTCAATCTGCGGTGAAGCCGGCAGGGCCTCACACCGAAGGCGGCCAGACGTACGAGAGCGAACCATCCGGGCTATCGCGCCGACGTCAGGTTCACGGCAACCGCCCTTCTTCCACCGCATGACAGGCTACTTTTGTGGTGCCGAACGACGTCAATTCAGGCCGTTCGACGCGACAGCGCTCGTTCGCGTGCGGGCAGCGCGGATGGAAGCTGCAGCCGGTGGGCGGCTGCAGTGGATTCGGGAGGTCGCCCTGCACTGGCTGCCGCACCCGACCACTCATGGCCACATCGGGAATCGCATCGAACAGCATCCGGGTGTAGGGATGCAGAGGCCTTGAGAACAGCGTGCGGCGGTCTGCCAGTTCGACGATGCGGCCCAGCACCATCACACCGACCTGATCGGCCACATGCCGCACCACCGCAAGGTTGTGCGAAATGAACAGATACGTCAGACCGTGACGCTGCTGGATGTCCTGCATCAGGTTCAGCACCTGCGCCTGCACCGACACATCTAGCGCCGAGGTGGGCTCGTCGCAGACCAGAAACTCCGGATTCGACGCCAGCGCGCGTGCAATCGAAATGCGCTGGCGCTGACCGCCGGAAAACTGGTGCGGCAGCTTGGCGGCATCGTTGGCTGACAGGCCGACCGAGGCCAGCAGCTCGGCCACGCGCTCGCGCAGCGCAGCACGGCCCGACAGCAAGCCATGCTCGACCAGTGGTTCAGCCACGATGTCGGTCACGCTCCAGCGCGGGTTCAGGCTCGCATACGGGTCCTGAAAGATCATCTGCAGGCGTCTGCGCAGCGCATCGGCTTGGCCGGAGGCGAAAGCCTGCGTCATGTCGATGCCGTCGAGGTGCAACTGGCCCGAGGTGGGCGTGTGCAAGCCGACCAGCAGGCGCGCCACCGTGCTCTTGCCACAGCCTGATTCGCCCACCAAGCCCAGCGTCTGACCACGCGGGATGCTGAAGCTGACGCCATCGACCGCGTGCACGAACTGTGGCGCACGGCGCTCGATCACACGGGCCAGCCACGGAGCGGACACATCGAAGGTCTTGCGGAGGTCACGCACCTCGACCAGCGATGAAGTCATGGGCGTCGTCATCGCGGCGACCCCACCTCGTGCAACCAGCACGCCGCACGCCGGGCGCCTGCGGGCATCAGTTCGGGCCGCTCGCTGCGGCAGCGCGCCCAGGCTTGCGGGCAGCGCGGGTGGAACGCACAGCCATCGGGGATTTCGCCGAGGCGCGGCATCGCGCCCTCGATCTGCACCAGCCGTTGGCGCTCGCCGCTCATCGACGGGATCGCGCCCATCAGCCCCGCGGTGTAGGGGTGCGCTGCGGTGTGGATCAACTCGCGCACCGGCCCGATCTCGACGATGCGCCCGGCATACATCACCGCCACGCGGTCGCAGGCTTCGGCGATCACGCCCATGTCGTGCGTGACCAGCATGACGGCCATGCCGCGGTCACGGCACAGCCGCTTCAACAGAGCGATCACCTGCGCCTGCACCGAGACATCGAGCGCGGTGGTTGGCTCGTCCGCGATCAGCAGGCGCGGCCCGGCGGCGAGCGCCAGCGCGATGACCACCCGCTGCCGCATGCCGCCCGAAAACTGGTGCGGGTACTGGCCCAGGCGTTGCGCCGCGCTGCTGATGCCCGTCTCTTCGAGCAGGCTCACCGCGCGAGCCACCGCCTCGGCCTCGCTCAGCGGCAGGTGGGTGCGTATGGTCTCGACGAGCTGGTGGCCGATCGTGCGCAGCGGGTTCAGCGCCGTCATCGGGTCCTGAAAGATGCTGCCGATCTGCCGACCGCGCAGCTGGCGCACCGCGTCGTCGGTCAGCGTGTCGATGCGCTGGCCGCCGTAGACGATGCGGCCACCGCTGATGCGGCCCGGCGGCTGCAGCAGGCCGATGATCGCCGCGCCGGTCAGCGACTTGCCAGCACCGGATTCACCCACGATGCCCAGCACCTCGCCCGGCGCGATGCTGAACGACACCTCGGACAGCGCACGCAGGCGGCCGTAGCGCGTGGTGAACTCGACACAGAGGCGATCAACTTCGAGCAAGGGCTGCATGTCAGCGCGAACCGGGGTTCAGTGCATCCCGCAGCCAGTCACCCAGCAGGTTCACGCTGAGGGCGATCAGCACCAGCATCCCACCGGGAAACACCGTGATCCACCAATCCCCCGAGAACAAGAGATCGTTGCCCACTCGAATCAGCGTGCCGAGGGAGGGCGAGGTCGGCGGCACGCCCACACCGAGGAAGGACAGGGTCGCTTCGATCACGATGGCGGTGGCCACTTGCAAGGTGGCCAGCACCATCACCGGCCCCATCACGTTGGGCAGCACATGGCGCCGCATGATGCGCAGCGGCGCCACGCCGATGACGCGGGCCGCCTGTACGTACTCCTTCTGCCGCTCGACCATTGCGCTGCCACGCACCGTACGCGCGTACGGCACCCAGCCCGTCAGCGAGATCGCCAGGATCAACACCGCATACGCCAGCGCGTCGTGCGACTGTGGAAACAGCGCACGGCCGATGCCATCGATCAGCAGCGCGACCAGGATCGCGGGGAACGACAGCATGACGTCGCACACCCGCATCAGGAACCCATCGGTCTTGCCACCCACATAGCCCGACAGCAGGCCCAGCGCGACACCGACCACCATCGACAGCAGCACCGACGCGAATCCCACCAGCAAGGAGATGCGGGCGCCGTACATCAGCGCCGACAGGATGTCGCGGCCCTGGTCGTCGGTGCCCAGCAGGTAGGTGGCGCGGCCCTCGGGCAGCCAAGCTGGTGGCAGCCGCGAGTCGGCCAGCTCCAGCGTGGCCAGGTCGAACGGGTGGTGCGGCGCCAGCACGTTCGCGAAGGTCGCGCTGACGATGCAGATCAGTGCGATCGCAGCCGCCGCCATCGCGGTGGGCGAATGGGTGAAGCTGTGCCACAGGTTGCCCGCAAAGAAGCGGCGCAGCACGCCGGGTGATGCAACGGTGTCGCTCACTTCACCACCACCCACTTGAACGGCATCATGTTGTCTGGCGGTTGCACCAGCTCGATGTTCTTTTTCATGCCCCAGGCCAAGGCCTGCTGGTGCAGCGGGATGTGGCCGATGTCTTTCGCGTGCAGCGCCAGCGCCTCGCGGATCAGCAAGTGGCGCCGCGCCGGGTCGGTCTCGCTTTGCACCGCGGCGGTCAGCGCATCCACGCGGTCATTGCTGTACGAGCCCAGGTTGAACTGGCCCTGCCCCTGTTCATTGGGTGTGGCCAGCAGCGCACTCAGCACATCGTGCGCGTCGTAGGTGCCAGGCGTCCAGCCCAGCAGGTAAAGGCTGGTCTGCCGGCGCAGGATCTTCGGGAAGTAGGTGACCTTGGCTTCGGCCTGCAGCTGGATGCGCACCCCGATGCGCGCCAGGTTCGCCGCCACCGCCTGGCAGATCTTGGCATCGTTCACATAGCGGTCGTTCGGGCAGTTCATGCCCACCTCAAAGCCTGACGGATAGCCGGCTTCGGTGAGCAGCCGCTTTGCGGCAGCGGGGTCGTAGGGCAGGCGCAGGTCCAGATCGGCCGGGTACCCGTTGACGCCCGGGCCCAGCATCAAGGCGGCGGTCGTGGCGGCACCGCGCATCACCCGGGTGCGGATCGCCTCGATGTCGATCGCCTGGTAGAACGCCTGCCGCACGCGGCGGTCCTTGAACGGGTTCTTGCCCTTCACGTTGGCATACAGCAGCTCGTCGCGCTGCTGATCCATGCCGAGAAAGATCGTGCGCAGCTCCGGCCCCTGCATCACCTTCAGCTCGGCGCTGGCTTTCACGCGCTCGATGTCTTGCAACGGCACCGGCTCCATCAGATCGATCTCGCCGCTCAGCAGCGCGGCCACCCGCGTGGCGTCGTTGCGGATGGGCGTGAAGACGACCTCGGTCACGTTGGTCGAAAGCGGCGCCCAGTAACCCGCAAAGCGGGTCAGCACGGTGCGTGTGTCGGGTTGGCGCTCCTTCAGCTGAAACGGGCCGGTGCCGTTGGCCTTGAAGGTGGCCGCGTTCTCGATGCCCTTGCGGCGATCGACCGGCCGCGTCGCCTGGTTCGCCTCGCACCAGGCACGGCTCATGATGTACACGTTCGAAATCACATCGGGCAGGATCGGGAACGGCGCGCTCGTCTCGATCTCGATCGCGGTGTCGCCGCTCTTGCCTTCCGCCGCGCGCACCGCCTTGATCGACGCGGTGTAGCTGCGCATGTCCGAGCCCTCGCCCGCCGCACGCTGAAAGCTGAAGACCACGTCGGCCGCGGTCAGCGGCGTGCCGTCGTGGAAGCGCACGCCGCGCCGCAGCTCGAAGCGCCAGACCGTGGGCGAGGTGGCGGACCAGCGGGTGGCGAGCGCAGGCGTCAACGCGAGCTTCTGATCGCGCCCGACCAAGGGCTCGTAGATGTTGCCGAGCAGCGACAGCTGCAGTGCCTCGTTCAGTGCATGCGGATCCATCGCCTGCGCGTCGCCCTGGTTGGCCACACGCAGCGTGACCGCCTGTGCCGCGCCCGCGACCAGGGCCACCATCAGCAACGCCAGGCGCCTCAGATCAAGCCGCATCGACTGCCCTTTCGACGCGCAAGCGCGGATCGACCGCGAAGTAAAGCAAGTCGACCGCGAGGTTGATGACGACGAAGATCAGCGCAATCAGGCACAGGTAGGCCGCCATCACCGGGATGTCGGCGAACTGCACCGCCTGGATGAACAGCAAGCCCATGCCGGGCCACTGGAACACCGTTTCGGTGATGATGGCAAATGCGATCAACGAACCGAGCTGCAGCCCGGTGATGGTGATCACCGGCACCAGCGTGTTCTTCAGGGCATGACCGAAATGGATCGCCCGGTTCGTCAGGCCGCGGGCGCGGGCGAAGCGGATGTAGTCGGTGCGCAGCACCTCGATCATCTCGGCACGCACCAGCCGCATGATCAAGGTCAGCTGAAAAACCGCCAGCGTCACCGCGGGCAGCAGCAGATGGCGCCAGCCGTCGGTGGTCAGCAGTCCGGTGCTCCAAAAGCCAAGCTGCACCACCTCGCCGCGGCCAAAGCTCGGCAGCCAGTTCAGCGCGACCGAGAACACCCCGATCAGACCGATGCCGATCAGGAAGGTGGGCAAGGACACGCCGACCAGCGAGACACCCATCAGCAGTTGCGCGTCCCAGTGGCCGCGTCTCAGCGCAGCGTACACGCCCAGCGGAATGCCGAGTGCCAGCGCCAGCACGGCGGCCACCAGCGAGAGCTCAAGCGTGGCAGGCAGGCGCTCGGCGATCAGCGCCGACACCTGACGGCCCTGGCGCAGGCTGAGGCCGAACTCGCCCTGCACCGCGTTGCCAATGAAGCTGAAGAACTGGGCTGGCACACTGCGATCGAGGCCGAGGTCACTCCGCAACTGCTCGCGCTGCTGAGGCGTGGCGTCCTGACCGAGCAGGTTCGTCACCGGGTCGCCGACAAACTGGAACAGCGCGAACGAGACCAGCGCCACCGTCAGCATCACCAGCACCGCCTGCGCCAGGCGTCGAAGCACGAATACCAACATGAGGGTGACCGCCTGCCTGCTCGACTACTGCGGCTGCCCGTTCGCCCCGACCAGGCGAACCTCGCCGTAGTAGGCCCGCGTCGTGCTGCGGGTGTTGTCGCTGTCGGTCATCAAGGCAATGGAGGTCAGTGGGCCAGGGTCTTCCCCGAAGGCGCGTTTGTAGTCGCTGGCGATGTCACGCTCATGTAGCCGCCAGATCGCTTTCTGCGTCGGGCCTGAATCGACGACGATCTTGCGAATGCGGTCGGTGCGGCGCGCGAAGATCACCGATTCAAGAGGTGCGCGGCTGTCCCACACATACATCAGCGTCGCGTAAGGTGGCTCTTCGCCCAACACGGCTTCCATCAGATCGAACAGCACACGATCCTTGAAGGACAGCTTGCTGCGATCGCCTTCAAAGGCCAGCACGACACGCACGGGCGCGTCTTCGGTTTCGGCGCGACTCAGATCCGCCGTGGTCATCAGCTCGGGCACCATCCAGGAAAAAGAGAGCCGGCCCAGTTCGGATGGCGCCACGTGCACACGCCGACGGTAGAGGCTCACAGCATTGTCGGCATCCGCCTGAATGACTGGGCGGCCATCGATCACCTGGGGCGTGTAGCGCGTCGGGCGCTTCGTCGGCAAGGGGGTGGACTCCCAGCCGGACGCGCTGGTCTGCTCCGAAGGGGCAGGCTTGAGCTCGCTGGTGGTGCGGCAGGCTGAGAGTGCCAGCAGCACTACGGCAGCGAGCCACCCCCATCGACACCGCGTGCGCGGCCAAGCAGCCTCAGAAACGATGACGCACCCCCAACGCCACGCTGGTCGAATCGGCGCCCGCACGCGCGGTCACCCCTCCCAGATAGCCACCACCCCCGGGCGCCGCCTGACCCAGCCCGGTGTTATTGAAATGAGTGACCACCACGCTCACGTCGGTGCGCTTAGAGAACGCATAGGTGCAGGCCGCACCGTAGGACGCCACATCGGCATTGGCCGCGCGCAGGTCGTTGTAGACGTTGTATGCCATGTAGAAAGTCGTCGCCCGCAGCTGATGCCGATAGCCGAGATGCCACAAGGTGGCGTCCTGTCGGACTGCGTCGGTGTACGCCTCCTGGATGAGGCTCGCCAAAGTGGGGCCCACCAGCGGTGTGATCTGCGCACCAATGCCCGACACGGCCGACGGATGCCGGTCGCGGATGGCGGCTGCAGAGGCATGAAGGCGCCCCGACGAGCCCACCGCCAAGTAGCCACCCACCACCGTGCTGGTGAGCGACTGCTGACCATTCTCGTTGTCACGCCGGTTGTGGGCCACGCCAACGCCAAAGGTCTCATTGCGGTACATCGCCATGCCGCCAATGAAGCGGCCCGTGTCGACTGCCTTCTCACCGAAACCCACCATCAGCGACGCGGTGAATGTCTCGGTCTGCACGCGATAGGCGAGCGCGTTGGACACACGGATGTCGACGGCATACGGCACAGCGGCAATCTGGCCCGAGGCCAGGGACGACTGCGCATTGAGCGCATCGAACGTACCGACCAGCTCATAGCCGGGGGTGTACATGCGACCGGCCAGCACCGCGCCGACTGGCGTCACCAACCCAAGATAGATCTGTCGGTCGAAGAACGCCGGGCCGTCGCTGCGCACGTTGATGCCGACCTGCGACCCCAGCGCATCGGAGACCCGGTTCAGTACCGGCTGCAACGTGTTTTGCTGCACCGTGGACAGCGAAGGCAGCAGATAACGCGCAAAGGTGGCGCGGTCGGGCAACTGATTTCGCGACGGCGGCCGGTTGCTGATGCCACCGGTGTCCACCTCCAGCCTGTTTTCCATGGTGAAGATCGCGCGGTAGCCGTCGCCCAGGTCTTCCTGTCCACGCAAGCCGATGCGCGAACCCTCCATGACGCCGCTGGCCAACTGGGTGACACCGCCACCCTTGAGCCCGCTGACCCGGGTCACGCCGGCATCGACGATGCCGTAGAGCTCCACTTTGCTCTGAGCCACACTGGCCGAAGCGGCCGCAGCCAGACAGATCATCAGCAGCAACCGGCTTTTCATGGGGCACTTGATGGGTAAGGGTGCGACGGGTCCGCGTCTAGTGTGTCACCCGAATCGCGCGCCGCCCATCCGCATTTCGACCGATCAAAAAAGAAGCCGCCCGAAGGCGGCTTCCGCACCACAGTGATCGCCGCAGATTGGCGATCGATCAGAAGGTGTGGGCCATACCGAAAGCGAATTCGCTCTGCCGAACGAAGAACGCCTTGTCGTCGCCACCGCGTTCCGTGCCCGAGACATACAGCGTGGTGCGCTTGGACAGGGCGTACTGCAGCGAAACGCCGTACTTGTGCTGGTCCAGCGAGGACGCGCCAGCCGGACGATCGATTTTCGAGCCGGTGTACTGCGCCTTGAAGGTGAAGGCGTTAAGCGGCACTGCCACGCCGATGTTCCAGGCGTCCACATCGGTGCCCTTGGTGAAGGTGCCCGCACCGGCGGAAACGGCGTACTGACCACCCAGGTTGTTGGTGTTCTGGTACGCCGCGGCCACCTTCGCGACGCCAAAGTCGTAGCTGCCACCGACGGTGATCAGGTTGTTGTAGTCATTGCCGTTGCCAGCGACACCACCGCTCAGGTCTTCATAGATCGCATCGAGGGCCAGCGGGCCCGCCATGTACACCACCGCGAGGCCGCGATAGTTCGATGCCTTGCGGGTCACCCCCGTGGTGGTGTTCGTATCGGACAAGCGCTCGCCCAAACCGACCATGGCGCTGACCTGAATGCCACCGAAGGAAGGCGTCGTGTAGCGGATGCCGTTGTCAACGCGCGAACCGAAGTTCTGGAAAAAAGGACGCGATTGAGTTCTGGAGCCGGCAGCTTCAACGCTCTCGACGATGTTGAATAGCGATTCGCCGCTGATGTCGTTGATCTTGACGTTGTTTTCGCGTGTCAGGCTTTCTTGACGACCCAGGCGGATTTCACCGTAGCCCTTGTGCGAAAGACCCACGAATGCGAAACGGCTGAAGAACGGGTTGCCGGTGGTGGTGCCTGCGCTCAAGGTAGAGCTGTTACCCGCACGACCTTCGTCGGGGAACAGTTGCGCTTCGAGCTGGAAGATCACCTTCAGGCCATCACCGAGGTCTTCGGCGCCCTTGAAGCCCAGGCGCGATCCGCCGAGACCGTTGACGTTGCCCTCCTGCAGCTTCGTAGCCGACTTGCCCAGCTTGCCGCCTGAGACGACAGCCGCACGGCTGCCCGGATCTTGCAAGGTCACGTTCTGATCGATACGGCCGTACAAGGTGACCGACGATTGCGCCGAAGCGATGCTGGTGAACGCACCGAGGACGGCGATGGCTAAGAGTGACTTGTTCATGTTCTAGGTTCTCCGAAACTGACAGTTGAGACAAGACGTCGCGATGGCATGAGCGCGAGTCGGCAGTTTGATCACTGGCACGCATCAAATGAGTGCATACCCTGAGGCTATTGCATCCATCTGTGCGTGACACGACCCATTGGCTGGTGCACTGCGGCAAACCCCAGTTTCCGTTGTCATGCCGCAACATTCGCTGCGCCCGCAAGAACCCAGGCGCTGAGCGTCGCGCAGCAGTGCTGTCGCCAGCTGCAATCAAACCGCCGTGAGCTGACTCGTGTCTTGCAACCCTGGCCGAATCCGTACACTGAGGTCCATTCATATGACTGTTCCGCGACAGTTGTCTCTCTGGCGCAACATGGGGTCCCACATGAAGGATGCATTGATCTCCGCTGCAGACCACGCCCTGCGCACGCTGTCCGGCGGGTTGAGCGCCGGTCGGCCGACGCCCGCGGCGTCCGTGAGTCCGGTCACCTGCGCCGACTTGTCCGCCGAGGAAAAGGCGTTGTCTGGTGCGCTGATGCGCGTCAACCACGTGGGCGAGGTGTGCGCCCAAGCGCTGTATCAGGGGCAGGCACTGGCGGCGACCGACCCGAGGATGCAACAGCGGTTTCTGGCTGCGGCCCGTGAAGAAACCGACCATCTGGCCTGGACTCAGCAGCGGCTCGACGAGTTGGGTGCGCGCGCCAGCCTGCTGAATCCGCTCTGGTACGCCGGCTCGTTCGCGATCGGCTGGCTGGCCGGGCGAGCCGGAGACGCCATCAGCCTGGGTTTCGTGGTCGAAACCGAGCGCCAGGTGGAGCAGCACCTTGACGAGCACCTCGGCCGACTACCCGCCGGCGATCAGCGCTCCCGCGCGATCGTGCACCAGATGAAGGCCGATGAGGCCCGTCACGCCAACGATGCACTGCAAGCGGGCGCCACCCCGCTTCCAGCGCCAGCCCGCTGGGCGATGCGCGCGGTGGCCAAGGTGATGACCACCACCGCACACCGCCTCTGAACACGTTCAGGCCGCCACGAGCTCGTAGCTGGTGGTGATCTCGGCGGTCTTGGCCAGCATGATGGTGGCCGAGCAGTACTTGTCGTGCGACATCGCGATGGCCCGCTCCACAGCCGCCGCCGGGAGATCACGCCCCGTCAACTGAAAGTGCAGGTGGATCTTGGTGAACACCTTCGGATCAGTGTCCGCACGCTCGGAGGTCACCTTGACCTGGCATCCGCTGATCGCGTGTCTTCCACGCTTCAAGATCAGCACCACATCGTAGGCAGTACAACCTGCGGTGCCTGCCAGCACCGTCTCCATCGGCCGCGGTGCGAGGTTGCGCCCGCCGCCTTCGGCCGCGCCGTCCATGGTCAGCACATGACCGCTGCCGGTCTCGGCCACAAATCCCATGCCCATCGCGGGCACCCAGTTGACGGTGCATTCCATCGCTGACCTTTTTGACGGCGTTAGCCTTGGCTGCGCCGCCATATGTTGCAGCGCAGCATTGATGTTGCTACATTGCTCACATTGTCGCGGAGTCGAGGGAACGGTTCTTGCGATTGTTCGGTTGTCTCCTCCACCACCCCGGTGGATTCAGCCCAAGGCAGCAATGCCTTGGGCTTTTTTTGTCCCAGCGTCAGCGCATCAAAAGGTGTGGGCGAAGCCCAGCGAGTACTCGTTCTTGCGCGCATAGGTTTCCTTGAAATCCCCACCGCGCTCGGTGAATGCGACGTACACCCAGGTGCGTTTCGACAGGGCGTACTCGGCCGTGACACCGTACTTGCTCTGATCGAAGTCGCCACCGGCCAGTCTGTCGATGGTCGAACCCGTGTACTGGGTCTTGAACAAGAACTTGCCGTAGGGCACCGAGAGCCCCAGGTTCCACGCTTGGTGGTCCAGACCCCGCACGAACGGGGTCACCGTGGTGGTCGAGGTGTTGGTGTTGACCACCGTGACGGTGGGGGCGAACTGACTGCCTGAATCGTCGGTGGTCTGGTACGCCGCGTGCAATTTCGCAATGCCGAAATCGCAGCTGCCGCCCAGTGTGAACGCCTCGTTGTAGGCACCATTCGCCGAACCGCCGTTCAGTTCTTCGTAGGTCAGCCCCCCTTCGAAGGGGCCGGCGGCGTAGGTGATGCCGAGCCCGCGGTACTGGGCCGCCCGGTTCACGCTCGAACGCGTCACGCCGGCAGACGGGGTGGTGACGGCGGGTGTCGACCGAATGCGCTCGCCCAGCGCGAGGATGGCGCTCACCCGAAGGCCACCGTAGACGGGCGACCGATAGGAAATGGCGTTGTCGACGCGGGTACCAAAATTCTGGAACAACGGGCGCAGCGACTGGGTGCTGCTGGCGCCCAGGTTCTCGACGATGCTGATCTCGCGCTCGCCCGCGACGCTGTTGAATCGACTGTTGTTTTCCCGGGTCAGGGTTTCAACGCGGCCCAGGCGAAGCTCACCGTAACTCGAATGACTCAGGCCAGCCCAGGCCTGGCGATTGAAAAACGAGCTGCCGGGCGACGGGGTCAAGGTGGTGCTGTTGCCAGCTGCACCGGTGTCCGGCGAGATCGCTGCTTCCAGCTGAAAGTTGGCCTTCAAGCCGTCGCCCAGGTCCTCCTGACCCCGAAAGCCGATGCGCGAACCACCTTTGCCGACGCCACTCGCATCGCGCAGCGCCACCACGCTTTTGCCGAGCTTGCCTCCGGTCGACGCCGCCGCCGCTTTGCCGGGGTCCTGCAGGGTGATGGTTTGATCGATGCGGCCGTAGACCGTGACCGACGACTGGGCAAACGCTGCGCTGGTGATGGCGCCCAGGGTCGCAAACGCGACCAGTGACTTGTTCATGGGGTTGAATCCTTGTGTGCGAAGCAGATGGCTTAGGGGTTGATCCGACGTGCCTGATGCAACGTCGTCACTCACTTTGCCGCCGTACCACCACCGCGCCAACCAAGGTTTTCGCATGAGCAATTGCGCAGAACGCCGAAGCGTTCGGGTCGCTCCAAAAAGAAACCGCCCGAAGGCGGTTTCTTGGACGTCGGCTCGCGCCGGACGGCGTATCAGAAGAAGTGGTTGACACCCACCAGGTACTCGCCCTTGCGTGCGAAGGTTTCGTCGTCGTCGCCACTGCGCTGGGTGATCACCCCGTACACCGAGGTACGCTTGGACAGCAAGTAGGCAATCGACACGCCATACTTTTCCTGGTCCAGATCCGACAGCGCGCCGAGACGATCCACCGTCGAGCCGGTGTACTGTGCCTTCAGCAGCCACTGCTTGCCCAGCGGCACTCGCACGCCGATGTTGTACGCGTCCACGTCGATGCCCTTGGCAAACGGGGTGACTGTGACGGTGGTGACCGGGCCCACGCTGTTGACGGCCGTGGTGGTGGTGCTGGAGGCCAGCTGACCGCCGAAATCGCGGGTGTTCTGATAGGCGGCAAACAGCTTGGCAACACCGAAGTCGTAGTTACCACCGATGGTGAACACCTTGTTGTAGCTGCCCGATACCACGCCACCGTTGAGCTGTTCGTAGGTCATCGCCGCCTGCACGGGGCCATTCTTGAAGGTCAAGCCCAAGCCTTGGTACTCGGAGGCTTCGGACCGCACGGCGGTGGTGGTGGTGATGGTGCCTGCCGTGGCGACGGTGGAGGCGGTCGAACCGAGGTCTTCAGCCAGCCCGACGCTGATGGACAACTCGAAGCCGCCGAAATTCGGGGAGCGGTAGTTGATGCCGTTGTCGACGCGAGAGCCGAAATTCTGGAACAGCGGACGCGAGCTGGTGATGTTCTCGACGACGCTGAACTCACGTTCGTTGGTCGCGTCGATGAAGTACCGGATGTCGCGGCTTTGCGTGTTGAGCCGACCCAGACGGACCGTGCCCAGTGCCTTGCTTTCCAGCCCGACCCACGCCTCTCGATTGAAGAACACGTTGTTCGTGCCACCCAGGGTGGTGCGGCCACCTGCACCGCCGGAGTCAGGACTCACACCGAGTTCCAGCCGAAAGATGGCCTTGAGGCCATCGCCCAGATCCTCGACACCGCGAAACCCGAGACGCGACGATCCGAGGCCGCCGGTTCCACCGTCATCGACACGCGTCACGGCCTTGCCGGGGCGTCCACCAGCCACCGACGCCAAACGGCCCGGGTCCTGGTATTTCACGTTCTGGTCGATCAAACCGTAGATGGTGACTGACGACTGGGCCGACGCAGCGCCAGCGAATGCGCCGAGTACCGCAAGGGCGAGTAGCGATTTGTTCATGTGGATTTCTTTTTGAGGGTGATGAAAGTGAGCGCTGGAACCAGTTCCAACACATGACTCATGAGACCAAGGGACCGTGAAAGTCCGGTGACAAGGTGGTTTTCTTACGACAAACCACCCACGAACACTTCAGGGCATGGCTCGGGTTCTCGATATGGCTATTTCGGACCATGTCACATGGTGCTGGGCGTTTGTGACAGGTTGAAGTCAGTGTTGCGCCGTCGCCAGCGGTGTGGCTCCGCGCGGACGCGCCGTCCCATGAGGCTGCCCGTGTCTTCCCGGGCAGGTGCGCGTCGTATGATCCGCGCCCGCTCGGGCATTGATGTCCATCGCGCGCTTCCATACCGAAGACATTCCCATGCCCGCTCGAACCACGACCACCCCAGGTGCCGCGCGCAAACGCGGCACTGTCGCGCGCAGCAAGCCCCTGGGCCTCGGCGATTACCTGCAGAAGATCCTCACCGCACGCGTCTATGACGTGGCGGCGGAGACGCCGCTGGAGTTGGCGAAAAGCCTGAGCCTGCGCATCGGCAACCGTGTGTTCCTGAAGCGCGAGGACAGCCAGCAGGTCTTCAGCTTCAAGCTGCGTGGCGCCTACAACAAGATGGCACACCTGACGCCTCAGCAACTGCAGCGCGGCGTCATCTGCGCGTCGGCAGGCAACCACGCTCAAGGTGTGGCGCTGGGCGCCAGCCGCCTCGGCTGCAAGGCGCTGATCGTGATGCCAACCACCACGCCGCGGCTGAAGATCGATGCGGTCAAGGCGCTGGGCGGCGAGGTGGTGCTGCACGGCGAAAGCTACTCGGACGCCTACACGCACGCGCTGGCGCTCGAAAAACAACTCGGCCTGACCTTCGTGCACCCGTTCGACGACCCGGACGTGATTGCAGGCCAAGGCACCATCGCGATGGAGATCCTGCGCCAGCATCCCGGCCCGATCGACGCGGTGTTCGTCGCGATCGGCGGCGGCGGATTGATCTCCGGCGTGGCGGCCTACATCAAGGCGGTGCGCCCAGAGATCAAGGTGATCGGCGTGCAGATGACCGACTCCGACGCGATGATCCGTTCGGTGAACGCCGGCAAGCGCATCGTCTTGAGCGACGTGGGCTTGTTTTCAGACGGCACCGCGGTCAAGCAGGTCGGCGTCGAGACCTTCCGTCTGACGCGCGAGCTGGTCGACGACTTCATGACCGTCGACACCGATGCGGTGTGCGCTGCGATCAAGGATGTGTTCCAGGACACCCGCAGCATCCTTGAGCCCGCCGGTGCGATGGCGGTGGCGGCCGTCAAGCAATACGTCGACCAGACCGGCGCCAAGGATCAGACGTTGGTGGCGATCGCCTGCGGCGCGAACATGAATTTCGATCGGCTGCGTTTCGTGGCCGAGCGGGCTGATGTCGGTGAAGAGCGCGAGGCCTTGCTGGCGGTGACGATCCCTGAGGAGCGCGGCAGCTTCAAGAAATTTTGCGAGCTGATTGGCCCCCGTGCCGTCACCGAGTTCAACTACCGGATCTCGGACGAGCGCCGCGCCCATGTGTTCGTCGGCATCTCGACCACACAGCGGGGCGAATCGACCGCCCTGGCAGCCGCATTCAACCGCCACGGCTTCCAGGCCATCGACCTGACGAAAGACGAGCTTGCCAAGCTGCACCTGCGGCACATGGTCGGCGGGCGCAGCGAGCTGGCGGCCGACGAACGGCTGTACCGTTTCCTGTTCTCAGAACGGCCCGGCGCGCTGATGAAGTTCCTCGCCAGCCTGCACCCAGGGTGGAACATCAGCCTGTTTCACTACCGCAACCAGGGTGCCGACTACGGTCGCATCCTGGTCGGGATCCAGGTGCCGCGCCAGGACAAGAAGGCCTTTCGAGAATTTCTCAGCACGCTGGACTACCCGTGGGTCGACGAGACCGACAATGCGGCGTACCGACTGTTCCTGCGTTGAGTCGCCGAGACCATGGCCAACAGCTACCACAACCTGATTTCGCCGACCGGCAACATGGAGCTGGAGCTTGCCTTGCGCGAGAAGCTTTTGCTGCGCAGCCAGACCACGGGTGAGCTGGGTGAACTGGAACCGCTGGCGGTGCGATTGGGTTTGATCCAGAACACGCTCAAACCGCGCTTCAATGCGCCGCAAGTCGTGATCTTCGCGGCTGACCACGGCATCGCTGTCGACGGCGTCGGTGCCGGCGAGCGCCACTCGACGACGCAGCTGGTGCACTCGCTGCTGAGCTCGCAGATGCCACTGTCGGTGTTCGCCCGGATCCAGGGGCTGGAGCTGTCAGTGGTCGATTCGGGCGTGGCCGAGACGCTGCCGCGTCATGCGCGCTTGTTGTCGCGCAAGATCGCCCACGGCACGCGCAATTCGCGCGTGACTGCCGCGATGTCGCTGGAGCAGGCTCACGCCGCGATTCGCGCGGGCATGGAAATCGGCGATTCGCTGCCTGGCAATGCGGTGGTGTGCGCGGGGATCGGCGTTGGATCGGCGCAGGCCTCTGCGCTGGTGCTGTCGCGGCTGGCGAATGTGCCGGTGCGCGATTTCGTGCTGTCCGGCCCGACGATGAAGCCCGCCGATCTGGCTGCCATGATGGTGGTGCTGCAAGGCTCGCAAGGCCGGCACAAGGACGTGGTCGACCCGATCGAGGTGCTCGCGGCGTTCGGTGGCTTCGAGATTGCGATGATGGTCGGCCTGATGATGGTGGCCGCTGGCAAGCGGCATCTGATCATGGTCGATGGCCTGGCCGCTTGCGCAGCCCTGGTGGTGGGTTCGCACATCGCATCGACCGTGGTCGATTACTGTGTGTTTTGCCGCAGCAACGACCACCGCGGGTTGGACCGCGCGCTGGGCCTCTTCCAGGCATCGGCGATGCTTGAACTGGGCATGGACAGCACCGACGGCACGGGCGCCACGCTCGCCTGGCCCTTGATCCGCAGTGCGGCGGCGCTGCTCACCGAACTCGCCGATGGCGAGGATCCGGGTCCCAGCCAGCCGGGCGCGATGACCTGAGCGCCTGCGACGCGCGCTGCGTCCTAGCGCTGGGGCCGTCCCGCCGCGGGAGGCTCTAATCCACTGACAGGGTCCTGATCGGGCTGCACCGGTGCAGCCGGCGGCGCAAACTGAGGAGTGATGAACCCACCCAGCGGCAGCGTGCCGGTGGCTGCAGCCGACATCGCGGGCAGCTCGAGCACGAAAGAGGTTGCCGCGTCGTTGCTGTTGCGCGAGGACGCCACGGTGGCCGTGCGCATATTGACTGAACGCAGCATCAGATCGCCATCGATCGCTGCACCGACGCGGTAGACGCGCGGCGGGTTGCCATCCACCGAGATCAGTGCGAGGCCTTGCTCACTGGGTGCCTTCGGTGCGACCACACCCGTCAGGCGAAACCGGTTGCTGATCTGGGGCGCGGCTTCGATGGGCACCGCCTCGGTTTGCAGTGCAGTACCCAGCAGCCGCGACACATCGGCGCTCGCGGTCAGGGCCGTGTCCATGCCCACCACGGGCACCGATGAAACGGCCGGCCGCGCCAGCAGACGCGTGCCCCAGAACACGCACGTCACGGCGACCAGGGCCCAAACGAGGAATGCGACCGAGCGGGACAACATGCCGCGATTATCATGCGCCGCGACAGCCGCGCATCCCGGCCGCGGCCTGGATGTCGACATGTCAATCACGGATTCTGGACCCCTCTCTCGCGTTTCTGATCGCCCCTCGGTGCGGTGCTTGCCGAGATTCCGCACTCGCGGCTTCACCCTGATCGAGCTGATGGTGGTACTGGTCATCATCGGGGTGCTGGCAGCGTTGATCGTGCCGAATGTGCTCAACCGTGCCGATGACGCCCGGGTGACAGCGGCCCGCACCGACGTCAACAACCTGATGCAGGCGCTCAAGCTCTACAAGCTGGACAACCAGCGCTTTCCCTCCGCGGAGCAGGGACTGCAGGCGCTGGTGGCCAAGCCCAGCGCCGGCACGATCCCGCCGAACTGGAAGCCCTATCTGGACAAGCTGCCCAACGACCCGTGGGGCAAGCCGTACCAATTCGCCAACCCCGGCGTGAAGGGCGAGATCGATGTCTACAGCCTGGGGGCCGACGGGGTCGTCGGCGGTGAAGGCAACGACGCTGAAGTCGGTTCCTGGCAGTGAGCGGCTGACACCGATGGCGCCTGCGCTCACTTCGAGCCACGGCCGGAAGAAGCGAGCTGCCGGCTTCACCTTGATCGAGCTGATGGTGGTGGTCGCCATCATTGCGCTGGCATCCGCGGTGGTCAGCTTGGCGTTGCGAGATCCCTCCGGCACGCAACTCGAAAAAGAAGGCGCCAGGCTGGCCGCGCTGTTCGAATCGGCCCGTGCCGAGGCCCGCGCCTCGGGGCTGGCGGTGCACTGGCTGCCGCGCTCGCTTGCAAGCGACACACTGAACGCAGGCTCAGCCGAAGCCGGCTTCACCTTTGTTGGTTTGCCGACGTCTGCGGAGTTGCCTCAGCGCTGGCTCTCGGAGGGCGTCACGGCCCAGGTGATTGGCGCGACCAATGTCGTGTTGGGCCCCGAACCGTTGATCGGCGCCCAGCGCATCACGCTGCGCCTGGGCGACAGCCGACTGACCCTGGCGACCGATGGCCTCGGCCCGTTCGCGGTGCTGGCCAGCGACCCTCCCTCGGTGTCACGGTGAGACCCTTCCGTGCGTCAAGTGGGTTCACGCTGATCGAGGTACTGGTCGCGCTGGTCATCGTCGCCATCACGCTCGGCGCGGGAATCAAGGCTGCTGGTGCGTTGCTGAACAATGCCCAGCGGTTGGCCGAGATCAGCGAGGCGCAGTGGTGTGCCGACAACCACCTCACCGGCCTGAAACTCGCCAAGGTGTTTCCCGACATCGGCGAATCGACCTTCAGCTGCGAGCAACTGGGTCGGATCTACACCGGCACCTACCGGGTGCAGCCCACGCCGAACCCGAATTTTCGGCGCGTCGACACGCAGATGAGCAATGACGCAGGTGCGCCGCTGCTGACACTGTCGGCGATCCTGCCGAACCAGTGACCATGACCCACGGCACATCTACCGCCTTGAGTAGCCGGGGCTTCACGCTGGTCGAAGTGCTGGTGGCATTGAGCATCATGGCAACCCTGGCCGTGCTGGGCTGGCAGGGCATCGACGGCATCGTGCGCACCCGCGATGCCAGTCAGGCCAGCCTGGAGCGCACGCTGCGACTGGGGACCGTGCTCGCCCAATGGGAACAGGATCTGGCGTCATTGCAGGAGACCGATACCGTTCCAGCGCTCAGCTACGACGGCAAGACGCTGCGGTTGACGCGCCGCACCGACCAGGGCCTGCAACTGGTCGCCTGGTCGCTCACCGACAGCGCCTCGCAAACCAACGCCGAGAGCCTGCAATGGACGCGCTGGGCCGGGCCCTCGGTCACAGGAGTCGCTGCGCTGCAGGACAGCTGGCTGCGCAGCCAGTTGCTGCAGTCCAATGATCCGGCGCTGCTGCGCACGCTGGACGGCGTGTCGCAATTGCAGCTGTATTGCTACCGCGGCAACGCCTGGACCAACTGCCAATCCAGTGGCAACGTGGTGGCTGCCGCTCCGTCGGCCAGCGGGGCGAGCGGCGTGCCAGCGGGCGTTCGCACGGCGTTGCCCTCGGGCCTGCGGCTGGTGCTGACCTTGAACGGCGGCAACGGTGGTGAGGGCACGCTCACGCGCGATGTGGCCTTCGGGCCCCAGATTCCATGACGCTGGCCGGCCGTCGACCCCCGCATCAGGTTCAGCAGGGTGCTGCACTGCTGACAGCGATGCTGATCGTCGTGCTGGTCAGCAGTGTGGCCTCGGCGATGGTCTGGCAGCAGTGGCGCGCGGTGCAGGTCGAAAGTGCCGAGCGGGCGCGGACGCAGTCGGCGTGGATCCTGGCAGGCGCGCTCGACTGGGCGCGACTGATCCTGCGTGAAGACGCCAAGTCCGGCGGTGCAACCACGCTCAGTGACCCCTGGGCCACACCACTGGCTGAAGCCCGGCTGTCGAGCTTTCTCGCTGCCGACAAAGCCAACACCGACGACGGCCCCGAAGCCTTCCTCTCGGGACAGATCACCGACGCACAGGCGCGCTACAACCTGCGCAACCTGGTCGGCAGCGATGGAAAGGTCGTGCCTGCCGAACTGGCGACGGCCAAGCGCTTGTTCGAGTCGATCGGCGTGGCGGCCGATCTCGCCGACCGGCTCGCCACAGGTCTGAGTGATGCGCTCTCTCGCCCCGGCAGTGAAGGTCGCTCGGCCACACCCCCTTTGCTGCCGCACACCGTCGCACAGCTGAGCTGGCTGGGGGTCGACACCGACACGTTGCGCCGGATGGCACCGGTGGTCGTGATCCTGCCGACACGTACCCCGATCAACCTCAACACCGCCTCGCGCGAAGTGATTGCCGCAAGCGTCGACGGCATGGACCTCGGTACGGCGGGTCGGCTGGTGCAAAGTCGAGAGCGAGCGCCCTTCAAGGCGCTTTCCGAGGCGCAGAGCCTGATCCCCTCGTCGCTGACACTGAATGCCGATCGGGTCGATGTGAAGTCGAGCTTCTTCGAGGTGCGCGGGCGCATACGCCTGGGGGACAGGGTGCTTGAAGAACTCTCGCTGGTCGAGCGGCGCGGCCTAGAGGTGCTCCCCCTGCAGCGCCAGCGGGTGAACTTGCAAGATGCGCCGAGTTGAGCGGTCCTTTTGTCGAACTGACCGGCGCGACCCCGGTCAGGTTGGCGCCCGGGTCGGGTACGCATCGGCAGGGCCAGCCCTGTCAGCTCCCCGCAGGAGCCCCGACTAAACTCCGCCACTGCCCGACCCGGCGTGCCACCTTGCTTTATGTCCATCCTCGTCATCTCACTGTCGCCGCGTCCCCGCTTGCGCAGTCGCCATGCCGACGGGGCTGCCCACGGACATCCTGCGGTTGAAGGTGAATTCGATTACCTGTTGAGTCGCGACGGCTTCACGCTGCAGGCCCAAGGTCGCAGTGCCGCGGCGCTACTTCCAAAGGCTGACAGCGTGATTGCCGTGGTCAGCGAGAGCGATGTCGCATGGCATCGCATCATCCTGCCGAAGGCACCGCCGGCGCGGCTGCGCGCCGCACTCGCTGGCACGCTTGAAGAGGCCTTGCTCGACGATGCCGAATCCACCCATCTGGCGCTGGCGCCGGGCGCGGTCGCGGGTCAATCGACCTGGGTCGCCGCCATCAACCGCAGCTGGTTGCGTGGCGAACTCGCCGAGTTGGAGCGCCAGCGGGTGTTCGTGGACCGGGTCGTGCCGGCGGCCTGGCCCGACTCGCCCCCCTGCGGTCATTTCAGCGCAGCTCACGGTATCGCCTCGGTGGATGACAGCAGCGCGCACCAAGACGTGGTGCTGACCTGGTCCCATGTCGATGGGGTGGCCGTGCTGCGCTTGCAAGGCGGTCTTGCTCGGTCACTGCTGCCCACTGAGCTGCCCATCGATGCGCGCTGGACGGCCACACCCGATGTGGCCACAGCTGCAGAGCGCTGGCTCGCAGCGCCGGTGGCGGTGGTGTCGGCAGGTGAACGCGCCTTGCAGGCCACGCGCACCCTCTGGAACCTGCGCCAATTCGATCTGGCGGCCCGCCACCGCGGCACCCGCGCCGCACGTGACGCCTGGCGTCGCTTTCTGAGTCCGGGCTGGCGGCCGGTGCGCTACGGTCTGTTGGCCTTGCTGGTGGTGCAGTTGGTTGGTCTGAATGCCTGGGCTTGGCGCTTGCGCTCGGAACTCGATTCCCAGCGCTTGGCGATGGTCTCGCTGCTGCAAACCACCTTCCCACAGGTCCGTGCCGTGCTCGACGCGCCGCTGCAGATGCAGCGCGAAGTGGACGCGCTACGCGCGGCGGCCGGTCGCTCGTCGGCCAGTGACTTCGAGCCGATGTTGCTGGCCGCCGCCGCCGCCTGGCCGCCCAGCCAGCCGCCCGTGGGCAACCTGCGCTACGAGTCGGGTCGGCTCACGCTGGCGGCCACCGGCTGGAGCGACGCCGAGATCGCGCAGTTCCGCACCCAGTTGCTGCCCGCCGGCTGGCAGGTCGATGCATCGGAAGGCCGTATCAGCCTCCGTCAGGCAACCACAGGTACCCCGCCATGAGCCGGCCAGGCGGTGCGCCCGTGAGTCCCGCTCGGGCCGGTGGCGCACCGCGGCTGCCGGGCTCGTGGATCGCGCGGCGCGACGCACTGCAAGCGCGCTGGACAACGCTGGCGGCACGCGAACGCGCCGGGCTGACCGCTGCTGTGGCGGTGATCGGCTTGTTGCTGCTGTGGAGCGTGGCGATCCAGCCGGCATGGCGAACGCTGCGTGAGGCGCCTGTCCGCATCGACCAACAGGGCGTCCAGCTTCAGCAGCTGCAAGGACTGGCCGTCGAAACCGCTGAGCTGCGCACGATCGCACCGGTTTCCAGCGCACAAGCCAGCGCCGCGCTGCAAGGGACGATGACCCGATTTGACGGCCGCGCAACGCTGCAATGGCAAGGCGACATCGCCTCCGTCGCGGTCGACGGCCTGAGCGGCGACGAGCTGCGCGACTGGTTGGCCGAGGTGCGCAGCGCCGCACGCCTGCGCGCCACCGAGGTCCAGCTCACACGCGGTGCGCAGGGCTACACCGGTACGCTGGTCCTCAGCCCAGGCGGCCCTCGATGAAGCGCTTTTCGCCCAGCCGGCTGGGGCTGCGAGCACGTGGCCGCGGCGCAGCGTTTCAGAACAGCGTGACCGTTTCCCGGTGGGCCGAATCGAGCGATGCCGAGGCAGCCTGGGACCGCGCTCGCGCCGGCAGCACACGCTGGGGCTGGCTCGGGGCCCTCAGTGGTGCGCTGATCGGACTCATCTGCTTTGCCCCGGCGAGTTGGCTGGCCGCCGGCGTGTCCGCGGCCACGCAACAGCGTCTGACGCTGGTGGATGCGCGAGGCAGCATCTGGTCGGGCAGTGCCGTGTTGGCGCTCACGGGCGGGCCGGGCAGCCGCGACAGCTCCGCATTGCCCGGGCGCCTGGCCTGGACAGCGCGGCCGAGCGGTCTGGGGCTGGAAGTGGTGCTCAGCCAGGACTGCTGCCTGCATGGCCAGGTCGCCGTGCGGTGGACACCGGGCCTCGGCGGCCACACCGCCACATTGATCCCGCCAGCCGACTGGGTCGGTCAGTGGCCGAGCGCCTGGCTCAGCGGCCTGGGCACCCCTTGGAACACAGTGCGCCTGGGCGGTGCGGCACGACTGTTGTCCTCGGGTCTGACGCTCGAATCGGTGCAAGGTCGTTGGCGTCTTGCAGGCGGGCTGGACGTCGAGCTGATCAACGCCTCCTCGCGACTCTCCACGCTGGACACGCTCGGCAGCTACCGGCTGTCGGTGCGGGGGGAGCCGCTGGATGTGCCGCGCGACAGCCGCCGCGGCGGAACGCCGGAAGGAACGGCGCAAATCACGTTGTCCACACTGGAGGGAGCGTTGCGCCTCAGTGGCCAGGGCAGCTGGGGCCTCGCCGGCTTGCGCTTCACGGGCGAGGCCCGTGCCGCCGATCCCAACGACACGGCGCTCGGCAACCTGCTGAACATCATCGGACGGCGCGATGGCGCGCGGTCCGTCATTTCGATCGGATAGCCATGACTGCTCGTGCTTCCATGTCCTTGCTGCCACTGCGTTGGCGCCGACACGCATCTCGCGTCGGCACCAGTGCGGTCTGCCTGCCGTTGTCACTGTCCTTGCTGATGTCACCGCTGGGCGTGTTGCCCACCGTGGCGCACGCGCAGGCCGCAGCGACCGAGGCTGCGGCCAGCCGCTTCCGCGGCGAACCCGTGACACTCAATTTCGTCAATGCCGACATTGACGCGGTGTCGCGGGCCATGGCGGCCATCCTGCGCCAGCAATTCGTCGTCGACCCACGCGTCAAGGGCACGATGACCCTGTTCAGCGAAAAGGCGCTGGCGCCCCACGAGGCCTACCTCAACTACCTGGCCGCGCTGCGTGGCCAGGGCTACACCGTCGTCGAAGTCGGTGGCCTGTTCAAGGTGGTACCGGAAGCGGACGCCAAACTGCAGTCGGGCACGGTATCGGTGGGCGACGTCAACCGGCGCGGCGACCAGGTGTTGACACAGATTTACCGGCTGACGCACGAGAGCGCCAACAATCTGGTGCCGGTGCTGCGGCCGCTGATCAGCCCCAACAACACCATCAACGCAAACCCCGGGAACAACACGCTGGTCATCACCGATTACGCAGACAACCTGCAGCGCATCGGCAAGATCATCGCGGCGATGGACACACCGAGCAACGGCGATGTCGACGTCATCACCCTGAAGCACGCGGTGGCCAGCGACATCGGGGCGCTGGTGCAACGGATGACCGATTCGGCTGGCGGCACGGCCCCCGGCGCCGCGGGTGGCACCGGCGGTTCGGTGCTGGTCGATCCCCGCAGCAACTCGCTGCTGGTGCGTGCGCCGAATCCGGCACGCCTGGCGGCCATCCGCTCATTGGTCGACAAGCTCGACCAGCCTGTCCAGGGCGGCAATGCGGCCGGCAACATCTGGGTGGTCTACCTGAAGAACGCCGATGCAACGAAGCTGGCCGCCGTCCTGCGTGCGGCCTACAGTGCCGGTGGTGCATCCGGTGGGAGCAACAGCGCGGGCACGTCGTCTGGCACGGCACCGTCCACGCAAAGTCTGGTCGCTGCGCTCAGCGGCCAGGGCAGCTCTCCCCAGGCTACTGCGCCGGTGACACCGTCGGCCGGTCCGTCGACCGGTGGCTTCGTGCAGGCCGATCCAGCCACCAATGCGCTGATCATCACCGCGCCCGAACCGATGTACCGCCAACTGCGCGCGATGATCGACCAGCTCGATGCGCGCCGTGCGCAGGTGTTCATCGAGGCCATGATCGTCGAGGTGACCGGTGACGACTCGGCCGACTTCGGCTTCCAGTGGCAGGCACTGGGCAATGTCAACGGTCGCTACATCGGCGGCGCGGGCACCAACTTCGGCGCCGGCGGAACCAACATCATCACCAACGCGGCTGCCGACACACTGACTGGCGCGTTGGCCGGCATCGGACCGGGTTTCAACATCGGTGTGGTGCGCAAGATCGGCGACAACTATGGCCTGGCCGCCATCGCGCGGGCATTGCAATCGCGCGCTGACACCAACATCGTCTCGACACCGAACCTGGTCACGCTCGACAACGAAGAAGCAAAGATCATCGTGGGCAGCAACGTGCCGTTCATCACCGGCCAGTACACCAACACCGGGGGTGGCAACTCGACCGTCAGCCCGTTCCAGACCATCGAGCGCAAGGACGTGGGTGTGACGCTGCGCATCCGCCCGCAGATCGGCGAGAACGGCACGGTGCGGATGACGCTGTTCCAGGAGTCGTCGAGCCTCGCTTCGGGTACGGCACCTGGCACGTCGAGCGCCGGACCAACGACCAACAAGCGCTCGATCGAATCGACGGTGGTGGTCGATGACGGGCAGATCATCGTGCTCGGCGGCTTGATCGAAGACACCTTCACGGTCGACAAGTCCCAGGTGCCGATCCTCGGCGACATCCCTTATCTGGGCGCTCTGTTCCGCAGCGAGTCGCGCACCAAGAGGCGTACCAACCAGATGGTCTTCCTGCGACCCGTCGTGATGCGCGATGCAACGGCGTCGAACAGCCTGTCGATCGATCGCTATGAGTTGCTGCGCGGCGAGCAGAAAGACGTGAGGATCCCCTCCAATCCGCTGCTGCCGCTCAACGGCGTGCCGGTGGTTCCGCCACTGAAGGCGGTGGAAGACCCCACCCAGGCGATCTCGCCGCCCCCGACCCGAGCGCCGGCCACGGGCCCGACCCCCAGCGCGCCCGCAGGCGCGAACTGACATCGGATCCGATACGCCATGGCCAGCCGTCATCCCTTGCCCTACACCTACGCGCGAGCACACACCGTGCTGCTCGAAGATGAGGGGGATCGCCTGGTGCTGTGGGCACCTGAAACGGTGTCGCTGTCGGCGCTGGCCGAGGTACTTCGGCTTTACGACGTCGATGCGCTCGAACGCGAAGCCGCAGCAACGCTGGCCAACCGCATCGCGGTGGCATACGCCGGCAGCGAGTCGAGCGCCGCGACCGTCATCGGCGAAGTCGAAAGCGCGGTGGACCTGAGCCGGATGATGCAAGAGCTGCCGGCCATCGAAGACTTGCTCGAAGCCTCGAATGACGCGCCGATCATCCGCATGCTCAACGCCTTGCTGACGCAGGCCGCGAAGGATGGCGCCAGCGACATCCACATCGAGCCTTACGAGCGCTCCAGCTCGGTGCGCTTCCGCGTCGACGGCACGCTGCGCGAGGTGGTGCAGCCCAACAAGGCGCTGCACGCGGCACTGATCTCGCGGCTGAAGATCATGGCTGAGCTCGACATCTCCGAGAAGCGACTGCCGCAGGACGGCCGCATCTCGCTGCGCATTGGTGGGCGCGCGGTCGATGTGCGGGTCAGCACGCTGCCCTCGTCGTACGGCGAGCGTGCGGTGCTGCGCCTGCTGGACAAGGGTGAATCGAAGTTCACGCTCGAAGGTCTGGGCATGAGCGGCGACGTCCTCACCAGTTTCGATCGACTGGTACAGCAGCCGCACGGCATCGTGCTGGTCACCGGCCCCACCGGCTCGGGCAAGACCACCACGCTCTACGCCTCGCTCGGTCGCATCGACACCTCGACCACCAACGTGCTGACGGTGGAAGACCCGGTGGAGTACGAGCTCGGTGGCATCGGCCAGACACAGGTGAACCCGAAGATCGACCTCACGTTTGCGAAAGCCTTGCGCGCGATCCTCCGGCAGGACCCGGACGTGATCATGATTGGCGAGATCCGCGACTACGAAACCGCGCAGATCGCCATCCAGGCCTCGCTGACGGGCCACCTGGTGCTCGCCACGCTGCACACCAACGACGCGCCGAGCGCGGTCACGCGGCTGACCGACATGGGCGTCGAGCCCTTCCTGCTCAGCTCCAGCCTGCTGGGCGTTCTGGCGCAGCGGCTGGTGCGCAAGCTGTGCGTGCAGTGCAGGAAGGTCGATGCGCAGGGACGCTATCACCCGGTGGGCTGCGCCGAATGCGGACACAGCGGCTACAAGGGCCGCACCGGCGTCTACGAGATGATGGTTGCCGACGACCAGGTGCGCGCGCTGATCCACAGCCGCGCGGCCGAATCACAGCTGTTCGTCGCGGCCGAACAAGCCGGTCTGCGCTCGATGCGCGAGGACGGCGAGCGGCTGGTTGCAGAAGGCATCACCTCCCCCGAGGAAGTGATGCGGGTCACCCGCGAGTGACATGCCCGCCTATAAATTCGAGGCGCTGACAGCGGCCGGTAAATCCACCACCGGACTGCTCGAAGCCGACAACGCGCGCGCAGCGCGTGCGCAGCTGCGGGCGCAGGCGCTGGTGCCGCTGGAGGTGACACAGGTCGCATCCGCCGGCACCTCAGGCCAGGGGCTGCGTTTCACGGCGCGGGTTTTTTCGACGACGGCACTGGCGGTGTGGACCCGACAACTGGCGGGTCTCGTGGGCAGCGGCTTGCCGCTGGAACGTGCCCTCACCTCCTTGAGCGACGAGGCCGAGGACCCACGCCAACGCGAGCTCGTGGCGCACCTGCGCGCCGAGGTCAATGCCGGCTCGCCGTTCGCGCGCGCTTTGGGCAGCGCCGAGCGCGAGTTCGATGATGTGTACCGCGGCGTGGTCGCGGCCGGTGAGCAAAGCGGCGCGCTGGGGCAGGTGCTGGAGCGGCTGGCAGACGACCTGGAAGAGCGCCAAGCACTGAAAGCCAAGCTGATCGGCGCGACGCTCTATCCGGCCATCGTGTCGGTGATCGCACTGGTGATCGTGATCTTTCTCGTCACCTATGTGGTGCCTCAGGTGGCCTCGGTGTTCACCAGTTCGAAGCGTGCGCTGCCCGCACTGACGATCGCGATGCTGGCCACCAGCGGCTTTTTGCGCAGCTACGGCTGGCTGCTGCTGCTGGCGATCGGCGCGGGCGTGGGCACCCTGCTGCTGATGCTGCGCAACCCGCTGTTCCGCGAACGCTTCGACGCCGGTTGGCTGACGCTGCCGTTGGTCGGCCGGCTCGCGCGCGGTTACAACGCAGCGCGTTTCGCTGGCACGCTGGCGATGCTGGCCGGCGCCGGCGTGCCGATCCTGAAGGCACTGCAGGCAGCCGCCGAAACGCTGTCGAACCAGGCCATGCGCAGCGATGCGCTGGATGCTCTGGCGCGGGTGCGCGAAGGCGCGCCGCTGGCCGCAGCGCTCGCCGGCAAGAAACGCTTCCCCGGGCTGCTGGCGATGTTCGCGCGACTGGGCGAGCAGACCGGCCAGTTGCCCGAGATGCTCGACCGCGCGGCCAAGCAACTGTCGACCGAGGTGCAACGCCGAGCGCTGCAGATGGCCACCATCCTGGAGCCGCTGCTGATCGTTGCGATGGGTGCCGTGGTGATGTTGATCGTGCTGGCCGTCCTTTTGCCAATCATCCAGCTCAATACCTGGGTCAAGTAACAGCCCCCCAGTCGCTTCGCTTGCTTTCCCGGGCCCATGGCACGCTGAATGCATGGTGATTGACGTGTCAATGCGGTGCTTCTCCGAGGCATCCCGGCGGCGACACATGGTTGAATGATTCCAGCGAGCTTTGTTTTTTGGAGGTGCGATGTCTGCTTCCCATGAACTGGTCAAGGTGTCGGGCACCAGCGGCGGTATCCCGATTGCGCGCATGCGCAGCGTCTACCGCGTGGACGACGTCGGTCGCAAGCTCGACAAGCTGCCGCACAAGGAACACGAAAACCTGCGCTCGACTTACGAACGCATGATCGAACTGGGGCCCGAGCGGTTTCAGGTCAAGCCGTCGGGTCTGCCGGTGATGGATCACCTGTACGATGACCTGCCGAATTTCTACGAAGTGCTCGACGACGTGAAGCGCCAGCTCGCGCTGTGCGAAGACAGCCGCGATGCGCTGGAGATCACGCCGTTGTTGTTGCTCGGGCCACCTGGCATCGGCAAGACACATTTCGCACGTGAGCTCGCTCAATTGCTCGGCACCGGCATGGGCTTCATCTCCATGAGTTCGATGACCGCCGGCTGGGTGCTGTCGGGCGCGTCGAGCCAGTGGAAAGGCGCGCGGCCCGGCAAGGTTTTCGAGACACTGGTCGATGGCCAGTACGCCAACCCGGTGATGGTGGTCGACGAGATCGACAAGTCTGGCGGCGAGCACGCCTACGACCCGTTGGGCGCGCTGTACAGCCTGCTCGAACACGACACCGCCGGCAGCTTCATCGACGAATTTGCCGAGGTGCCGATCGATGCCAGCCAGGTCATCTGGGTGGCGACCGCAAACGATGCACGAGGCATTCCGGACCCGATCCTGAACCGGATGAACGTCTACGAAGTGCAGGCACCCGACCGTGACGCCGCGCGGCGCATCGCAACCAAGCTCTACAACTCGATCCGGTCCAGCCATGACTGGGGAAGCCGCTTCGACGAGCAGCCAAACGCCGATGTGCTCGACCGCATGAGCGAGATGGCGCCGCGCGAGATGCGTCGGGCCTGGATGACGGCCTTTGGCAATGCCAAGCTCGACCGCCGTTCACAGGTGTCGACCACCGACCTGCCGGATGCGCAGCAGCGGCGCACCTCGATGGGTTTCGTGCAGTAAAGAGCCTAGCACCGCCCGGGCTTCCACCGGGCCCGGCGCGCTGGAACGGCCAGGCAGCGCCGTATCATCGTTCGCATGCCTGTCTCCCTTGCCGGCCAACTGGTGGTTGCGATTTCATCGCGCGCGCTGTTCGATTTCGAGGAAGAAAACGAGGTCTTCGAGGCCAGCGACGACCGCGCCTACATGCGGCTGCAGCTCGACCGGTTGGACGTCACCGCCAAGCCTGGCGTCGCGTTCTCGTTGGTCAACAAGCTGCTCGCGTTCAACCATGCGCCCTCATTGGGCGCCAACGAGCCGTCACCGACGCAGCGCGTCGAGGTGGTGATCCTGTCGCGCAACGACCCCGTCTCAGGCATGCGGGTGTTCCGCTCGGCCAAGCAGCACGGTCTGCCGATCCAGCGTGGCGTATTCACCCGCGGCCAACCGCCATGGCGCTACCTGCAGCCGCTGAACGCGAACCTGTTTCTGTCGACCAACGACGCCGACGTGCGCTCCGCCCTGGACGCCGGCGTGCCGGCAGCGCGTGTCTACCCGCACTCGGCGCGTGCCTCGGCGGCGCATCCGAACGAGGTTCGCATCGCGTTCGACGGCGATGCGGTGCTGTTCTCCGACGAGGCCGAGCAGGTGTACCAGCGCGCCGGTCTGAACGCGTTTCAGGAGCACGAGCGTGACCGCGCCGAGAAGCCGCTGGCTGCCGGGCCGTTCAAGCCGCTGCTCGAAGCGCTGCAGCGGCTGCAACACGCCGCCACGCCAGCGATGAGCATCCGCACCGCGCTGGTGACCGCGCGCAGCGCGCCGGCCCACGAACGCGCCATCCGCACGCTGATGGACTGGGACATCGAGATCGACGAGGCGATGTTTCTCGGCGGTTTGGCCAAGGGCGAATTCCTGCGAGAGTTCGAGCCCGATTTCTTCTTCGATGACCAGACCGGTCACATCGAAAACGCAGCGCCCCATGTGCCGGCCGGATTGGTCGCCTCGGGCGTGCTGAACCGCTGAGCGGAGTTCGGCTCAGCTCAACGTCACACGCGCGAACTTGCGTTTTCCGACCTGCAGCACATAGGTCCCGGCACCGAGCTTCAGTCCTCGGTCACTGACGACGTTGCCATCCACCTTGACGCCGCCCCCGTCGACCAGCCGCAGCGCCTCGCTGCTGGATGGTGCCAACGAGGCCTCGCGCAGCAAGGCACCGATGCCCAGCGGTGCGCCAGCAAGCGACAGTTCAGGAATGACATCGGGCACGCCACCGCGCGCGCGCAGGTTGAAATCGCTCTCGGCCGCGTCGGCCGCCGCGGCACCGTGGAACCGGGCGGTGATTTCCTGGGCCAGCATCACCTTCGCATCCTTCGGGTTGCGGCCGGCCTCGACCTCAGCCTTCAACGCCGCGATCTCCTCTTCGGAACGGAAGCTCAGCAGCGTGTAGTAGCGCCACATCAGCGTGTCGCTGATCGACAGCAGCTTGGCAAACATGTCGTTGGGTGGCTCGCTGATGCCGATGAAATTGCCCTTGCTCTTGGACATCTTCTCGACGCCATCCAGGCCTTCGAGCAACGGCATCGTCAGGATGCACTGTGGCTCCTGGCCGTACTCGCTCTGCAGCGCGCGACCGACCAGCAAGTTGAACTTCTGGTCGGTGCCACCGAGTTCGAGGTCGCTCTTCAAGGCCACCGAGTCGTAGCCCTGCATCAGCGGATACAGAAACTCGTGCACGCTGATCGGTGTGCCGGCCTTGTAGCGCTTGGTGAAGTCATCACGCTCCATCATCCGCGCCACGGTGTAGCGCGAGGCCAGTTGAATCAGGCCACGCGCGCCCAGCGGGTCGCTCCACTCGGAGTTGTAGCGAACCTCGGTCTTCTCGGGGTCGAGTACCAGCGTGGCCTGCTGGAAGTAGGTCTTGGCGTTGCTTTCGATCTGCTCGCGGGTCAGCGGCGGCCGGGTGGCATTGCGCCCGGATGGATCGCCGATCATGGAGGTGAAGTCACCGATCAGGAAGATCACCGTGTGGCCCAGATCCTGCAGCTGCCTCAGCTTGTTCAGCACCACGGTGTGGCCCAGATGGATATCGGGGGCGGTCGGGTCGAGTCCGAGCTTGATACGCAACGGTGTACCGCTGGCCTCAGCACGGGCCAGCTTGTTCAGCCAATCTGCCTCCGGGAGCAGCTCGTCACAGCCCCGCTTCGTGGCCCGAAAGGCCGCCAGGACACGTTCTGTCACAGGAAAAGGGCTCAAGCCGGGCGAATTCGGGTCGAAAAGGTCAGATGGCGACATGTCGGGAAACTACGTAATAAAAGACGGGGCTATCGGCGTGTCCAACCCCTCAAATCCGGCCGAACCCATCGGTATACTTGCGTCTCGTTTTGGGACATCGGCAAACGCAGCGAACTCGAGCCCAGTTGCCGCTCTCATCTGCTTGGTTCAGTCTCCAGTTTACGGGACGGGTCCATCCAGCCGCATTCATCCGGCTTGCGTCACGCAAGTCTCACCACGAGCGATGCGCTCCCTCGACTTTGAGCTCACCCGATTTGATTGATCGCTTCGCTGTCCGTTTGGGTCAACGCGCCGCGACGATGGTGCGCCAGCATCCTCGGAGACTCTACGCGGCAATCTTGCTGGGCTGTGCCGGCTTTGGTGTCACCGCCTTCGGCGTGGCGCCACTCGGCTCGGTGGATACCCAGGCGCAGCAGTTGATCACTGAATCGGTGTCGCCGGCGGATTTGCCGGCCCAAGTTTCTTCGCTGGCTCAGCAGGAGCTGTCCCTGTTCCGCAACGACATCACGCGCCGGGGTGACACGGTCGACAGCTTGCTGCGCAGGCTCGGCGTCGTGGACGCGGAAGCCGCGTCCTTCCTGCGTCGCAACTCACTTGCGCGCGAGTTGCTGTCAGGTCGCAGCGGCAAGATGGTTCAGGTGCGCGCGGATGCGTCCGGTCAGTTGGAAGAGTTGGTCGCGCGCTACCCCGCGCGCAATGCCGCTCAGCTCACCACGCATTTCACGCGGTTGCGCGTCACGCGTCACGACCAGCGGTTCGATGTGCGCATCGAGGCCGCACCTCTCGAAGCGATGACGAAGATGGGCAGCGGGGTCGTGGTCAACTCCCTGTTCAACGCCACCGATGAAGCAGGCCTGCCAGACTCCATCGCCACCCAGTTGGCTGAGGTGTTCGCTACAGAAATCAACTTCCACCGCGATCTCCGTCGGGGCGATACGTTCTCGGTGGTCTACGAAGCGCTGACGGCCGATGGCGAGCCGATCACTTGGAACGAATCTGCGGGTCGCGTGCTGGCTGCCGAGTTCGTGAACAAGGGCGAATCGCACTCGGCCATCTGGTTTGAGAGCACACAAGCGGGTCAGCGCGGTGCTTACTTCGATCCGAGCGGCCGCAGCAAGCAACGCTCCTTCCTCGCCAGCCCGATGGAGTTCTCGCGCGTGACCTCGGGCTTCGCGATGCGCTTTCATCCGATTCTGAAGAACTGGCGCAAGCACGCCGGCATCGACTACGGTGCGCCCATTGGCACGCCGGTGCGCGTCGTGAGCGATGGCGTTGTCGAATTCGCAGGCTGGCAAAACGGGTACGGCAATGTCATCGTGGTCAAGCATGCCGGTGACCGCAGTACCCTCTACGCGCACCTGAGCCGGCTTGACGTTCGCAAAGGCCAGGCTGTCGCTCAGGGGATGCGTATTGGCGCCGTCGGCATGACGGGCTGGACCACCGGACCGCACCTGCACTTCGAGTTCAAGGTCGGTGGCGTGCAACGCGATCCCGCGGTGATTGCCAGCCTGGCCAACACCGTCGCATTAGCGCCGGCGGCACGCGCGCAGTTCGCACAGCTGGCCGCATCTGCCAAGACTCAGCTCGACATCGCGCAAACCACGAACCCAGCGACCGCGACTTTCGAGTGAAAGTCGGCACCGTGCCGTTTCACAACAAGACATCCAAGGCCCGCAGTCGCGGGCTTTTCCACGAATAGCCAGCCCGATCGTGACCAGTCTGTTCATCGGATTGATGTCCGGCACCTCTCTCGATGGCGTCGATGGCGTGCTGGTCTGCCTGAGCAGTCAGGATTCGCCGTCAGTGCGGGCTCACGTCCACCGCGAGTTCTCGACTGAGCTCACGCGTGAGTTGCTTGCCCTGAACACGCCCGGTGGCAATGAACTGCATCGCGCCGCCTTGGCAGGCAATGCCATAGCGCGAATTTACGCCGCGGCCGTGGCGGATTTGCTGGAAGCGGCATCGGTGACACCAGCCGAGGTGATCGCCATCGGCGCCCATGGGCAGACGGTCAGGCATTGTCCTGGCCTGGCCGATGGCATTGGCTACACGCTGCAGCTGGGCAATGGCGCATTACTGGCCGAGTTGACGGGCATCAATGTAATCACCGACTTCAGATCACGCGACGTGGCCGCTGGCGGCCAGGGCGCTCCACTGGTACCTGCTTTTCACCGCGATATGTTCGGCCGTGACCAGATCAGCACGGGGGTGCTGAACATCGGCGGCATCAGCAACCTGTCGGTGCTCGCGGCGGACGGGTCGACGTCTGGCTTCGACTGCGGCCCGGGCAATGTGCTGATGGACCATTGGTGCCAACTGCACCTTGGCGCGCCCTACGATCGGGACGGCAGATGGGCGGCGACGGGCGCAGTCCACAAGCAGTTGCTCGACGCGATGCAGCACGAGCCCTATTTTTTGCTGCGGCCACCAAAGAGCACAGGCCGAGACCTGTTCAACCCAGCCTGGCTCGCGCGATGCCTGCAGCGGTTTGCAGTCAGGGGCGAGGCGATTGAGCCAGTCGATGTGCAGGCCACGCTGACCGAGCTGACGGCATGGTGCTGCCAGCAAGCGATGACACGGTTTGCGCCGGAGGCTCGCCAATTGCTGGTCTGCGGTGGCGGCGCCTACAACGCCGACTTGATACGCCGACTGGCCGGGGGACTGCCTCAGGTCCGGGTCGAGACCACTGAGGCACGAGGCCTGCCCGCCGATCAGGTGGAAGCGGTTGCGTTTGCTTGGCTGGCCAGCACTTGGATGCATCGCCGAGCGGGCAACCTACCCGCCGTCACCGGCGCCCGTGGCCCGCGCCTGCTCGGCGCGCTGTACCCGGCAGGCTGAAAGGTTTCAGACCGAGAAGCTGGAGCCGCAGCCGCAGGTGGTTGTCGCGTTCGGATTCTTGATGACGAACTGCGCACCTTGCAGGTCGTCTTTGTAGTCGATTTCGGCACCCATCAGGTATTGCAGGCTCATGGCATCGATCAGGAGGGTGACGCCGTTCTTGTCCATGCGGGTGTCGTCTTCGTTCAGCACTTCATCGAAGGTGAACCCGTACTGGAAGCCAGAGCAGCCACCGCCCTGAACGAACACCCGCAGCTTCAGATCCGGATTACCTTCTTCATCAACCAGTTCCTTGACCTTCGCGGCGGCGCTATCAGTGAAGACCAACGGAGGGGGCGGTTCGTCGTTCAAATCGGCAAGGTGGTTGTGTTCTGCGGCGGCGTTCATGGCTGCTCCTGGATGACTTGGGCTCTAGAGCCGGATTATGAACCGGGCACTCGCCATGAAAAAAGTCGCCCGGAGGCGACCTTTCTCAGCGTGTGCAATACCGGCAGCAATGGCCGATCAGCGCTTGCTGAACTGCTTACGGCGACGTGCGCCGTGGAAGCCAACCTTCTTGCGCTCGACCTCACGGGCATCGCGGGTGACGAAACCAGCACGGCTCAACTCGGGCTTCAGCGCGGCGTCGTAATCGATCAGCGCGCGGGTGATGCCGTGACGCACCGCACCGGCCTGGCCGGATTCACCGCCGCCGTGAACATTTACCTTGACGTCGAACGCCGCATCATTGGCCGTCAGCATCAGGGGCTGCTTGACGATCATGATCGAGGTCTGGCGGCCAAAGTATTCGTCGACGGTCTTGCCGTTGACGAGGATCTGGCCGGTGCCCTTCTTCATGAAGACGCGTGCAACGGACGACTTGCGACGGCCGGTACCGTAATTCCAATTACCAATCATCACATGCCCCTTAGATTTCCAGCGCCTTGGGCTGCTGTGCGGTGTGAGGGTGCGTGGCACCAGCGTACACCTTCAGTTTCTTGACCATGGCGTAACCCAATGGACCCTTGGGAAGCATGCCCTTGACGGCCTTCTCGAGCGCGCGGCCCGGATGCTTGGCTTGCATGTCCTTGAACTTCGTCGCGATGATGCCGCCGGGATACCCGGTGTGCCGGTAGTACACCTTGTCGTTGGCTTTGTTGCCAGTGACGCGGAGTTTGTCGGCGTTGACGATGACGATGAAGTCGCCGGTATCGACGTGAGGCGTGTAAATGGCCTTGTGCTTTCCGCGCAAACGGAGGGCGACTTCACTGGCCACCCTGCCGAGGACCTTGTCGGTCGCGTCGA